>Ga0164311_10000444_pt1 | contig 17938 bp, 15 predicted proteins | sample GuaBasSedimGuay2_FD_121796 | JGI IMG/M metagenome (GOLD analysis project Ga0164311, IMG submission 121796) | Subseafloor sediment microbial communities from Guaymas Basin, Gulf of California, Mexico - Guay2, Core 4569-9, 9-12 cm | ecosystem: Environmental > Aquatic > Marine > Hydrothermal vents... | reverse complement strand
TTGGTGATTATTTCGGTGGGCAAATAAACACTTGCCCACCCTACCTGACTATTTTCCGCCTCTGACAGGCCACACGTAGTGCGTGCTGCTCCTGTAGTCGCCGCTCACGTAGCCATTGCCGAGGTACACGTTCCACGCGTGGTCCGCGTGGTCCGCGTAGGTACTAGACGACCAATAGCCGTTCGGTCGAACGCCCGAAAACACATTACTTTCTGTCCATTGACCTGTACCCGATGCATTAGAAAGTGCAGGATTATAGTAGCTCTTATCAATCATCACTTCCAACTCATTTTTAGTCGGTAAACGCCACATCCCAGATGTCGAACCATCACTCAGACCACATTGTCCATTCGCCAAATTAGCCGCGCTTTGCATAGCCGTTTCCCAGTTCTGTCTTTCAAAACAATTCGCATTTTTCAGCCATATCAATCCACTCCGATTATCTGTCACGGTACCATTGCCATTATCGGTATAGCGATTTGATGATGAGGGTGTCGGTGTAGAAACTGTCGTTCCCGAAAAAGTCCCGGTTATTCCCAATATAGTGACTCCTGCCCTAATATTTTCGGGAGCTAAATTCTGAACACCTTTAACGACACCAGAACCATTATGATAACCTGCCGCTATTGGTTGATCACTGGTTGTCGGTGTGAGAGTGATTGCGCCTTGATTAGGCATCGTACCGGTTATTTCAACACCATCAACCCAGGCACGTTTACCACTCGTCAACTCGCCACTAACAGCATCACCAGAACTGGTATTAACCACATTACCATCACCATCAACACCAAAAACGGGGACACCACCTCTAATATTGCCAGGGGATAAATTGGGATCGCCCTTTACAACACCTGAACCATTATGATAACCACCGGCAATGGGTTGATCGGTCGTAGTTGGTGTAATTGTGATTGCGCCTTGATTAGGCATCGTACCCGTTTGTGGTCCCCAATTATCGGTCAATCCCCAATATTGCTTACCCGCAGTCACTTCACCGGGCTGGACACCGTTACCATTATCTTTGACAGGTGCCTTTTCCATGACATCGTTTAAGGTGCAACCCCCAGGACCAGGACCACTTGTGACTTCAATCACTGAGCGTTTTGCTCCCGGTGCCCCCGTATCCATGCGATTGCATATCTCAGATAAGGGGTACATGGCACTTGCGGGATCACCTGGTGGTGCTGGTGAATCCAGAGAACCTGCGAGGGCGATAGGCGGTAATAGTATTAACGCCTTGATTATATTGGCATTTTTGTAAAACATAGTTTTTTGACTCCTGTAAACTCGTTCGAGAAATCCGATTTTTTCAAAAATCGGATTTCTACTTTTTATGACACTTTTTGAGGCAAATTAAAATCAATTTCCGCCAATTTCTTCGCAGAAATCACCTGAACTAACCAATCATCCAACTGTTCCAAATCAGTCGTTGCCTCAATCTGCTGTACAATGCCCTTTGGAACACGGTTGAATTTATGACGTAGTTGACGAATCAGGACACGTTGTTCGCCCTGTTGTTCGCCATCCTGGAAACCATCCTGGAAACCTTGTCGCAGACTTTGCGACAAAGCATCTTGAAATGTGGGTAATTTCCCAATCGCCTCAGGCATTTCCTGGAAAAACTGGTCAATGATTGGCCAGGTTTCTTCGCGTATAATGTGTTTCATGGGTTTCGCCTCCAATAGTTTTTGCCAAATCAATTCTGGATCAGTTGCTAATCCAATATCCACTATCAGTTGTAAATAATCCTTTAGCCCTTCTTTCAGACAGAGGGCAATAAACTGTTCTAATTTCTTCCCTCGTGCTAAGGGCAACAACGGATAGTTTTTTTCAACCAAATCCAATTCAGTGGGATGAATAATCCATTGACTTAATTTTTCATCACTTAAGTAAATACCGGCTTCCTTCTTAACAAAGCGATATTCTTTGCTTAGTTGGTTCAAAATCTTATCCGGTCGTGTGACGCAGACTATCGTCACCGTCATTTCATGAGCTAGTTGAGGGGTTTCGTCAGTACTTTCTTCTTCTGCCTCCATTAAATCATCGGATTCTTCAGCTAATTTGGTAGGTGATTTTTTGACACCCATTCCCCACGCCCGCATCATAATCCGATTAAAATCCGCGATAGTTAACGGATCATAAAAGCCCTTGAGTTCAATGGCATTGAGTTGCCGAAAGTGAGCAAAAACGGTATTTTTTAATCGCGCCTGTGTTGCCTCAGTGCGGCTGGTAACGACTAAATCAATTTTCCGCGCACGGGAAAAAATTTCTCGTTCCGTTTCCACCTTAAATCCCCAATTTTTAAACAGGCGATCATAAAAGGCTTTCGTCGTTTCGTCAAAAGGCTCGTGTTTTTTTAATGTCATGGGTTACATACCTCATTAAAGCCGTTAAAGAAATCCGATTTTTGGAAAAATCGGATTTCTACTTCTAAAAAAGGTTAAAAGACACAACTCACCGCAATTCAAAAGCCGCACAATCAAAATCTATCCAATTTTCCATCTGCAAAGGCTCCTGATTCATCGCCATCACCACCCCACAAGCACTATAAAACCCCAGGGCAAGCCCTTGCGGCAAATCGAAGTCTAAAATTCCAAAAGTCTTAGGTTGAGGCAAAGTAACCGCTTGCTGATAAGCTTGTACTACCCCAGGCAAACTCGGTATCATGGGATAAACCAATGTCACAAAATAGCCCTGCGGAAATATAATCACAGCATAAGTATCATAAGGACCTGGTTGCTCAACCGCCGCATTCAAATCCAACTTAAAACTGAAATAATCACCCACTTGATAAGCAGACTGATTCATTCGCGCCGTGATAATCACCTGGGAAAAATCACCCTGGGTTTGGACTTCACCAAACAAACCATTTGACCAGGTACCCTCTACCCCTTGTGCCTGGTACAATACCCGCCACTTACCTGCCTGACGAAATTTATCATACCACACCGCATAACGATCCCCGGTCAGGTTCATCTCCAATTCTTCCCGATTAAAATCAGTTGCTTCACCCTCGTAATCAATATTCTGTACGCCCGGGCTGATAATAATTGCTCGTACCCGCCTAATGCCCTCACCGCTCGGCGACGTTTTCACCCATAACATGCTTTCCGTTGCTTGCTCTGCCAATATCTTCGGTTCATGAACATCTACGATTTCCGGCACATCAGCACTACTATCCCGATCATCCCCCAAAATAATCTGACTCGCATAAAGCCCATCATCACCTAAAATATAAAGCCCATCCCCATTATCATCTAATTGAGGGCGTTGTTCACCGAACAATGCCTTATCAGAAATGATCATATCTTCAGTGCGATCAAAGGCGGTTTTTAAACTCTCCTTGCGCCGCAATTCCTCAATTAATTTATCAGAAAAGCTGACAGAACGAACATTCCAAGCCCTGTTATCAGCATCAGCACTGGTAAGCACCACCCGTTGCACCGTTGCCCTTAAATCTTCACTCAGACTTAACTCATCTAAGAAAGAATTGGCAAACCATTTAAATCCTGAAAAGTGTTGGGATTAAGATAAACAATATCATTATCACTATAACCCCGTTCTTTCAGAAGACGATACATCCGGCGCGTCATTTCTTCAGTATAAGAAAACAACGTGTTTTGTTTATGCATTCCACCCGCTGCAATAATAATTGCCCTACCAACAGGGCTGCCAGAAACAGGAGGCGGTGGTATGACAACCTCTTCAACAGGTGGCGCAATAGATAATCCCTCTGCCCGTAATTGATAATGGGGCAAGCCATTAAAACGAATCCAGCCCCCATTTTCTGACCAGGCATACCCATCAAACTCACCTGTCGTCATATTAATAGAAACTTGGCTATGCGCCGGATTAAAATTAATCCAACTCCCATCCAAGCTCCGTGCATAACCAGACAAATTACCCAGCCCATCATTATTCACTCCCCAATCAGTGCTAGAACTATTGGCATAAGTATAAGCATTCCCCCCACTATAACTCCCCAATTTTACCCAGCCAATATTTTCAGCCCAAGCCAAGCCCTCCAAATGATCAGAATAAACTGTAACACCTCCATGCGTAGGGCGAAAATTGATCCAACCCACATTGCTACCCCAGACATATTTTTGATTCGCATCAATATTGCTGGCAATGAGGGTACTTGACAATACTAAACTAAACAGCAAGCTGGATAGGATAATATATTTAATCTGTTGATTCATGGTTAATACCTCCTGTTTTGTAAGAAAGAAATACTATTTTTTCAAAAAATAGTATTTCTGAACACCAAAATTGAAAATTTGCAATTTCATTGAATATCATATACTATTATTAATGTATCACACAACCTTAATTTTTTCAGGAGTGCTTTTATGTCAAAACAAAACCGAAGCAAGCTTTGGTATAGTATCGGGTTTATGCTAATGAGTTTACCTACGCTCATTCTAGCAACCACGACTGTAACCATTAATGACCCTAACGACGGGGCAGTTATCGACAGTGACAACACGGTTGTTACGGGTATTGCCAGTGCAATTGGCGGCGGTCAAGGCATTGATTTAATGTTAGTTTTGGATGACTCTGGTAGTCTTCAACAAACTGATCCGACTAAAGAACGTTTTGAAGCGGTACGCCAATTACTGAATGGTATTAGCGCCAATGCCGATCTTCATCTGGGGATAGTCTTTTTTGCGGATACCGCTTCAGTAGAAATGCCATTACAACATGTAAGTTCGGCAAGCGCATCCGTCGAGCAAGCCCTTTCCAATCACAATGTCCCTGATGGTAATACGGCTATTGGTGATGGTATTACTCAAGCCAGTAGCGAATTGATGAGCAATGGACGTGCTGCTGCTTCCCAAGTCATTTTAGTTTTCACAGATGGTGAAAATAATGCGGGTTCAGATCCAGCACAAGCGGCGACACAAGCCAAAAACGAGGGCAGAATTGTTCATGTGGTTGGATTATACCCACCTGGATTATCTGCTATTAGTAACATTGGTAATACCATATTGGTTGCACAAGCAGGCGGTGGCGAACTGTTTCAAGCCACAAACGCGACAGAATTACTGGCATTATTTCGTAGTGCCAAAATGGTGAATATTGAGCGTGTCGATGTCACTAATACCACCATGGGCGCAGCCCCAATTAAGGCGCAATTGGTAACAGGGAATTACAATGCCCCGGTTGATTTGGCTGCCGGGCAAAATGTGCTAGAAGTGCTTGCTACCGATACCGACGGCGGAACGGCGAAAGCTTCGGTAACTGTCACAGTCCCCACCATTCCCCCTGCGCCTTGCGTCGCTAATCCATCTGGTTCTCAATGTCCAGGTGTATCGGGTATTCCTAATCCCAATTATCGTATTGTTAAATTACGCCCTCAAGTGCTAATGGCAGGTTTCGATCCGATGTTACTTGATATTGTTGACGATAGCTTGAAAATCATTGCGGTAGTGCGCGAAGGTGTTGCACCCATACAGCATGTCTATCTCAGCGAAAATACGGGTAGTTTTAACATGGGCATGAGATTAGACGGTCAATTGTTCAATGGTGATAAAATTTATTCTCTGACAATTGTTGGTGTCAGGGGGCAATTTTATAAGCAAGAATTGTCTAATCTTTTTGGAAGTGGTATTGGCGAGTTTAATATCACGGTGGTTGATCAAACACAACAAAGGCATTCATTCCCCCACTTTGAAAAAGGCGATAATCAGGATATAGACATATCAACACCGCTCACTTCAGCACAGCCTTACACAATAAAGGGCGTTCGTCGCCTCAAACCGCAACCGATAATTGTTGGTTTTGATCCCGTGATGATTGATTATGGTGACAGTGCTTTCAAAATCAAAGCGATTGTGCGCGCTGGTTTAGCTGGTATTAAATACGTCACATTAAAAACATCATCAGGCGGTTTTCCATTAGCCATGGACAAAGAACAAGAACTTGCCAATGGTGATGTGATGTATAGTACGGTATTCACTTTCCAACGCGGAAAATTTCCTGTCGGGGCATTACGCGATTTATTTGGTACTAACTATGAAGGAGAATTTATCGTAGAAGTTATTGACAACGCTGGACAACGCCACGCATTCCCCACATTGGAAGGATGTGATTGTCCGGAACAGTAAAATTAAACTGTTGAGAAATCCGATTTTTTGAAAAAATCGGATTTCTTTTTATAGATGTTCAGATAAATATTTTGGCTTTAAGACCTGCCATGTTTTGAAAACCTGGCAGGTCTGATAACTTTTATTTTCCTGAAAAACTATAGATAAAATTTAAAACTATCATCAACAGAGAACCAAAAACATGTCCCTAAAAAAACTGACTCCTTTATGTTTATTAATATTAACGCTCCCTATCAGCGTTTTCAGTCAAGAAATTGACTTACAAGGCACCCAAATTATCGGTGATAAAAAAAGTGCCACCGTCTCTATAGATGGTAATAGCCTTATCGTTGTCGAAGGTGACTCTGTTGGTCCCTGGAAGATAGAACGCATTGATAGCCGAATCATTGTACTGCGTTCTAAAGACTCTAATGAAATCAAAGAGTTATCATTACATAGCCGCCCTAGTACAGAAACCTCAACACAAGAATCGGCACCCTCCCCGGATAAACCGGCTGAAAATGCCCAAGTCCTCTTACCTGCCGTCATCGCACCACCCCTACCCGAACAAATCGCAGAAGGTGTCTATCGCAGTGAACACTTCATTGATGATAAAGACGTACCCCCTGGTTATTATAAGAAACGGACTCCGTTTGGGGATTTTTTGATAAAGGATGATGAAATGTCGAAATAAATTTGGAGCTAATAGCTTTTCAGCCGGGTAGCCGGGTCACTGCCATTAAGTTAATGGCAGACACTTATGTCTGCCCCTACCAAACATCATGTATTTATGGGCTGTAGCGGTTACAATTTTTTAATTGAAGCCTCATCTAAACCCGTCATTTGCATAATCAAAGTGAGGTCAATTTTGGCTTGCAACATTTGTTTGGCAATTTGTAATTTCGTTATCGATTCGGCTTTTGCCACTTTTTCTATCGCCGCCTGTTTTTCAGCTTCGATTGCCTGTTCTTTGGCTTCGATTGCCTGTTTTTCAGCTTCGATTGCCTGTTCTTTGGCTTCGATTGCCTGTTCTTTGGCTTCGATTGTCTGTTCTTTGGCTTTCAGCTGTACCAACCTTTCTCGATTGGCTTTTCTTTCGGCTTGTAGTTCTTCTTGATCTGCTAACCATCTCATTTTTTTATCATGAATTTCTAATTCTGAAGGAGTTAAGCAAGCAAGATTGGCAACTTCAAGAGCATGATTGAGGGTTTCATCTTCCGCCAAGCTTTGGGGAATCGCGGTTAAATGCCCGGCTTGTTTGATAAAGTAAATCCACTTATCCGCCATGGAACTCAGTTCGCTTTCCGTTTTATGAAACTTGGGCAATTCCACAAACACGATTTCTAACTCATTATAAGGGAACAAAACCAATTGAGAGGTTTCCATGAATTTGAAAGATGTGATGACGGATGATTTTAGCTTCTCATCAGTCAACATCACAAAATCGGTAATGGTTAGGGCAATCGTTGGATTGTGTTTAATATATTTATCACCAGACTGCAATTGAGTCGAATAAGCCTTAGCCAAATTCGACTGAACTCGTTTGCCAAAGCCACCCTGATTGTACGCCTGCATTTCGATAATCACCGTTGTGCCATTCTCTAATCTGGCTTTAATATCCACATAAGTTTCTTTTAAACCTTCAACCAAAGGCACTTGATAGGGATTAACGATGGTTAAATCCGTAATGAAATGACCGTCCAAATCCAGCACAGCATTTAGAAAACTCAGGAGAATATCTTTAGATTCTTCACTTCCAAATACTTTTTTAAACGCAAAATCGGTTCTAACATCAATAAATTGCATATTCTTTCTCCAAGAGATTGGGTTAAGTCTCAACCCGTATATATAGATGTTCAGATAAATAATTTTTTTTGATCAAACCTGCCATGTTTTGGAAACCTGGCAGGTTTTGTGAAGTTATTTATGTGAAAAACTATAGCTATTAATAATGACAATTTTCTAGCCGGGTAGGATGGGCAACGTGTTTTTATTGCCACCATAACCATTTGGTGATTATTTCGGTGGGCAAATAAACACTTGGGGAGCCCTACCTGACTACCTGGCTGACTTGTTAATTATAAGGGCAATAATGTAGGTGGGTAGGAGTGAAACTCCTACCCACCCTACGCTTGCTGCACAAAGTAGTGATGATTCCAAAAAACCTGCCAAGGTCTCAAAGACCTGGCAGGTTTAGTACTACATATTGCAGGACTACCCTATTTTTTAATTCACTGTTTTTTATTATTATGCACCTTATTTTCATTTTTGTCAATTTTGCCAATTTCCGACTTTCTTTTTAAGAAAGCTATCTTAGGTAACTCAAAAAAATTAATGTACCCATAAAATATCGTCAAGACCTGCCAGGTTTTGAAAACCTGGCAGGTCTTTATCTGAAAATGGGTATTTTATTTTTTGTGAGTTGCCTTAGTATTTTTTAAGCCGCGTGTGCTAAAATATCTACCATTGCGGGAAACCAGTCAGGTCTTAAATGCCTGACAGGTTTTTGGAATTTATTTGCCTAAAAATCCATAAGGAGAATGATAATTAATAACAATAGGTGTCTAGTTCAACAGCTTGCTTTGGGCATAAGCTTATCAATGAGTTTGACGCTTGCCAGCCAGGCTGATTTTAGCGGTACCGTATTGGAAATCAATGATGAATCGACTTGGGAAATCCTATTTTCTGGTAAAACAGATTCAGCGAATCTAGCGACTAGCATGACTGTGGGAGATTTCAACGGAGACGGCATAACCGATTTGGCTTTAGGCTCCCCTGATGCATCTTCCCGTCGGGGCGTGAATAATACGGGCGGTGTTTCTATATATTTTGGCAATCCGGCTCTCAAAAGCTTGGGAGAAGTGATTACACCTAATGGTGTAACTGAAAACTTCGCCCTTTACGGAACCAAACAGAATGAATACCTGGGCAAGCAGTTAGCCGCTGGCGATTTAAATGGCGACGGTATAGATGATTTAGTCATCGTAGCTCAACAAGACTATAGCTATGATCAGACAAAAGTTTACATACTATACGGTCAAAACGATTTATCAGGTAATATGAACTCAATTGAGGCAGATGTCATGTTGGTACGTGATTTCATGCATGTTTCTGCCCTGGCTATTGGTGACATCAACGCCGATGGTATTGATGATTTAGTCATCAGTGACGACTTGACTAATACAAACGGTACACCGCCTAATCAGGTGAGTCGTAATATTCATGGTGCCGTTTATGTCATGTTAGGTCGTCATCAATGGCAAACGGTTATTGATTTAGCTTGTAGAGCAGATACAATAATTACCCGTCTTAATGGCAATGGCGTTTTCCAAGTTTCAGGATTGGCTATTGGTGATGTGAATGGCGATGGCAAAAACGACTTGGTGATGGGTGCTTCTAAAGAAAGCAATGATAGCTTGAGTTTGGAAAAAATGGGCAGGGTTTATGTTTACCTTGGACGTGATAAGCTTCCTAGCACCATTGATGTGGCTACCGATATCAATCTATTTCTATTCATTCAAGGTTCACGGGTCAATGAACAAATGGGTGAAACATTGGCTGTTGGAGATGTCAATGGGGACGGTATTGAAGATATACTCATTGGCGGACCACAAGCATGGGAAGCAGACGTACCTTACACAGCCGGTTTTGGTAAAATTGAACTCGTTTATGGTGCTAAAGATTTAGCTCAAGTTCCCTTAGACTTATTAGATGATGCTGATGTGACTTTGACACTTACTTCGCAAATCGGAAAACCCAACTTTCTCACCGGACAAACCCTGATAATGGCTGATCTTAACAACGATCAGATTGACGATATTATCGTTAGCACACCTAATGGTTTTTTAAATGGGGGTAATAACGGTTGGGTGCATATTGTCTATGGTGGTTCAACACTCCCAAGCCAAATAAAATTAGATGAAAGTGCCAATATATGGGTACAAGCACCCGAACCCGCTCATAGATTAGCCGGTGCTAAAATGGGAAATACGTTAGCTGTTGCTGATTTAGATGCCAATGGTCATTTAGACTTGGTGATGGGAGCACCTAATGGCAGCTTATCCGGCAAAACGGACAATGGCTGGACAATTGTCATGTTCGATCCCACCACAAAAACGACCACCTTAGTTTGCACGGTCAATGATAGAAGGGGATGTGAAACGCAAGGAGCTTGTGAAGCAGTAGACGGTGCATGGAATGGTGCTCAGTGTTTGGATCCCGTAGCCATTTTGAACCCCGTTTCCTGGATATTGACCATACCCGCCGTGGAAGTGCCTATACTAGGCTTCCTTTCTTACACCCTAGTACTTGATGTACTTTCTTTTCAATTTGAATTGACTGAAACGGGTCCAGGCGCGGCGAATGTGATGGCACCAGCTCGTTATGATACAACAAGCGGAAAATTAAACATTCCATCAGTATTTGTAGGTGATAAAAATTATTGGGTTGAACTTCAAGAAGTAGCTGATACTTCGCCGATGCTTTTTGATATTGATAATTTTGGGGAAAATAGATAAGGGAACTCACAAACATTAATATACCCATGCCAGACCTGCCAGGTTTTCAAAACATGGCAGGTCTTTACCCATTAGCAACTTAAAAAATAGACTCATCTAATTCTTCACCATTATCTTCTTTTTTTGACTTTGGAACCGGGAGAGGACAAGTATAGCCCTTCATCGGATCAAAACAAAGACCATTTAAAGACTTTTTATCTTTTGAAGTGGTTTGAGTATCAATCTTTTTTGGTTTGGCAATAGAAGCAAACACATTACCCACCACAGAAATCATCAAAATCAGGCTAAGACTTAAAATGATTAATATCTTATTCATTTTGATTTCCTATTATTTTATCATGCTGTTGAACAATTTCAGTATTCTGCTGATAAAACATGCAAGTTTTTAGCCAAAAATGCTAGAATGACAAGCATGTTCAGCGTTTGTTCATTAACCAAAAGGAAAATATTCTGAGTAAAAAACTACTTAAATCAACAGCAATGGTAGGTGGGATAACACTCATCTCCCGTATTTTAGGTTTTATCCGTGACGTGGTAATTGCCTTTATTTTTGGGGCTGGAACTAACACCGATGCTTTTTTTATTGCTTTCAAGATCCCCAATTTTATGCGGCGCTTATTTGCCGAAGGCGCATTTTCACAGGCATTCACTCCCATTCTCAGTGAATATAAAACGAAACGTGAAAAAGCAGAGGTTAAAGATTTAATCAATCATGTTGCCGGTCATTTGGGTACTATATTAACACTGATTACCGTTATTGGTATCTTGATTGCGCCGCTGTTAGTCTTAATTTTCGCCCCCGGTTTTATTCAGCAGCAGGAAAAATTTGACTTGACTGTCATGATGCTGAAAATTACTTTTCCCTATTTACTATTTGTCGCGCTCACTGCTTTTGCAGGTGCAATATTAAATACTTATGGGCGATTTGCGGTGCCTGCTTTTACGCCGGTATTAATGAATATCTGCTTGATTGGTGCTGCGATTTTGTTTGCACCCTACTTTGAGCAGCCGGTGATGGCATTAGCCTGGGGGGTATTCGTGAGCGGAATTGTACAACTGTTATTCCAATTACCTTTTTTATCTCGCTTAGGTTTATTACCCATCCCCCGTATTCGTCGGCATGATGAAGGTGTCAAACGGGTTTATCGTTTAATGATACCGGCACTATTTGGGGTATCCGTATCACAGGTGAATTTATTAATAGATACCTTGATGGCTTCTTTTTTAGTAACGGGCAGCATATCCTGGTTATACTATTCTGACCGTTTAATGGAATTTCCACTCGCCATATTTGGCATTGCTTTAGCCACCGTCATGTTACCGGATTTATCAAAATCCGTCGCACGAGGTGATATGCAAAAGTATAACCAAACCTTAAACTGGGCATTGCGATGGGTATTTTTAATTGCCACACCGTCCATGCTAGGTTTAATGATATTAGCCGCACCGATTTTAGCCACCTTATTTCATAATGGAGCATTTGGTGAGCATGATGTCATGATGACGGCGCGTAGTTTGATTGCTTATGCATTCGGCTTATTAGGTTTTGTATTAATTAAAATCTTAGCTTCCGGTTTTTACTCCCGCCAAGACACACGCACCCCGGTTAAAATTGCCGTCATTGCGATGATAACCAATATGGTATTAAATCTGATTTTAATTTGGCCCTTAGCTCATGCAGGTTTGGCCCTAGCAACCTCATTAGCAGCCATCTTAAATGCAGGCTTATTGTATCGCGGCTTACGTAAACAAGGTGTCTTTCAACCACAACCGGGCTGGCGTAATTTATTAATCCGCACGACGCTGGCAAGTTGCTGTATGGTACTTTTATTATGGTGGGGAAGTGGTACGTTATCTGAGTGGTTAAACTTAGGTACCTTTGATCGTGCATTACATTTATTTGGATGGATAATCGCTGCCATAGTGGTTTATTTCGTCAGTTTGATCTTGTTTGGTTTACGATTACATCATGTTAGCTTAAAGTAAAGAATGTTACCACCGGCGGAGCCGGTGGTAATTGTTCCATATCTCAAATGCGGAAGTTAATGGCAAAACAGACTATGAAATTTTTCCAGAAGAAAATGCAAAAACCTTTGTTGCCAATGATCAAAAAATCATCAAAAGTCAGTCTGTACTAAAAATGGAAGAAATGGTACCGCACAGTGACGGACTTCACACTTATCTTTCAGTTAAATTTCCGTTAAGTAGGTACTCAAAAGTCTTTTAACATTTTCTATTTTTATAAATCTGTTAATAATCAGTGCTTTAGCAGAAAACAAAAATGTTAAAAGACTTTTGCGTACCTACATAATTACAAAAGATAAAAAATGAAAACTAACAATATGACGATGATGTGATTGCCGGGCTAAAACTAGGGGTTGTAGATTATGTTACTAAGCCTTTCAATTCAAAAGAATTGCTCACTCGTGTCAACACCCACCTTGAACTCCAAGCTGCAAAAGAAGAACTGCGAGAGGCTCTAGTAGAGAAAGAAAAAGCACTTGCCACAAAAGATAAGCTTTTCTCCATCATTGGTCATGATTTAGGCAACATATTCAATGGATTGCAAGGTTTAGCCTACAAGAGGCTCGTAATGGTTACGACTTGCTAACGAATATGTTAAATTGGTCAAGATCACAAACCGGTCGATTGCAAGCCAACCCAACAAGAATATTTTTACGATATTTAATGGTTCGGAATGTTGAAATACAACACGAAAAAGCATACCGTAAAGGAATTGATTTAGTTGCAGATGTTGATGAAAAACTATCGGCTTTTGCCGATGTCAACATGCTAGATACCGTACTCAGAAACTTAATTTCAAATGCGATCAAGTTCACTCAAGAATCTGGCACAGTACGAATTATTGCTGAACAAAAGGAAGTCGGTTTTATGTTCGCATTCCGGCAAGGCACTAAAACGAGTTTAGAATTCGATGTTTGAATTTTTTGAAGAAAAACTCAAACCTCGAAAGCATTTTAAAAAAATTGTATTTCTTTCCTCAAACTTATTTTTTAACTTGTTTAGGATCAATATCAAGGGCACGTAGTTTACGATATAAATGCGTTCTTTCAAGTCCCACTTGTGAAGCTACTTTGCTTACATTGCCCCCAAGTGTTTGTAATTGATGTTCTAAATAGGATTTTTCAAATTGTTCTCGCGCTTCCCGCCAAGATAAATTATAAATAGAAGCATTACCCACTTGAGTCTCCGGACGATTTTTTAAGATTGGCTCAATTTCATCTATTTCAATAGTCTGTTTATTACCTAAAATTAATAATCGTTGGACTAAATTTTTTAATTCGCGTACATTGCCGAGCCAAGAATAATTACGGAGCCTATTTTGTGCTGCAACGCTAAAACGCCGATAGGGCAGATTTTCTTTGTTAACAAAGAAATTAGTATAAAATTCCAATAATGCCGGCACATCTTCACAATGTTCACGTAAAGGCGGAATGCGTAGAGAAACCACATTCAAATAATCATAGAGTTCTTCCAGTAAACGCCCTTTAGCTGCAGCTTGGTTAATTTCATCAGTGGTTGTAGCAATAATGCGGACAGGGTTCCTAACGGGTTCCACGTCGCCATTTTTTAGTGAATATTGATTTTCCAAACGACTTAGTAATTGTGCCTGTACGGTATTGTCCACATCAGCAATATCTTTGATAAATAATATACCTTCATTAGCTTGTTCAAAACGTGTAGAAGTATTGTTCTCTAGGTGACCAAATAGTTCCAGCATTTGATTTTTTACGCTCATACCAGCAATACGGACTTGTATAAATGGACCGTTATTTTGACTCTTTTTGTGAATATAGTGTGCAAATAAAGTGCGCCCACTGCCGGGTTCACCACTGATAAGAACTGAAGTATTGTGCTGATTAATGCGCGTAATAGCTTCACGCAAGTTTGTCATGACCACGCTATGACCTAACGGTTCTGTCACGAATTGGACGTTTTTGCCTAAACGGTTATATTCCTGCTGTAACGAAGCCATTTCTAAGGCTCTTTGTATGGTAATTAATAACTTAGAAATTGAGAGCGGTTTTTCAATAAAATCATAAGCCCCCAATCGAGTTGCTTCCACTGCGGTTTCAACCGTGCCGTGTCCTGAGATCATAATCACCGGACTATTCATCAATCCGCTTTCATGCCATTCTTTGAGAAGAGAAATACCATCAATATCCGGCATCCAGATATCAAGTAAAATGAGATCGGGACGATGTTCATGTTGCATTTTTCGGGCGATTTCACCATTTTCTGCCACGCTAACGGTAAAACCTTCATCTTCCAGAATTTCTTTTATGATGCCACGAATATCGGGTTCATCGTCAACAACTAAAATATGTGCTGTCATTGTCAGTTATCAGATTTTCAGTTAGAGAAAAATATTTCTTCGTTCCCAAACAAAATAACGGAGCTGCAATAAATTCCATTTGTTCAGCACTGAAGCTATGCAAAGCAGTTTGCAGAGCAAACTTGATTCGTTCTCGCAGCTACGCAGTTACTGCGTTTTCTAAACAGAGTTTGGGAACTATAGTTTGTGAGAGAAATAAGGACGCATGTAAACCTGTCAGGTATTCGAGGACTGAAAGGTTTATGCTATCAAAATTGGGAATGATTTCGTTGATATTTCGTAACTATTCAGGGCAACCATAAAAGATTGCCCTATAACAATATTCTTATAGATGTTCAGATAAATATTTTGGCCTAAAGACCTATCAGGTTTTAAAAACCTGACAGGTCTGATAGCTTTGACTTTTCTGAAAGCCTATATATCAGTAATAACAGGCGGAATTTTTGGCTCACATGCTTGCATGTCCTTAACAGCTAAGGTTTTTCCTCACCCAAGCTTTGCATTACCTTTTCACGCTGAGTTTCAGATAGCATAGCTAATACTTTCTGTATTCCTTTTGTCATACCTTTTGCCATACCTTCTTGTTGGCCTTCCTGTCTACCAGCCTCTCTTTCTTGACGAGCCTCTTCAGGAGTCAAAGCATAATATCCGGTTTCTGCGGTTTTGCTTATCATGGTATCAAAATTGGGAATGATTTCGTTAATATTTCGTTTATATTTCCTTTTGAAATAAAAAGCCAGTGTTAGTAATAACCGGCGGCGTTTGTTTTCATCCTTTCCAGCATATTGCTCCAACAGCTCCTTAGCTTCATTGAGTTGTTGTTCATCCATGTCTTTTAAAATGGGGGCAAAAGCCATATATTCCCAAAGTGCCTTATGTTTGAGTTCTGCTAAAGTCTTTTCATAAAGCAAAATTTTCTGATAGCGAACTGCTATCACATATTCAATAGAACAACTTTCTGGATCATCCTTGCCTTCTTCTGGCCAAAAATAAATCACGTAACTTCTTATTTTTGGATAATTTAGAATACGTCCGGTTTTATCCCGTTCAGCATTGGCAAGGGCCAACTCCATATCATATTCAGCCATCCGCAGGGGCATATTTTTCTGCGCTTGTTTTTGAAATTCGATATGTAGTAAAAACTTTTCCCCCTCTGGATATTCTTTTGAGCCTACAGGATATTGCACCCAAAAAGCTAAATCTACTTTTAGATCAGACGTTCGTTGTAGCTCAACATTCTTTTCTATCAGAGAAACGAAGCTGGAAATCCCCATCAGTCGCAGGGCACCTTCAGGGTTTTGAAGAAATGCCTGTTTACAAGTTATATCAAAAGCGTTTTTGACCTCCTCTAATGGGTTTTCGCTGATAGTGTATTCAACATTTGCTTGTGAAAATAATACGATTTGTTGAGGTTCTGATTTTTTGGGAGAAAACGGTATTTTTTCAACCATTGTTTTTTTAATTATACTCCTTTTTACTGGATTATTAGAATTATAGATGTTCAGAAAGAAAAATAATTTATTTTGGAATGAAGTTTCAGACGCACGAGGGCAACCACAAGGGATTGCCCCTACATTTCTGAAACTTCGTTCCGAAGTAAACACAGTAACACAAAATATTATGTAGGGGCAAAACTGAATGGTTGCCCTAGTTATTTCATGCACGTTCCTTATTTATCTGAAAAACTATATATTATCCTAACTTGCTTCGCTTCGCAATTAAAATAAGTCAAAACCGACCGGTATAAGGGCGATGGATTAGGGAATCGTTTGTTGCCGACATTCGCCCGTTTTGACGCGGTAGTCACAGTCGCCGTAAGCGATTTTTGAGAGACAGCCGTTCAAAGTTAAATTGAGGCATAATAGGATAATTGTCAATAATATCAATCGGTTAGTGAGATAACGCATGGTTTTTATAGGCTTTAATCATTTCTAACGCGGTTTGTATAGCATAGTATAAGCTATGGCTTGAAGCTCGTCCAGTCCCCGCTAATTCTATGGCTGTACCATGATCAACTGAAGTGCGTATGATAGGTAATCCTAAAGTGATATTTACCGCTTCACCAAAATGACGTTGTTTGAGTACCGGTAAACCTTGATCATGGTACATTGTTAATACGGCATCAATTCCAGATAATGAAGTAGGTGTAAAAGCCGTATCAGCTGATACGGGTCCAATTAGGTGCATACCTTCCGCACGGAGCTGATTAAGTGTGGGAATAATAGTTAGGATTTCTTCGTTACCTAAATGTCCTCCTTCACCAGCATGGGGGTTTAAACCACAGACTAATATAATCGGATCATTGAGCAGCCATTTCTTTTGTAAATTATGGTATAAAATCCGTATCACGGTTTCTAAGCGGGTTGGTGTTATTGCTGCACTGATTTGTGATAGGGGCAAATGCGTTGTAACGAGGGCGACTCGTAATTTTGGCGTTGCTAACATCATAACAACTTGATGGGTACCGGTTTGCGCGGCTAAAAATTCCGTATGCCCACTAAATGGGATACCTGCCTCATTAATAACCCCTTTATGGATGGGGGCAGTGACTAGGGCATCAAAGTGATTATCTGTACAAGCTTGACAAGCCTGTTGCAGCGTTTCTAATACATAAGGTGCATTGGCAGGATTTAATTGCCCACATTTTACAGGCTGTAATAAGGAGATGGGTATGACATTTAAATGACCAGGTTGATGGAGATTCAATTGTTCCTTTTTGGATAAAGGTGGATGAAGTATTTGCAATTGAATTGATAAGCCTAACTGCACCGCCCTTTGTGCTAATAAATCCGGATCAGCAAAGGCAACGAGATAGGCAGGAATTGTTTTTTGTGCCAATTGTAGGGTGATATCGGGACCAATACCTGCTGGTTCGCCTGGAGTTATTGCAATACGGGGAATGATGGAAGACATAAATTATAGCATTTATCCGTTTATTATAAATTATCGGGCAGACACGCAGGTATGCCCCTACG
>Ga0164311_10000443_pt1 | contig 17961 bp, 27 predicted proteins | sample GuaBasSedimGuay2_FD_121796 | JGI IMG/M metagenome (GOLD analysis project Ga0164311, IMG submission 121796) | Subseafloor sediment microbial communities from Guaymas Basin, Gulf of California, Mexico - Guay2, Core 4569-9, 9-12 cm | ecosystem: Environmental > Aquatic > Marine > Hydrothermal vents... | reverse complement strand
GTGCTCGACGGCCCAGACCTCGGTGGTCGAGTCGTCGTCGGTGTCGATCAGCTCGAAGACTGAAGTCGAGGACTGACCGCCTGGAACAACGAACTCGAGCCCCGACGCTGCAGCGTTCACGCGGACTTCGCGGAGCGCTTGGCCAGCGAACGACGCTGGGCAATCGGTGAGACCCAGGAAAGTAGAAGTGCCACCAGTCCCGCCGTTGGCAAGTTGTGGAGTCGCCCAGCCTCCCCAGCCCACTTAGGCCACTGCCCCGAGGACGAGGTTGGGAAAGATCGAGACGGTCGTTGAGCCGTCAAAGCTTAGGTCGAAGGTCGCGCCGCGAGGGATATCGGTCACGAAGCCCGACAGGCCTCCAGCTATCAGCACCGTGTCGCCGTTGACGACGCCCGAGGCGAGCGTCCCGCCCTCGGGCGTGACGTGTACGGTCACCTTGACCGCGGCGGAGGAGTAGATCGAGAACCGAATGGCCCCGCCCTGCTTAGCGGCCTTGAGTGGCGCTGCCACTGCGGTCGCGCCAACTGGTAGCGAGTTTGCGCCGTGGACCTCGTAGACCTTCTGACCGGCCGTAACGGCTTGGGCACTAAGAATCCGGAAGGCGAAGAGGGAATGGCTCATGGATACACCTATGGCGAACCTAACACTACCGTCCGTCAAGCGTCAAGCCGCTATTCGTCCTCGCCGCCGTCAGGCCAGGCGAGCGTCAGCGCGTTGTCCTGCCTCCATGGCTCGTCGAGGGCCCCTGGGGGTAGCGGCGGTCCTCCTCTCGCCGCTTCGTAGCCTGTGATCATGTAGCGGAGCGAGTCGCAGGCGTGATCGTTCTCCTTTACCGGCTCGTCCTTCGGATCGGCGCTGCCCTCTTTGTGCTGCCGGTAGTGATAGTTGTCGATCTCTTCCTGCAAGACCTTCGTGTCGCAGAGGCCAAAGAACGGGTCGAGGGCCTCGGGATCGGTCACGAAGAGGAGCGCCGGGTGATCGTCGCCGCACTTGCGGACGAGCATTCGAGAGACGGCCTCGAGCCCTGCGTTGACGTCCGACTTCTTGGCCGCCTGGGTCGGGACGCCTTCATGCTCGAACTCAGCGCGCGCGAACGAGTCATGATCTGCCCAGGGTATCGACGCGAGCTCGGGGAGGGTTTCCTTCATTCGCCAGCCCCACTCCGACGCGCGGACGCCCGAGGAGTAGTAGACCCGATAGACGATCAGCCGCTCGTGGAATGGATCCTCTGCCGCGAGACAGATCGCTGTTGGGTTGTTGAAACCGAAGTCGATCGCAGAGAACCGCCGCCAGGACTTGGGGATCGGCCAGGGGAACATGCTGTCCTCGCCGAGCCATAGACGGCCCTCGCGGACGACCAGCTCGTGAGTCCCGCGCGTGAACTCGGGCCAGACCGCACCTTGAAGCGCGACGTGATCGCCCTCGATCCTGACCCTGCGCTGGCGCTCGGGCATGTTCGCTGCGATCTGGAGCGTGGCCTCGAGGTCGACGGTCCCGGCCTTCGCCGCGTCGAGGGTCGAGGCCTGAACGCTGAACGTGTCTGCTTCCTTCTCGAGCCTCGAGACCCAGCGCTCGCGCCGGATTGGCGTCAACGTCACTGAGAGATAGCCCGCGAAGTCGAGGAGCCTCATTCGGCACTCTTCGATAATGTCGGGTGGGTGCTCCTCGTCGATCCAGATCCCGTGCAGGCGCGCGCCCTGATACTTGACGCGGGTCTGCTCGACGGACTTGAAGACGACCGTAGACCCGTTCTTCATTACGAGGCTAGTCGGGGTCTCGGGCTCGCTCTTCTGATACCACGCGATCGAGCGTATCTCTGACGCCGGGAGGAACTGCTTGAGCGCAGGCCAGAGGACGGCCCCGATCCCGTCGCGGAAGGATACCGCCGAGGCCCACCAATGAACCGGCCCCGTGAACTTCGTGTATGGGTGCCAGCCGCATAGGTGCAGCGCGAGATCGAAGCCGCCGAGGGTCGTCTTGCCTGAGCGGTTGCCGCCGCGGAACACGCGGGTCCTGTGCTTCGCTGCAGCCTTGACGAAGTCACGCTGGGGAGAGTTCCCGTCGAGGACCCATGGCCTGAACTTGCTCAGGGGGGAGGCGAGGTAGCGACGGAGTTGGTCGGGGTTCACGCTGGGACGTAGTAGATCGACGGCTTGAGGTCTGCGTATCCCCACCGCTCCTTCGCGACGTGCCTCTGCCCGCAGCCGACGCAGAAGAGGCCCGACGAGCAGCCGGCGAGAGGTGCTGCGCAGTGCATACCCGTGCAGACCATGGGAGCGTCCTCGTGCGCGTGGGGAGAGGGGTGGTCGACGTGGGGGATCACTCCGGCTTCCTTGCCGCTGCTACGGCCATACAGACGAGCAGAATGATCAGCGCGGACCCTCCGACGACGAGCCCGATCACGTCCAGCTTGGTCAGCCATGGGAGTTCGCTCACAGCGCGTCCGGCCCTGGGTCGACGTCAGCGCTGCGAGCCCAGTCGCCCCACCGCTTACGGATCACGTCGCAGTAGGCTGGGCTGATCTCCATGCCGAGACAGCGTCTACCGTTCTTCGCTGCGGCGATCAGCGTCGTGCCAGAGCCGAGGAACGGATCAAAGATCACGTCGCCTTCGTCGCTGAACGCTTTGACGAAGAACTCTGGGAGCTTAACCGGAAACTCTGCGGTGTGGCCGCGCTCCGGGTCTGCTGCAGCGTTCCTATACGCGAGCACATTGTTCGGCAGCGCGATACCTTCACGCGTCGGGGTGCGGCCACCGGCAATAAAGCCGCTCTGCGTCTTCGGGTTGTCGATCGAGTAGTCAAAGCAGCCGTCTGACGCGTGGCCCACTCGGTAATGGTCGAGCTTGATCGCATTGTTCCGCGTGAAGTGGAACACCGGCTCCCAGCTGTTCTTGAACCGGTTCGGCCACTTGCCGGGCACGCCCTGCCTGGTCCAAGCAAACTCGTCGACGAACAACCAGCCCCACTCGCGGACGTGCGCTAGCGTGAGATCCTTCACGTAGAGCGACCGCTGCCCCTCCTCGCAGTGCTCCTTTATGTTGACGAAGAAGGATCCGTCGGCGGCGAGGTGTTGTGCGACGAGGGCCTGGAGCGGCTCCCACCACCGGACGTAGGCGTCGGGCTTAATCGGCTTGAACCCGCTCGACTCGTCATAATTCCGCTGGCTCGCGTAGGGCGGCGAGGTCACGCAGACGTTGACGCGATCCTCGCCAACGAGCGCGGCCCAGTCCTCCGGTTCGCGGCAGTCCCCACACATGAGCCGGTGCGGCCCCAGCGCGTAGACCTCGCCACGCTCGCTCACAGGGTCTGCGGGAGGCTCGCCGCCGCCTGTGTCTTCGCCCTCTGGCAAGTCCGCTTCGTTGAGTTCGTCCACCCGCTCTTGGAGTTCGCCTAGGTAGGTCTCGTCCACGCCCAGCCCTGCTAGGTCGTCGCCCTCGAACTGGTCGAGAATGTCGAGCAGCTCGGCCTCGTCCCAGCCGCCTTGCTCGGTCAGCCGGTTGTGAGCGACGAGGAACGCTTCGGCCTCCTGGTCCGACCGCGAGGACCACCCGCGCTGCACGGGGAGGAGCCATGCGCCGTCCGCGTTGACTTCGATCCCGTCCGGCGCTGCCTGTCCTTCGCCGTGCATGGTTAGGAGGCGCGCCGTTCGCCCGTGCCCAGCGACGAGCCGGCCTGTGCGCTCGTCGAGGATCACGCCGTCAGCGAAGCCGAAGCGGTCGATCGCTGTCCCCAGCTCTGGGGAGTGCTTCTTGGGATTCCGCTCCGCTCCCTCGACCTCGCCCAAGGGCATGTATTCGATCCAGCGCGCGGCCTTCTTCTTCCGGGTCATAGCGCCGGTCCGATCTCGCAGACGAGGCGAACGCGTAGCAGCGCGCCTTCGAGGGCTGTGACGACAATCGAGAGGTCGCGGGTCGTGGCCGGAGCCCCGCGCGGGTTCGCGGCGGCGATCATTTTGTCGGCCCTTGCGCGGCCGAGTGCCTCTTCGATCAATAGCCTTAGCTCTGTGCTCAAGGGCCCTCCTGTGGGCAATGGTCGACGGCTGGGGTCGTGTCGTCGTAGGCGTTGCGCTCGGCGTAGATCCCTGCGAGGTAGAAGCTCACAGCGACAACGAGGAAGCAGATCACCTTTCCGGTCTTGGTCAGGCCTGCTTCTTTGCTCACGCCTTCACCCACAGGATCTGCCCGTCGAAGCGCTCGTCGCCGACGTGGTGGAGCTTGACCTCGTGGCCTCGGAGGACGAGCCGTTGCATGAGCTCGTATGCGTGCTGGAAGGCTGAGATCGGGAAGGGGAGGCTGGTTTCGTCGCAGTCGCACTGATCCCGACATTGCACGCAGCCTACTACCTCCAACTCATAGCCGCCCTTCGATCCCTGCAGCTCTGCAAGGAGGTGATTCCAGAACGGCTCGACGCTCAAGAGGTCGGCTTCTCGCTCGAGGATCGAGAACATGGACTTGACGAGCTCAGCGGGAAGCTCACGCATGGCCTTGGCTTCCCAGTGGTGAGCCTCGACGTCGTCGACGATCCCCATGGTGGTCTCTTCTTCCACGAGCAGCTCCTGCATGGGATTCTCGTCGCGCTCCCTCGCCTTTCTGCACGGCCCGCACTCTGTCTTGTCACCCTTGTGCCTTGCAGAATAGAGGAGTGGCGAACCGCACGCACAGGTCTTCCAGCATGGCTCCTCGTGAGGGTTCGTCGGCCTGCCGCATGGGCACGGCTTGTTCCCCGTCAGCACGTCCATGCACTCCTGCTCCTGGGATTCGGTCATGTTCGCCATGACGTCGCCGAGCGTCTTCTTCTTGAACTCGTTCTCACCTAGTCGGTCTCCGCTCACAGCAAGTCCTCAAGCGCGTTCGCTTCGTCTTTGAAATATTCTCCTCTTGCTGCCAGTCCATTCATGTATTCAGCTGCGGCCACCTCAAGCGCCTGTGCCCTGCGTCGATAGAACAGGGCACGCATGACGACGCGCCTTGCCCATGACAACTTTATCCACGTTGGCCTCTTTACGGATTTGACCTCGACGAACCTACTCACCGAACTGTTCTCCCATGACCCGCAGCGTCTCGCGCGCGAGCTCTTGCAACGGCATATTCGCGAGGCGGTCGCCGTCGGCCGTCAGACCTTCGATATCTGCGCCCTCGAGCGCGAGCGCGACGCGGGCCAGGGACTCGACCTCGCGCGGTGCTGGGTGGAGCGGGGTCGCTCCGTCGTCGCCTAGGGCCTGCTTCTTCGCTAGCTTCGCGATCGCGGTCGGCTCGCCTCGAGCAGCGAGCAGCCGCTCGACGACGTCCGTGATCCCGAGTTTCGTCGCGCGCCAGGCCAAGGAGAGCGCGTCCGATAGATCCTTCGCGACCTGCGCTTCCGCCTTCTGCTTCGCTACCTCGGTCACTCTGCGCTGGTGCTCGTCCCGCTCAGCCTGCCAATTTTCCGCAGCTGCGACGTATCGTACCTGATCGGTGCGGATCCCTGCGAGACGTCCGGCCTCCGCGAGCGAGCTAGCCTCGCCCATGACGTAGGCACGTCGAGCGGTCTCTCGCTTCACTGGGTCTATGGCCTTGTTCCCTGCGCCGGTCGTGACCTCGGCCTTGGCGCTCCTCGAGGACGACAGGTCGCGGATCGCGTAGGGCTCGCCGAGGACGGGGATCGAGGTGATGACGTGCTTGTGGAACTCCTCGACCCTCTCGCCGTCGTGCCATGGACCCAGCGGAACACCGGCCCTGAGGAACCGCTCGCCGTACCCGCGCACGTCCTCGGCGTGCTTATATTGACGGTGATACGCAGGCGAGCACACCTTGACGTGTTGGACCTTCGCAGCCTTGAGCACGTCGTGGGGCGCGTTGCCTAGGGCGACCCATTTAGTGTCCGGCCCAAAGGCCTTCGCGAGTTGGGCGAGTTCTCGGGTGTATCGCTTCCCTCGGACGCTGCGCCCGTTGCAGAGGTAGATCGAGAGCTCGTCATATCCAAGCGCCCGCAGCGCGAGGAAGAGCCACGTCCCGGCCTTGGAGGCAAAAGGTAGCTGGCCAAAGCGTTTGCACTGGTCCCCAACGAGAACGAGCTGAGGCCTCGGCGAGCCGTAGCCAATGCCAATCCGCCGGACCGTCGAGAGAGCCGGCCAGCAGTGCTCACGAGCTTCAGCGAAGTTTCCGTCCTGGGCAGCGACGAACCAGCCAGCAGCCTCTAGGCGGGCCCTTATGGACGCCTCACGCACCCCTACGGCTACAGGCCCCGTGCTTGCTGCGATTAAACGCCTTACCAAAGAAGCACCCCACTGCTGACCAGACCTCGGGTCCGGCTCGGCGAGCAGATCGCAGACGTTCAGCGTGTTAACTAGGTGCCTGCCCGCATTCGCTACCTTCAAGCGGTTGTCGTAGGTCGGCAGCGCGTCGTCGTAGAGCGTGAGCGGAGGCATTTCATGGGGCCGAATGTCGTGCCGGGTGTCGCCGGTGCTCACGCAGGATCCCCAGCCGTGATAATCGAGGTGTCGCCATAGAGGGTGATCTCCTCCTGCGAAGTCTCGTCGATCGCTGCGAGGTGGAGCTCAAGCGCGACGATCTGCTTGTTGATCGCTTTCACGTCGCAGCGCAGCCGGTGGATCTTGTCGGTCGTCCTCTGTCGCGCGAAATGCCTATCGTCGTGATTCATGCCAGAGCCTTCCCGTCGTTGTGATCGGTGCGAATGTCCTCGAGGTAGAGGTCGACGGCCTTGCGCAAAAACGAGGTGAGGGTCGGGATCTCCTCCTCGGCCTTGAATCTAATGATCGCGACCTGAACCTCGTCGAAGGCCTGGAGGTCGAGTCGGACGCCTACGACTCTAGTCAGCCCGTTGTCCCGCGCGCCGCCAGCTTGCTTTGCTCTCATACTTCCACGTTAACGGATCTGCAACAATCCTGCAACACTGTGAGCAATTTGGTATATAGGCCAAAAACCGGCCACTGGCCCGGAGTTGAGCGCGTAAACGGGCACTGCTTCGCGAAGTGGAGACGGCGCAGTAGCAGGGGAGGGCGTCTGTTTCTTAGTCCTAGGCGCTGGGGCGAGGTGCCCGACCGGCGACCCTAGGCGGGATCGCCGTGCAGCGTTGAGGCGTCAGCCGTAGCGTGCCGCTAGGCCCTGGCTGCTCCTGCGTTCGTAGACGAAGTCAGCACGGGAGAGGACGCGAGGCGTGAATCCCAGATCGTAGCTTTGGACGAGCTCGAGGTATCGAGCGATCGAAACAGGGTGGCTCGAGATAGCGAGCGGGACGCCGTCGGGGGCTAGGGTCTCGTATCCGCCGACCTCCTCGAGCACCTCGCCGGACTCCTCGCGGGCCTTGATCGCGAGGCCTTTGACGTGCTCCTGGCCCTCCGTCGTCGTCGCGAACCGTGGCGCGTTGGTCCCATTCCATACCCAGCGGGTCTTCTCGCGGTCAGCGAGGCGTGCTGCGACGTCGTCCGCCGTCCCTGCCCAGGTCCCAGAGTGAGAGGTCTCGATCGCTTCGAGCAGGAATGCTACGGCCTCGGCGCCCTTGAGGGTGTGCAGCGTCGCGCCGGCCTTGACGTGCTCTAGGCTGTCCCCTGCGTCGAGGATCCCCTCGTCGTAGCTGTAGAGCAGGGTTAACGGCTTCCCTTTGCTGTCGTAGCCTCTGTGGACGCTTGCGCCGAGCAGGACCTCCTCGGTCTCGTAGGACCCTGGGATCATGCGCAGGATCGAGCGGTCGACCTTCGAGCGGGTGTAATTCCAGGGGAAGCGCACGAAGTGGACCTCGCGCGTCTCGTCCTCTAGCAGAACCTTCGTCGCTTCGATCCGCTTCGCCATGCAGCGCGAGCAGTAGATCCGGTCACAGCTCGCGCGGTAAGCCCACAGCGTGTCCTGGGTCTCCGCGCCGAAGACCTCGCCGATCTTGCGCCCGCAGACGCAAGCCCTCGTGACCTGCTTGAACAGATCCTTCGACCCGGCGTCCTCTGCTGCAACCTGCAGTCCCCGCATATCGCGCGGCGTCCCGCGAGCGAGGCGCACCGGGTCGAGTTCGACCTCGGGGGCCACCTCCGCAGTCAGCGCGTTCAGCGCGATCTGGAAGGCCCGCACGGCTTTGGGGTCGCCGAACTTGCAGACCGTCCCGAACGTGATCCTTGTTGCGACGTGGCTGGATCGCTCGTAGAGCCTCGAGATATTCCCCTGGTCCGCGTAGCCAATGATCTGCAGGACCTTCTCTAGAGGCATTCCCTTATCGTTAACGAGGTAGTCAGTCAGCCCCATGCGGAACTCAGCGCGACGGTCGTGGCCCTCCCAGATCGCGCGCGCGGCCTTGCGGACGGGTGCGAGGTTCGCGTCCGTGTAGGCGATCGGGTCGACGTTCTCGAGGGTCCTGCGCGGAGCCCTGTGCTTCTGCTTGACGATCGGGACCTCGACGCCCGAGACGTCCCAGACCGCCTGCTCATACTCCTGCTCGACGATCTCGACGGGTCGCCCGCTCGCGTGGAGGGATCCGGGGAGCCGCTTGAGTTGGTGGGGCCTGAACCCAGCCGGATCGAACTTGATCGGGAAGACCCCGTTCCGCCAGACGCTCTGCGGGAACGTCGCCTTAACCTCGTCGAAGAGCCTCAGCCCCTCGAGCTCGCATTGCGCCTTGAGCCCCTCAAAGCTACTGGCCTGCGTCCTGAGGTGCAGTTGGTAGTTCCCAGAGCCCGTCGCGACCAGCCGACCGGCCTTGACCCTGTGGTAGAGCCTCGTCGCGAACGTCGTCGCGATCTCCCTGTAGGCCTTCGATCCCGTGTCGCCCCATGCCTCGTCGTCGTCGAGGTCGAAGAACAGGACCATTCCGTCGGTCTCGTCAGCGTCCGCGAGCAGCGGCGCGCGCGAGCTCGCGTCCATGAACTTGGGCTGGCCCGAGGGGTCGCGCTGGAACCGCAGGGTCCGAAAGACGAGCGACTGAGCCCCGTTAACGTCAATCAAGGCTTGGGCTAGCCGCTCCGGTGCCCCCTCGCCCTTCCTGTTGACCTGCGTCATATAGGTCGAGTGGTCGCCTGGGTAGACCATAGCGGTCACCCAGTGCCCAGACCCGTCGAGGCCGCACCACCGGAGGTGCTCGGCCATGGTCGCTGCGTTGGCTTTTAGCACTTGACCCGAACCGGGCCGTTTACTAGGATTTGGGGGTCGTGAGGTCATGGGCGTACGCTGCCTGTTGAGTTCGCTGAACAGGGCCGGCAAGCCCTACTGAGCGACGAGAGAAGGCGCCACGGGAAACCGAGGCGTCTTTCTTCTTTGGTTCAGACGTGTTCTTCAATAGCGCTGCGGGGAGGCGAACCCCGTTCTCTGGCTTATGAGACCAGCGACTTACCCTTTGTCCTCAGCGCGTCGACCAGTGACCCTAGACTATCTCGGGGCTCGAGGGAAGAGGTTTTTTTGCCCTCGCGCAGTGCCCGCAGGCGCGACGCGGCCACTGACTAGCGCCCGTGCTTGATTGGTGCGCTTCTCCTAGCGACGCGACGACGGTGCGCCCACAGGCTGCTACCAGAGCGACCCTGGTCTGCAGGACCCCACGCCGGCCTCCGATCTCTACGATCGTGTGGGACACCTTTGCCTCCCACGACGCGAGCTCGAAAGGCGGCTTGAGCGCGTTGTGCTGGTTCGTTAACTCGGCCGGAACCCTCGCTCGCTGCTCGGCGAAGACGGCCTCTCGCAGGGCGAGGAGTTCGTCGTCCGCGAGTTGCGAGAGGCCGCCCGAGGTCAGCGCCCGGAAGCCGCGACGGGCGTCGAGGTCGGTCACCTAGCGTCCCCGTATTGCTCCATGAGATCGTCTATGCACTCCTTGACGCTGTCGAGCTTCATGTCGGTCTCGTCAACGGCTTCGATCGCCTCCTGAACGTCGAGCCAGACCTCGCACGCGAAGCACCCGCCTGCCGCGCCCGTTTCGCACGTGTTTGCGCACAGCTTCTCGCACTTGGTCTTGATCGCTTCAAGCTGAATCCTTAGATCGGGCTCTGCTTTGATCGTCACTGCTGCCCCCTCGATAAGCTGTTGATCATTCGTGTCTTCCTAGCGTTTACACGCGCAACGTATTTGTCCACCTCGTGATCAGCGACGAGGCTCGTCACGAGACAGCCTCGGGTCTGGCCGCGCCTGTGGATCCTCTTGAGCGCCTGCGTGTTCGCCTCGGGGGTCCAGTCCCGATCGACGAAGAGCAGGAGCCTGCCCCGAGTGAGCGTGATCCCCTCGCTCGAGCCGCGGATCGTCCCGGAGACCCCCGCGAGCTCGCCGGCCTGGAACCTCGAGATAGTCCCCGTCCTCTTCGACGCGTTCCGCAGCGACACCCAGCCCGGCAGCCCCGCGAGGGCCTCGACCGGGGCGACGTGAGCAGAGAACGCGACGAGCGGCTCTTGTGCCTCGGCGCACTCCTGCGCGTACGCGAGCGCCGCGGGGATCTTCGCTAGGGCCAGCGCCTTGCGGAGCGTCGCGAGTTGGGGAGCAATGTCTGCCCAATCGCTCGTCGTGAGGACCGCCTCGAGCAGCTCCTGCACGTCCTCGTCAGTGTGCGAGACCAGCGCGAGTTCGTCCCTGCGCCTGTCGGCGTGCTCCGGGTCGAGGTGACCCCGCCGGATCTCCTGCGCGACGCGCCGAGCGGCCAAGGCCTGGGATAGCGCCGCCTCGATCACTGCACGGGACTCGCGCGAGATCGGCACAATCCTCTCGTCGAAGCGTAACTCTGGCAACTGGAGCCCGACGACCTCCGCGGTCCTCCCCATTTCGACGCGGGCCCGCCGGTCTTCGAACACCTTCTCGATATGCTCTGGGGCCTGCTGCCAGTCGTCGTAGAACTTGGTCAGCGCGTTGAATTCGTCGATCCCGCCCGGGAAGGCAGCAGCGGCGAGCCCGAGGACCCTGTAGAGCGCCCAGAGTTCCCGCGGGTGGTTGAGGATCGGCGACGCAGAGAGCCCCCAGACCCGAGTCGCACCGGCAGCGAGCCAGCGGAAGCGCTTCGTCCGCGTCGCGCTCAGTGTCTTTAGCTTGTGGCACTCGTCAGCGATCAGCACGGTCCCAGGGAGCAGGCCGAGGACCTCAGCGACCTCTGCGGGATCAGGGACCGGACAGCGGAAGGCGTCGCAGAGACAGTCGATCTCTTTGCACCCTTCGCTCTTGTTGTGGCGTGGGCCTGGGTGGGAGCACTCGGAGCAGTCGGAGAGGATCGGCGGGAGGATCGCGTAGTTGAGAATCACGGCCTCGTCGGGTCCTGGGGCCCGCCAGCCGTTGCGGCCGGTCAGAATTCGAGGCCTGAGCTTCGCGCCCCAGGTCGTAATCTCGCGATACCAGACCGCCTTGACCTGGCTGGGGCAGACGATCACAACCGGCGTCCCTGGCTCGAGCGCGAGAATGGCCTGAGCGGTCTTGCCGAGGCCCATGTGGTCGGAGAGGAGCGCGGCCCACCGCGAGCCTAGGAAGTTCGCGCCGGTCAGTTGGTAGGGCGATACGGTCCAGTCTCCGTAAGGGAGCGCGCAGCGAGCGACGACGTCCCCGAGGGGAGCGGTCGTGAGAGCGCAGCGAGCGCAGAGGACGTGGTCGGACCTCCAATAACCCTTCCGCGCAGCGACGCGAGCGCCGCATGGGCACGTAGAGGGGATCGCGTTGCGGCGGTGGGGGATCATACAGACTCGGATCATCGGTTGCGTTCGTCATGGTCGGTCTCCTCGGTGTTCGGTGTGAGGAGAGGCCGCACGGCCTTGGCGAGTTCTTCCTGCCGCTTGGCGAGGAGAGAGAGCGCGCGCCGCAGGTCCTCGCGGACGATCTTGACTGCCTCCTTGGCTGCTATCACCTCTACGAGTATCCGTCGGTGCTCTTCAAGCGTCATGCGTATTGCTCCAGGTTGAGCGCGAGGGTTGAGACAGGGCAGGCGCGATCGCGCACGAGGTAGGCCCGGCACTCGGCCTTGGTGCCGACGACGTGGATCCGGTCGACGCGACGGAGGAAGCGGACGTCTACAATGTCGTGAAGGCCCTCGGTGCAGTTGACGACCGCGAAGTCGCCATTCTTGCCGATCAGGGCTCCCCAGGCGAGTGAATGTATGTAGCGTTCGTTGCTCATGCCCTCACGTTAACACCCACCCACGACCCTCGCAAGCGCTAACCGGGATCAGTGCCGTTGTATAGGTTTACGCACAATCGCTCCAGCCCTCGGATTTAGTAGTGGATTGTTAACGCGGGATCCGTATACTTGGGGGTGTAGACGAGACGCACGACGAACCCGAACACCGAGGAGACCGACAATGACCAACGCTAGCACCTACCTGACGCGCTTCTTTAACGAAACGACCAAGGTCGATCACGACGACTTCTTCGAGGTCGACGTTGACGGGACCTGGAACCTCATGAGCTACGGCGTCGTCCTGGAGGCGCTCTTCGCAGCTAGCGAAGACGAGCAGCGACTCGCAGCGGACACGATTCGCAAGATCGACTTCATGGACGGAGACGTCTGCCACTTCCTCCGCCACCTCGGGGCCTGCATGGCAAGGCAGGCGGCATAATGCAGAGCCGAACGCTAACCCAGTTCGAGACGGCCCGCTGGGAGACCCACGAGTCCTTCCGCAAGGCTGTCCGATTCGGGCTTAACTGCGACTACACGATCCCCGGCACCCACATAGAGGTCTACTCCTTCGACGGGATCACGCTAGACGCATGGGTCGTCGAATGACCCGCCACTGGCACGCCGACGACCTCGAGGCCCACCTAGCTGCAGAGCGCATGGAGAAGCGACGCATGACCCGACTCGAATGGACACCGACCTGCGACGCCTGCGGACGCGAGGGGATCGACAGAGACGAGGTCCTCTGCTCGAGCTGCAAGCCGAAGCCCCGCCTCGACCTCGTCGCGCATATCCGCGAGCAGATCGCAGCCGACCCCCACGCCTACGCCAACGATCGGAAGCTCGAGGCCGTCGCGGACGCTTACATGCGATCCGAGGCCGAGCGCGACGTCTGCCCTCACGGGATCCCACACCACGATTGCACCGAACACAACACCAAGGAGACCGAATAATGTCCACCCAGAAGCTCTACGCCGCGTTGATCGCGGCTCAACGCGAGGCCGCGACCGTCCCGAAGGACGGGAAGAACGATCACTTTGGCTTCAGCTACACCAAAGCGGACACCATGTATCGGTGCGGAAAACAGATCCTCAACAACCACGGGCTCGCTCTCATGCCACTCGGGCTGGAACTGAGCAGCCACGAAGCAACCGGAGTCGTCCTCGTCGGGAACCAGCGGCAGGTCGCGGACCTAACCGAGTATGACGTCACTAGGGACTTCCTGCTCGTCCACGAGCTCGGCGAGTCCGTTGAGTTCTCGATTCAGTGGCCCGTCGACCTCGCAGGAGGGAAGAAGAGCCGCGACAAGTCCGTTGCAGCTGCTGACACGACCCTGCTCAGCTACGCCTACAGAGACCTGCTCGCGCTGGGACGACTCGGCGAGGGAGAGGTCGACGCGTTGACGCCGGTCGCAGACGCGAAAGGAGCCGGCACGGAGCCGAGCCCGCAAGACGCGAAGGACCTAGAGGCGTTCATTCGCGAGCGAGCCTCCGCCGCAAGCCCGACCGAGTTCTTCGACAAGCGGAAGGCAGAGGGCGAGCGCACTTCATGGCGGATCGCCGAGGTCGACGCCAGAGCGGAGCGCGAGAAGGCAGACGCGAAGTCGGCGCAGAAGGCGAAGGCAGACCGGAGGGAGGCGCAGGAGCTCATGCTGCGCAGGGGCGCAGCGAAGGTCGAGGCCGAAGCAGAGCGCAAAGCGATCCAGGACCTAGCGAAAGCGGAGGAGATCGAGCACGCCCAGGAGGTGCTAGAGACCGTCCCGCTAGGCGCTGACGATCTCGAGGCCCGCGGCTGGGAGCCCGAGATCGCAGAGGAGATCGCAGCGATAGACGACGCGGAGCCTGTCGCTCGCGCCGTCGTCAACCACCTCGCGAAGCTCTGCACGTTCGCGCACGGGATCAAGGGCGCGCCCGCGAAGGCCCACCTCGTCAAAGGCTACGCAGAGGTCGGCGTCGACATTAAGATCAAGCAGACGCCGACAGGAACGCAACTCAAGCAGTGGGCCATGAGCGCCCTGCTGCCTTTCTAGCCCAACCACCAACAGAACCACCGAAAACCGAGGAATACCATGAGAGTCCCAGCAAAAGCCAAACGGCCCACCAAGGGCAACCGCAGCAACGTCAACTTCGACGACTACGACTGGAGCGTCGAGCCTGAGCCTGGCTGGAACGAAGGCGTAGTGATCAAGGCCGACGAGGGAACGTCAAAGGCCGGTAACGAAATGATCACGCTCGTCTTCGGCGTCGAGTCCCGCAGCGATCTGCCCGGCGCCGTCGGCGGTCGCGTGTCCTTCTGGGTGCACGACTACACGATCGACGAGACCCTCGCCTCGCTCGCGCCCGACCAGAACGAGAACGAGGAGGAGTTCGATCTCACTCCGAAGTCGCTCATGTTCAAGCGTTGCGCGCTGCTAATCGAGGAGGACGTCGAGTATCAGCGCAGGGACGGCCGGAAGAGTTTCAAGGTCGCCAAGCTCGCGACGCTCGAGGCCGCTGCAGCAGAGATCGCAGCAGCCGGCGAAGGGTCCGACGACGCCGACGAGGACTTGATCTAAGTGGGATACTCTCTCACGATAGGCGAGTTCGAGTGCGAGGTCGTGCCAGAGGAGCGTTACGCGTCCGTTGGCGCCGCAGGCGAGGAGGCCGACGGCGCACCGCTCAACTCCGGCGACGATCACTCGAACTCCGTGTCTCCGTCATATACGGGGTGGCACGAGTTCTGCACCGCTGTAGGCCTGATCGGGCCATTCTACTCGCCCAAGTGTCACTGCAAGGTGTGCGAGGGCGTGCCCTACTTCGAGAAATGCGGCAAGCCTGACTGGTGGGAGCCGGAAGGGGAAGGCTCCGGCCGCGACGGGCTCTTGACCCGGCACCCAGGAGCGGCTGAACTACTTCCGGCGCACGCGCTGGCTTTCAGGCAGGCCAAGGAGCGGTATCTAGCCACAGCAGAGCCGCGCCGGGGGCTGCGGGAGTGGCAGAAGTGCCAAGATCAACAGCCGCCGCCGTGGGGGCGCGACCCGGACGCGGAGCCCGTGGACTACATTTTGCGCAGGCTGGACTGGTTGGTCTTCTGGGCGGACTGGGCCCTCGCCAACTGCAAACACCCAACGTTCGGAAACACGTAATGGCCACCACCAAACTCCCCACCCTTTCGCCTTCCAGCCTGTCGTCCGCGCTCATGTGCGGACGACAGGCCCGGTTGAACTCAGAAAAAGGCCAGGGCCCACCTGGCGCTCCGGCCCTGATCGGTACGCTCGTCCACCGGGTGCTCGAGATCGCTGCCGAGTGCGGCGGAAAGGTCGGCCCCTCGACATTCCTGCGGATCCTCGGAGCCGAAGGCCCGGGTTATGAGATTGGTGCCGCCGCGGGATTGATCCTCGCGGACATGGAGCCGATCGACTTCACCCATACGGTCGGGACCGAAGTTCGGTTCAAGGAGCACCTAAAATACGGGTTCCGCTACCGAGGGATCATTGACCGGATCGACCAGCGGACGCCGACGAAGATCAGGATCACGGACTACAAGTCAGGCGCCTGCAAGACCCGCGCAGAGCTCGAGGGCGCTGCGCAGACCCTCGTCTACTTGTCGTGGGCGGTCGACGAGTATGGGACCGAGGACGTCACCATGATCTACCACTACGTCTCTGCGGGGATCTCGATCAAGATCGGATACGACGAGGCGAAGGTCGAGGCAGGGCTCGCACGAGCCGCCGAGCTCTACAATGGGTTCCTCGCCGACCCCGACCCGCAGCCGACCATGGGCGATTCCTGCGCCTGGTGCTCGCACAAGGCCGGCTGCTCGATCGTCAAGGCGCAGCTCGAAGGCGTCGCGTATCCGAACCCTTGGGACGGCCTCGGAATGCCGGACCTGGTCGCGCTGCGACAGCAGGTCGCGGGGGACGCTAAAATGCTCGAGAGCGCCAGGAAGGGGATCGACCAGACGATCCTCGCCCAGCTCAACAAGGACGAGGTCGAATCGTGGGCCCCCGCGGGATCGCCCTACAGCGTCAAGATCACGAGCCGCTCGTCGAAGAAGGTCCTGTCGTCTGCGTTAACGCCTATCTCTTCGGCCCTTGGGCTGCCTCTGCTCGAGCTTGTCGAGAAGTCGTGCGCGATCTCCGCGCCGAAGCTGACGAAGCTCGTCAAGGGGAACGTCGCGGCAGAAGGCGCGCTGAGCCTGAATACGACGAAGCAGGCCGGCGCGAAGTTCCTCAAGGTGACGAGCAAGGGAGGGCTTCTGTGAGCCTGCACGGATACCACGTCTCTCTAGAACTCAGTCGGCAAGACGTCCCGTTCTACGCGCTGATCATGGCTGCAATCAGGAAGGCCGACACGTCGAATACTGCCAAACTGAAGGCTGCATGGCCTGAGGTCTACGCAGAGTTCTCGATCCGATACAACGCACCCGGCGGACTTCTGCAAAGCGAGGAGGCATGAGCGCCATGGGACGCGATCAGATCGAGGTCGGTGTGAACGTCGACGCCGTCGATCAGGCGGCCGACTACGCCGAGGTGATCGCGTTCGTGATCCGTCAAGCCAAATGCAAGCCCTCCGTCGCCGAGGCGATCGTCGCAGAGGTCGCGGCGTGGCTCAACGCTAGCGAGGTCGCGGCGTGGCTCAACGCTAGCGAGTTGCAGAGGCGGGAGGCATGACCCTACGCTTCGTGGCTGGAGTCCTCAGGTCCAAGGCAATGGACTACAAGGAGAGGATCGCACTCGCCGAAGACTTGGCGAAGATCATGGATAGGCGAGAGAGGCAAACTCAGTCTCAGCGCCGAGCCAGGCAAATGAGGCTTAATGAAGAGGCGACACCTCAGGAGGTCGCCGAGGCGAGGCACCAATCGAACTTACGCCTCGACTCCATGCGCAAGAAGATCGGATACACCCTCAGCATGGCCAAGGCCCACAGGCACAGCGACAAGGCCGAATTCTGCGTGCCTGAGATCAAAGCCACAGGGCACAAGGTGCGGATCCCCTGGTATCTGAAGCCGCCCAAGGGCAGCGACCGAAGACTACCCCTCGCCGAGCGCCTCGACGGCGCACAGCTCGACTGGATACACGACATGGGCCTGTTCGCTGCCAACGTCACCATGGCGTCGACCTCTGCAACGCGACACGGGCCGCGCGGTGAGTCATTGTATGAGGGCTGCGAGTGAACCAGCACGCCAGAGAGACACCGAACAATAGCGCGACGGACAACCTCGTCCAGTGCCCAGGCTGCGGCGAGCTCAACAAGATCGGCGAGGGCTGCGAGACCTGCTGGCTGATCGGCCAGCATGACGAGAGAGAGACTGCAGGGACATGAGAGGAGTCGAGACGCGCGATACTGCCTGGATCGTGACGAAGTGAGCCGCCCTAGGGGGCGCTTTGCGAACGTCAACAGGGCGAAGGCCCGCCGGCCCAAGTCGGTCGGAATGAACCGCACAGAGCAGGCATACGGGCGCGTGCTGGCGTCTAAGGTCGAGGACGGGTCGATACGCCGGTTCCTCTTCGAGGCCTGGCGGCTCAAACTGGCGTCTAATTGCTACTACCTCCCCGACTTCCTCGTGTTCGGGACCGACGACTCGGTACAGATCCACGAGGTGAAGGGGACGAGGGGATATCTCCTCGACCCGGTCGGCCGGGTCAAGCTCAAAGTCGCGGCGAACCTATATCCCGAGCTCGTCTTCTTCGGGTGCGTGCTCCAGCTGAAGCGCGACGGGGGAGGGTTCAAGGTCGAGGAGATCAAGCTTCCGGCCCAGTTCAACGAGGAGGCGGAATGACCTGCACAGGCAGGCCGCCGACATAGACACGAAAAGGCCCGGCGGGACTTCACTTCGCCGGGCCAGTCCGTTAGCTCAGTGGAGAGCTTATGCTTTTTTCTTCGCAGCTGCCTTCTCTGTGGCCTTTGCCGCGCGCTTCTCTTTGGTCGACGCTCG
>Ga0164311_10000442_pt1 | contig 17987 bp, 21 predicted proteins | sample GuaBasSedimGuay2_FD_121796 | JGI IMG/M metagenome (GOLD analysis project Ga0164311, IMG submission 121796) | Subseafloor sediment microbial communities from Guaymas Basin, Gulf of California, Mexico - Guay2, Core 4569-9, 9-12 cm | ecosystem: Environmental > Aquatic > Marine > Hydrothermal vents... | reverse complement strand
CTCCAGAAACTTGCAGGAGGGCCTGCAAGACAGACTGGTTCTCGTGTCAAACCCGCTTTCCCCGTTAAACCCGCTAAGGTAGACAGGAAACGTGCGTGGAGACCCTATGAGGAAGCCGAAGGTGCTTCACTAGAGGAAGGTCTTGAGCCTATTTCTGATAAAGAAATTGTACTCACGGTGCTTGATGAGGAGCAGTCCGTGATAACAGATGGATTTGACGCATTTAAGGAGGACGTGTTCGACGAGATGGGAGATACGCCTGAAACAGAGCAACGGGAAGACGATCCGCTGTTACAGGATCTTCCTGATGAACCTTGGGATTCTGACTGGCAAATTGAGGACTAGGGCTTACCTTGCCGATAGCCAACCACACCGTAAAGATTACAAACTGGACTCACCTTGTTGGGCCTGAGTATGTACTTTCTGTATCAGGTAACGATCCTGTGGGTGGTGGTGCTCGTTCCGTGAGACTCCAAATACCTGTCCGTTCTCTCATCGAGGTAGATCTTATTTATGTTCAGTTTGATCAGCTGCTGATTGATACTCTTTGTGGCTGGATCGATGAGGGCCTCGCGGAAATCCAGATCGATAATGTAGTGCAGTCGTCAGTTCAGTTTAGTTCCTACAAGTATGGTGGAGCGCTGACTGGTGGCGTGATTGACATCATGTTTAACGGAGTATCACTAGGTCCGAACCTGACCGCATTGAACTTTGTAAATGCACAGGATCCTGCCGGTTACAATGGGGTTATGGCGCAGGTGAACGATCCCCTCCTGAACCCTACACAGATAGACGCATACATACATCCTCCGGGTTTCGTTTCGCATTTCAACACTTCTGACGGGAGTACGAACGCTTCTGTCTCCAACTGGCCTACCTTTAATCGTTACGTATCTGCGCCCGGTACTTTTGATATTCTCGGATGGGCTGCGGGAAGTGCATACAACGGTTTCCACCAGACTCCTGGAGGGGCCGGAGGGCCTGTTACTTACGCCCTGGCAGGGAACTTCAGTATCCTTGCCAACGACGGTACTACGGTACTTACGGTAACTGTACTGAGTGCTGATGGTACTGACCTGGGAACGCACGTGGTTCCTATCGGCGCAGGCCCTTATTCAGCCACTGTAAACAACGTAACAATTATACATGGATTGTTGACTCCTGATTCCTACAAGTTCCAGGCAAGTCTCTCTATATCTGTTCTTATTGATAATATGATTCCGCAAGGTGGAAAATATTCCATCTCTATCGTTCACAATAACGGTGTAGATGGGATATTCAGCTACAATAGCGGGAATATGTTCCATGATCCTAATTCCACTGCGGCAACTATCGCGAATCCCACTATTGCGGAGAATACTCCTGTCGTGAAGTGGTTGAGCGGTATTCAGTATTACAATTTAGGAAGTACCTTTGACATCGGTATCCCTGATATTGATAATATCAATGCAGAGTCCTATCCGCAGCCTTTTATTAACGTGGATTGTGTTGAGTACGGTATCACTAATTTCAATCTCAACGGAGGGGATCTTACCGCGTGGACAAGTGCGTGGAACGACATCAACTCCTCTTACTCAGGTACACACGCGATAACCGCCGCTAACTACAGATTCATCGGTACTGACGCAAATATCGACGGACGTTGGGTGGACTGGGTAAACGGTGCGTGGCAACCGTCGCCGGATGCTGCGATCTGCATCGATACCTATGCAACTGAGTCTACTGCCCTGGCCGAGTACTTTACCGACGAAGCTCGTCGACGTACGGAGTTCGATCTTGCAGGTGCGTATAACGCAGGGGCAGCATGGGATTCGACTCAGGACATGGGTGCCTACGATGACAACATAGGTCTTCTCATCCAGTCAGGTCTTATCCGCACGAGACACACGGACTGGAATAGCTACGCTCCGGGGATGGCAGCAAACCCGGATTACATGGGTTTTGCCGGATGGGGTACCTACTATCGACGTTTCACTGACGTATCCTCCTCGGATAGGGGAAGCGCCCGTCTGACTTTTGCAGGGGATCCTGGTATTGTGAACGCAATTATTGCAGGAACAATCCGGCTATACGTCTTTATCCCCGACACTACGTGGAGAGTTCGCGCTCAGGTACATGGAGCTGCCTTATTTGATTTTGCAACGTTTGATGCAAATATCCAGAATGGGGGAACATACAGCGACGTGGTAACCATCCCAAATCGAACTTCTGCGAATAACGGGGCAGGTACTTTAGATATATCGTTTGGTAACCTCCACATGGGGGCGGGTCATAACGAGTTAGATATTCAGCTGGAGATGACCTCGGGATCTCCTACAATAAGCTCGATCATTTTGAGCTGGTAAGGTTAGAAAATGTCTGTTGCACAGAAATTAAAGAGTGTCAAACGGGACGGCAATTTTGTTGCTCTTACCTACCTTTCCGGAGAAGACACTGAGATTACGAAACGCATGACGGTAGACGAGTTCGACCGTCAGCTGGGTATGCTCAAGCAGTTTAACCTTACGCATACATTTGTATCCGAGGAGGTCGAAGCCGGTAGCGACAGCGGGGTTGCGGTAGGACAGCTTTTTGAATTAAAAAAGGACATTCTGGAGGAAGTAAACGATAAGATTGGCCTCCTGAATAATAACTATAAGTCCTTAAAAGATTTCATGGCAACAGTTCAGGTTCATCGTGATAAATTCCATGAAAATTTACAGCAGGAAGCTTCCGCCAGCCTGAATGCAGTGACTGCAATCATGGACAGAGCAGTTGATGTGCAAGCATCAACCACGCAACAGATAGCGGATAAGGAGACGGTCCTCAAGGGAATCATTTCTGATATAGAGAATCGTAACGAGTGGACGTGGGAAGAGGCGCGTAAAACGCAAAATGAAGTTGATCGTAGTAAGAAAGATTTAGCTGCGTTCAAGGGTTCTCTCTCCGAGCAGTTTGATGTTTTGTTCAACGACGCGGAAAAGCTTCAATCGGATTTTAAACTTAAATTTCGTAAACTGGAAGAGAACCAGCGTGTATTCATCGAAGAAAAAAGCGTTGAAACGAAAAAGTTACTTTCAGGGTACAGAGCAGCCCTCGCGGATAAATCTGAGTTTTTACAGAAAACCAAGGCAGATGAATATAAGCAGTCTTACTTGGACAATGAATTGACCAGGCGTACCGAGATAGAACACGAACGAGCAAGATCCGTCGTGGATGGGATGCAGAATCTTCAATCTAAGATTCAGCAGAGGGCGCAATTATTAGAGTCGAAGATAGAAGAGCAATCGGGTTATTTAGATTCTGTGTTTGACGAGATACGCGGTGGTGTTGATGGTTTTTCTGAAGAGATAACTACTTACGTGAGTGAACTTACAGAGTCCCGTGAAATTTTAAGGGAAGAGCTGGTACAAATAGAAAAAGACGTAGCGCTTTCTCAACGGAGAATCGTACAGGTAAATAAGGTGTTTAGTTACTTTGCATCACTGATGGAGAACTCCCCTGAACGGTTGAATACAATGCTTCAGCGAATGGAGTCGTTTTCTACAGAGTGGGACGACCGTTATAAATTTGTAATGGACTTTTTAGAGCAAGGGGTTCTCGTAGACGAAGCAGACAAGCCCGTTAAGGAGACTCTCCGTGAAGTTCCCGTAGAAGAGGTTTCCTCTGTGAAAAAGTCGTTGTGGAAGAAATTCTGGGAATAAGGATAAGAAATGCCGTTTACCGTTAACGAGTATCTGAAGTTTTCAAGCAAAGGTTGGCTTGGCTTGCTCGGATCCGGTAATCGACTAACCGCACCTGATAACCTGGCGTGGTACGAAGAGCGTTACACTATAGATACGATTGTCAAGCCGGATCAAATCTGGGCTGATTTTACGACTATACCTGAAGCTGCAAACCTGGCAGCTGCACAGGCGGCAGCAGCAGCCAACCCCACTATTATTGAAGATTTGTCACTGGCAGCATCAGCTATCCACTGTACTCCTTCACTGAACAACAAGTTGTTTATGGCTACTTCAACTTACGGTGATTTGGATACGCGTCTAAAAAACTGGTTGATGCCTCAGTTATTTCCTCAAGCAGGAACTTCGTTACCCTCTATTGGCTATATGTGCCGTGTCTGGCAGGGTGACCCTAATGCCGGGGGTACCGAGATCACTACGACTGCGGGTAAGGTGGACGCTGCTACCGCATGGTTTATGAATTTCGGTGCAGGGGCAGTCCTTTTTAGTTCAGACGAAGCGTTGATATTAGATCCTACTGATATTTGGATAACTGGTTTTAGATACATTGGTGCCACTGGTGGCAGCGGGGGCGGTGCGATCTCAGTGGAGTACAACGGTACTCCCTTGACTGCGAACGCTACGGTTTTGAATTTTATAAACGGACTTGATCCAGACGGCCACGAAGGGGTACTTGCAGCCTTACCGGGAGCACCAGCGGGCCAGGTTAACTTGTATATTCATCCGCCTGAGTTTGCCTCCCACTTTGACACTACCGATGGGTCGGCTTCCGCACTTGTAAACGACCACTCCACTGCTCCCCGATATCTGTCTGCACCTGGTACTTTTGACATTACGGGCTGGGCGGCAGGTACCCAGTATCCTGGTTTTCACAATACAACCTCTGTAGTGCGTTCCACGGCCAACGAGTTCTCCATATTGAATAACACTAGCACTACCCTCACGGTGACGGTTACGAGCGCAGACACGACTGTCCTGGCAACCAGAGTGCTTACTCTGGTAGGCAACAATAGTGATACCTTGAATAACATCACTATTGACATCACAAACTGGGCTACGGATTCTTTCAAGTTCAAAGCGGATTGTCAGGTGACGATAGGCATCGATTCACTCATCCCACAGGGCGGTAAGTACTCGGTTACTATTGAGCATAACGATGGAACTGACGGCATCTTTACGTATGCACAAAATGACATGTTTTACGATCCTAACTCCACTGCTGCGACAATCGCAGATCCTTCTATTGCGGAGAACACACCCGTTCTCTTCTATTTGAGTGGGATCAGGTACTACGATACCGGAAGTTCTTTTGATATTGGTATCACGGATATTGATAATATCAACACAGAGTCCTATCCGCAGCCTTTCATCAATTTTGATCCCTCTGAATATGGGATACCTGCGTTCAATCTCAATGGAGGGGACCTCACCTCATGGACAAGTGCGTGGAACGACATCAACTCCACTTACTCGGGTACACACACGATAACCGCTGCTAACTACAGGTTTATCGGTACTGATGCCAACATCAGTGGGCGGTGGGTGGACTGGGTAAACGGTGGATGGCAGGTTTCCCCTAACGCATCGATTTGCATTGATACGTGGAATACGCAGAGCACTGCCCTCGCCGAGTACTTCACCGATGAAGCACAACGCAGGACATCTTTCGATCTTGCAGGTGCGTACAACGCAGGGGCAGCATGGGATTCGACTCAGGACATGGGTGCCTATGATGACAACACAGGTCTTCTTATCCAGTCAGGTCTTATACGAACGAGACACACGGACTGGAATAGCTACGCTCCGGGGATGGCAGCAAACCCGGATTATACGGGTTTTGCGGGTCAAGGCACTTATTACCGGAGAATTACGGATGTATCAGCGCAGCAACGCACCAGTTGTCGTCTAACGCTTCAGGGCAGTGCGAACCTAGTAAATGAGATCATCGCGGATAATATCGAGGTATACATCTATATTCCAAACAGGTTCTATATCCGGGGAAAGGTTTCAGGGGCAGCGACTTATAATTTCTCAACTTTCAATACGAATATTGTCAATGGATCTGTGTATTCTGATGTGTTGAGTGAACCAATGAGAACATCTGCGAATAACGCTGCGGGGACGATAGATGTGAGCTTCGGAAGTTACGGATTGCAGCTCGGAGGGCAGGATTTCTTCGATGTTGAGCTTAAGTGGGCGAACACTTCAATTACTATCACGAGTGTCGTGGTAAGTTGGTGAAACATGGATAAATATATCAGAAAAGCCAAGGTTATACGAGTTGTGGATGCCGATACCATAGACGTAGAAGTGTCTCTTGGTTATGACACCTATACTCGCCAGCGACTTCGGTTGATGGACGTAGACGCGTGGGAAGTTCGAGGAGAGGAACGTGTTTTAGGTCTCAAGGCTTCGGCTGCGGTAAAGGAGCGATTACCCCGAGGGAGTTCATGTTACGTGCAGACCTTTAAGTCTGACAAAGGCAAATATGGACGTTATCTTGCCCGGGTGTTTTACAAAATGGGTCCAAACAAGTTTGAAGATCTCGGCGAGTACCTGTTGAAAGACGGACATGCGGTTAAGTACGGAGATAAATAGGATGAATACACACAGGCATACGCCCTATGAATTTGAAACAACCACTCCCTTAAACTGTAGCGGTACCGTTGAATACGTAGGCACGGTGTTGAACATGACAGTGGTTGAACCGGAAGCTGGAGCATCGTATCCTCCTGGTGCGTATCGCGTGGTTGATGACGAACTTTTCAAACTCGTAGATGGTTTTGGTCCTCTGGGAGAAAAACGATGAAAATCTATAAAGACAAAGACGAGAGTGGGAACGATATTTGGGTATTTGAAATACCAGTCAATGATACGATGACCCTTAAGCATGTACTCACTTCCGAAGATGAGGTGAGGGAAGTTATCAATAGGCTGAATCAGCTTTTGGTAGGATAAAGAATGCCGTTTACAAGAGATCAGTATAATGCTTTCTCCAGCAAGGGCTGGATGGGTATCCTTGGTACCGGAAACATGCTCACAGGTGGAATAAACGCCTACGCATGGTACGAAGAGGACTATACGAACGATCTCATCATAAAGCCTTCGCAGATATGGGGGGATTACGCGACCCTTCTTCCTGCTGCGGATCTAGCTACTGCGCAGGCTAATGCTGCTGCGAATCCTACGGTGATAGCTGACTACTCCGCTGTTGCCGATGCGATACACTTGACGCCGACTTCGAACCAGAAAGTTTTTTTCGCTACGAGCACCTATGGGGATATGACCACGGCGATGAAAAACTGGATCATGCCTCAGCTTGTCCCCCAGTCTAGCGGGTTGGCTTCGATTGGTTACATGATTCGGTTGTGGAATGGAGATCCCAATGCTGGCGGGACGGAGATTCCTACTACTGCGGGTAAGGTGGGGGCGTTTACTGCGTGGTTCATGCACTTCGGATCGGGAGCGGTTGTCTGCTCTTCCGATGAAACAATTATAGCGAATCCGAATGATGTATGGATGACAGGTTTTCAGTATGTTGGTGCCCAGGGCGCAGGTTCTACTTCAAATTCCAGTATCTATACTTACCCTTTTACAAACCAGACTGTGATAACGGTACCCCATAACCTGGGTACGCGGCGAATTCTTTCGTACATTATTGATGATGGTACTAATGACTACGAGATAACTGGATTGGCCAGTACATGGATTTATACTGACGAAAATACTATTGATATTACATTCGGTACACCCACTTCGGGTGTGGTTGTTGTGGGCACGTTTGACGGGGAGACTTTTTTTGGGGATTATACCAGCTCGGTAAACTTGAATCACGAACACGCTTTTAATCAAAACCACTCGTACACAACTTATGATCCAGTGAGTTTTGATGATTTACGTTTTGCACTTTCCCAGTACACATTCAACGGAGCGTACGAAGACACTTCCAGCTGGGTGACGGCGAGGGAAGCCGAGTTCTGGCTGGTGGCAGGGTTGCCTCGACGACATATGCAGACTTTTACTAATTCGACTTCATGGGTAATACCCCATAGTTTTGATACGAAGGAAATCTTTATCAGTGTGCAGGGAATTGGTGTTGCTGCTGGACGGGATATATATTCAATGGCGGCAAGTGTTCAACGGAACCAAAATAACATCGTGATTACGTGGGCGACAAGCCAGAGTGGTCGCGTGGTAGTAGGGACTATATAAGAGATGAAATTGTTTTTTGTCAGGATTCTTGCTCGGATATTTCACTGGGATACTTACGCCAGTAACGCTTATGAGGTGGTGGGTTGGATCAAAGACTACCACATAAGGGGGTGGATTGTTACCACCAAGTATGAGACGCTGTACGCAAAGGGAAAGTTTGTTATTTTTCCTCTTTCAATAGAGGGCAAGGCTGAGTTTTTGAGGAAATCCGCATGAAACAAACCAATGGCAATGCTCTTCCGCTTTCTCCCACTGTAGGCGATGTTTTCTTTCGAGATGACAACACTGTACACTTCTGTTTCGTAGACGGTGTGTGGGAGTCTATTGGAGGTGGGGGTGGTGGAGCCGATTCACGGATATACTACGACACGGCTTCTGCGGGATATAGAAATGGAAGGTACCCCTACGATACCGGTCAATTTAACCAGACAAACGCTTCCAGCGCTCCTCGTTTAGTAAGTAATTGGAGTCAGTTTGAAGACTGCTTTTTTGACATAGAAAATTACTCCCAGAACACAACGAGTACTCATAGTTTCCCTCTAAAACAGGATTACGTAGACTGGAAAAATGCCAACATGAGTCATAGTGGTTCTCCTGATCATTTCGAGGACGAACACTGCTTGAAAGCCTATGATGTCGTAGATGGTAACATCCCGGTAGTTGATCGCGTATACGGAATGAACAATGCCTATAGTGGTGCCAAGGGAGGCAAGTACAAGGGATTCCCGAACCACATGGGGCACAACGGAAGTTTTGCGCAGGCGGTCATGTACGCAGTGTGGGCAAATTGGTGGCCAGCACTGGCAGGTGTTGGTTTTACTATTGCTGATTTCGGAGGGGGGCAGCAAGGGAGACATGCCTGTTGGACTTCTAGTAATTCCAACAAACTCTACTCCATGCCCAAGGTTGGGGAGATCGTGACAGTGGGCGGTACCCCAGGGGGTTCATCGAATAGACAGAGTGGTAACGAGAACTGGGAGGGGTGGAACGACGTGGACCAGGGTGATAACAGGTTGACGATTGTTAATCGTTTATTTGTCCTCATCAACGAGTCCGCATCTACTTGGCAATTTTGCTCTTACGCCACCAATGAAGATGCTAAAATCATAAATGGTCATCTCCTTGATGGCAGCAACAATACAGCGTTTACAGTATTTCAGCTTGTTGGTCCTGGTCCTACAGGAGACAGGCAGATAGCCACACTGTGGAAGCCTATGGGTATCGACCGAATTTGGTTGCCTTACTTTGACAATACTAAGTACGAGATGGAACTTGTGTACCAGAACGACGTAGACGCACAGCCGTTTATGTTTAGGAAGGTGAATTGGTCTGAGTTTAATTCGGGATCTGGAAGCTCACCTCATCCTAACTCAGGGATGTTTTTAAGAAAATCAAACTGGATCCCCGTGAACACACGGTACTTGTACAACTTATGGCATGTGGGTACTGCAAACAAATTTAAGATTTATTTCAGGTTAAGGGACTTGACGACCCGAAAAGTGGGTAAACTGTCAGCGGCACATATTGACTTGAGAATCGGAGAGACAAACGCACCGACAAAACTCATTGTGAGGCAGGATCGCAATGTTTAAAGATTTTGGGTGCCTGTACATAAGATGGCACCGAGAATGGGGTTTCTGTACATGAGACGAAACCGAGAAAGGGGTTGGCGCACATAAGGTCCAACCGGAGAAAATGGCTAAGGGTGCTATAATGGCATTCGTTTCAGTGGCGTGGATGGGGCCAACTGGAAGTATTTTAGCGGTGGTTTGTTAGTTAGTGTAAGCTAAAACATGGTATTATAAGGCAGGATTATGAAAGCACCATATGGATCGATTTTACCCGCAACACCTACAGCAGGAGACGAATGCTTCCTGAATGATGGGACTTTGCATTTTTGCTACGTAGATGGAACGTGGACTCAGATCTCTGGCGGTGGTGGTGGTACAGTATCCTACGGTTCTACCTGCATAGCAAAGGCGGATACCGATTCGTGGAACAGGACAACGTTTCCCGATTGGATGAGTTATCCTGCGGCGGATCTCAGGGCCAATTCTTCTACGTACATGGCCCATGCTTTCTTCGATGTTATTGAGGTGGACGATAGCCCGACTGTTCACAACACCTGGACTAAGATGCAGTTTGCTGATGTCGATGCCTTATACTCTTTCGTAAGGGCTAACTGCACAGAGAGCGTGGGGAACCCCGGCACACCTGAATATCACATTTACATCAGGTATTATGATGTGATTGGTGCTGCGGTCCCGAAAATTGATAAAATATATGGAATGAACACTTTCTACTCGATGCTGAAAGACGCACAGAGCTATAAGCGTAACGGCTACTGCATCAATGGCCAACCCGCATGGGACGATTTTCCCGCGTGGTTTGCTGATCTCTGCAATCAAAACATGGGATTCGGTGGAGGGCATATCTATTCCGCTGGTGATGAGAGAGCTTTATGGCTGGCACGAACCAACGTGAAAATGTACGGGTTGCCTCGTCCTGGCTTCACCTCCGCTATAACAACTAACGGGGGCAGGGGTATATGGGACTGGGGTAGCTCAGATTTCACTGCGTTACCCGCGACTAACGGGTATGACAACACAGCTGCACCCAGTGGGTCTCGGCGGCTTTATTGCGGCTTGTACACTACGATGATCAATACGTGGGAGTGGATAGAAGAGAGTCAGATCGCAAGTTTTCTGGCTACCTATGGGGGGTTTACTCAAAGTTGGCTTGCATTGTACCACCTCGAAAGTCAGGCGGAATCTAACTATCGATCACTGCTGGTTAAGCCTGTGGGGATAGACCGCGCTGGCTTGAATTGGTTTGACGAAAATCTTTACGATTTGTACGCCCTGTATACTCGCAAAGATCAAACACCTATCATGCGCCATATCCCGCTAGGTAGTTCGATGAGAAGCCCCGCAAGAGATTTGACATGGCTGAACATCACGCAGTGGCGTCCCCCCAACTGGGGTTATGGTAAGCCGAGGTTGTCTGCGAATATGGTAGGGTTGCAGCCGTACACAACACAGTTTTTCTTGAGAGACAAAGTGAGTCAGGAGATTTCGCCAATATCCAAAGCACGAATTGTATTGGCACAAAGACATAGAGACGCGCCGTTCAAGTACGAAGTTCGGCGTTAAACATATTGTAGTCTAGCGTTGTTAAAGTCTGGACACATATAGCCTGCGTTGTTGAAGTCAGGCTCCAATTGGCCAGCGTGGTTAAAGTCTGGCCACATAATAAGATGCTCAGATTATTGAGCTTTACATAAAGTGCAGTATGCACGGTAATCAGGTGTGGGCAATTGGCTATCTATTACACATTGACTCTGATAAATCTCACACAAAACGTGATTTCAGTCAGTGGTGCCAAGGAACACGCGTTGCGCGTAGCAGTGGAATCCGAAGGTACATGTAATGTTTCGCTGTTTGATGCTCAGTTTGATAAACAATTCCTGTACGAAGTCGCACAAAAAATGGATGAGAATTTTTTGTTAGCAGAACTGGACGGCACACCGACTACTGCGGTGCACGTAAGGGAGTTAGCGTATCGATCTGCGGGGGGTGTCGTAGATTTTACCGATCTCGCTGACGTCCCTTCAGCCTACACAGGGCATTCAGGCGAAAGTTTAAGAGTGAATGCGACTGAAACTGGTTTAGAGTTTTTTGTACCTGGAGGAGGTGCTATTCTTTTCGGAATAGGTAATCCTAATGGTACAGTAGTGGGGAATAGAGGGCAAACTTACCAGGACACGGTAAGTCGGCTATTTTACCGTTGTGACGCAAATACCAGCACTATGTGGTCGCTGGTTTAAGAAAGGAACTAACTCATGGCATTTACAGCACCGTATCGACAGCATAACTATATGGGTGAATTTGGCAATGACGCTGCCGCTTTAACGTTTATCCAGGCAAACCGCTGGGACACTGCCAAGGATGGTACGGGAAACCCTGAAGAGGGTATGCTGTATTACAACACTACTAGCGACAGGCTGATGCTCTACGCTAACGGTTCGTGGCAGGCTCTTTCGACGGCTGCACCCTCAGAGACGTGGATGGAACCCGTCAGAGTACGTGCTGTTGGTAATATTACTATTGCCACTCCCGGCGCGAATATCGACGGTGTTGCGATGGCAGTCGGGGATAGATTCCTCGCCGATCAGCAGGCTACTACCACCCAGGACGGTATCTATGAGTGGCAGGGTGCTGCTGTAGCTGCTACCCGGACAACCGACTGTGCTGTTGGTGATACCATGGCAAGCCACGTTGTGGTATCCGAGGAGGGTACTGCTAACGCAGATAAAGCATGGTTGTGTACAAATGATGCCGGTTCAGACGTAGTAGGTACTGATGATCTGACTTTCATTTTGTTCTCGAATCAGGTCTATACCGGGGGTGATGGTATAGACATCAACGCCACGAACGTTGTCGCTGTAGACCTCGACAATGTTAAGCGATCAGCTGCAGGTGGTTCTGACGCCGCAAACAATCCACTTTATCTGGACGGAACGAATGGACTGAATGTTAAAGTGGATGCCTCTACCGTCGATCTCGATGGTGCAAACGATGATCGCCTATACGTGCCGAACTCGGGAATCACCGAGGATCAGTTGAATGTCTCTGTGGCAGGCGATGGTATGACTGGTGGTGGTGGTTCTGCACTGGATGTTGGTGCAAATGCCGATGGTTCGATGACGGTCAATGCCGATGATATTCAGGTGAATCTCGCCAACGGTACTACCAATAATCAAGGTGGTATAAAAACTGACGCTACAAATGGCCTATATACTACTCAATACGGAGCTGCTGTTGCGACTCCCGTGGGGAACGTAGTTGGTACCCTGGGTGACATTTACGTGTCCTCTACGGGCATTGTTTATTTCCACAACAGTACTACTTCTAATAATACCGATTGGGTGGTAATGTAGGAAATGTCGTTTACGGTACCATACCGCCAGCATCATTATGTAGGTGAATTCGCAGATGTTGCTTCTGCGTTAGCAGTTATCCAAGCAAACCGCTGGGATACTGCTAAGGATGGTACGGGCACTCCTGAAGAGGGTATGCTGTATTACAATACTACCGACAAGAGGGCGCTTATCTACGCGGAATCCGAGTGGAGACCTATCAGTACAGAGCATGTACTGAATGTAGCTGCTGACTATGGTGCCGCTGAGACGTGGCTGTTCGATGTCATGGAGGTGGACACGTCGGGAGGGGACATCAACATCACCTTACCCTTGCCTGCTGTTATTGCTGCTTGGCCTGAAGGTCGCCGATTGACCATGTTTAATGTCAGTACGAATCTCGTGAATATCGATCCGAACGGCAACACGATCTCAGGAAGAGCTGACATAAGGGCAGTGGCAGCTGAGAACGGTTTTGTAGAGGTGATGAAGGTTGACGATGAGTTGGTTATACTCAGCAGTGAGGGATCTACATTCGGCACAGTGCCTGATGATATTACCAATCTTGAGATCTGGATTGATGCTTCTGACAGTACGACGATTACGGATATTGCGGGATCGGTGTCGGGATGGGATAGTAAGGATGCAACAGGGACTCGTAGTTTTGCACAGGCTGTTGTAGCAGACCAGCCGACGATCAATACCGCTGCTCAGAACGGGTTGGACACGATCACTTTCGACGGTATCAGTGACATCATGAGCGCTGGCGATTTGACTGTTTTCAACAACGGTGCAGGGCGAGGATTGACTGTCATGGCGGTTGTAAATCTTGCAGTGAGTGATGGTGGTCCCATTGTGGCCAAATATCAGACGGTGGGCGATGAGCGTGAGTTTAGGGTTTCGGGGAATGATTGCCGTATTTCAGATGACTCCACTTGGGCAGCTACTGAGGTTGCGAACTGGGCATTGCCTACGATCTGTTGCATAGTTGAAATGACATGGACTCCAGGCGAGCGGTTTCGTATATATATCAACGGGGAGCTGGCTGCTCTTTCTCCTGCTGCAATTATAGACATCACGGACTGCACTTCCAATCTCACAATCGGCGGTGATGACTGGGCTGGAGGGGGTTGGCTAACAGGCGATATTGCAGAGATGGCTATCTATTCGGATGTTCCCTCATCGGTGGAGCGCAGCGATCTCAGGACGAGTTGGATTGTTAAATGGGGTATCAACGCTAAAATTGTAGGCGCACAGCTATGGAAACGTGACGGTGATAGTGATACTCTGGAGCCTGTAGCGACTGACGATAATGTGAATATTGGTGCAGGAGAATACACTGGTAGTATAGCGACACTTACTGATCTTAATGCAAGTGAGATAGTCGTTACAGATGCTGGATCTACGTTGACCACTACACCTTTTGGAACAGATGCAGGTGAAGTGGCTGAAGGAAATCAAGTGCCAAGATTAAAGGCACGGAGTTGGATGGGGTTTTGATATGGCACTAGTCTTAGATATGACAACCAAATCGATACAGGTGGTATTGGGTGCAGCAGTGACGACGAATGAACTGGACTGTGTTGCCCACTATGCCGACGAAGATGGGGCTTCTTTTACCGAAGGTAACAATGCTCTAAATACTAACGGAACTACCGCTGTAACTCTTGTTGCTGCTCCTGCAGCGGCAACGAGAAGGTTGATAAGTGACTATTCTGTGTTCAATGCGGATACTGCAGTAGCAACAGTAACTGTGCAGATGGTAGTGGGGGCGTCTGTTTTTATCCTGAGAAAGAAATCGTTGCAGCCAGGTGACACTCTCAGGATTGACGGGGTTGAGCTTGGATCGTCCGTGGCATCTAGGGCTGGCAGGATGCAGTTTGGGATTACAACAGCTCAGGCACACACTGCGACAGCCATAATTCAGGTTGACTGGGATAATGAGCACCATAAGGACACGGCGTTTTACACGCACAGTACAGTTGTCAATCCTGAGCAGATAACGTTCAGGGTTGCTGGTTGGTACAATATATCTTTTCAACTTGGATGGGAATCTGCCTATGCTAACAGGCTGGCTTATCGAGGCTACATTTCAAACGGAGGTGCTGATGTGTCTCCTTCGGACGGATATGATTATTCGAGGCATAATGTGTATGCTCGATTTGCTACAGCAAACAGCGAAGTGGACATTCAGGTTGCCGCAAATGATATTATTACAATTAGAAGTCAGATCATTGATAACGGTGGTGGTGCGTGGGGGGATATGCAGAATACTTCGATGGTACTGGCAGCCACATGGGTTCGTGCTCAATATTTAGGAGGTTAAAGGAATGACTTACGAGTTGGTTTTCACGCTCAGTTGCATGGATTGTGGATTGGTGTTTGCTGATACTGGCTCAGCCAATGATCATCTTGCTGCCAATCACACTCATCGCATTGTTGAAGTTCAGGTACATCGAGATTATTTCGAGGAAAGCAAAAGTAAAGAGCGTAGATTGATCATGGCAGAGGTTCTGTTGTCTGCGGAACCTGTCACGCAACTTCCTCGGCTGCTTCGTGCAATTAATACTCATTCTTCTGTCATAGTTGCGCTGGATAACTTAAACTATTCACTTGCGATGATGTGTTTGCAGATGACTCTTTCGGACGGGGCGATCACGCAGGACGATTACGACTTGATTGTTTCCAAAATTCCTGCACTTAGTGGAAGCTGAGTATTCTTTTAAAAAATCCAAAAACATTGTAGTATACTGCCCGTGAACGATCAATAACTCGAAGGGTAGCTCCCTTCGTTTACCTCTTTGCAAGGAGAAAAGCAAAGTGTATTTGTACATCAAAGGACTGACCTCTAAAAATGTCAGTATCACAGGGGACGGTGGAACCCCCAACGTTTCCATTAAAAAACAGAAACAACAACAGTACTGGCCAGTTTGGTTGTAGGCAACACAGTTTTTTGTGATTCCTGTGCTTCATTCATTACAGGTGGCGATATCGAGGTTCGCATTGGAACCGCTACGGGCCGGATACTTACTGCCACCGAGATGACTGCTGTTAAAGAGGGTACTCTCTTTGACCTGAACCAGGACGGTATAGTGGACATGTCGAACGCTTCGATTCGCACTGTTGCCGTTGCTGTTGATCTGGTTGATGCAGTAACTGAGTGGACTGTTGCTCTCCCTGGTGATGGAACAAGCCGTTTTGTACCCCTGAGAGTGTTCTTCCTTTGCACAGCTGCAGATACTCTCTCCGCAGACGGTACTTTCAACCTGGGAACCTCTTCCGGTGGCGACGAGTGGCTTTCTGCGCAAGCACTGACTGCTCTTAACGCTGTAAACGAAGTTTTCCGTGCTGACTTTGCCGTTACTGCTATCGCCTCTGTCGCAGACAATGCCACGCTTTATATGGATATGCAGGCTGCTGATTCGGGTACTTCCGGTACCGTAGCTGTCATTATCGAAGGTATTTCTCTGTAAAACCCCACGTTCCGCCTATCATACCGATCCCTTTCTTGTATTGTATATATAAGTTCAACTGTGTAGAAAGGTATTGTTATGTCGTCAACCGAAGATAAAGTCATCGAAAGCAGTAAGCTTTTCGATATGGTCCAGAATGTTTCTAAGCCCATCCTCGATACAACAGAGGTTGGTGTCCGGAGGGGTCTTGCTCTTTTCGAGTCTGCTTTCGAGGATATTACACAGACTAAAATGGATCAGATAGAAGCGTCACTCCACGAAGAAGTTATAATGATGAGCGCACGTCGGGTCCTTCAGCTTATAGAGAAGCTTCATGCAGAGGGCAACGGTGCCGATGCAGACTTGATTCATCTGTCACTCGCGAGTGGTCTTCGAGAACTGGGGTTATGGACTGGAGGTCTTGATGAGTAGGAAAACCATTAGAGCCAAAAAAAGCCCGGGGAGGAGAACATTGGAATCCCAGGATGCAGTGCAGAAACTGAAGGCTCTCCCGGACATGCTTCAGCAGGTCATGAAGGCCAATCAGAGACTCACGGAAGAAAACGCGCATGTGCAGTCAATGTTCGACGCGGCAGTGGCACAGCATGAAAAGCGATTCACTGAACTCTCTGCGAGGTTGGATCTTGTCGAGAAACAACTTACCGAATTGAAAGGAACCTAACATGGGATCGTACATACATCTTTTAAACGATAAGGACGTAATAGGATCGAAAGGCCAGCTCATATGTGATCACTGTAAGCTGGAGAGTACCGAATACCTTGAAACGTGGGAGAACTTCCTGAATGGTGAATGGGTGACCGAGGAGCCTACGCAGCCAGGAAACTACCCGGTGATGCTCCGCAAGACATCAGAGCAGGTCCTAACGGAAGCTCGTACGGCCAAAAACAATAAAATCAAATGTGTATGGGTAGACGAAAAGGTACGTGGCAGACTGGTCAAGCGGTGGTCTCTCCCTCTCCCGGTTATACAGAACGGAGTTAATCCATGAAAAAAGAAGCTGTTGTCCACATTGAAACCAGCGATAAGTTCGGTAAGGACTATTGTTCGAACGAATGTGACCATATCGAACTCTACACAAAGTTTCCGGTCCAGTGTATCTGCAAGATCACAGGTAAGACCATCACACAGGACTCCCTGGGGAGAATGGAACGACCGGATGCGTGTCGTTACCTCGTAGGGGAGGATATGGGAGACGAACGCTTCTGGAGTCCTCTCAGGGGGACTGAATAGTGTCTCGTCTTGTAAACCTCATTGAATCCCTCAGAGAGCGCATGACGGACGACGAGGGCACTCCTATCTCTCAAATTTCGTATAAAGAGCTGATCGACGGGATGCAGGCTCAGGGGATCAATGATCTCGAAGTACTGGAAAGCCTCCGTTCGATAGTTATTGCGCACATGGCAACCGGCGTAGGAGCTTATTTATCCGTAGGAGGCCCCGAGTCTCACGATGCGGGTCTTCAACTGCAACCGGGTAAGGATTTAGTAGGACTTTATGCTTCTATACTGGAAGCTGAGCAGCGATGGCTTGAGCTTCATCCGAAGGAGACACTATGTTCAGAGACGATAATACCACCCAAGTCCGGCACAGGGAAGGCTCCGTCCAGGTTCTCGCGTGGGTCAACTACCCAGGAATAGGCAGAATCAAGGAAATTATTAATG
>Ga0164311_10000441_pt1 | contig 17993 bp, 11 predicted proteins | sample GuaBasSedimGuay2_FD_121796 | JGI IMG/M metagenome (GOLD analysis project Ga0164311, IMG submission 121796) | Subseafloor sediment microbial communities from Guaymas Basin, Gulf of California, Mexico - Guay2, Core 4569-9, 9-12 cm | ecosystem: Environmental > Aquatic > Marine > Hydrothermal vents... | reverse complement strand
CCAGGTTTTTCAGAAAAAACCTGGTTTCTCACTGACTCAGACGGCGAATCTGCCCAAATTGGGTTCGGGAGAACAAAGTGGCAAGCTCCAAATCAAGTTGTCCAGAGGTGCGGAAAATAGGCTAAACCGTATTGGTTTTAGGAATCGTTCAAAAATGACTTGGCATTTCGGCACGTGTTTTGCGGGTAAAATCACGTAAATAGCGCGACGTTGTTTCTGAACAACGCCTTAGCTGAGAAAGTCGCGCAACTTGCGGCTGCGACCGGGGTGGCGCAATTTACGGAGTGCTTTTGATTCGATCTGCCGCACGCGCTCGCGCGTTACACCGAAGGCTTGTCCCACTTCTTCAAGTGTATGGCTTTCTCCGTCCTTCAGGCCAAAGCGCATTTCCAGCACCGCACGCTCTCGCTCGCCTAGTGAATTGAGGATGGTGTACAATTGCTCCTTGAGCAATTGATTGGAGGTTGCGTCAACCGGCCCTGGGGCGGTATCATCCTCGATAAAATCGCTCAGCATACCGCTATCTTCCGACCCGATCGGTGTCTCCAGTGACATTGGCTCCTGTGAGATGCGCATAATGCGCCGCGCCTTGGCTGCGGTACGACGCAGTTGGTGCTCCAACGAGGACGGCAGTGGTTCTCCTGCATCCTGCGCCCGGATGATGACCGCCTTTGCTTCCGAGTCCAGCAAGTCCGATTGTAGCGCCAGTTCTTTCATCGTAGGGTCGCGCCCAAGTTCTTGCACCATCTTTCGCTGGAGACGTAGCAGCCGGTTGATCGTATCCACCATATGCACGGGGATGCGGATGGTGCGGGCTTGGTCTGCGATAGCCCTGCTGATTGCTTGCCGGACCCACCATGTGGCATAAGTCGAGAACTTGAATCCCTTGGTGTGATCGAATTTTAGGGTCGCTCGTAGCAGCCCAAGATTCCCTTCTTGGATCAGGTCTAGGAATGAGATGCCGCGACCGATGTAGTGTTTGGCGACGTTGACCACCAGGCGCAGATTGGCCTGAGTCAGGAGTTGTCTGGCATCTAGCGCGTGATCTTCTAGGCTGGCCCATGTCGCTGTGATCTCGTCTTCGTCCGGCATTCCAAATTTGATTTTGTACCACGAGGGGAGCTTTTGGCGCTTGTTCCATTCCGTGCGGATCAGATCTAGCATAGACTCGGGCAGCAGGTAGAGCAGGAGCAGGGTGTTAAAGAGATATTTGATCATCTCGGGCCAAGCCTCGTCCGTTGATTCCGACCAGCCTGCTTGCTCCAGAAAGCCGTAGAGGTAGGAGGGAGTATCGGGCATAGTCGCGTGGCGGATCGTTTGGGCCTCATCTGCCACCGCGGCCAGGTTGGGAGAGGGCAGACTCATGTGCTTGCAATTTTTGAGCACGGCCGACCAGTTGCTACGAAGTGAACTCAAAAGTGCCTTTAGAACATCATGCTCTGCGGGAGGGCGTCCATCTTGCTCGCCCAAGTGTGCGCGCAGTTGCCGGAGGTGAACGATTGCTTCTTGCTGGGTAGAGAGCCATATCTCCTGATGCTGTTTCAGGAGCGGCACGCGCCCGATTTCGTGCAGGTACATCCGCACTGGGTCGCTCGTCGCGCCGCTCAAAGTTGCGCTGGTATCGTCCGCCAGTTTCTCTTCTTCGATTTCCTCCAACTCATCGAGGGATGGATCATCTACGTCGTTCAGGATCGCGACCGCGTCCTCTTGATAATCTGAGAGTCTCTCACCCATCTGGGGCAGGATCAAGGGGGTTCCAGGGGTTTCTCTTATTTCCTGCCTGGCTGCGTTGTCGCTGAACAACGCCTCATCCGCTACGTTGGTATTGGATTTGTGTTCTTTGTTACCGCTCATTATGTGCCTCGGCCCCACTAACGTTGTTTCTGAACAACGCCTAAATCCAACGTTGCGCTAACGCCTGTTGTGTGCGCAACAATGTTTTCTTGTATGTTCGCAGCGCTTCGATGTATTGCCCCGCTCGTATATCTCCTGCCTCTTTGGCCTCCAGGGTTAGAAAACTTAGCTCTTGGCCCAACCGCTTTAGATTGCGTTCTCGCAATCGCAGTAGCGTCAGCACGATGTCGCGTACCTGCTGCTCGTCGGCGAGTTCATTTTCTCCTGGCGCGAGTAGTTCCTCCAGTCGCGCGTGTAGGCCGGAGGGTAATTGAACGCGTAGCGCCTCGGTGGGGGCGGCGTGCTCGTCTGCCAGAACTGCTTCCCACGACTCGAATATCGTTTGGTTTTCTATCTCCCGAAAGTCCTGCCTGTGCAGAGGCTCTTGTTGATTTTCTTCAAGCATAGCACTGATTTGTGAGAGCAGACCGGGTCGCTGCAAGAGCGCCGCCAGGCAGTGGCTTTCCAGGTCCGCTTTTACGATTTCACTTGGCGTTGTTTCCTGAGTGCGAGTTGCCCTGCGCTGGGATCGCGCTCGCTGGCGCGTATCGCCTCGTAATCGAGATAGCACTGCGCGCGCATCTATGCGCAGCGCCCGCGCTATCTTTTGGGCATAGTCCTCCCGCTCAACCGGGTTCGCCACCGCTTGTAGCACCGGCAGCAGTGTGTCTACTACGCCGGCCTTGGACTTGGTGTCGTTCAGGTCAAGCCCCTCCATCAGAATTTGGAGGTAGAAATCCACTACTGGGACCGCCTCCGCAACCAACGTGATCCAGCGCTGCGGCTCTTGACGAATCAGGTCATCCGGGTCCTGGCCAGGGGGGAGGCGTAGGACACGAATTTCTGCCCCCAGCCGGCCCTCGTAGCCCACCAACCCGCGCGGGTCAAAGATCGGCTCCCACTTTTGTTCCAGCGTTTCTCTGGCTACCTCGACGCCGCGCAGAGTCGCCTGTACGCCCGCTGCATCGGGATCAAGCGCGAGCACCAGCCGTTTGGTATAGCGTTGGAGTTGCCGCAGTTGTGGTTCTGTGAGCGCGGTTCCCATCTGGGCCACCACGTTGGCGAACCCGGCCTGCTGGGCTTGCATCACGTCCATATAGCCCTCGACGATGACGACTTGATCTTTGCGCCGGATCGTTTTGCGGGCCAGGTCAAGCCCGAACAGCGTCCGGCTTTTGTCAAAGAGCGGCGTCTGGGGAGAGTTGAGATATTTGGGCACTCCCTCGGGGTCGAGCGTCCGCGCCCCAAAGCCGATCACGCGCCCCTGCGCGTCGCGGATGGGAATCATCAACCGTTCGCGGAAGCGGTCATACGTGGAACCGGTCTCTTTTCGCACCAACAGCCCAGCTTTGACGAGTTCCTCGATTGTGTATCCTTGCTCGGTCAGGTAATCGCGTGATCTGTTCCAGCCCGGCAGGCTATAGCCCAGCCGGAAGCGTTCGACTGTTTCGTCATCCAGGCTGCGTCTGGCGATGTAGGCTCGCGCCGCTTTAGCCTCTGATGCGTGCTGCAAGAGGTGGTTGTAATAGCGGGCCGCCGTCGTCAGCAGTTCGCGCAGCCGGTCAGCTTCCTCCTCCTCTTTCACTTGTGCCGGGGTGCGGGGTCGCAGTTCGACGCCCGCCCGCCGCGCCAGTTCCTCCAGCGCGGTGCGAAAGTCCCAGCCCTCGTGCTTCATCACGAATGAAAAGAGGTCGCCGCCCTCGGCGCAGGCTCCAAAACAGTGCCAATGTTGGCTTTCGGGAAAGACGACGAAGGAGGGGGTCTTTTCGGAATGGAAAGGGCACAGGGCTTTATAGTTCCGCCCCGACTTTTTCAGCGGAGTATAAGATGAGATAACCTCGACAATGTCGAGTCTTTCCTTGATTTCATCTACAACGCTCATTCGACATTCCAGTGAGAATTCTCGGCGAGTTCAGATTGAGCTTTAACCAAGATAGGCGGTTGGTTCTATTGTACTCATACTTGGTATATAGGCAAGTGGGGAACGGGAGAAAATAAAAATGTGGCAGGCGGCCCGCGCCGCCTGCCACACTGAGTTTACAACGAAAACGTCACTTGCCGTGCCGGATTGTCGCTTGAGCCGCCGCCAGCCGGGCCACCGGCACCCGGTAGGGGGAGCAACTCACATAGTCCAGCCCCACCCGGTGGCAAAAGTCTATCGAGGCCGGGTCGCCGCCGTGCTCGCCGCAGATACCGATCTCGAGATCTGGTTTGGCAGCCTTACCTTCCTCCACGCACATTTGCACCAACCGCCCGACGCCGGTTTGGTCCAGCGACTGGAAGGGGTTGACCTCCAGGATTTTAAAGGGAACGGGATCGCCCTCTGCATCCACTTCACCTGTATCAACTCCATCCACGTATGTCATCAGGAATTTGCCCTCGGCATCGTCGCGGCTGTAACCGAACGTCATCTGCGTCAGATCGTTGGTGCCAAAGGAGAAGAACTGGGCGTATTCGGCGATCTCAGCGGCGGTGAGGGCGGCGCGCGGCACTTCGATCATCGTGCCGAACATGTACTTGACCTCAATACCCTCTTCTTCCATTACACGCTTTGCCACCGCTTCCAGCTTTTCCCGTTCCAGCTTTAACTCGTTGACGTGGCCGACCAGCGGGATCATCACCTCTGGGATCACGTCTATGCCACGCTTGGCGCAGCGGCAAGCGGCCTGGAAGTAGGCGCGGGTCTGCATCTCGGTCAACCCCTGGTACATAATACCGGCGCGGCAACCGCGCAGCCCCATCATGGGGTTGACTTCCCAGTGGGACGTGACCAACTCGAGCATTTTCTCTTTCCCGGCCAGTTCCGCCGAGTCGGGGTCGGTGCACTTTAGGGTGGCGACCTCTTCGATCAACTCCTCGCGCGAGGGCAAGAACTCGTGCATGGGCGGGTCGATCAACCGCATGATGACCGGTTTACCATCCATAGCCTCAAAGACGCCCTCAAAGTCCTGTTCCTGGAAGGGGAGCATCTCGTCCAGCGCGACCTGTCGTTTCTCTTTGTCATTTCCGGCCATGATCATGCGCACGACCGCATCGCGGGCGCGTTCGTCAAAGAACATGTGCTCAGTGCGGCAGAGGCCGATACCCTCGGCGCCAAAGGCGACGGCGCGCCGGGCGTCTAGGGGGAGATCGGCGTTGGTGCGCACGCCCAGCGTGCGGATATCGTCGGCCCATTCCAGCAGTGTGATCAGATCGGTCTGCTCTTCGTACTTTGCTTCGATCGTCGGCACGGTGCCTGTGTACACCTCACCGCTGAACCCGTCAATGGAGATGGTGTCGCCTTCCTTGATCACAGTATCGCCAATGGTGAATTGGCGGCGAGCCACGTCAACCGAGATCGCCTCGCAGCCAGCCACGCAGGGCAGGTTGTTGCCCCTGGCGACCACGGCGGCGTGAGATGTCGCGCCGCCCTTTTGGGTCAACACGCCCTTGGAAGCGAGCATACCGGGCACATCGTCTGGGGCGGTTTCGGGACGAACGAGGATGATGTTCTTTCCCTCGTCGGCCAGCGACTTGGCGCGTTCGGCGTCAAAGACGGCCATGCCAGACGCCGCGCCGGGGGAAGCGTTCAATCCCTTGGCGATCACGGTCTTGGGGGCTTGCGGGTCAAAACTGGGGCGCAGGAGCAGGTCGACGTAATCGGGGTCGACGCGCATGATGGCCTCTTCTTTGCTAATCATACCCTCTTTGGCCAGATCAACTGCTACTTTGACGTGGGAGGCGGCGGTACGCTTGCCGGTGCGGGTTTGGAGCATCCACAGCTTGCCACGCTCGACGGTGAACTCCATATCCTGCATGTCACGGTAGTGGGCCTCTAGCGATTCCGAGATTTCCAGGAATTGATGGTACATCTCTGGCATGGTCTCTTCCAGGCTGGGGTACAGCTTGGCGCGTTTTTCTTCAGAGATGCCCTGGCTCTTGGCCCAGTCCCGCGAGCCGGCCAGCGTGATGCGCTGCGGAGTGCGGATGCCGGCCACTACGTCCTCGCCCTGGGCGTTGGTGAGGAACTCACCGTACAGATACTCGTGCGCGCCGGTGGCCGGATCGCGGCTAAAGGCCACGCCGGTGGCGGAATCATTCCCCATGTTGCCAAAGACCATTGTTTGGACGTTGACGGCGGTGCCCCAGTCGTGGGGGATGCCCTCGTGATTGCGGTATGCAATCGCGCGCATACCGTTCCACGAATCAAAGACCGCCTTGATAGCCAGTTCGAGTTGCTTGTAGGGATCGGTGGGAAAGTCCTCGCCAAAGTGCGCCTTGTACATCTCCTTATATTCTTTGACCAGTTCCTTCATTCCCTCCAGGCTCACCTCGGGGTCGGTGCGAACGCCTTCTTGCTCCTTGAGTTCTTCCAGCTTTTCCTCAAAGTGCTCGCGCGAATAGTTCATGACAATATCGGAGAACATGGTGATAAAGCGACGGTAAGCGTCGTAGGAGAACCATTCGTTCTCGGTCAGATCGGCCAGCGCGACGCGCGTATCGTCGTTAAGCCCCAGGTTGAGCACGGTATCCATCATGCCGGGCATAGACTGGCGCGCGCCGGAGCGAACGGAGAGGAGCAGTGGATTTGCCGGATCGCCAAACTTTTTGCCAGTCTGAGCCTCAATGTCTTTCAACGCTTCGACGGTCTGCTCCCACATGCCCTCGGGGAACTCGCCAGTGTTCATATACTCGACGCAGGCTCCGGTGGTGATAGTGAAAGCGGGCGGTACAGGTAAACCTGAACCTGTCATGGTAGCCAGGCCAGCCCCCTTGCCGCCGAGGATGATCTTTACTTCGCTCAACTCGGGTTTGTGGCCCTGTGTCTCGGCCAACTCTTTCTCTGCCGAACGAGATAGATAAACCCATTTCCTAGTCACGGTCATTTTTCCTCCTGTATATTTCAGATACTAGATGTCACAAGCGATACGGGTGATTTAGCCAATTATAGATTATACGCATCTATTGCAAACAAGTCAAATCCGGCGGCAGCATTGAGCGTCTGGCGCGCCCTGTTGATGGCAAATATCGGATTTGACAATAGGCCCGTTTTAGGTACAATATAGCAGTTTTCCACACGCGGGTATGTATCTCAAACTTACCAATGATGTACTCTCAAGAGTGATCCTCAGTACAGCGTGTGGAATTTGAATATGACTGGCGCACCTAAAGTTTGCACTGGCCAGGCGAAAGGAGGTGGTGGGCGCTCATATCTGTTCCCTCATACTCTTCAACGGGGGCGGCATCCCCATAGTGCGGTAAGAGAGTTTGTCTGACGTGGTTGTTCCCTAAAAATTTCACAGGAGGAGAAACAAGTATTATGAAAAAGCTAACGATTGTTAGTCTTGTATTGCTCATCAGCATGTTGATGACAGCTTGCGGCCCCAAGGTGGAGCCATTTGAATGTACAGATGAGTGGGGCTGTGTGACCATCGCCCCGGGTGACCCTGTTCGCATTGCCTACGCTTTGGTAATCAGTGGCCCGAACGAGTCATTAGGCGTGGCCTGCGTGCATGGCGTCGAGATTGCCGCTGGCGACAAAGGCGAACTTCTCGGCCACCCGATCGAGATTGTTGGTGAGGACTCGCTGTGCAGCGCCGAGGGTGGACAGACGGCCGTCACCAAGTTGGTCTCTGATCCCAGCTTGCTGGGCATCATCGGCCCCAACTGCTCCAGCGCTGGCGTGCCGGCCTCCAAGATCGCGGCCGACGCCAACGTGGTGATGATCTCGCCCTCCAACACCGCCCCGTCGCTGACGGCGCCCGATATGCACGAGAAGACCTATCTGCGTAGTTGCCACAACGACAATGTCCAGGGCAAGGCTATGGCGACTTTTGTATACAACGAGTTGGGCCTGCGCACCGCCGCCACCATCCACGACGGCAGCCCCTACGCCGACCAGTTGCAACAGGTGTTCGCCGACTCGTTCGTAGAGTTGGGCGGCACCATCACGGCCCAAGAGGCGGTCAACACGGGCGACACCGATATGCGGCCTATCTTGACGACCATCGCCGCCGACTCGCCAGAGCTTCTCTACTACCCGATCTTTATCGCCGAGGGTGGGTTCATCAGCGTGCAGGCGCAAGAGATCGCCGGCCTGGAGAACACAGTCCTGGCGGTCGCGGATGGGTGTATGTCACCGGACTTTATCGAAGCCGCCGGCGATGCTTCCGAGGGCATGTACGCCTCTGGCCCGGACCTGTCCTTTGAGAACGATCTGGCCGTGCATTTTATGGAGGTCCACAGAGAACAGTACGGTGGGGATCCGACGTCTGTTTTTTATGCTCACGCTTACGACGGGACAAACATGCTCTTTGCCGCCATCGAGAAGGTCGCGACACAGGATGAGGATGGCACACTGCACGTTGGGCGGAAGGCGATGAACGACGCCGTCTTCGCCACCTCGAACTTTGAGGGCATCACCGGCGTGCTGACCTGCAACGAGTACGGTGACTGCGCTGATCCCAAGATCGCGGTCAACAAGATCACGGGCGGCGAGTACGTGCCGATTTGGACTTACTAGGAGTAAGCATATCTATGGTCGGACTGGTGTTCGAGCGTCTGACTTGAAGTAAAGTGATTGGGGGGTGAGTCCGGGTGAACTTTGACCCGGATTCATCCCCCTCTGTATAATGGAGGTAACTACCCAGACCAGCGCAAATTTGAACGTTTCAGGCTCTCAGCCCTCGTCCCCGAGGGCGGTGTGGGCGAGAGCACTGTATTCTGAGTAGCCATCCTCCGCACAAGGCGCCACCGGGACGGGGGCTGTAAGCAGTGGCTGGGTAGTTACTAATGGAGAAGAATTATGGAAAGAAGCGCTATACGCCAGTGGTTTGAGCGACTCGATTACCTTGATATTGTTCTATGGTTGTTCCGCGTCGTGCTCATCGTGGGCATTGTCTGGGGGACAGTAGTTACCCTGCGCAGTGGTAAATATCCCACCGAGACGTGGTTGAAATTTTTGGTTTTTGGTCTGGCCCAGGGTAGCCTCTATGCCTTGATCGCCCTGGGGTACACGCTGGTGTACGGCGTGTTGCTCATGATCAATTTCGCTCACGGCGAGTTCTTCATGTCGGGCATTTTTACCGCCACGGTTTTTATTGCGATTCCCATGGGCCAGTCCGGGTTCACGGATCAGCATCCAATCTTGGCCTTGGGCATTATCAGTGTTGTGGCTATGGCTGTCTCGGTGGGTATCGCCGTGCTGACCGAGCGCGTGGCCTATCGCCCGCTGCGGCGCGCCCCGCGCCTGGTGCCGCTGATCACGGCCATTGGCGCATCGTTCTTCTGGCAGTACTTTTTCCGCGGCCTGTACGGCTCCGGCATCACGGCCTTTCCCGATGTAGCTCTCTTAAAGGGTACGTGGATCATCGGGGGGATAGAACTCTTAAAGTCCCAAGTTATCGTGATCATAGCTTCCGTCCTGCTGCTGATTGGTCTGTATATCTTTGTGAAGCGGACCAAGATCGGGAAAGCGATTCGAGCCGTGTCGGAGAACAAGGACATTGCCGCTCTGATGGGGATTGACGTGGATCGCGCGATCACGATCACTTTTGCAGTCGGCGCGGCGATGGCCGGGGCGGCCGGGGTGCTGTACGCCTTGATGTATCGCCAGGTGGCCTTTATGATGGGTTTCTTCCCGGGCATCAAAGCCTTTACGGCAGCCGTGCTGGGAGGCATCGGCAGTGTCCCCGGCGCCGCGATAGGTGGGTTACTGCTGGGGGTTTTCGAGGCGGTGGGGCCTAATCTGTTCCTGGAAGGCGTTGGTATCACGGCTCCTTACCAACTCAAAGACGTGATCGCTTTCAGTATGATGGTGCTAATTCTGCTAGTCCGGCCACAGGGCATCATGGGCGAACCGTTAGCCGAGAAGAAGGCATGAGGGAGATGACGATGACAATGGAAACAGAAACACGTTTCAACTGGAGAGAAATCGTCCAGCTAGGGCTTTTGGCCGGGATTATTGCCTTGTCACTTTGTGCGATCGGCATAGTGGGGACGTTTGGCGGAGTTGATGTTATTGGTGGGGTTTTCACCGTGGGCCACGTCTTCCTTTTCGGGGCGACAATGGGTTGCGCATACCTCGCCGCTCAACGAAATGGGGGTGGCCGGGCAGGTCAAACTCTCGTGGGCGGATTGGTGCTGGGCCTGCTTTCTAGCCTGCCGGTGGCATTGTTGACCGTGGCAGCTGAGCCGATAAACTTGCGCCGATTTCTACTCAACGTCTCACCTGAACTGCTAGAGATAGTGGCCTTTGGGCAGGAGGTGCGAGCACTAGGCGCCCTTATTTTGATGGCAGTGGCATCTGTGTTGGGCTTGGTCGGCTCTGGTTTCTACCTGATGCCCCCTCGCACGCGAAAGCCGGTGTTCGCTGGCCTGACGATGGTCCTTTTGATTGGACTGTTGGCCGAGACGATTATCCTGGCCTGGGGCAATCAAGGACTCGGTCTGGCAATCCGGCGAGTCGTGTTCGCGCGGAGGGGTTTGTCTATACTGGGCGCCGCGCTGGTTTTCCTGATCGTGGCGGGGCTAAATGCATGGTGGGGCAGCCGGGGCGAGCAGATCAAAGGGCGCGTGAACGCGCTTCCACCTGGGCAGCAGCGGAACGTGCGCTGGGGTGGGATCGCTCTGGGCATTCTAGTCATGCTGTTCCTGCCGGTGCTCCTGCGTACTTATCTGACCGAGGTAATTGATAACGTCGGCATATACATCCTGATGGGACTGGGGTTGAACATCGTGGTCGGCCTCGCCGGCCTGCTTGACCTGGGATACGTGGCTTTCTTCGCTATTGGAGCCTATGTGATGGGGGTGCTTACCTCCTACGGCGAGTTGGGCATAGCGGGTATGTCTTTCTGGGCAGCCTTGCCCATTGCGGTGGGCGCTGCGGTGGTGGCCGGCGTCATCTTGGGCATCCCGGTACTGCGAATGAGGGGCGACTATCTGGCTATCGTCACCATGGGCTTTGGAGAGATCATTCGCATCCTGGCCATATCGGATTGGTTGGCTCCTGCTATCGGAGGCGCGCAGGGTGTCCTGCTGATTCCGAAAATCCCCGTCGTGGGTCTAGAAGGTGGACTGGTTTCGCCGGAGCGGCTGTACTATATGATTTTGGCTGGCTGCCTGCTCGCCTTTTTCGTTTCCTGGCGGCTGCGCGATTCGCGCCTGGGACGGCAATGGATGGCGCTGCGCGAGGATGAAGACGTGGCCGAGGCGATGGGCATCAACCTGACCAAGGTAAAGCTGCTGGCTTTTGCCATCGGCGCCGGCTTTTCTGGGCTGGCAGGTGCGATATTTGCCACCAAGATCGGTTCGGTCTTTCCTCATAGCTTCCAACTGCTCGTTTCCGTAAATGTATTGAGCCTGATTATTGTGGGCGGTATAGGGAGTTTCCCAGGCGTGGTGGTGGGAGCGCTCCTCCTGGTGGGGTTGCCAGAACTGTTACGCGAGTTCGCCGAGTACCGCATGTTGATGTACGGCGCACTGTTGATCATAATGATGCTCGTCCGGCCGGAAGGTTTCTGGCCATCCGAAGTCAGAAAGCGCGAGTTGTATGCTGACGAGAATGGCCCTTCGCCATCTGGCGGAGAGAACATAGTCGAACCGGTATAGTTTGTGAGAGGATAAAGCCTATGAGTGCTATTCTTACTTCTGAAAAAGTTACCAAACGCTTTGGCGGTTTGACGGCGGTCAACACGTTTGACTTTGAGGTCCCGGAGCATTCCATCGTCAGCATCATCGGGCCGAACGGCGCGGGGAAAACCACTTTCTTCAACTGTGTCACCGGTTTCTATGGTTTTGACGAAGGCCAGATCTGGTTTGACGGCCACATATTGAACGGACGGTCGCCGGACCGGGTCGCCCGCCTGGGTATCACCCGCACCTACCAAAACATTCGTCTCTTTGCCAACATGAGCGCTCTCGAGAACATCCTGGTCGGCATGGAGACGCAACTGAATTCCAGTTGGATCGGGGCTGTCCTGGGTTTGCCGGGCACGCGCGGAGAAGAAACAGAGGCGGTGAAGGAAGCTAACAGGCTGCTCCAGTTCGTCGGTCTGGCGGGTCAGGGGGACCTGTTGGCAAAGAATCTGCCCTACGGCGCCCAACGTCGCCTGGAGATCGCGCGCGCGCTGGCCAGCAAGCCCCAGTTGCTGCTGCTCGACGAGCCGACGGCCGGTATGAATCCGCAAGAATCCAACGTGATGATAGATTTCATCCGCAATCTGCGGGACGAGCTTGGGCTTACGGTTCTGCTGATCGAGCACGACATGCGGGTGATAATGAGCATCTCCGAGTGGATAACGGTGATTGACTTTGGGACCAAGATCGCCGAAGGCACTCCCGAGGATATTCAGCGCAACCCGCGCGTGATCGAAGCCTACCTCGGACGGGGCGCTGCTACTGGCTTTGCCACTGACCAGGAGTAACTATGACACAGACCCTAAAGGTTTTCTGAAACCTTTAGGGTCTTGAAGGAGTAACTTTTATGTCAATGCTAAATGTCGATAACATACACACCTACTATGGCAATATCCATGCCTTGAAGGGGGTCTCGCTCACTGTCGAGGAAGGCGAGATCGTGACGTTGATCGGCGCCAACGGCGCCGGCAAGACAACGACCCTGCGCACGATCTGTGGGCTGATAAAGCCTCGTCAGGGCAAGATTATCCTCGAAGGTGAGGATATGGCAAACTACAAAGCCCACGAAATCGTCTACAAGAACGTGGCTATGGTCCCTGAAGGTCGAGGCATCTTTGCCAAACTCACTGTCGCCGAAAACCTGGATATGGGCGCCTACTCCCGCAACGATCGCGAGGGTATTGCTGAAGATCTAGAACGTGTCTTTGAGCTTTTCCCTCGCCTCAAGGAGCGCCGCAGCCAGGTGGGAGGAACTTTGAGCGGAGGCGAGCAGCAAATGCTTGCCACCGCCCGCGCCCTGATGACCCGACCACGGTTGTTGCTGATGGACGAGCCTTCGATGGGATTGGCCCCCGTCCTGGTGGAGGACGTCTTTGATAGAATTGTAGAGATAAACCGCGAGGGGACGACCGTTTTGCTCGTAGAGCAGAATGCTAATATGGCCCTCCAGGTCGCCAGCCGGGGCTATGTGCTCCAGACGGGCGAGATCGTCTTGAGTGATACAGCCGAGGGGCTGCGCCAGGATCCGACAGTGCAGAAGGCTTATCTGGGGATGGAGTAGGGGCAAGTTTGCAAGTTGCTAGTGAGCAAGTTTACAAGTAAAAGCCTCCCGTTGGTTTTGAGCCGACGGGAGGCTTTTTGTTTGGTTGAGGCTGTATCGTCCTCTATTCTGTTGTGGCGATAGCCCTTTTCCTATTTGGAAGCTGTTTCAGTGTCGCCATATTGTCTAGATTCCCAGTCTCAGTAGATCCAAAATGTTACGACAACAAGACCTCCGAGGTCTGAAATTTGGATCTACTGAGTCTTGAACAGTTCCTCGTTCATCTAAAATCCCTCCAACCGGCTCAGATCAACGATGCCATCGGCCAGCGCCCCGATGTGCTGCAACTGCGCCAGCCGGTTCTCCCGCAGTGCTTGATCCTCTGCCATCACCAGCACCCCCGACTCTTTGGCGAAGTACCGGTCAATCACGTCCACCAGCGGCAAGAAGGTGGTGAGTAGCTCGTCCACTGTGCTCTGCGGCGTGACCTGCGCTTGAGTTTCCTGGTAGGCGGCGTACAGATACTCTTCTGCCGGTTGGGCGAAGCGGGACGGGTCGAGGGGGAATTGCTTTTTGAATTTGCGCGTGATGCGCACGCAGCGGGCGTAGTTATCCAGGATGCGGCCCCAATTGTCGCGGGCCGTCCAGCGGGAAAGCTCTTCGACTGCTTGGCGGGCGCGGAAGGGGTCGTCGCCCCGGGCCGCCAGCACAGAATCCACCACGTCGTAGCGGAAGCCTTGCTCGCGCAGGATGCCCCGCAGCCGCTCGACGACGAAACCCAGCGCCGCCGTGAGCGCGTTCTCGGAAACCTCCACCGGCAACAGGCGGGCCGCCGCTGCCAACCCCTCGCGCACCGAGAAGGGGATTTGATGGGCGATCAGGTTCTGGGCCATGCCGAGGGCGTCACGGCGCAGGTGGTAGGGATCGGATGACCCGGTGGGGGCCAATCCTATGGCGAATAGGCCCGCCAAGCTGTCCAGCCGGTTGGCCAGGCCGACGACCAGTCCAGGCTTGCTCTTTGGCGAAATGTCGCCGGCGGAGCGGGGCAGGTAGTGTTCGAATATCGCCTCGGCTACAGCCGGCTCTTCTCCCGACTTGAGGGCGTATTCCCGCCCCATCACGCCTTGCAGGCTGGTCATCTCGACCACCATCTGAGTCGCCAGGTCGGCTTTGCAGAGATGGGCCGCGCGCTGGGCGATTTTCGTTTCCGCATCACTCAGCCCGACTATCTCGGCCAGTTGGAGCGTCAGTTTTTCCAGTCGTTGGCTCTTATCGAGCATTGAGCCTAGTTGCTCCTGGAAAGTGAGCGTGTTCAGGCGGGGCAGAAATCCTTCCAATGGTTTCTTGGCGTCCTCACGATAAAAGTAGTCAGCGTCGGCAAAGCGGGCGCGGATGACTTGTTCGTTGCCGTGGCGCACCACGTCTATGTGCTCACCACCCCCGTTGCGCACGACGATAAAGTAAGGGCGAAGCGTCGCTGTGCCCTTACCCACCACAGGAAAATACCGTTGGTGCTTTTTCATCACAGCGCTGAGCACGTCGGCGGGCAGTTTGAGATATTCTTCCTCAAAATGTCCCAAGAGGGCGGTTGGCTGCTCGACCAGGTTTGTGACCTCGCTTAACAGGGCCGGGTCGTCGGGGGTGCGGCCGCCCACGCTTTGGGCCAGTTTCGCGACCTGCTCAGCGATGAGGGCGAGGCGTTCCTCGCGGTCGGCCACGATGTGGCGACGGGCCAGCAATTCCACATAGTCGCCCGCCTGCTCGATTTCGAACTTGACCGAGTTCTCCGGCCGGGAGCTGCGGCTGACGCGCCCGCTGACGACGCCGGCGTACTGGAATGGAATCACCACGTTGCCCAGCAGCGACACGAGCCAGCGAACGGGCCGCGAAAAGGCGGCGCCGCTCTCGTTCCAGCGCATACTCTTGCCAAAACGCAAACTGGCAATCAGTTCTGGCAGCAGGTTGGTCAGTATCTCGGCGGCCGGTTGGCCTTCCTCGCGCCGGATTGCCATCACGTATTCGCCGCCGTCCACCTCTTGCGCCTCTAACTCGTCCACGCTTATACCTTGACTGTGCGCAAAGCCGAGGGCAGCTTTCGTCGGGGCGCCCTCGGCGTCAAAGGCCACACGCGCCGGTGGGCCTTTGACCGTTTCTTCGACCGGTCGCTGGCGCGGGGACAGCCCCTCGACCAACACAGCCAGCCGCCGGGGTGTGCCTAGCACGCGCACGCTGTCATAGTCTAGCCGCGCTTCTGCCAGCCACGCGGGAACCATCTCACGCATTTGAGCCAGCGCGTCGTCCAGGTCACCCGCCGGCAATTCCTCTGTTCCGATTTCTAGAAGGAAGGTAGTTGGGGATTGGGGATTGGAGAATTGGGCAGGTTTCCCGCTTCCCAATCCCCCAATTTTCAAATCTCCCAACCAAGGGTATTCCATTTGCTGTCGTTGTTCCGTGTATGCCTCCGCCACTTGCCGGGAAAGATCGCGCATGCGGTGGAAGTATGTGGCGCGCTCGGTCACGCCGATAGCGCCGCGCGTATCCAGCAAATTGAAAGTGTGGGAGCAGCGCAGGACGTAATCGTGGGCCGGCGTCACCAGCCCGGCGTCCAGGCAGCGGCGTGCCTCGGCCTCGTAGAGATCGTACATTTGGGCCATGCGCTCCACATTGGCCAGTTCAAAGGCGTAGCGGCAGTGCTCTACTTCTTGTGGGAGCAGTATCTCGCCGTAGGTGTGTGCGCCGTCCCAGTCAATCTCCCAGACTGCGCGAACGTTTTGCAGGAACATCACGATGCGCTCCAGGCCGTAGGTCAGTTCTACCGAGACCGGATCGAGCGGGAAGCCGCCGGCCTGTTGGAAGTAGGTGAATTGGGTGATCTCTAGCCCGTCCAGCCAGACCTCCCAACCCAGTCCCCAAGCGCCCAGCGCGGGGCTTTCCCAGTTATCCTCGACAAAGCGGATGTCGTGCTGCTCGCGGCGGATGCCGATGGCGTACAGGCTCTCCAGGTAGAGTTCCTGGGGGTTGCCGGGGTCGGGTTTGAGGATGACCTGGAACTGGGTATGCATTTGCATACGGTTGGGGTTATCGCCGTAGCGGCCGTCGTCAGGCCGGTAGGATGGCTCGACGTAGCCCACGTTCCAGGGCTCCGGCCCCAAGACGCGCAGCACGGTGGCGGGGTTCATAGTGCCCGCGCCGACTTTTTCGCTGTAGGGCTGCCAGATCAGGCAGCCGTGGTCGGCCCAGAATTGTTGCAGGCTGAGGATGACTTGTTGGAATGTCAATGGTTTTGTCATGGGTTCTCCATATCTTTTACATCACCGGTGGATAAATTGTGTTTTGTGCGGGGTCGCTCTTCAGGTAGAGTATGTACGTGGGCTGCCCCTGCTGGTGCGTGAATCCAACCGGGCGCAGGGTGGTTGTCTCTCCATCATACCCCTGGTCGTCAATCTGGAAGCTATAGTGAATTGCCCAGGGGTGGCGGCCGTTGACCGTCACGTTATAGTTTTGGGTCACATCCACGATGACGCCAAGTGCCGGTTCGCCTATACGCAGCACGTTCAGCGTCTGCTGGGCCTTTTGGTAGCGCCATATCAGGATGGGGATGCCCGCGCCCAGGAATGCCAGTCCCAGGAGCGCGAACGGAATGCCGGCGAGGAACACAAAAGTCAGCGGGATGCCGACCAGCGTAAAGATAAAGCCCAGCAGCAAAAATACGAACGCCACAATTGACCAGCCATCCGACCCGAGTTTGCGCCAGACAAAGCTCCCCTTGAAAGCGCGGGGGGTAGGCGGCGGCTCCGCTAGATCGGGAATGGGAGGTGGAGCAGCAGCATCTTCAGGGAGAGGCGGCAGCGGCCCGCCGCAGTTCTTGCAGTTGTTGCGAAACGTCGCATAGTGCGTGCCACACCAGGGACAAGCGATCATAGCGGCCTCTGATTTTGGGCCTTGTTCATTCGCTTCAATCGTTTCAGAAACGCGCTGGCGCTTGATCTTTGCTCCAGGTGATGGGTGATATAGTGCTGCATCACGCGTTCCACCTCTTCGTGTAGCGAGAGTAAAGTTTGCTGTGCCCGTAGTCTGGTATAAGGCCCGCGCTGGCATTCTTGCAAGAACCACAGGCCATTGGGCGAAAGGGACGCGATCTTGTGGCGTGAATTCCGTCTGGTGTAACAGTCGCGGCACAGCGCGCCGCCCCGTTCTGGATCAAAGCCGTAGGGTCGATTCTCTTCCTCTGTCGGCTCGTGGGGCCGAAGCAGTACGCGCCTGTCGCGATCGGCGTGCTCGCCCACGCAAGCGCGCAGTTCCGGCCGAAACCCCGCTAATCCTAGCAGATGTTGCTCGTAGAAGCGGATGGCCAGGTCTAGGTCGTCGTCCTCGCACAGCCAGGTGAGGGTATGGTTGAGCAGGTCGAAGAGTGCTTGTTCTCCTTCTCCCGAGGTGAAGAAGCGGTCGAGCAATTCGACGGCGTAGCGGGCGTAGGCGCCACGCAGCAGGTCGTCGCGCAGTGTGGCGTGCGGTTCGACTGTCTCGGCCTGGCTGATGATGTCCCAATAATTTGGCACGCGCGAGAGCACAAAGCTGGAATGGGTGAAGAGTTCAATGTGTCCCGCTTTGCGGCTGCGCAGCTTGCGCGCCCCTTTGGCGAGGACGTCTATCTTGCCCAGGGGGGTACACAGAGTCAACACGCGGTCGGCGTCTCCCTGTTCGCGGCGGCGCATCACTATGCCTGCGGTACGGTACAATTTGCTCACGTCTGTTCTCCCGGTGCGCCATTATACCATTGAGGTGATGAAGCGCAACCAGGGGAGCGATTGGCCGGCAGGTTATCAGCAATTCCCGTTATGGGGGAAAAGTCAGGTCGTAGCCGCGATTTCGCAATCGCGCAGGGCGCTTTACGCGGAAAAACAGACGCGATTTGGAAATCGCGGCTACAAAACGGGAATTGCTG
>Ga0164311_10000440_pt1 | contig 17993 bp, 15 predicted proteins | sample GuaBasSedimGuay2_FD_121796 | JGI IMG/M metagenome (GOLD analysis project Ga0164311, IMG submission 121796) | Subseafloor sediment microbial communities from Guaymas Basin, Gulf of California, Mexico - Guay2, Core 4569-9, 9-12 cm | ecosystem: Environmental > Aquatic > Marine > Hydrothermal vents... | reverse complement strand
TAGTGATGCCCTGTTGCTGTAAAGCACTGATAGCAGTGTCAACTGCAAAGCCTTTGGCAAAGCCACCGAACCCCAGTTTTACCATTGGATTATCACTCGTTAATACACCATTGGTAATTTGGATCTGTTCCATAGTTGGAGCAGTAATAAGCCAAGCTGAAATATTTTGTTGGCTAGGTGGAGGATGTGATTCAAACCAGTTATCTTGATGAAAACCCCATAATTCAAATAGTTTGCCGGCAGCAGGATTGAACAAGTGTTGACTACTGATAGCAATATCTTTTGCCAGATTGATTAATTCAGCAACATCCGAACTAACAGTGATAGCTTTTCCTTCACTGATTGCATCATTTATAGTTGTTAAGGTGCTGGGTTGCCAGGCATGCCAAGTGTTATCAACATTGGAAAAAGCCTGTTCCAGAACTTCAACAGTCTGGTCAGCAGTCTGTGAATCAACACCATAGAGACTGACATCAATTTCAGTGCCAAAAGCATAGAATTTGGCTTGGCGAGCACGTGGTTCATTATCACAAGATGTTAAAAAAATGGTGGAACAAATTAATAAAACAGTAATAAATTTCATGATAGTTGTTGCTCAATACTATTCATTAAATCCCCGGCAATATCCAAGTTGAATTGTTGATCAAGTTCACGAATACACGTTGGGCTTGTGACATTGATTTCTGTCAGATAATTCCCAATCACATCCAAACCGACAAATAACAGTCCTTTTTCACGTAAGGTTGGGCCAACTTGTTGGCAGATCCAGCGATCATGTTCGGTGAGATCTCTTCCCTCGGCACGACCTCCTGCAGCTAGATTACCTCGGGTTTCACCTTGTGCTGGAATTCTGGCTAAAGCATAAGGAACAGGCTCGCCGTTAATCATTAATATACGTTTATCACCATCAGCAATTTCTGGAATAAATTGCTGTACCATCACAGATTTACGTCCGTGTTCAGTCAATGTTTCAATAATGACGCTGGTATTGGGGTCATCAGGTTTAACTCGAAATATTGATGCGCCACCCATGCCATCAAGTGGTTTCAAAATGATGTCATTATGTTGTTGCTGGAAATCTCGGATCAATTCAATTTTTCGTGTCACCAATGTTGGAGGACAACATTGTGGAAACCAGGCGGTATAGAGTTTTTCATTTGCATCACGCAGGCTTTGCGGATTGTTAACTACCAATACGCCAGCAGCTTGAGCTTGTTCGAGCAAATAGGTGCTGTAGATGTATTCCATATCAAAAGGTGGATCTTTGCGCATCAAAATAACATCAAGATCAGCGAGCGGCATAGTTTGAGTATTGCCTAATTGATACCAGTTATCAGAATTATCCATTACCTTTAATGGTTTCATACTGGCTGAAACGAAACCTTGATGCAGAAATAAATCTTGCTGTTCCATATAAAACAACGACCACCCTTTAGCTTGTGCCGCCAGTAACATGGCAAAACTACTGTCTTTTTTGATATTAATTTCTGAAATAGGATCCATCACAATCCCGATATGTCGACTCATAATTACCTTCATAGTTGAAAGATTTAGTAATGATTTTACCTGAATTTTTTTATTAGTTAAGAATGGCTTTAACAGTTATCTATAATTAATGGTGACTTGGTCCCTACATATAAGGTAGATATTAGATATAATCACTGGGTTTTTGATTTTTAATGTGATTTAAACGAATGAGTACAACGGCTGTAACGGTGGTGGAAGCGCCCAAAACTTTTCAGGACCTTATCCTGAAACTACAACAATATTGGGCAGAACAAGGCTGTGTATTACTGCAGCCTTATGATATGGAAGTAGGTGCAGGCACATTCCATCCGGCTACATTTTTGCGTGCAATTGGCCCTGAGCCATGGAGTGCAGCTTATGTTCAGCCATCACGTCGTCCTACAGATGGACGTTATGGTGAAAATCCAAATCGCCTCCAGCATTATTATCAGTTCCAGGTGGTATTAAAACCTTCCCCAATCAATATTCAAGAGCTTTATCTTGGCTCCCTACATATGTTGGGTTTAGACACTTCTATTCACGATATTCGTTTTGTTGAAGATAATTGGGAATCACCGACCTTAGGTGCGTGGGGCTTGGGCTGGGAAATCTGGCTCAACGGTATGGAGGTCACACAGTTCACCTACTTCCAGCAAGTGGGTGGACTGGAATGCAGTCCTGTTACGGGTGAAATCACCTATGGGCTGGAACGTATTGCGATGTATTTACAGGGAGTAAGTAGTGTTTATGACCTCGTCTGGTCCGATGGGCCGATGGGCAAGGTAACTTATGGCGATGTATTCCTCCAAAATGAAGTGGAAATGTCAGAATACAATTTTGAACATGCGGATGTGGATAGTTTGTTTGCCAATTTTGATACTTATGAACGTGAGAGTGCCCGCATGATTGAAGCTGGCTTGCCATTGCCAGCGTATGAATTGGTATTAAAAGCATCACATGCCTTTAACTTATTAGATGCACGCAAAGCTATTTCGGTGACGGAGCGTCAACGTTTTATTTTGCGTGTTCGTACTTTAGCGCGTGCTGTAGCCCAAGCTTATTATGATCGCCGTGAATCACTAGGTTTCCCGATGGTCAATAAGGGGGCGCAGTCATGAGTGATGTTCGTGATTTATTGATTGAGCTTGGTACGGAAGAACTGCCTCCAAAAGCCTTGAAAAAACTAATACAGGCATTTGAGGCTGGTATTAAACAAGGTTTAGAGAAGGCGGAACTTAATTTTAGTGCAATCAAATCTTATGCAGCACCAAGACGGATGGCGGTAGTAGTTACTGATCTACAAGTTCGGCAACAGGATCGCATGGTAGAGCGGCGTGGGCCGGCGGTAACAGCTGCTTTTGATGAAGATGGTAATCCCACTAAAGCAGTGCAAGGTTTTGCTCGATCGTGTGGTGTTGAGGTAGAAGACCTTGAAAAAATGGAAACAGATAAAGGGGCTTGGTTAGTATTCAAACAACAACAAAAGGGTGCTGAAACAAGCAGTTTAATTGCTGATATTTTGCAACAAACTTTAGCTGCTTTACCTATTCCTAAACGCATGCGCTGGGGTGATTTGCCAGGTGAGTTTGTACGTCCAGTTCACTGGTTGGTGTTATTGTTTGGCGAGGAAGTTATTCCAGTTGAATTGTTAGGAGTAACATCAGGTCGAGAAAGTCGAGGCCATCGTTTCCATCACCCTGAAACAATTCGTATTCAATCGGCACAAACCTATGCACCTCAATTAGAAACTGAAGGTCATGTGTTAGTTGACATGACTGCTCGACGTGAAGCTATTCATGGTCAAGTGCTGGAATTAGCAACTCAGCTGGGTGGTGAGGCTATTTTGAATAAAGACTTATTGGATGAGGTCACAGGACTAGTTGAATGGCCGGTTGCTTTGTCTGGTTCGTTTGATTCGCGCTTCCTTGAATTGCCAGCAGAAGCTTTAATTTCATCGATGGAAGAACATCAGAAGTATTTTGCTGTTCGTGACAAAACGGGTGATTTATTGCCTTACTTTATTACCATTTGTAATATTGAAAGTCGTGATCCAGCACAGGTCATTGCCGGCAATGAACGCGTTATCTTGCCACGACTCAGTGATTCGGTTTTCTTCTGGGAAACAGATCGTAAACAGCCACTAGCTGAACGGCAGGATAAACTGAAGACAATTGTTTTCCAAAATAAATTAGGCTCGGTTTTTGATAAATCAGCACGTGTTGCACGATTAGCTGCAGTGATTGTAGCTGAAATCGGTGGTGATAAAAAATTGGCTGAACGTGCTGCTTTGTTAGCAAAATGTGATTTGGTAACAGAAATGGTCGGTGAGTTTCCTGACTTACAAGGTATTATGGGGCGTTATTATGCGCGCCTAGATGGTGAGCATGATGAAGTCTCCGAAGCATTAGATGAGCAATATTTGCCACGTTTTTCTGGCGATGCATTACCTCAGACAAAAACAGGTCAAGCAGTGAGTTTGGCTGAGAAGATCGATACACTTGTAGGTTTATTTGGTATAGGACAACCACCAACAGGGGTAAAAGATCCGTTTGCATTAAGACGTGCCGCCTTAGGTGTGTTAAGGATAGTGATTGAGAATAAGCTGGATATTGATTTAGCGTTATTACTGCAACAGGCACAGCAAGGTTTTGATGATTTGCTTAGTGAAGATGATGTCACCAAACAGGTTAAGACATATTTCTTTGACCGCTTGCGAGGTTATGCTTTAGACCAAGGTTTCAAAGCAGATGAGTTTGAATCTGTATTAGCTGTACAGCCAACCAAACCGCTAGATTTCATGAAAAGATTAGATGCAGTAGCTGAATTTCGTCAATTAGAACAGGCGGAAGCCTTAGCTGCAGGTAACAAACGTATTGGTAATATCTTGCGTAAGAATGATGCTGAAGGTGAGGTAGGAACTATTGATGACAGCTTATTGAATGAACCTGCTGAACAGGCATTGGCAAGCAAATTGAAAACTGTTTCTGATGAGGTTAAACCGCTGATGGCGCAAGCTGATTATGCCGGTGTGTTACGGACATTGGCTGATATGCGGGAAAGTGTGGATGGATTTTTTGATCAAGTGATGGTGATGGCCGATGATCTTGCGGTACGTCACAATCGTTTGGCTTTATTGAATCAGACACGAGCCTTATTTGTAGGGGTTGCAGATATTTCCTATCTACAGGAATAAAGGAAGCAATTTATGTCGCTGATAATTCTGGATCGAGATGGTGTTATAAACCATGATTCGGATGACTTTATTAAGTCGCCCGCAGAGTGGGAGCCAATTGAAGGTAGCTTAGAGTCTATTGCGAGATTAAATCATGCTGGATATAGAGTCGTTGTGATCACGAATCAATCTGGTATTGCACGTGGATTATTGGATATAGACACTCTAAGCCGTATTCATAGAAAAATGCACCGCATGTTAGCTCAGGTAGGCGGCAAGCTGGAAGCAATATTATATTGTCCACATGGACCTGATGATAATTGTACGTGTCGAAAACCATTAGACGGTGCCTTTGCTGAGTTAGCGAATCGATTGCGAATTAAACTAGATAAGGTGTGTGCCATCGGAGACTCATTACGAGATATTCAAGCTGCCCAGACTGCAGGGGCAACACCCATTTTGGTAAAAACAGGTAAGGGCGAAAAGACCTTGGCGGAAGGTATTCCTGAAGGCGTCGCTGTCTTTGATGACCTATCAGCAGTGGTCACAGCATTATTGGAGTCAAAAGATTAATGTTGTTTGCCCGCTCACTAATTTTCGTTGGATTTCATATTGTCACAATAATACTATTTTCATTGTTGGCTGTATTAGTGTGGCCGCTACCATTTAAATGGCGTTATAAGGTGATCAGTCAGTGGGCTGTTTTGAACCTGTGGTTGTTGGAAAAAATTTGCGGGATTCGTTACGAAGTTGAAGGAAAGGAAAATATTTCTGATGAACCTTGTGTTATTTTGTGTAAACATCAGTCTTCATGGGAAACCTTGGTATTACAAGCTGTTTTTCCAAGACAAGTATGGGTTTTAAAGCGCGAACTATTGTGGCTTCCTTTTTTTGGTTGGGGTTTAGCAGCGTTAAAACCGATTGCAATTGATCGAGGTTCGGGAAGAAAGGCGCTGAATCAGGTTGTTGAACAAGGGAGAGACCGTTTATCAACGGGTGCTTGGGTTGTAGTATTTCCTGAGGGTACTCGTATACCAAGTGGTAAAATAGGTCGTTTTGGTCTGGGTGGTGCTAGGCTTGCAGTTGAAACAGGTTACCCAGTTATACCTGTTGCCCATGATGCAGGAAAATTTTGGCCAAAGCATGGCTTTGTTAAATATCCAGGCGTGATTAAATTGGTCATTGGCGCTAAGATAGCAACACAACACAAAACTGCAGCAGATGTAAATGAACAAGTTTATCAGTGGATGGCAGCGCAAATGACTCGCCTAGAGGGTAAGCGACCCACAACAACATCAGTGAGAGAGGTTAAGAAACGTGGCTAGAGCAGAAGGAATTTTACGGCTATTGTTGGTTGATGATTCGCTCACTGATGCGGATATCATCACCAACACTCTCAGAGGTGCCGGCCATGCAGTTAGAGCGTCAAGATATGATGCTTTGGCAGAAATAGAGCAAGTACTTACCAGTCAATCCTGGGATTTGGTCATTTGCCGCGATTCAGTAGCAACTATCCCTCCACGCGAATTACTTACTTTGATACAGCGATTAGGCAGAGATATTCCTTGTATAGTATTGGCATCAGACCAAGAGAGTATCGAAGGTTTATTTGCAACTGGTCCGCAAGATGTTATTGAGTTTGGCAGCAACAAGCATCTACAGTTTGCAGTAGAACGCGAGTTACAGAATTTGTTTATGCGACGATTGAGTCGACGTAATGAACGTGCATTACGAGAGAGTGAAAAACGTTCTCGATTATTACTGGAAAGTTCGCGTGATGCCGTCGCATATATGCATGAAGGTATGCATATTTATGTCAACAATGCTTATTTGACATTATTTGGCTATGAGGAAGCAGAGGATATTGACGGCTTACCCATGCTTGACATGATTATGGTTGATGACCATGCAAAATTTAAATCTATTTTCCGACAGTTTTCCGAACAATCAGACACTAAACCGCAAACAGTGACGGTGCAATGTCTACGCGAGGATGGTACTGAATTTACTGCCAAGATAGAATTCAGCCATACAGAAGTAGAGGGTGAGGACTGTACTCAAGTTATTATCCGTGATGAGCAGCAAACAGCTACAGCTTTGATGGCAACGCAGGAGTTGGTTCTTGAAGAGGACTTGGTAACGGGTCTTTATAATCGTGAGCACTTCTTGGATGAGCTTGAAAATGCTGTTGATAAAGCTGTCAAGGATGAGACTGACTCCGAATTATTGTATATCAAAATAGATGATTTCCAAGCAATTAAAGAATCTGTTGGCGGATTGGGTGCTTGTGATGCGATGCTGCAAGATGTTGCTAATTTATTACAGAAGGAATTAATTGAAGGGGAATCACTATCCCGTTACTCCGATCAAGTCTATACCGTTATTGTCTCAAATGATGATGATAAACACGTAGAGCAACGAGCTGAAATATTTAGAGGAGTCATTGATAATTATGTCTCTAAAACAAATGGCAAGTCGATAGATCTACATTGTAGTATCGGAATTTGTCGGATTACAGAAAGTGTGTCATCAGCAGATCTAGTATTGGATAATGCAGATAAAGCATGTTCACAGGCACAAAAAGAGGGTGGTAACCGTGTAGTTCGTCATCCGATTAGCCAGTCAGAACAAGATGCGTCTGGAGAAGATGAGTCATCAATGTGGCAAGATCGTATACAAAAAGCAATCCAGAATGAAGGTTTGTGTATGCATTACCAGCCTATCGTTAGTTTGCATGGAGAAGAGCAAGAACTTTACGATGTCTTGGTTCGATTAAAAGATGAGGGTGACACTCTCATCACGCCTGACAAGTTTATTCACTATATCGAACAGTCTGAATTAATGGCAGATATTGATCAATGGGTGATAAACCATGCCTTAACGAGTTTGGCGGAACATAGGAAAAAGTATCCAAAAACACGATTTTTCATCAGGTTATCTAAACAAACTTTGCACAAGCCTGAGTTCGTTGACTGGTTGTGTAAATTGTTAAATAGTCATGATTTGGATGGTGCTGCTTTAGTTTTCGAGATTAGCGAGACAGCAGCATTAGAAAATCTGGAAGATGCAAAAGCAACTATTTCAAAACTGAAAAGTGTGGGTTGTGAATTTGGTCTAGAGCACTTTGGATCAGGCTTGGATTTCTCACATAGTTTAAGTCAGTTGGATGTGGATTATCTGAAGATTAACGGCACTTTTGTCGAAAATATGGCAAAAGATTCTGAAAATCAGGCAGCAGTAAAAGCTATTATAGAAATGACAAAACAAGCAGAAAAACGCAGTATTGCTGAGTTTGTGTCAGATGCCAATAGTTTGGCTTTATTATGGCGCTTAGGTGTTGATTACGCTCAGGGTTATTATATTCATGAGCCCTCTGAGAATCTTGATTATAACTTTGAGGATGACGACTTATAGTCGAAAACCAGCAGGGCATTTAACCTTGCAGGAGCCTAGTTTTTATTGTTGTTGTAAAGCCTGAATGCGATCTTCAATTCGAGGGTGAGTCATAAATAATTCACTTACACCACCACGGCCTGAAATACCCAGAGCATTAAGTTGATCGGGCAATGCTTCTTGTGTACTTCCACCTAGACGTCGTAAAGCGGCAATCATCTTATTGGGACCAACAAGGTTGGCAGCACCGGCATCAGCGCGGTATTCCCGCCGACGACTAAACCACATCACAATAATGTTGGCCAGAAAGCCTAAAATAACTTGTGCAATGATCGATGTAATCCAAAATGCAGGGCCATGTCCTTGCTGAGTTTTAAATACAGTACGATCTATAAGGTGCCCGATGACACGAGATAGTACGATAACAAAAGTATTTATCACGCCTTGTATCAGAGCCATAGTCACCATATCACCATTTGCAACATGACTGATTTCATGGGCGAGTACTGCTTCAACTTCATCTTGAGTCATGGATTGTAACAACCCAGTGCTAACGGCAACTAAAGCATTATTTTTGTTCATACCTGTAGCAAATGCATTGGGAGCAGGGGCATTATAAACTGCAACTTCAGGCATATTAATACCAGCTTGTTCAGCTTGTCTTTTAACAGTCGAAACTAGCCAACGTTCAGTATCATTATTTGGTGTGTCGATAACCTGAGCACCAGTCATACGCTTGGCAGACCATTTTGATATTGCAAGTGAAATGAAAGAGCCACTAAACCCAATAACTGCGGCATAAACGAGTAGGGCATTCATATTTAGGTCAATACCTTGCTGATCAAGCAAGTTTTCAAAACCGAATAAACGCATGGTAATACTTAATACTGCAAGAATAGCGATGTTTGTTGCTAGAAAAAGAGCGATTCGTTTCATTGTTGATTTTCCTGATGTAATACCCAAACAAATATGGGCATGGAGAGACTATTTTTCAAGTTTTTGTAATTGATTAGCAACTCTATTTTCAATATCTTGGTGTAAGTAATTGACGTCTTGCCCACTGCTTGCTTGGACTATTGACGTACATATTGGTTCCTGTTTCTTTATAAGGGTATTCATTGCAGGTAGGTCATGACATTCTGATGGCCAGATTATATCAGCTGGAATAATCCAATCTGCATTTGCATAAAGATACCGCAAGGAAGTTTTGCTTGCAGATCGAATAATGGGTTCATTGGGTAAAATACCACGACAGGCATCAACATGATGTTGAAATAAAGGACTATTCAGGTCAATCAGTTCTGCTGATGAACTAGGTCGAGGATTTATTTCAAGTACTAGCAATTCATTCTGTTCAGAGATAATGAAATCGAGACTATTTAAACCGACTAATCCCGTTGCAGGGGTTAGTTTTATTATTATTTGTTCGAGTTGATGTATGTGCCTATCAGAAATGCTCCAAGGTGTTTCAACACTACTCAGAAGAAAAGGCGACTGTTTACTAGCGGTACAATTCTGTTTATTAATGCTTATAAGCTGGGCTTGTTTCCCATTGGCTAAAAATAAACCAGATCCACTGGCGCCACGAATGAAGCGTTGGAAATAATAACCAGTTAAATTGGCCTGCTGATCGAGATAATGGATATGGCCGCCACCTAGGCCAGAAGCTGATTTAGTCAGCCAGATTTTATTATCACCAGGGTGTTCAAACTGTGTTTCTGGATAGGCTATGTTGAGTTGATCTAATAAGCCAAAGAATAAAGTTGGTTTTTTGATGGTGTTAATAGTGTGAGCAGTATTGCCCACAAGTTGGATGTTATCAGGAAGTTGCTCCAAGAGGGCGTAACAGTATTCAATGCCATTGCCACAAATCAAGCTACACTTTTCACCATTAGTAAGCTCGGAAAAAACATTTAAAATACTATCATCATTCAGCTCAGAAAGTACTGGCAATTGATGCCATCGTTTTGCAATAGATAAGGTATCTTGGTCGCCAAAATAATCAGCCACCCAAACCGGAAGACCAGCTTGGGCGGCTGATTGAGCTAAAAATCGACCACTTTGTGCAAATATCAGTACAGGATTATTGTGCTGATTTTGCATGTGAGATGACAGTTCTATTTAAACAAGTTTACGTGCACCATTAAAAGCGTTACGGAAATCCAGATAAACAGGTTTTTCAGCGTCTAAGGTTTCAGTCAATAATGCTTGCTGTAGTTGATATTTAACGTTACCAACAGCAAGTGCACCAATACCAACAGCACCGTTAGAATTCGTTGCATGAACTAAGGGCTCACCAAAGTCCATTATGCCAACACCTTCAATGCCTAGTGGAGGAACAGCGTTAACATCACCCGCTACTTTTAATTTCTTAGCATCTGCTAACACTGAAGCATCTAATACTTGAATACCAGCTTTAGCAGTACAAAAAACAAGATCAGCATTTGATAATAAGCGTGCCTTATCAGCATCAGATGCTGCAGTGGTTGCATGCAAATCAACGCCATAACGACGTTTGGCTTCAGCAGCATATTCTAAGGCTGTATCAATGGAGAAGTGATCAACGATAGTTGTTTCTGCGCCGTGTTCTGCTGCGATAACTGCTGTTGCCAAACCAACAGGACCGGTTCCCCCAAATACAATTGCACGTGTACCCTCTAATCCTTGATTGAAATTTTTCTTCAATTCACTTTCTACACTTGCAACTAATGCCGCAGCAGTCGTAAATGCACCACTTGGATCTGCAAAAACAGAAACCTCGAAAGGAGGTACCATCGCTTTTTTTGCAGCATCCAGCATGTCCATAGCCAAGCCGATATCACGACCACCAATAAACAAACCAGTTTTTTTAACGCCTGCTGGACCTCGTGAGAAGATAGCATCCTGTGTTAATCCTGCCACCTCTTCCAGTTTGACATTTTCATAAGGGATAACAACATCATAACCAGCATCAACAGCCATATTGATATCAAATGGGCTGTTATGTTTCATTGGGTTGATCATGTGAAAAATTGGACGTTTAGCCATGGTTAGATTTTCCTTTGAGTTCTATTTCTTATCATTGAGAGAGGTAATGATAATCGTTATGTGGTCACTATTTCAATCTTTGCTCCACTACTATTTGCTTGTGCGACTGAAAGTGTGAGCTCAGATGGGGCTTCAATGTGCTGTTCAGTATATTGTTTAAGCTCACTGATTAATTGTTGTGCTATCTGGTCACTCGCCACAAATATGCATCCTGTTGGCCCCCATGAACTTTGGGCAATACCAGTGTGACCTATACTTTGTGCGTAGTTTAATAATTTTGCAACATGTTGGCTGGTATAGCGTCCCCCTTGGGCAGGTGCGAAGTGATCACCAATCAGTGATTGAATTTTGGTGATGGCATGACCGAATGGTTCAATCTTTTGTTCGACCAATGCGGGCAGCAATTTCATTAATGTCAGGTGACATATTGCTTGAGAATTATTTAATGGAAAAGAAGGTAGATTCTTGAACGCGGTGATTTCTTGAGTGCCATGAACACCCTGATGGTCATTATCCATGATAGTAACTATGCGCCAGTTTTCTGGGAAATCATAGTGTGTCAATAATGGAGGGACAGACGAAGTATTACTTAAACCACCATCAATAATGAATCCGCCATGATCAAATGTTGCTATGCCAATACCGGAGCGTGAACCTCGACCTAATTGATCTGCAATCTCAAGAGTGTTCGCAGGGATCTGATGCAATTGGCATAAAGCTGCACCAATAGTGAGGGCTAGTTGAGTGCCTGAACCCAAACCGGTATGTTCTGGAATGAGCTTAATTAAAGAAAGTTGAACAACTTGTTCATTGAGGGGAATATGTTTAGCTAAAGTGTTATAAAAGGTATCGATTATAGCTAAAACTTTTTGATGTAATTCTGGGGAATGAGCAATACCTTTAATTGAGTTTGTAGTCGCAAGTTGTGCTTCGACTACAGTGTGGTAGGTGTCTATTGCCAGTCCAATACTGCCAAATTTTCTACCAGATTCACCGTTAAGATCGAGAAATCCTAAATGGAGGCGAGCAGGGGCGCTTACCCGAACTTTACAGCTCGAATCAGTGCTCCCCTGTTTTGGTGTTATCACTATTCAGTAGGAATGTTACAAGCAATATCATAAATGGTTGTTTCATCAAGAAATTGATCATTGCTGTCAAATAATGATGAGACTGCACCACGGTGAACTTTCATTTTAAAGTTGCCAATAGCAATGGCACCATAAAAACGTACGCCTTCTTTTTCAGTTCCATTATCCATTACTTCCAGACCTTCAACGCCCATAGGTGGAACAGCATTTACATCTGCTATTATCTCTAATGTTTTGCTTGCAGACCATGCAGCTTTTGGACAAACACATACACCGGCTGGACCACTAGCAATAGCAACATGAGCATCTATTAATAATTTTTTAACGGATTCGTCACTGCGAGTTTCGGCTGGAATAACATCAACACCATAGGCTTCTTTCATTTGGTCTGTAATAACTTTTGTTCTTTCCAGACTACGAGAAGTGATAATTACTTGGGCTGCACCCTCTTGCAAAAAGTATAACGCTGCACGTTGACCAACTGGTCCAGCGCCTAAGATCACGACTTTTTTATCTTTGACGTCATAATTAGTCATGACTTTACGGGCAATCGCTGCTGCCGTTGTGTTGGAGCCATTAGGGTCAAGCATTACAGAAACACGGACGGGACCAAAGAAAGCCTTTTTAACTGCACGACCAACAAGTTCGCTGGCAGGTACATTTGAGCCACCGATAAAAATAGCACTATTTTTTAGATTCTTACCACCACGAGTGAAAATCATCCCATGTACATGAGCTGTTACATTGTCACGTGTTGCACCACCGTAGGCAATAACATTATCAACCCCCGCGTCATAAACAACAGCTTGGTCAAATGTGCTCGGTACTGGATCGGTGTCTAGGTGAAGTAGCAGTTTTTTCATTGGGTTTCTCCTGCCCATATAGTTATATAGTGATGCATAAGTAAGCATCGGAGTTTACCTGAACTTATCTCGTAGAGGCAAAGAAAAAGCATTTATTCTAAATTTAGGCTAGGACACATGAATTGAGAAAGTCAGGTATGATGCAAACTTTGTGTGACTAAGCTACAGGAACTATTCGCCTAACACACGAGTCTTTTGATATTGCAATTAAGAATAAATGTAGGAGTAACTTGATGAAAAAAGCCAGTATGTCACTATTAGCAGCTGGATTGGTTGTGCTTCCAGGTCTTGGGATTGCCAATGACTTTTCTACCGTCACACGTGTACATTATGTGCAGGATTGTATTAAAGTAAATGAAGGGAAAATGAATATTTATGAAGCAACACATAAATGTTCATGTGTTGTCGATAAATTAGCAGAAGTCTTTACTCAAACCCAATTTGAAGATGCAAATGCGGGTTTTCGATTCCGTAATTTACCCGGTGATCGAGGTGGTATGTTTAGAGATGATACTGATGTAACGGATGGCATTAAACTATTCCAGCAAACTCATGTAGCTGCTTATGAAAGTTGCCGTATCAGAAGATAAGATTTAACTTTGTCCCGTCCTGAAATAAGTTGACACATTTAGGACTTATTTCATGACGGGACATTTAGCATATAAAAAAGGCCGCGGTATGCGGCCTTTTTTATTGGTTTAATAACCGTGTCGTTATTAAACTTCTTTTTGGTGAGTGAAATTCTGTCCTTTACTGTCTGTTACTTCTGCTTTTAAAACACCAGATTCTACCGGTGTAAATGTGAAACGGATGCTTGGATCTTCACTTACTGAAATACCAGTATCAACAGTAATTAATTGTTCATCGTTATAACTGATAGTAATATTTTTAACGTAATGAGCTTCAATATACAGGCGTGATTTTTGATCAAATTGTAAGCCATTGTAGTTAGGATGACTAACGATGACTTGAGCCTGAACTGGTTCGCCTACGGTTGGTTTACGCATACGAATTTGCATTTTTCCTAATCTAGCTAAAGCAGCTGCAGCATCTTTTCCTGCTGGTGCACTACAACCACCAGATGCTTTTACAAACCGAGAAACCATGTGTAATGAACCGTCATTCATTTCAGCAATTGCACGAACAAAGGTGTATTGATCAACTCGCATGCGTGTCGAAATATCAACCAAACCTAAGTCAGGTGATAGTTCAAAATTAGCGGAATAAGGTTCTGGGTTGTTATCAATTATAATATGAATATTTTTGATGTATTTGTCAGGCGTTTGAGCAATTAATGATTTTACGGAGATAGGCACGATTGCAGCATCTTCAGCTCGCTTTGGTGCTTCAATAACTAATAGATCATTAGCATCTTCACGAATGACTTTATCACCAAAATAGGCAACTTTGAGGGTTGGCCATAATGGCTCTGCTGGTGTCTCAGCATAGGCTAATGTCCCGAAAAAGCTTAAGGCCATACTGGCAATAATTAGTTTTATCATACGATTGAACATGTTGTCTCTCCATTACTTCTAGTATTAATTATTCCCATTCGAGTTGCACGAATGATGCGGTAACATTACGACGGTGATAAAGATCGAAAAGTTCCCAACTATTTTGCTCAGGTATTCCTACTTGCTTTGATGCTTGGTCAATTGTACCCAAATCATCAATGATAACGCGGATCTCATCACGTAATACATTAAAATAGCGGAGCTGGTTTGCCAGACCTTGTTGCCATTTATCTTTACTTGCTATGCCATGTCCTGGAATTACAAAATTAAGATCCATCGATTGTAAGTGCTGAGTAGTTTCGATCCAGCCATTAATACTACCATCCATGACGGGAATGCGTTCCATAAACAATAAGTCACCTGTCCATAACGTGTTGGTGTCGTTATCTAAGATGGTTAGATCGTGATCGGTGTGTGATGTTGTATAAGCAGTTAAAGTCAGAGGTCTATTTCCTAAATCAATAGTCACTGGTTGCCCGATGCGAACCGTCATTGTTGGGGCAATAAACTCAGTTCCGGCATAGGCACTACCTAATGTATCTTCAAACACTCGTGCAAAGTAATCTTCTCGAGCAGCAAGGGCTGCGGGTAGTTTTTCATGGCCAATATACTCAGGGGTATCATCTTTAAATGCAGCATTGCCTAATAAGTGATCGGGGTGAACATGAGTATTAATAACATAGCAGATCGGTAGATCGGTATGTTTCTTGATGGCTTGTCGTAGATATGTACCTTCAAGATAACTGCCACCGCTATCTATAACAGCTACGCAACGTTCACCGATAATAAAGCCAACATTAGCAATTGCACCAATATTTTTTTCAGAAGCATCCTCATGAACACCTTGGTGGTAATAAATACCTGATGTCACTTCATTGACGGAATAATTATCACAGCCATAGCTATTGGTAATGAATAGTAAAACTACCAAGCCAATAATACGTAAAGAAAGTATGTGCATATTGTTATACCTTATATATAGGTCACATGCTGGTACAATAGCGCACATTTGTACATAATATCTAGCTTGAGAGAGTAAATATGACAATTCGTACCCGGTTTGCACCCAGCCCAACAGGTTATTTACATGTGGGTGGTGCTCGTACTGCTTTATTTTCGTGGTTATATGCTCGTAAACATGGTGGTCAGTTCATTCTTAGAATTGAAGACACCGATCTCGAACGGTCAACAGCAGAGTCGGTTAATGCCATATTAGAAGGCATGACATGGCTTAGCTTGGAGTATGACGAAGGACCTTTTTATCAGACTCATCGCTTTGACCGTTATAAGGAAGTGATTGCTCAGTTGTTGGAGCAAGGTGATGCTTATTATTGTTATTGCTCAAAAGAAGAACTAGATGACATGCGTGAGCAACAACGGGCTAACAAACAAAAGCCACGTTATGATGGGCGTTGTCGTCATTTAAAAGCACCAAAAGAAGGTGTGCAGCCGGTTATTCGTTTTAAGAATCCAATCGAAGGCAGTGTTGTTGTTAACGATGTGGTCAGGGGAAATGTTGAATTTCAAAATAGTGAATTGGATGATCTGATCATTGCTCGGCCCGATGGCACGCCAACATATAATCTAACTGTAGTTGTAGATGACTTGGATATGGGGTTGACCCATGTTATTCGAGGCGATGATCATCTCAATAATTCACCGAGGCAAATTAATATATTTAAAGCTTTAGGTGAGGAGCCACCAGTATTTGCTCATCTGCCAATGATTTTAGGTGATGATGGTGCTCGTTTATCCAAACGTCATGGTGCAGTTAGTGTGATGAGTTATCGTGATGAAGGTTTTTTACCGGAAGCATTGTTGAATTATTTAGTGCGATTAGGTTGGTCACATGGTGATCAGGAAATATTCAGCCTAGAAGAGATGATTGAATTATTTGACATTGAAGATGTCAACAAATCAGCATCAAGTTTCAACACTGATAAATTATTATGGCTTAATCAGCACTATATTAAAAATAGTACACCTGAACATATTGCCCATCATCTAAGTTGGCATATGGGACAGTTGGGTATCGACCCAGCTCAAGGACCAGAATTGTCGGAAGTAGTTGTCTTACAACAAGAGCGAGCTAAAACTTTAGTTGAAATGGCTGCCAATAGTCGTTTCTTCTATCAGGAAATTAATGAGTATGATGAAAAGGCTGCACGAAAAAATCTGACATTAACTAGTGCTGAGGTGTTGCAAGATATGTATCAGCGATTATCAGCATTGCCTAGTTGGCAGGCAGAAGCTATCCATGATCATATTAAAGAATGCTCTGTAGCCAGAGAGATAGGCATGGGTAAGGTTGCCCAACCAATTCGTGTTGCAATTACGGGCAATACTATATCGCCACCACTGGATGTAACACTTGAATTGATTGGATCTGAGCGCACATTAGCAGCGATCAAGCAGGCGATAGAATGGATCAAAGATCGTGCCGAGTTGCAAGAGTAATGTTATTAGCCCTTTATTTTCATGAGGTTATATGTTCGGGAAGTTTTTCCCGAAAAAACTCATGAAAAAACTTAGCAAGATGCTTGACTATCGTTTTTAGTGCGACTATGGTTTGCAGACGCATGAGGTTCAGAAATGAACAAGTTCGTGTCGTAAACATAATTATTAAAGCAATAGAGGAAAACTTTATGAAGCTGAAAACATTATCAATTGCCATGATGTCACTTGCTGCTACTGGTGTAGTAGTTGCTGACGAAATTGGTACAATGCAAGAAAATGAAAATAACTGGGTATCTGCTGCTGGTAACTATAACAATCAACGTTATAGCAAACTAGCTCAAATCAACAAAGATAACGTTGCTGATTTGAACATGGCTTGGACTTTCTCAACAGGTGTTTTACGTGGTCACGAAGGTAACTCTCTAGTTATCGACGGTACTATGTATGTACACACTGCTTTCCCTAACATCGTTTTTGCTCTTGACTTGAACAACGACGGCGCTATCAAGTGGAAATATGAACCAAAACAAAACTACGACGAAACTGTTCCAGTCATGTGTTGTGACACAGTTAACCGTGGTTTAGCTTATGGTGACGGTAAAATCTTCTTGAACCAAGCTGATACTACTTTAGTAGCTATCGATATGAATACTGGTGAAAAAGTATGGTCACACAAACGTGACGATGCTAAGCGCGGTGCTACAAGCACAGCTGCTGCACACGTATTTAAAGATAAAGTACTAGTTGGTATTTCTGGTGGTGAGTTTGGTGTACGTGGTTACATTAAAGCTTATGACTTAGCTGGTGCAGAAAAATGGATCGTTTACAGCACAGGTCCTGATGCTGAAATGGGCTTTGATCCTAAGAAAACAATGTCTATGTTGAAACCAGTTGGTAAAGACTCTTCATTGAAAACTTGGAAAGGCGACCAATGGAAAATCGGTGGTGGTACAACTTGGGGTTGGTATTCTTA
>Ga0164311_10000437_pt1 | contig 18032 bp, 15 predicted proteins | sample GuaBasSedimGuay2_FD_121796 | JGI IMG/M metagenome (GOLD analysis project Ga0164311, IMG submission 121796) | Subseafloor sediment microbial communities from Guaymas Basin, Gulf of California, Mexico - Guay2, Core 4569-9, 9-12 cm | ecosystem: Environmental > Aquatic > Marine > Hydrothermal vents... | reverse complement strand
CCTCAAATTCTCGTCCATATTTCTTGTAGAGCTGAAATGCCAAGTCGCGTAGCTTAGAACCTTCATTTAACTTAACTTTTTCCTCTCGTTTCCCGGTAATATTGGAGAAAACAGTAAGGTATTTTACGGTGACGAGGGGCATCACCGTGCCCTCGCCGCCACGCCTCTCCTAGCCTTCGCTCCCGAGCACTCAACGCATAGGTTCCTTACAAGGTCATAGTCGTCGCGACAGACTATCTTACCACACCATCTACATTTGTATACCTTCACTCCTGTAGTGGAGAGCTCTATCCTTCTACCGCAAATCCTACAGTAAGGCACGCTTCATCCCTCCAATTTAAGGCTGTTCACTCCTTTATCCTTGTCGCTACTAGCCCTCTACGTTCAAGGTCTTCTGCCACGTCTTCTAGCCCTAGTTCTACGAGGCTCTCTCTGTAGGGTAAACCTGTTTCGCGCTCCCAGCCCCTCAGGTCGTAGTACTCATCTAACATTTCATCAAGCTTCTCCTGGCTGAACACTGTTCCCTTGTAGGGGCCTGTCGGTACGGGTTGCGTTAAGAAGCGCTTAGGTAGCGTGTCGTGTTCTCTCCTTATGCCGAACCTTACGTTGAGCGCTCTCTCAAGGTTTATGATTCTCTCCCCAGTTTTCATTAAGTCCTCGTAGGTGAAGTTTAATCCGGTGGCTGCTGATAGCCATTCATGGTACTTGATCGAGTAGACCGGGCCCTTCTTCTTAAGGTACTTGGCGAGGATCTCAGGTATAGGATACTCGGCGTAGAACGAGGCGTGCATGAACCTACATGTGCCCATGGAATCGGTGATCGCGGCCATATTTTCGTGGAAGAACACTAGCCTGACCTTACCTTCATACTTGCTCAGCTCTCCGGCCTCCTTTGCTCCGAAGAGCTCTTCAGCTACGCCTGGCGGGTACTTGATCATCTCGAAGACTGGGTGAGCCCTTAAGTGATCAGAGCCTCTACTCGCTACAGCGAAGCCGAAGCCGAAGCCCTTAGCTACCCTTGGGTCAGTGCCTATGGTACCCATGCCCTTGATGGTGGTGGTGTAGTTTTCGGCGCCTCTACCTATCCTCTTGGCTGCTAGTTCTTCTCCTAAGCCTCCCAGCTCGCCTAGCTTGCCTTCACGCTTAGCGATGCGGTGGACCATCTCCACCATGGCGTCAGCATCCCCGAAGTGTAGGTCTAAGCCTTCGAGCTCGTCATGGGTCAGGATCCCTTCTTCGTGAAGCTCCATGAATAACGCTATGGTGTTGCCGCAGCTGATGCAGTCCATGCCATAGTCGTTGGCCAGCATGTAGGCGTGGTAGACCGCTTCAAGGTCCCCTACACCACACTTAGGGCCAAAGGCGGCTACGCCCTCGAACTCTATGTTGCCTTTAGTCCCGGCGTACTTACCTGAGGTTATCCTTCCAAATCTCTTACACCTGTTAGGACATGATAGGCAGGCCCGACCGGCTGGTATGGGTGCAGGTCTCGTCGAGAAGCGGTCTCTGAAAGCCTCACCGCTAACTTCATCAGCCAGCTCGAAGACCGTTTCTCGGAAGTTTCTCGTTGGAAGCCAGCCCTGCGCATTACCTAACCCTAGCACCACCAGCGTGCCTAAAGCTGCATGTTCCTGCGTCTGGAAGCCTGGGTCTTCCATGAGGGCCTGCCAAGCCTCTTTGGCTACCTCTGCGTATCTCCTAGGGTTGGCTACAGTTAGGGAGCCGGTGCCTGTGACCGCTATGGCTTTAAGGTTCTTAGAAGCCATCACAGTGCCTGTGCCTGTTCTGCCCGCAGCATCCCAGTAGTCGAAGATCACTGACCCATATAGCACACCGTTCTCAGCGGCAGGGCCTATGGCAGCTACCTTGGTGTCGTAGCCTCTATGATCTTTTTGAAGAATGCTAGTAGTTTCGTAGGTACCTTTACCCCAAAGGTGGCTGGCGTCCTTTATCTCCACTAGGTCGTCCTCTATGTATATGTAGACAGGCTTAGAAGCCTTGCCTGTGATTATAATGCCATCGTATCCTGCATATTTTAGCTCTGCACCCCAGTGGGCGCCTGCGTTGGAGTTTCCGTAGATACCCGTGAGAGGCGACTTAGTTGCCACATTTACTCTGCCTGTAGTAGGCCCCAAGAGACCGGTTATGGGGCCCGTAGAGATGCATAGTATGTTGTCTGGGCTTAAAGGGTCTACCTCAGGCGGAAGCTCATCGAAGAGTACCTTAGCATCCCTGCCCCTTCCACCTATAAACTTAATGCATACTTCCTTGGAAAGTGGTACTTTCTTAATTACACCATTGGTCAGGTCTATTCTAAGAAGTTGCCCAGCATATCCTCCAAGCTTACCTGCCATCAATCTCACCCCTTACCAGGCTTAATGAACCTAGCTGCCTCTAACGATACCTTAGCTACCTCCTCAGCTACGCGTGAACGCTTACTTCTACGTATCTCCTCGTCCTCCACGTACTCTATGGCCTTAGTGAAACACCACTTAACGCACTCTGGGTCACCGTGACAGAGGTCGCACTTGTAGCAGAAGCCTTTTTCCGCGTCATGATTTATAGCGCCGAAGGGGCATATTAACATACAAGACCTACAGCCTATGCAAGCATCCACATTTATGACAACGGCGCCCGTGTCTTTATCCCTATACATGGCTAGTGGGGATGGACATACCAACATGCAAGGGGCGTTATCGCAGTGTGCGCAGCCTATAGGTACATCAATGCCCTCCTCGTCAATCCTAACCACCCTGATCCTAGACCTCGTCGGTGAAAACACGCCGTCGCAGAAGAAGCTGCACGCTAGCTCACATGCTCTACACCCTGTGCAGCGTTCTGGGCGGAAGACCAGCTTCTTCAAACTTACCACCCTTAAGCCTTAAGGGGGTTAGGAGCAAGCTTATTTATAGCTTCTTTAGGCTTCCTACACTCTAAATAGAGGAATTGGAAGGAGCACCCTCCCTGCACCAAAGGATAAATAAGTCCTGCCGCGTATCCGGAGTAATAAATGTGATGTGAAATGAGGATTCACCGTTCAACCTTCATGAGTTACGCTAGAAGACCATGGGAGCTGACAGGTATAGGGCTATCCTTTCCCATGGTGGCTGTATTAAGGTTCAAGAAGCTCGCCCCACTAATAGATGGGTTTAAGGCAGTAGCCGCCTCCATAGCTAAAGGAGGACTCTCCGCCCCTGTAACCTCTATGGCCTTGAAGAGGCGGCGTGACCTTAACCTCCCAGAGCTTAAGTTCAGCTCCGAGGAGGCCGTCAAGATCTACCAGAAGCTTGGGTTCTTAAAGCTCATAGAGGAGTCCAAATGAAGAAGTATGCTCTCTTCACAGGGTGCCTTATATATCAGAGGCTCCCCCACTTAGAGGCAGTTTCAGTCGAGGTTCTAGCTAGGCTTGGAATTAAGATCAGAAGGTTAAATGGCTTTACGTGCTGCCCCGAGCCTACCACCATGAAGATGCTAAATAAAATGGTTTGGTATGCCTTAGCCGCCAGGAACTTAGCGGTAGCAGAGATGGAAGGCCTAGACATATTGACGCTCTGTAACGGCTGCAATGCTACGCTTTTTAGGGTAGCGGAGGACCTTAAGTCGAATCGAAGGCTTAGGGAGAGCGTAAACAAGGTTTTGGAAAGCGTAGAAAAGAGCTATGAAGGAAAGGTGAAAGTGAAGAGCATACTCAGGGTGCTCTACGAGGAAGTCGGGCTAGAGGCTTTATCGAAGAGCATAACTAGGCCGCTGAAAAAGTTGAAGGTGGCAGTACACCATGGTTGCCATATCTACGATGAGCTCAGCCACTACGACGACGTTAAGAACCCTAAGGTGTTTAAGAGCCTCTTAAGAGCCTTGGGCTGCGAGGTCGTAGATTACCCCTCCGAGGGGTTATGCTGCGGTGCCTTCATAAGGCCTGTTGATGAAGAGCTCTCCTTATCAATGGTGAGAGAGAAAACCTTGGAGATTAGAAAAGCTGAAGCCGACTGTATAGCGGTGCTATGTCCTACTTGTCTGATCCAACTGGATGTAGGGCAGGTCATGGCTTCCAGGAAATTCAATGAAACATTGGACACGCCTGTATTGTACTTGACACAGCTCATAGGGTTAGCCATGGAGATGAGCTTAGACGAGGTAGGAATGAAGTATCATACACTGAAGAGCGGCAGGTTGGCGGAGAAGCTTCATTAAAGCTTAAGTCAGGAAAAGAACGCAGGTAGCTTCGGTGAGCCAAGTGAAAATAGACGAAGTAAAAGTAGTAGCGCAAATTGGAGCAGGAAGAATGGGCAGCGGCATAGCGGAGGTCGTAGCTAGGTCCGGTTTCCAAGTGGTATTAATGGACATCAGCGAGGACGCGCTGAAATTCTCCATCAACTTCATAAAGGGAAGCATGAGTAGGCTAGTTGCCAAAGGGAAGTTCACAGAGAAAGAAGTGGAGGAAGCCTTAGCCAGAATCAAAACCACCACCAGCCTCCAAGAAGCTAGCAGCAACGCTGACCTGGTGATAGAAGCCGTCCCTGAAGTCATGGACCTGAAAAAGAAACTCTTCAAAGATCTAGATGAAATATGCCCTGAACGAACAGTGTTCGCTTCCAACACCTCGTCGTTAATGATAACCGACATGGCCGCTGCCACTAACCGGCCCGATAGGTTTGTAGGGCTCCACTTCTTCAACCCCGTACCCATCATGAGAGGTGTTGAGGTAGTTAAGGGAGCCTTGACCTCACAGGAGACCATCGACCTAGCCGTGGAGTTCTGTAAAAAGATAGGCAAGGTACCCATAGTGGTCAACGATGGTCCAGGCTTCTTCACTTCAAGATGGTTCGCTGCCTGGGCAGGTGAAGCGTTTAGGCTCTTCGAAGCTGGCATAGCAGGCATAAAGGAAATAGATCAAATGGCTAAGCTCTGCTTCAACATGCCCATGGGTCCCTTCGAGCTCCACGACATGGCAGGTATAGATGTACAGCTCCACGTCATGGAATACCTATTCCAAGAGACAGGAGACCCACGCTACGCACCACCCTTAATACTAAAGAAGCTAGTTAAAGCAGGATACCTAGGAGACAAAAAGTACAACCCCAAGAGCAAGGGAGGCTTCTACGACTACTTTGGGATACCCAAGGAGTAAACATCCCCCTTCCTTTTTACAGACCTTCTCCTCATTTCACGTCGACTGTTCTTTACTGAAACTTTATATGGCTTCACGGTTTAAGTTAGGCCGATGTGAGCCGAAATGTCCGAGGAGCAAGCTAGGTTAAAAACAGGATTGATCCACGTCAAGACAGGCAATGGCCCAGGCAAGACCACTTCAGCCTTCGGCTTAGCCCTTAGAGCCGCAGGGAGAGGGCTAAAGGTCTTGATAGTTCAATTCATGAAAAAGGGAGAATACGGCGAGCTTAAGGCTGTAAGGTACGTACCAGGAATCGAAGTCTTACAGTTCGGGAGGGAAGAGTTCGTGGATAAGGAGGGACCTGAGGATATAGATGTTAAGCTAGCAGAGGAAGCGTTGAGGAAAGCTGAGGAAGCTGTTGTGAGTGGGCGCTACGACCTAGTCATACTAGATGAAGTCAACGTAGCGCTGGATTACGGCTTAGTAAAGCTCGATGAAGTACTGAAGCTTATTAGGAGGAAGCCTAAACATGTTGAACTAGTCCTCACCGGACGAGGAGCTCCTCCTCAGCTATATGAAGAAGCTGACTACGTCACTGAGTTCAATGAGATTAAGCATCCATGGAGGAAGGGCATAGTGGGAAGGAAGGGCATAGAGTACTGAAGTATACTTTCCATGACCCGGGACGGCAAGCCTTAAAAAGAAAAAACTAGCCGTGCATGTTAACTGTGGTAAAAGAGGGGGAAAGAGGATGCCCAACTTCACCTCGTTCCTAGACGTCAACGTACATTACTACTCAGCCAAGGTAGCCATGGTCGAGCCGAAGCGCCACGAGCTGTATACCTACAGGGACCTATTAGAGAAAGTAAATAGACTCGCCAACGGGTTAAAGAGCCTAGGTATAAGCAAGGGAGACCGAGTCTGTGTCTATACTGGTAGTAGACCTGAGACCATAATTAGCTACTTCGCTATATGGAGGATAGGAGCCATAGCTGTGCCAGCTAATCCAACCTTTAGAAGCGAAGAAATGCGCCACATACTCAACGACTCAGAGGCTAACACCATAATAACGTTGGAGCAGGCCTACAAGGAGGTGATTTCACAGGTCAAGTCAGACACACCCAACCTAAAGAACATCGTGTTGCTAGATAAGGCTGTTGAAGGGACGATATCATGGAGGGAGTTAATCGAGAAGGGAGAACCTAAGATGAGGCCTGAAAATTGCTCTGCCGATGATCTCTGCCAAATACAGTACACAGCCGGTACGACGGGCTTCCCCAAGGGAGCTATGTTAACCCACGGAAATTGGATGTCAGCCGTCGAGACGGAGCGCTGGGTTTTGAGGTTGACGGAGGACGATGTATACCTAGGCTTCTACCCGCACTTCCACGTAGGAGTCAGCTGGGGGATAACGGCGCTTAGGTATGGAGCCACCTTCGTAATCATGGATCGCTACGAGTTCAACGACTACCTACGGTTCGCGCGTGAGTATAGGGCTACCATACTGTCTGGAATGCCGCCTGTACTCCACGCTCTCGTCAACGCTCCCCCCGGCACTGAAGAGTACTTGAAGACCGTTAGGCGCATCATAACAGGTGGAGCTCCCACACCACAGGAGATATGGGAGAAGTTTGTTAGACGGTACCCGAACATAGAGGTTGTCAACGCCTACGGCCTCTCAGAAACCATAGTTGTGGGAACTGCTCCTGCCGTCCCAGTAGGGTTTTCCCATATGTCTAAGGGTTACCGAAGCGTAGGAGCACCTGTAGGGTACTGCGAGGTCAAGATAGTCGATGAGGCAGATCCTTCAAAAGAACTTCCTCCTGGTGAAGTAGGCGAAATAGCTCTTAGAGGCCCATCAGTAGCTAAAGGCTACTGGAAGAGGCCCAAAGAGACGCAGGAAGCCTTCCTACCCGATGGCTGGTTCCTGACAGGAGACACAGGGTATCTGGATGAAGAAGGGGTGCTCTACGTGACCGGTAGGAAGAAGGATATGATTATAATGTCTGGGTGGAAGATCTACCCAGCTGAAGTAGAGAACGTGTTGCTCAAGCACCCCAAGGTCTCTGAGGCAGCAGTGTTTGCAAAGTACGACGAGAAACGAGGAGAGCTGCCAGCAGCTGCCATCGTTCTCAAGGCGGGCGAGACAGCTACTGAAGAAGAGATCATAGAGTTCTGCAAGGAGAGGCTCGCGGGATATAAGGTACCTAGAGCGGTGATATTCGTCGATAGCTTACCTAAGATGGGCGGCTGGAAGATACTCCACAGAGTGCTTAGAGAACAGTATGGAGGGTTCCCGAAGGAAGGAAGGAAAAGTTAATGTAAACCATCTTTTTATTTAAGAAAAAGGTTAAGCTTGACGAGAATACCTCCTTGGTAAGGTGTATAGCTTTGGCTGAAAGAGCACTAAAGGGAGTAACCGTCTTAACCTTGGAGCAAGCCTTAACATTACCATACACCACCTACAAGCTCGCCTTGGAAGGAGCTACGGTAATAAGGCTTGAAAACCCATTGATGCCCGACCCTAACAGGTTCGTGGGAAAGAACGTGCTGGGGGAGGAGGGCATGAACACCTACTTCCTCCCCTACAACGTGGGCAAGAAGTCCATAACCTTAAACCTAGCCGAAGGGGAAGGGAGGGAGCTGTTAAAGAAGATAATTGTCAAGCTTAACGTCGATGTCTTCGCAACCAATCAGCTACCACACCGCTACAAGAAGCTAGGAATTGACTATGAGACCTTAAAGGAGGTGAAGGAAGACATAATATGGGTAGGCGTAACAGGCTTCGGTCCAGACATCGTGGAGGCTGCCTATGACCCCATCCTTCAAGCAAGGGCAGGAGTCATGGATCTAACAGGCGAGCCTGACGGCCCACCTATGATACCGGGCATTCCAATAGCCGACCTGGTGGCCGGTGAGCACACCTATTCTGAGATCCTTAAAGCTCTCTACAAGAGGGCAGTGACGGGGAAGGGCAGTAGGATTGATGTCTCCATGTTTCATAGCACTGTGAGCTGGCTCATAACCAAGCTGCCTCACCATAAGTCGTTCGGGCAAAAGATAGTCAGGACGGGCAATCGCCATCCGTTCTTCACGCCGGTCGACGTGTTTCCCACAAAAGATGGCTACGTATACATAGCTATAGGCAACGATAGACAGTGGGAAGACTTTACTCAGCTGCCTCCATTCAAGGAGCTGCGCGAAGACAGGTATGCCACCAATGAAGGACGTAGAGCAGATGCCGATAATCTAATCCGTAGGATCTCTCAGATAACCGTTAACCTCGGAAGCCAAGAACTCCTAAACATGCTTAGTGAAGCCAGAATACCCTCGACCAAGATAAGCACGCTCGAAGACGTATGCAACGACCCCTTAGTCTCAGATAGAATGCTTAAGTCTAAAGACCTCAAGACAGGCGTGGAGATCTACCTACCACCGCCATCTACGATGGAAGCACAGAAAGAACTAACCAAGCTACCGCTAGGCTTTCCGCCTAGGCTAGGCGAACATAATGAAGAGATATACTGTGAGAAGCTGGGTCTAAGTAAAGAGGAGCTGAAGAGGTTGAAGGAGAAAAAGATCATTTAGTTTTCTTTGCTTTCTCCTCAGCCAGCTTATCGAAGAACTTTACTATGTCTTCGAGCCTTGATCCCACTGGAAAGACTTCGATCACACCCATCTCTTTGAGCTTCGGTATATCTTTATCAGGTATTACTCCACCTACCACCACTGGAATGTCGCGTCCTTTCTCTTTAAGCTGTTTAAGGACTTCCTGTGAGACTTCAAGGTGTACGCCTGAAAGTATGCTTAACCCTATTACGTCAACGTTCTCATTAAGAGCCATGGACACTATTTCATCCACTGACTTATGTCTCCCCGTATAGATCACGTCAAAGCCAGCTTCCTTAAGCGCCGTGGACACTACCTTGGCCCCTCTATCGTGGCCGTCAAGGCCAGGCTTAGCCATCAACACCTTGAGCTTACCCAGCTCAAACACCTCCTCATAGAGCAGCAAGGTCCTCAGCTGTGCCGAAGACCTCCCTTAAGGTATCTGCCATCTCACCTACCGTAGCGTTAGCCCTTACAGCCTCTATCACATATGGCACCAGGTTCTCGTTGGTCTCCGCTGCTTTACGTAGCTTCTCTAAAGCTTCCTTCACCTTCTTGTTATCACGCGACTCCCTGAACTTTCTAATCCACTCCACGCGTTCCTTCTCCACTTCAGGTCTAACCTCAAAGGTCTTTATGGGCGTATGTTCCTCAGCCGCGAAGATGTTCTCCCCGACCCTTATGAGCTCACCTTTGTCTATGCGTCTCTGGTATTCATAGGCCTGTTGTAGGATTATCCTTTGCATGTAGCCCTTTCTTATCGCCTCAACAGCTCCTCCCATCGAGTCTATTTCCTCTATGATGCTTTCAAGCTCCTTCTCTATCTGGTTAGTAAGCCATTCTACGAAGTAGGAGCCAGCTAATGGGTCTATTACATCGGTCACGCCAGATTCGTAAGCAATGATCTGTTCTGTGCGTAGAGCTAGCTTAATGGCTTCATCGGTAGGTATAGCGTAAGCCTCGTCGTAACACTGGATGTTCATGGCTTGGACTCCCCCTAGGGCTCCAGCTATGGCTGAGATAGTGCCTCTAACGACATTGTTAAGCGGCTCAGCCCTTGTCATCTGAAAGCCTCCGGAGCCCATGAAGATCCTCATCATCATGGATGCTGGTCGCTTAGCATGGAACCTCTCCTTCAATATCTTAGCCCATAGCCTCCTAGCTGCCCTAATCCCACATACCGCCTCGAAGAGCTCTGGTCCACATACTATGTTCCATACCGAGATGTTAAAAGCAAAGTCGTCGATCGGTAAACCTCTCTTCAACATTTCCTCAACGTAAGCGATGGCATTGGCTAAACTTAAACCCCAAGCAGTAACGTGGTTTGCTCCAGCCTCTTGGATATGGAATTGACACACCGTAACGGGCTGCCACCTAGGCATGTTCTTGACGCAGTACTCTACGACGTCGCCCCACAGCCTCATAGAGGGGCCGAGCGGGTAGATGTAAGCACCTCGAGCAATAAGCTCCTTCAAGATATCGTTCTGGCAAGCACCCCAGAGATCCTTAGGTTGGTGGCCTCGGTTTAATCCTTCAGCTATATGCATGGCGAGCATGAAGATAGCATTGGCGTTAGCCTGGATATGCACACTAATCTTATCCATAGGTATGTCTCTGTAAAGCACCTGGTAGTCATGAAGCGTGCTTATCGAGACACCTACCTTACCTACCTCCCCTCTCGCTAAGGGATGGTCAGGGTCGTAGCCCATCTGAGTAGGTAGGTCGAAGGCTATGCTGAGCCCTGTCTCGCCGTGCTTAAGCAGGTACTTGAACCTAGCATTAGTCTCCTCTGCCGTACCGAAGCCCGAGTACTGACGCATGGTGTATAGCCTAGTCCTATACATGAGGGGGTAGATGCCACGAGTGTAGGGGAATTGGCCTGGAAAGTTTAGGTCCCTCAAGTAGTCCAGGTCTTTGATGTCCTCAGGGGTGTATATGGCCTTTAGAGGTATCCCTGAGTAGGTCTTGAATTCCTTGCGACGCTCAGGAGTTTTCTCTAAGGTCCTCTTCACGGGGCCCTGAAGCCATTTCTCTTGTTCTTCCTTTATCCGTGCAAGTTCCTCTTCCTTAAACAAGGACCCCCACCAACTATGAAGTAGGAGATAAGGATAAAGTATTTGAACCTAACGATTACCTGCGGAGCTTGACCATTTTATATCCTAGCTTTTGACCATCAACGTTGTGTGATGTTTTTCTTAATGGACAGACATCAGGGTTTTTCAGGGATTATTCATGGAGCCTTCGTTCCAGGCCTATCCTCCTTTGGAGGAAAAACTCGAGGTTACAAGGCCTATACTTGCTAGTAAAGTCAGCATAGGAAGCCGCCAAAATCCATATTTTTATAAGAATAATACAGTTACATACATTCACAGAAGGCATGGAGAATAACATATAACAATATTGAATAAAACTCATGGTGGATGCATCTCTTAAGAGAATAAGGGAGAGATACTCACACGATTATATTTTTGTTGAAGATGTACAAACCATCCGACGGTAAAGAAAAACTCCAGCTATCGAATCGGGCATGGTTATAGCTTGGCGCAGCCCATGGAAAAGTTTCAATAAACCCTATAAACCTTCAAATCCTACTATTAGCCTTGCCAGAGGTGGAGGGCTTGGACTTTAAGTTAACCGAAGAACAAGAACTCTTCAAAGAAACAGTCAGGAGGTTCGTGGAAAACGAGGTCAAACCCCTAGCCGCTCACATAGACGAGACCGACGAGTTCCCCGAGGAGCTATGGAAGAAGTTCGCTGAAATGGGGTTCTTCGGCCTCAGGTACCCAGAGGAGTACGGTGGCTCTAACTGCGATGTATTGACCTTCTGCCTCTTCTGTGAAGAGATAGCGCGGGGGTCATTACCTGTAGCCTTCCAGGTCACCATGCAAGCATTTCAGTCCACCGACTTCATAGCGAAGTACGGTGACGACGAGGTCAAGGAAAACTACCTAGTACCTGCCATCAAAGGGACGAAGCACGGAGCTTTCTCAGTCACCGAGCCTGAAGCCGGCTCTGACTTAGGATCCATGAAGACTACTGCTGTAAGGGACGGAGACTACTTCATTCTGAACGGCAGTAAAACTTGGTGTACTGGAGCTCCTTACGCCGACTTCTTCATAATAGGAGCAATGACGGACAAGAGCAAGAAATTCTGGGGCATAGACTTCTTCGTCGTCGATAGAGACACTCCAGGCTTCCAGGTAGGAAGACACATTCCAAAGTATGGGATGAGAGGCCTCAAAGAAGCTGAGCTTTCCTTAGACAACGTTAGGGTGCCAGCAAAGATGGCATTAGCAGGCACCGGTGTAGGAGGAAAGTACCTTCAAGGCATCCTAGCCGAGATAAGAGTAGTGACGGGGGCACTGGCGTTAGGAATAGCTGAAGCAGCCTTCGAAGAAGCGTTAAACTACGCAAAACAACGCATAGCTTTCGGTAGGCCTATAGGCAGATTCCAGTCCATAGCCCATAAGCTCGCGTTTCTCCGAACAGATCTGGAGGCTGCAAGGCTCATGGTCTACTGGGCTGCATGGATCTTAGACCAGAAAGGCAGAGAGTCTCGTGAAGCTATAATGCCCGCCGCCATGGCTAAGAACGCTGCCTGCGAGATGGCTTTCAGAGCAGTCGACATAGGCTGGAAGATACACGGAGCTCTAGGCTTCTCGAGTGAAGTACCTGTCAATAGGTTCTTCAGGGACGCGGGAGGCCTATATCTAGGAGGAGGAACGACGGAGATAAATAACGACATAATAGCCAGGGAGCTGGGACTATACGGGTGACCATCACCTACTATAAAATTTATAAACTCTTGAACCCTAGTCCTCCCTCATAAGTAGAGGAGAGGAGAACGCTTGAGCTCAACTAAACGTTTTAGATTGAGCATAGATATCGGCGGGACCTTCACAGACTTAGTACTGATAAACGAAGAAACCGGTGAGGTAAGTGTTGGTAAGGTCCTCTCCACACCACAAGACCCTTCTATAGGAGCCTTCGAAGGATTCCGTAGGATCCTTCGAGAAAATAATGTTCATCCTTCTCAGCTAACCGCAGTAATTCACGCCACCACCGTAGTGACAAACACGGTCATCGAACATAAAGGAGCAGTGACAGGGCTCATAACCACTAAAGGGTTTAAGGACATATTGGAAATAGACCGTGAACGGCGAGTTACGCAATACGACTTCTTTGAGGAACGCCTACCTCCCTTAATTCCCAGATACCTAAGGAAGGAAGTGGACGAGAGGGTAGACTTCGACGGCAGCGTCGTTAAACCACTCAACATAGACAACGTGAAGGCAGTGGTGAAGGAATTAGTAGACATGGGAGTAGAGGCCATAGCCGTCTGTTTCATACACTCGTACGCCAACCCCAAGCATGAACAAGAAGTAGAGGAGCTGATAAAGAAGGAGTTCCCCAACGTTTTCGTATCCATCTCCTCCTCAGTATTGCCTGAATGGAGAGAATACGAGCGGCTCTCCACAACGGTAGTAAACGCCTACACCCAGCCTAAGACAGAGAGTTACCTCAGGGTCATGGAGGAGGGCTTAAAGAAAGAGGAGTGTGCCGGAAGGCTCTTCATCATGTCCGCTGGCGGAGGAACCATGGCCGTAGAGACCGCAGCGCGATTCCCCGTCAGACTACTCGAGTCAGGTCCCGCAGCAGGAGCGTTAGCAGGAGCGTTCATAGGGAGGTTGATGGGCGAGGAGAACCTGCTATCCTTCGACATGGGAGGAACCACAGCTAAGTGCTGCCTTATCGAGCACGGAGAACCAAGGATAACCACAATCTTCGAAGTAGGAGGTTACAGGTTCAAGAAGGGGAGCGGCTACCCTGTGAAAGTACCGACCGTGGACCTCATAGAGATAGGCGCTGGAGGAGGAAGCATAGCCCACGTAGAGATGGGCCTATTAAAAGTAGGCCCTCAAAGCGCTGGAGCTGACCCAGGCCCAGCTTGCTATGGTCTGGGAGGGCAGGAACCCACCGTAACCGACGCTAACCTCGTGCTCGGATACTTGAACCCTGAGTACTTCTTAGGAGGAGAGATGAAGCTATACCCTGAAAAAGCTGCGAAGGCAATAGAGGAAAAAGTAGCCAAGCCGTTAGGCATGAGCTTGGTGGAGGCTGCTCGAGGAATCTACGACGTCGTCGTCGCGAACATGGCTAGAGCCATGAGAGCAGTGTCCGTGGAGAGAGGAAGAGACCCTGGAACCCTCGCCCTCATAGCCTTCGGAGGCGCAGGCCCACTCCACGCTGTCAGGATGGCCCAGCAGTTGAAGATTAAGAAAGTAGTTATCCCCACGCTCGCAGGCGTCGCTTCAGCTGTAGGTCTGCTGGCCGCTGACGTCAAGTTCGACTTCGTCAAGACGTACGTCTCAAGAATTGATAAAATAGACTGGAGCTACGTTAAGCGCTTATACAGCGAGATGGAGGAGGAAGGGCTAAGGCTACTCAAGATAGCTGGCGTGACCGATTACGAGATGATCAGGACCGTCGACCTAAGGTATGTAGGACAAGCCTACGAGCTGAACGTTAGGCTGCCTGAAGGAGAGCTTAACGAAGGAGTTGTGAAGGAGATAGAGGCGAGGTTCACGAAGGTGTATGAGGAAGCCTACGGATACGTCACCGGCGACCCTATCGAGGCTGTTAACTGGAGGCTACTCGCCGTAGGAAAGGTACCTAGGGTAAAGTTCAAGAAGCTATCCGCAGAGCGTCGAGACCCACTTAAGGGAACCAGGAAAGTATACTTCTCTGAGTACAACGAATACGTAGACTGCAAGGTCTACGACCGCTACAAGATGTATCCAGGCGTAGAAGTAGAAGGGCCAGCTATCATAGAGGAGAGGGAGTCCACGACCGTGGTAGTCCCAGGAGCGAAGGTAACCATGGATGATTACGGAAACGTGCTCATAACCTTATAGGAGGTGGTAGAGGTGGCTTATGGTTTTGACCCTGTAAGGCTTGAGATCCTATGGGGAGGGCTGCTCTCCGTAGTCGAAGAGATGTCCATAACCTTGAAACGCACCGCTTACTCTGAGCTGATAAGAGAAGCCAACGATTTCTCCTGCGCTGTGTTCGACGCTGAAGGAAACATGCTCGCACAGACCGACTGGGTAGGAAGCCCAGGACACTTAGGCTCTGTGCCTAAAATCATGAAAAGCCTCTTCGAGGAGTACCCACCTGAGACCTTAGAGCCAGGCGACGTAATCGCCACCAACAATCCCTGGCTAGGCTCAGGCCACCTACCAGACCTAGTAATGATCTCACCCATCTTCCACGAAGGGAAACTCGTAGCGTTCGCCCTAAACATCGCCCACCACTCAGACATAGGTGGCCGAGCACCAGGAGGCCACATAGCTGACTCGAGGATAATCTTCGAGGAAGGCATCCTCATACCTATGCATAAGCTCTACAAGGCCGGCAAGCCCAACGAAGACACCTTAAAGATGATAACCGCCAACGTAAGGATGTCTAAGACCCTACTTAACGACATTAAGGCCCAGCTGGCAGCTAACTTCGTAGCCGAGCGCAGGCTCAAGGAGTTCATGAAAGACGCTAAGCTAGAGGACCTCACCGACTTAGCCAAGGCTATCATAACCATCACGGAGGAGGCCACAAGGAAAGCGCTGGAGAGCGTACCTAAAGGAACCTACACGTGGGAGCACGTTTTCGATGGACCTCAGCCAGGCACCACGTTAAAGATGAAGGTGACCATAGAGGCCAAAGGCCCCCAGATGAAGGTAGACTGGACCGGGACTTCACCCCAGACCGATAGCGGCCTCAATAGTCCCTTCAACTACACCTACGCCTATACCATCCATGCGATAAAAGGAGCCCTCACACCGGAGCTGCCCTTCAACGAAGGGGCTCTCAGACCCATCGAGGTCTACGCGCCTGAAGGAACCATCGTAAACGCCAACTTCCCAGCTGCCGTAGGAGCTAGGCACGTGTTATCATGGCATGTAAACGCCACCGTCTGCGGTGCATTATCCTTAGCTATACCTGACCGTGTCTTAGCCGCCAGCGGAGGAGAAAGTAACATGCCTCAGTTCTCAGGCATCAACCCAAGGACAGGAAGGCCTTTCATACATGTGGCTATGCATTCAGGCGGCTTGGGCGCTAGGCCTAATAAGGATGGAATCCACGCTTTCGCCTTCCCACCCAGAGCCGAGAACACCCCCGTGGAGGTTACAGAGACCGCTAACCCGCTAAGAATCGAGCGCTTAGAGATCCTACAGGACTCAGGAGGAGCAGGGAAGTATCGTGGAGGCTGCGGCCTCATAGTAGACTTCAGAATACTTACCGATAAGCCATGCACCATAGTTAATGTCGTCGACTGGATAGAGTTCGGTCCACCAGGGCTCTTCGGAGGCTTACCTGGCTCCAAGTCAGAGTTCATATTAAACCCGGATACACCAAACGAGCAGCGCTTAGACCCAAGAAAGATAGCCGTAGTTCCTCCAGGCAGCTTAGTTAGATGCCTAGTACCAGGAGGAGGCGGTTACGGAGACCCATTAGAAAGAGACCCACAACTAGTCCTAGAAGACGTACGCAACGGATTCGTTTCCCTTGAGAAGGCGAAAGAATTCTATGGAGTAGTAATAGATCCAAAAACCATGTCTTTAGATCTCAAAGCCACCGACGAGCTCAGAAAGAAGCTAAAGGCTTCAAGAACATAAATCAACAATGCATCCCAATTTAATCTTTATTTAACCTTATTCTAAGTCTAAACGCCAATAATGCAAGCATGCTTACATAACGAATTAGGGCCTAAACTCCATGAATCAATCTAGCGATGACCCTATAGATCCCAAACTAGTTCCATAGGTAGATTGGCAGAGCAGGTTCATAAAACTGGAAGGGCCTATGAAAAATAACTATACTACCATAAATTAGTGAAGGAATGAACCACACTTATTCAAACATGTACCTTTAAACCTATAGAAAACATCGCTCTCTAAGCCTGTGAGAAAATGAAATAAACCCTATCGTCTAACCTCCCATTCAAGTAGGAGGAAATAAAAACATTGAAAAAAGATAGGTCGATAATGAAGACAGCAATAGCAATAGCACTCTTAACGTTTTTCGCGATGGCGGTTGGAAGCGTAGTCGCCACTCAGGAGGTTGAGTCTAATGATAGTATGAGCTTGGCTGACTATGTTGGCAGTGTGCCTGGCACATGTAGTATAAGCGCTGCTAAAAGCCCTGTAGGCGACGTAGACTGGTTCTACTTCTACGTGTCGCAGTATAGCTATGTTGAGATCGAGACGACAGGTGCTTCAGGCGGTGACACAGAAATCTATCTCTATGATAGCTCAGGCAACCAGCTAGACTATGACGACGACAGCGGCTCAGGCTACTATAGCTACATAGACACCTACCTATCATCAGGCTACTACTACGTAAAAGTAGAGGAGTACGCTAACAACGAAGTAATAAGCTGGTACACCCTAACCATAACTGGAACAGCAGCTGGTGGCGGTGTCGGTGCTGTTGAAGTAGAGCTAAGTCCCTCAAGCACCACTGTGTCAAGAGGTTCAACTTTCACAGTAAGTATATATGTAGATCCTGGGAGCTGCGGTATAAGCAGCGGAGAGGTATGGGTAAGCTTTGACACTTCCGCCTTCACAGCTACGGATGCTTCAGCAGGCAGCCTTCTAGGGTCAGGGCCTGTTGAAGCATTAAAACAATTAGATAATAACAATGGCCTCGTAAAACTTGCCTATGCTCGCGTTGGATCAACACCTGTACCTACTTCAACCGGCGTTTTTGCAACGATAACCTTCACGGTTAAAAACTCCGCTTCAGCAGGGACCTACGCAATTAATATTCAATACGCCGGATTTGCTGATCAAAACTTCAACGACATCGCCAATGTAGTGAGTTACTCCACATACGTTACCGTCACTGCCGGTTTAACAGGCGATATTAACGGCGACGGCGTTGTTAACTACGTCGACCTAGCTATTCTAGGTGCTGCTTATGGCTCCACTTCAGGGAGTCCTAATTATAACGCCTCAGCCGACCTCAACGGTGACGGAACGATCAACTACGTCGACCTAGCCATACTGGGCGCACATTACGGCGAGAGCTTATAAAAACTCCCTTTTTATTTATCCTCTTGTTCTAGAAGCCTCTCCATAGACATGTTTTATTATAACTATTAACGTACCAGCATAAGCCACTAAGATATTGAAAAGGCTTAAAAGGTCTTCGATGATTAAGTAGGGCTTAGGGATGAAACTTGGAGAAGCTAAAGGCAAAAACCATCAGGCTTTCAATGTTCATAGCTCTACTGCTAATACCCACGATCCTAGCT
>Ga0164311_10000435_pt1 | contig 18068 bp, 15 predicted proteins | sample GuaBasSedimGuay2_FD_121796 | JGI IMG/M metagenome (GOLD analysis project Ga0164311, IMG submission 121796) | Subseafloor sediment microbial communities from Guaymas Basin, Gulf of California, Mexico - Guay2, Core 4569-9, 9-12 cm | ecosystem: Environmental > Aquatic > Marine > Hydrothermal vents... | reverse complement strand
TTCTAATATAGCATATATAAATCTAATGGGTCAATAAATTATACATTATTACTATAATATATGCTACAAATATAAAACACACCAACAATAATGTTAATAGGTTCAAATCGCCTATATAATTGAAGGTTTCTGTTACTTCTTAACCTCTTCTACACCCTCCTTCTTTCTCATCTCAAATAGGGCAATTAGAACAGAACCAATACCAAAGATGAACGCAAGCATCAACACTATGAACCCTATCAGCGATATAACATTGCCTATGGTTTCAAAGGCGCCACCGAAGAGTGCTACTACTGAACCAATGATAGTAAGCCCTGAGATAAGGCATATACCAATGAATGGCGACAGGTATCTCCTTCCCTTGATACCGACAAATATACGGTCTGCAATGGTGTTGCCAAGTGCAGAACCACCAACCATCCATCCTAAAATCCAAGCAACCAGCAACACAGGCACCAGAACGATACCCACGATACTGAAGACCAGAACAACCACAGCGAGAGGTAGCACAATATTTGCAGATATACCTATGAGTGAAGACCTTACGAACCTATTCTCAAGGTTCTGTTTTACCTTATCATATTCCTCTGGAAAGGCGGAAATGAAACCCAGAGATAGAAGAACCCATAGAGCAATAACGACGATGACGAAGGATAGTTGTGCAAACCCTTTTAAGAGTGGTGAAGCGCCGAACCTCACTATATTATTAATTACCTCAGGAGATAGAAATGCTACTCCACTGATATTCACCTTCTCGCCATCAATCACCGCTGTGTCAGAGACATGCATCTCCCCATTTATTGATACCACATCACCATTTACAACCGCAAGGTCACCAATGTTTATATCACCACCAATACACACTATATCGCCTTTAACTGACCCATCTACTGAGACATCAACACCAATACCAACTATGTCACCATCTATAACCTCTTCCGGTCCAACAACAATATCTTTACCACCAATGCTTACAATATCGCCCTCTTCATCTACATCCATCTTTGATTTCAACTCAATGAACTTATCTGTCCCATCCTCAACTCCCTGTATCTCCTCCTCAGAAGTGATAACCTCCTCCGACACCCCCACTTTAACATCTTCTTCTACATCAACCTCACCTGTATTGACTAAAGCGTATGCGGATAATGCGACTAATACGGTCAACAGTAGCGTAATTCCAAAGCATTTCACATCTCAACCTCCATAAACTAAAATCCTACAATGGTTGAAGCCCTGACAAACCTCAACCTCATATACCAGACAATAACAGCAAATAGATATATAGATAGGGCAGACGCAAATAGCACCAGAAACTGTGATACCTCACCTGATATCAGAACCATAAGAACCCTTCCTACGATGGACATAACCGAACTTAACTTGCTCAATACATCCAGCCCAATCAGCATTACTTTCATATAATCAAACACGGTGCTAAGATTTAGTATGAGACCTGAAAGAAGCGTAGATAAGGTGAATAATCCAAGCATGCAGATTGAAACCACAGAAGCAAGTCCCACCAGAACTCTGGTGATATACCATCGTCTCCCAACCTCTATGACGCCCTCCCTCAACAGTTTCTCCCTCACTGCCTTCCACTGATGTGAGTCCGGTTTCTTATTCAGTATGTCAGCACTCTCTTTATGAGCCCTTAACAACCATTGGTAATACGACATACAATCCGAGCAAGCAACAATATGGGTCATAACATCAGAAGACAGTTTCTTATTCTCTAACACTGTCTCTTCAATCGCCCTCCTCACTTCATCGCATTCTTTCATCTTGCCTTATCCTCCATATATAAAAACGAAATAATCATTGCTTTGTTTCTATATTAATCCTTTTGAGCATTTCTTTCCTGCCGCGGTGAATATAGGTCTTTACAGTCCCCACAGGTATTCCAAGCGCCTCTGATATCTCCTCATACCTCAAGCCCTGAAAGAATCTCAGATACATAACCTCTCTGTATTCAGGTGCAAGCCCATCAATCACCTTCAGTAATTCCACCATATCAGACCTCGCCACAATCTCCGATTCTGGAGTATGCTCTATTGCTGGTTCTGCAACATCATCAATAGAGACCGTAATAGACCTAATATGCTTCCTGTGTTCGTCTATCAGGTGATTTCTGGCTATCTTGAATAACCAGGCGCGAAAACTGCCCTTACCAAATGACTTTATAGATTTAAACGCCTTTATAAACACTTCCTGCGTTAAATCCTCCGCCTCATTTCTGGACCTGACATAGCTGAGGCAGAAGTAATATATGGGACTGTAATAGTGCTCAAAGACCTCCCTAAATGCTCCCTCATCGCCAATCTTACACTTCTGTATCAGAATCTGTTCTTCCACATTAATGTAAACTGCACCCAAAATCTATCAAAGAAGTATATCTACAATACCAAAATATAAAATCATATCCAATATGCAAAAGATGTAAAAAATATTGACAGAACTAACAAAAAATGTTAGCATTTTGTTAGTTTGACTGGTAAGGTAATCAAAGCACCAGCGAAGATTAACATTACTCTCAATATCGGTGAGAAGGTGGCGGATTTACATCCTATAAAAGCAATTTTCTTAAAGATAGACCTCTATGACGAGATAGAAGTCGCAGAAGAAGGTGATGGTTTACAACTGAATTCGGAGACCTTTTATGAACAAAATACTGTAGTAAAATCTTATAATATACTGAAAGAGGCGGGATATAATCCTGGAGGATTAAAGGTGTCAATAAATAAGAATATTCCAGCCGGAGGAGGATTGGGAGGTGGTTCATCAAACGCTGGTGCTATACTCAACGCGATGAATGAGATGTGCAACCTGAATATCAGCAAAGATAAACTGCTTGAATATGGTTTAATGGTTGGTTCCGATGTGCCATTTTTTATAGTGAACAGGAATGCTTATGTGTCCCACTTCGGCGAGGTGATAACACCTATTGAGGTAGGAGAAATGCCCGACATACTCGTCGCCTTCACTGATAGAGGATGCAATACAAGTGATGTTTATAACAAGTTTGACAAGATAGGAAGAAAAAATAGGGATAAAAGCAACTTCTCCTGGAACAGATTTATATATAGCATTGAGGTGGGAGATATTGATACAATAGAGGCAATGATGTTCAACGACTTAGAACCGGTGGTTCTTGAAGAGAGGGAGGACATAAGAACGGCTAAGGAAATAATGAACAGACACGGCTTGAGATGTGTTATGATGAGTGGTAGTGGGTGCAGTGTTTTTGGCTTCTCTAATAATAGGAATATAATAGCCGATACAGAAGATGAATTAAAGAGTAAGGGTTATAAGATACATATAGGAAGGATAATAGCGTAGAACACTAAAAACAGGAACCGAGAGGTAGGTGAATACAATGGAGGTAACAGAGGTAAGACTCTCACTAAGGAACGAAGACAGATTGAAGGCATATGCCACAGTAACCTTCGATGACTGCTTCGTGGTAAGAGGGCTCAAGGTAATAAGAGGAGACAAGGGACTGTTCGTTGCAATGCCCAGTAGAAAGATGAGAGATGGCTCGTATCGCGATGTGGCACATCCCATCAATATGGACACCAGAAACTACATCCAGAAGATAATTCTTGATGAGTATGAGAAGCAACTGGATAAAGCCCTGGAGCTTGCTAAAACAACGATTGTAGAATAAGTATAATTGGGGCGTAGGCAAGTGGTAAGCCACGGGACTTTGGATCCTGTATTCGGGGGTTCGAATCCTCCCGCCCCAGATAATCAGAATAATAGTTAAGAAACTACTATGTTAAAATACCCTTAATGGGTAGAGACAGAGTAGTATTAGTTCATAGTTATGCTAAATGGGGTGGTAATCTAAAGATTACTAAATATCTTCTGGAGCATCTGTCATCTCAGAACTTAGAGGTCGGCTTTGCATATCCACAAGACACTGAATATGCTTATAGATTTGAACATCTGAATATAATTCCTATACAATATAAGTGGAGAAACAAATATGATATTATGGGCTTATTAGATTTTGTTATCAAGATTATCAGGTTCAACCCAAAATTAATTCACTCTCACAATCGTCAGGCAGACCTCCTCACCGCCACAACCTCACTCATAACCGGCATCCCTGCTATCACCACTCAACATGCTCAGATTAACATTGATGATACCACCTTCAAAAAGAAACGAGATATTCCCGCCCAGATATATCGCCTAATACTGCGAACCGCATTCAGAAAGGTCATCGCTGTCGCCAAACATCTGGAAAAAGAGATACAATCAGAAGCATTCCATATACCCTCCTGGAAAATGACGACTATCCACAATGGTATAAGACCAATGAAGGTAGTAAAAAGCAAAATTAGGAAGGAACTTGGTATAGTTGAAGATGATGTGATAATAACCGAGATAGGCACTATTTCAAAGAAGGGGCATAATGACCTCGTCAGGTCAGCGAAGTATCTCTTTGATAGGGGATACCAACCCAGATACATTATTGTGGGGTCTGGTAGGGAAAAACAGAAAGTAGTGGAACTCATCAACAGTTCAGGTTTAGAAGATTACTTCTACCTACTGGGGGAAAGAAATGACATCAGTGAAATACTATCCGATACTGATATATTCGTTCTGCCTTCATACAGCGAAGGTCTGCCTGTCTCAATACTGGAAGCAATGAGTTTAGGTATCCCCGTAATAGCAACACCAGTGGGCGGAATAACCGAAGCAATAATTGATGGTCATAATGGCTTAATAGTTGATACGGGCTCAACAACTCAATTAGCAGAAGCAATAGCAAAACTGATAGAGAACCAAGAACTGAGAAACACACTCGGAGAGAATGCAAGAAGTGATTTTTACAAGAAATTCAATATTAACAGAATGCTTGATGAATATATGGATATTTATTACAAATTCGTTAACCTCTGAATTAAGATATGGTAGAACTTGAAGTTAGAATACGAATCAAACTGATGTCATGGGTTGCCACTTTGAGAAGTGCAATTGAGACATCAACATACTATTTGTTTTCACCATTGATTCTCATCCTAAAACGCCTTCTAAGAAAAAGTAGCGACAACGATAGTATTCTCATCATTGAACGCATCTTGAGGATTGGTGACACTATCACAGCAATGCCTGCTATAAGAGCGATTAAGAGGATACACAAAGGACAGCAGATAGTCCGACTGGTAAATCAGAATATAAAGCCATTATTAACTGCTATTGGAAATGATGAAAACACAATTTATTTCACGAATGGCGGGTTCTATTCTTTTATCAAGCAATGTATGGATATACGCAGGATGAATTTCAAACACGCCTATATTTTGGTAACAGACCGAACAACCGCTATATTCACTATGCTTACGGGGATACCTCATACAACCGGATTTGACTACAATAAAAGAGGTGTTTTCTTCTCTAACCCCATATCCGCACCGGACTTCATAAACAAGCCCGCATTCAATTACAGGAGCAACAGCAATATCTATAATATCAAGCATGTCTGGCTGAAGCTCATAGATAGAACCCTCACCGATATTGTCCGAGATACTAAATTCACCTACTATATTGATGCAGAGAGCAGAGAGTGGGCTAAGAGAAGAATATCCCATCTTAAAAGACCGATAATACTGTTTCACCCGCCTTCGCTCTCCTCATCAAAACTATGGATGAAGGAGCGTTGGGTTGAACTGGGTAAGAACCTTATGAAAAAGGAATTTAGCATCGTAATTAGCTCTGGTATGGGTGAACACCAGTATGCCCTTGATATTGCACATAAATTGAGAGTTGAATGCCTTGCGGGTGAAACCAATATCCCACGATTGTTCGCCTTGATAGACATTCTGGATGGTGTAATCACCGTAGATACATCAATCGGGCACATTGCCTCACTGCTCGGGAAACCGGCAGTAGTTCTGTTCGGACCGAGCGACGAGAGAATATGGGAACCGGACGGTATCAACACGGCAATAGTAAAGGGCGATACATTCTGTAAAAGATGCAAAAAACCATCATGCTTTCAGAGAAGGCATCTCTGTATGGAAACTATAACAGTTGAGATGGTAGAAGATGCGCTCTTAAGAGTTATTAAATGAGGAATGGAAAGAAGTTATAAAACTGAAGCCGAACTTGCTTACAAGAATGGTAAGTGGCTCACCGAGAACATATGCCTCCCTCCATATATGTCTCTTGGTGCTTGTGGTAATATAGCTGTCTTTGCTATAAAACTGCTGGCCGGAGACCTCAAAGGTAGGACGGTGGCGGATATAGGTGGCGGTGATGGAACTATACTACACTACATTGGGGGAAATAGAGCCCGCCTTGCCCTTATATGCGATATTGCACTATCACCTCTCAAGAGATGCCCCTTCGCCTCAATAGAGGGGAATGCCCTCTCACTTCCAATGAAAGACGAGACGGTAGATATTATCATCACAAGTGACATGCTTGAACACCTGCGCCAGGAAGATATAAAACCGGTGATGAAAGAGATATCCAGGGTCGTCAAGCGAAATGGCAGAGTGGTAATACACACCTCATGCTTTGGTTACTATCTTAGAAGGTTGGGAATACCATTCACTGGCAGGAATAGGTTGGACAGATTTGACCTTGAGGATGGTCATAAGAACCGCCTTACCAGGGATGAACTTATTAAAACCGCCTATGAATGCGGTTTAGTAATAAGAAGGGAGATACACTATAAACATCTGTTCCAGCCGCTTCTAAGAAGATTGAAATCAATGATTATGAAGGGTAGAGGCAATAATGCAAGTAAACTAATGATAAAAGAGATGAATGTAGTAACAAAGATAGTTAGATATATATTCTCATTGCTCTCCTTTTTTGACATAATACTTTTCAGTAATATTCCTGGGGGAAGCATCATCGCCGAGTTTAGAAAACTATAAACATCTATTTATGAGAAGATAGGAATAGTTAAGACCTATGCCCTCAGAAAGATGAAGATTGTCCAGAAGATAAGAAATAATATAAAGGCGCCTAACCCAGAGAGACCCATATAAAAACATCGCCTTCCGAACAAGCGACCCTCTTCTGTCATGTGATGTGAATAACCCAGAGCGAACACAAACCCGAGCAATGGAAGGAGAAACGATACTATATAGTATAGAAACACCCTCTTCGGAACATCATCTGATATTTCTCTATCCATCAACTTTTTCTCTTTCTCTTTCCTTTCCATAACTGAAAGAGTATATCACCAGCATCACTGCACCAATAACTATTGAGGCATCAGCTACATTGAAAGTATGCCATGTGAAGAGATTGCCTATATGTAATTGGATAAAGTCAATTACATAGTCAAAACGAATTCTATCAAGGACATTGCCAAAAGCGCCCGCCATAACCAGTGCAAGACCCACCGATAGATACCCACCCACATTTCTAATTGAATATGCATAGAAGAACGAGACAACGAAAAGAGTTGCAACACTCAGAACTGTAATAATGTCTCCTCCACTCTGGAATAATCCAAAAACCCCACCCTTATTCCGCACGAATACGAAATCAGCAAAACCCGGGATAACCACCACCCTTGAGCCAAGAACCATCTTTTTCGCAATAAGATATTTCGTTAGTTGGTCTATAAGAAAGACGCCAAAAGCAACGATATGATACTTCATTCCACTCAGTTTACTATGACCTTGCTCCTCTCAAACTTCATCTGACATTTAACACAATACGGTGTATATGGTATCGCCCTCAACCGCTCCAATGGTATCGGCGACTTACATAATATGCAAATCCCAAATGAACCATCATTGATTCGCTCCAGTGCATCATCAATCTGACGAACCACCCTGTTAATTCTATTTATCAACTCTGCAGTCATCTCCCTACTATGGCTGTTATCTGAAACCTCAGCAGGGTTTATAAGGAGCGAAGACAATGTCCCCTGATGGTCTGAATCCCGCTCCATCAGGTCCCTTTGCTTCCTCTTTATGGTCGTTATAATCCTTTTTCTCTCTTCCAGAAGTGCTTTCTTGAATTCCTCTAACTCTCTTCTTCTCATACCAACCACCCCCTTTTCTTATTTATCCGAAATAATTATACCACATCTCGGACATAAGCCCTTTACATCCCTAACCATTCCTATCTCTTTTGAATAGTGCCAGCACCTTGGACACTTCTCCCCTTCCGCCTTCCTCACCTTTATCATCAAGTCACCATCAAATACAACACTTACACCTTCACCTTCCAATCTCTCCTCGCTAAACACCACAGAAGATACAATAAATAACTCTGGTAATATCTGTTTGGCTCTATTCAGTAATTCTCTTACCTCCCCCTCCGAATATAATACTACCTCAGCATCGAGCGAATGACCGATATCACCTGACTTTCTCAAATCCTCAAGTGCCTTGTTTACCTCGCCCCTCACCTCCATCAACTTCTCCCACCTGCTATACAATTCCGGCCTCTCCCACTCATCTATTGTTGGTAAATCCCCAAGATGAACACTCTCAACATCCCTCATCGTATCAGGTAGGTTTTGATATGCCTCTTCAGTAGTAAAGGGAATTATTGGAGCCATAAGAAGAAGAAACTCTTTGAGTATTTTAGAAATCGCTGTCTGTGCAGACCTTCTACGAGGCGAATCCGGCTTTTCAATATACAATCTGTCCTTTAGAACATCAAGATAGAAGGCACTCATATCCTCAGCACAGAAATAATGAACAGAATGGAATATCTTATGAAACTCCATCAACTCGTAGTAAGAGAGAACCTTCTTTTTCAACTCGTTGAATTTCATCAGTGCATATATGTCCATCTCCTCCATATCTTCCAGAGAAACCGAATGCTTGGTCGCATCAAAATCATAAAGATTACCCAGCATAAAGCGAATGGTATTCCTTATCCTTCTATAAACCTCAGCAACCTGGTCTAACAGATTGAACGAAAGCACAATATCATTACGATAGTCCTCACTCGTTACCCACAACCTGAGAACATCCGCACCATACTTATCAGTAATCTCATTGGGAGAGATAACATTACCAAGGGATTTATGCATAGCCCTTCCATTTTCATCAATCATAAAGCCATGCGTGAGAACTGTGCTGAACGGTGGTGCACCTCTTGTAGCCATAGCAATAAGTAGTGATATCTGGAACCACCCTCTGTGCTGGTCACTCCCCTCTAAATACAGGTCAGAAGGCCACTGAAGACCATTTTCGGGCTTCAGAACCGCAAGGTGGCTGGAACCCGACTCAAACCATACATCAAGAATATCATTGCCCTTACTGAACCTTTTTGAACCACACTTCGGACATTTAGTCCCTGGAGGTAGAAGTGAATCCGTCTCCTCCAAATACCATACCTCAACGCCCTTTTCTCTGACTAGATTCTGAAAGAACTTCAATGTTTCATCACTTACAATCGGCTCATTACACTCATCGCAGTAGAAGATAGGTATAGGCACACCCCAGTTCCTCTGCCTTGATATACACCAATCGGGTCTCACATTAAGCATCCCCACTATGCGCGCCTGACTCCACTTTGGAATCCACTCTGTCTCCTTAACAGCTTTGAGAGCGCGCTCACGGAGGCGGTTGTTGTCAACCGCTACAAACCACTGCTCAGTCGCCCTGAATATAATTGGCTTCTTACACCTCCAGCAGTGTGGATATGAATGGCTTATTCTCTCCGCACCCAGAAGAGCACCCCTCTCCTTAAGCAGGTCAATAATATCCTTATCTGCGTCAAACACGAACCTACCCTCAAATAGTTCTACCTCCTCAGTAAACCTACCCTTATCATCAACTGGGGTAAGAATAGGAAGTTCATACTTCTTTCCAGTGATGAAATCATCGTGACCATGACCTGGCGCCGTATGAACACATCCGGTCCCCGCCTCAGATGATACATAATCAGCCAAAACTACAATTGATTCTCTTTCTATAAACGGATGTTCTGTAACCACACCTTCAAGCTCCTTGCCTGAGAATGTTGCTACCTCTTCATATTCACCGAGATTCATCTTTGGGATGGGGTCTTCAATCATATTCATTGATAGAATATATATACCCCTCTCCGTCTTTAGTGCAACATACTTAAATCCAGGATTTAGAGCTATAGCCACATTGGCAGGAAGCGTCCACGGTGTTGTAGTCCAGATTACAAAATATACAGGTAATTTATATCTCTCTCTAATGTCTTCCAAACCCCTTACAACCTTAAAGGTAACAAATATTGAATATGCTTCCTTATCAGAATACTCAACCTCTGCCTCTGCAAGAGCGGTCTCACATGAATAGCACCAGTAAACGGGTCTAAATTGGCGATATATATAACCCTTATTGAACAGGTCTCTGAATACCTCTATGACTGTCTCTTCATATTTTGGGTTCATAGTCAAATATGGTGTGTTCCACCTTCCAAAGACCGCTAATCTCCTGAACTCATCCCTCTGTATTTCAACATATTTCATAGCAAATTTCCGGCATGCCTCTCTAATCTCAACGGTGGTCAATCCTCCCTCTTTCTTCTCAATCTCCTGCGACACCTTCAGTTCAATGGGAAGACCGTGACAATCCCACCCCGGTAAATATGGTGCGTAGAACCCGCTCATGGTCTTATACTTGACCACAATGTCCTTCAACACCTTGTTTAGAGCGGTGCCAGCATGAATGTGCCCATTTGCATAAGGGGGACCATCGTGAAGCACATACAGAGGACGCCCCCGTGACTTCTCTTCAATCTTGTTATACAGGTCCATATCCTCCCATTTCTTCAATAGCTTCGGTTCGTTGACCGGAAGATTCGCTCTCATAGGGAACGAAGTTCTGGGGAGGTTTAATGTCTGCCCAAAGTCATTCTTTTTCTCAACCATAATAAATCTCTACTTATAATTGACAGTCAATATAACAAAGGTGTATAACACAGTCAATACTCTCAACAAATTTGTAAAATCCCAAATAATATAGGCAAATATAATACCACTATCTTTCAGCTTTTATGACCCAAATATACTACAACGATTTTTATCTAAGATTTAGTCAAATTTAGCAAACCTTTTTTTAGAGCGCCAGATAGCCCACCATAGAAATAATAAAGAAACTGCCAATACAGGTATATAAACAATTGCTCTGTTACCATGAACAACTATTATTGGAGCAATAAGAAGTGCCACCAGATTCATAACCTTTATTAATGGGTTCAAAGCAGGACCTGCGGTATCCTTGAACGGGTCACCAACCGTATCACCCACAACCGCAACTTTATGCGCCTCGCTCCCCTTTCCACCAAATTCACCATCCTCAATTAACTTCTTCGCATTATCCCAGGCACCGCCCGAATTCGCCAGAAATACTGCAAGTAGCTGACCTGAGAGTATTATCCCAGCAAGAAATCCACCCAGCGCTTCCACCTTCAATAGAAAACCCACCAATATAGGTGTTATTATGGCAATAATACCCGGACCAACCAGTTCTTTTAATGCTGATGTGGTGCATATATCAACACATCGTGCATATTGCGGTTTCGTCTTCCCCTCCACAAGCCCCTTAATCTCTCTGAACTGCCTTCTTACCTCTTTTATGATTACACCAGCTGCTCTTGATACCGCTCTTATCATTATAGAAGTGAACAGAAACGGAACCGCACCACCGATAAGAAGACCTATAAACACCACCGGCTTCGCCACATCAATAGACACAAGACCTGTCTCCTCAAAATATGAACCAAACAGCGATGTCGCAGCAATGACTGCACTTGCTATGGCAAAACCCTTTGTTATCGCCTTGGTTGTATTACCAACCGCATCCAGTTGATGCATTATACTCCTCGCCTCCGGTTCAAGGTTCGCCATCTCGCCTATGCCGTTAGCATTATCAGCTACTGGACCATATGTATCCATTGAGACAATCAGTCCCGTGGTGGTAAGCATGCCCATACCACAGAGAGATATTAGATATAAGGCAAGGGTGGTATCTCCTCCAGCAATCAAAAACGATGCAAATATTGAGACGGCAATAACTACAATAGCCCAAACGCTAGATTCCATACCAAAGGAGAACCCAGCTAAGATATTTGTTGCATGCCCTGTTGTGCTTGATTCCGCAATCTCCTGCACCGGCTTCTTCTTTGTTGATGTGAAATACTCAGTCAAAAGAGATATTGCCACGGCAAGGGCAAGACCTATTACCGAAGCCCAGAAGACCCTTAAATCCTCAACATAATAGTTAGCAAAGAAATACAGACCAATAGCAGTCAAAAGTGCTGATATAAAGAAGCTACGATTTATTGGTGCCATAGCATTCTTTTCTTTCTTCCTCGCTTTGACCAAGTATGTCCCTATAATTGATGTGATAACTCCTATTGCCCTTACAATAAGTGGAAATATTACCCCTATTCGTCCAAATACATACCACCCTAAAATCATGGATGCAACAAGCGTTACCTCATAGGACTCAAACAAATCTGCCGCCATACCAGCACAATCGCCAACATTGTCCCCAACATTATCCGCAATTGTAGCAGGATTTCTGGGGTCATCCTCGGGGATACCCTTTTCCACCTTTCCAACCAGGTCTGCACCAATATCCGCCGCCTTAGTATAGATGCCACCGCCAACCCTCATAAACAACGCAATTAAGCTTCCTCCAAAACCAAAACCAATAAGCACCTCATATGCCTGCTCGCCATAGATTATGAATATGGTGGTGCAACCAATCAGACCAAGACCAACGGTGAACATACCGGTAATGGTGCCTGTCCTGAAGGCAATTTCAAGCGCCTTAGAGAATGAATGTCTCGCCGCCTCAGCAGTCCTGACATTACCTCTAACCGCCATCATCATCCCCCCAAAGCCAACCAGTCCACTGAAGAACGCCCCGGCAAGAAAGGATAAAGACCGCCCCAATCTCATCGGCATGTTAGCACCGGTGAAAAATAAAAAGATGGCGAGCACAACCATTATTAAGATGATTGTCTTGAATTGGCGCCTGAGATATGCCCCCGCCCCCTCCCGAATGGCAGTTGCAATCTCCTGCATTTTCTTGGTCCCGGTGCTGTAAGACATAATCTGTCTTATGAGATATAAACCATAGAGTATCCCGATTAAACCGCAACCGAGAACGCTCCACACAGCTACCTTCTCAAAAAGCGAATACTCACCCATTTCTATGCCTCAGCTTTGAACTCAAGATGCATAAAGTTAATATAAAAGGTGAAATCAGTCAAGGAATTATAAAATATTGCATTCTACCATCTCCCTAATTGAGAACAACCCCCATAAACCTTTTAATAATACCTGAAACCACATTCGCCAGATATTCGTAATAATCAATACTGTCAACAAGAGGGCAGGGAAGCCACCACACCCTCTCATCGGCGGTAAACCAGGTCAACTGCCTTTTAGCATAACCTATAGTATCACAGATAATCTTATCCACCACCCTATTTAATGACATAGCACCCATCAGGTAATAATAAATGTCTTCATACCCAATTGCTTTGAACACTGGGTCTCCTAAACCATAACCTGCCTCCATAAGCCCCCTTACCTCCTCTACGAAGCCATCATATATCATTCCAATTGCCCTATTTTCTATCCTTTCATCAAGTTCACACAAGGGAAGTGTTATTCCTAAGATAAGACCATTAAGGGTATCATTTACCTTCTCTTCCTTCCTGATATCTGATAACCTCTTACCTGTTGAGAAGATTATCTCAAGAGCCCTAGCCACCCTCATAGGATTTCTTTTATCAATCTTTCCTCCTGTATCGGAGTCAAGATAATTCAACAACCTGAATGCTCGCTCAACACCATAGCCCTCTACAATCCTCACTACTCTCTTCCTTACCTCTTCATCTATCTCGCCAACTTCGTGAAATCCGTCCATAATAGCAGATAGGTAAAAACCTGTCCCACCTACCAGCAAAGGTATTCTACCTCTGTTATTTATCTCTCTAATTGTCTCTTTTGCCATCCTTGCATAATCACCTGCCGAAAATGTCTCGGATGGTTTTAGAAAATTGTAAAGATGGAACACTCCCTTCCTCTTTTCATCCTCAGTTGGGCTGTCAGTGCCAATAAGAGCACCCTCATATATCTGACACGAATCCATACACACGACCTCAAAAGCCCCCTTATGCTTCTCTAAAAGCTCAATTGCTACCCTGCTCTTTCCTACACCCGTAGGTCCAACAAGAGCAATGAAATCAAACCTCCTGTTATGCTCCATAACTCCATTAAGAACTCAATCGTTATCTCCTGCCAAAGTATCTGTCCATCTCCTCCTCAGAGATAACCATCATCAACCGCCTGCCATGCGGACAACGCCTCTGGTCATCGGGAAGGACAAGCAGGTCATTAAAAAACTTATCCGCCTCCTCAGGCGAGAGCCTCCTGTCAGACCTCAGCGACTTATGACAGGATATCTCGGCAAGAACACAATAAATCCCCCTCTCCTTAATCCTGTCTATATCCAACCCATCAAGAATATCCTCCAGAAGTAAGACCTCCTCATGCCTTGGTAAGAGCGATGGAATACCCCTTAAGAGTATGAACTTATCACCGAACTCATCAAAGTCATAACCTAACCTCTCAAGGTCAGCCCTTATAAATGAGAGGGTCTGCTCCCTCTCAGGAGAAAGATATATTGGCTTTGGAATTAGTAATACCTGTGTTTTAGCGGAACCACTTTCATATACAGAAACCAGTTGATTAAATAGCAATCGCTCTGCTGTTGCATGCTGGTCTACTATGTATAAATCATCTCTACCACTGTAGATTACATACTTCTTACCTATATACCCCACATATTTGTATTCCCTTAAACTATCACCATTAACATCAATATGCGATTCTCCTGACTTAAGGGTCAAATCCTCCCTACTCAACGCAGTTTCACTCTTCCGAAATGTTGACGATTTACTGGATGGAGACGAGATAGAAGAAGCACCTAAAACAGCACTCCTGAACTTTATGGCAGAAGAAAGCGCTCTTGATATGCCCTTATATACTATTCCTGTAACTCTTCTCACATCCCTAAACCTCACCTCACTCTTTCTGGGGTGAACATTCACATCATACATATCGGTGGGAACTATAACATTCACCACTGCTGTTGGATATCGCCTGTCTGGTAGAAGACCCTTGTATGCATTCAAAATTGCGTAAATGATTTCCCTGTCATTCACAGGTCTGCCATTGACAGCGATATACATATTCCGGCCATTGCCTCTGGTTATATCAGGAGCGCTTACGAAACCCTCAACCCTCACATCTCCATCCCTGTGAATAACCTCGGTCATAGCATCAGCAATCTCATAACCGAACAGGTCTGCTATTCTGACCAAGGGCTCACCTTCTGATGATGGTGAATAGAAAGACCTCGCACCATTAATGACCAGTTCAAAACTAAGAGAATTATAAAATAGCGCTATATGCGTTATAAGATGGGTTATCTTATTCAACTCTACTCTATCGGTCTTAAGAAATTTCAAGCGAGCTGGAAGGTGCTTGAATATATCTCTCACATTCACAATAGTGCCCTCAGGCATAGCACAGGGCTCAAATTCCACCTTCTTCCCATTATCACAGACAACCCTATTCCCCATCTCCGACCTATCAATTCTGGAGGCGAGTTCAACCCTGCAGACAGCTCCTATACTCGCCAGTGCCTCCCCCCTGAAGCCAAGTGTGTTTAGCCCTAACAGGTCATCAAGCCCTACAATCTTGCTGGTTGAGTGCCTCTCAAAGAGGTTATTAAAATCCTCCCCGGCAATTCCCACCCCATCATCAACCACCCTAATAGAACCCTCCAACCTCTGAAACCCACCCCTTATATCAATAAATATCCTACTGGGCTTTGCATCAATTGCATTCTCTACCAGCTCCTTCACAATATCGGTGGGGCACTCAATCACCTCACCCGCCGCTATCTTCTTAATGGTCTCTGCCGACAACCGCTTTATACCCATCAGGCATCCCCTATATCTTTCTTGATATTATCAAGAATGTTCATAGCATCTATGGGAGTTATCTTACTCAAATCCAGGTTCTTAAGTGTCTCAATGAACTCAAGAGCGATTTTATCCCTCCTCTTTCTCTCACCCGCCTTAACCTCATCTACTTCCTCTAATAGTTTCTCTTCATCCCCCACAAATAGACCTAACTGAACACTGCTATCTAACATTTTTATTAGTGGGCTCTTAAATCCATCTCTTGCCCCCTCAAGAATAGCCAGCACCTCCCTTGCTCTCTCTATAACCGACTTTGGAAGACCTGCCAATTGCGCTACATAGATTCCATAACTCCTGTCAGTGACACCTTCTACCACCTTCCGGAGAAACACCACTTTATCGCCCGCCTCCTTCACCACAACGGTCAGGTTCTTTGCCCTCGGCAGGACCTTCGGAAGAAGTGCCAGTTCAAAGTAGTGGGTGGCGAAGAGGGTCTTTGCACCAATATGGTCGTGGATATACTCGCCTATTGCCCATGCAATTGAGATTCCATCATAGGTGCTGGTGCCTCTACCAATCTCATCCAGGAGAATCAAACTGTCTTTTGTCGCATGAGATAGTATTCTCGCGGACTCATTCATCTCCACCAAAAAGGTGCTTCGCCCCGCCGACAGTTCATCAGAGGCACCAATTCGGGTGAATATTCTATCTACTATGGGCAACACCGCCTTTGATGCAGGCACGAAACTACCTATCTGTGCCATCAGCACAATTAATGCTACCTGCCTTAAGTATGTTGACTTACCCGACATATTGGGTCCGGTTATTATCAGCAGATATGCATCCTCAGGGTCTATGACAGTGTCATTTGGTATGAACTCCTCCCGCAGGTAATAGCGCTCCACCACTGAATGCCTTCCGTCCCTTATCTCCATTCCGCCGTCATCTGTAAATATAGGTCTTACATACCTATGAAGGTAAGCAGTCCTTGCAAGAGAGGCGATAACATCTACCCGGGCAACAGCCCTTGAAGCCCTTATTATCCCTTCTGAATGCGAAGCTACCTCATCCCTCAACCTGCAGAACAACTCATATTCCAGCGTCTTTATTCTCTCTTCTGCATTCAATACCTCCGCTTCCCTCTCCTTCAACTCCGGTGTTATGTATCTCTCTGCACCCTTCAGTGTCTGCTTCCTTATATATTCATCCGGGACATTCTTTATCTGACCTCGGCTCACTTCTATGTAATACCCGAATACCTTATTGTAACCGACCTTGAGATTGCCAATACCGGTTCTCTTTCTCTCTTTACTCTCAAGGGATGCAATCCACTCAACTGAATCAGAGATTGACGCCTTCAACCTATCCAGTTCTTCTGAGTAACCCTCCCTAATTAGACCACCATCTGTAATCACCCTAGGGGGGTCATCAACCAGAGCACTCTCAATCAGTTTCGCCACTTCATCAAGACCCATTAAATCATCCGATGACTTACTCAGAATACCTGACTTACATCCAGACAAAATTGATGCAATATCAGGGAGTAATAGTATTGATTGTGCTAAACATACGAGGTCCCCAGGTCTTGCGGTGCCAAGGCATATCCTTGAGTTTATTCTCTCAAGGTCATATATCCCCTCTAACAATCTCTTCAAACTGTCAATCTTCATTCTATCATTTACTAATTCCTCAACTCCTGACAGTCGCTCATCTATGCTGTCTTTATCAAGCAGGGGTGAGAGAATCCATTTCCTGAGAAGGCGTTTTCCCATAGGTGTGGATGTGTGGTCCAGAACGCTGAACAGGGTCGCAGAACCATCTGACAACCTCGCCGGCTCTACCAGTTCCAGATGGTTTATCGTCTCTGCATCAAGCATCATATAATCGGTCTGACGGTAAACCCTTAAATCTTTAATATGGGTAATATTACCCTTATAGGTCTTCTTGAGATAGGCGAAAAGAACTCCCAGTGCCTTAATTGCTTCCTCTTCTCTCTCAATACCAAACCCATCAAGGGCGGTAACACCCAGAGAGTAAATAAGATTGTTATATGCCCGGTCTATGAAGTATTCCTCGCTCCCCATAAATGTTATCGCCGCATCCGTATCCTTAACCATATTCTCATCAAAACCATCAGGCAGTATTATCTC
>Ga0164311_10000434_pt1 | contig 18096 bp, 14 predicted proteins | sample GuaBasSedimGuay2_FD_121796 | JGI IMG/M metagenome (GOLD analysis project Ga0164311, IMG submission 121796) | Subseafloor sediment microbial communities from Guaymas Basin, Gulf of California, Mexico - Guay2, Core 4569-9, 9-12 cm | ecosystem: Environmental > Aquatic > Marine > Hydrothermal vents... | reverse complement strand
AGCGCCTTTCCAGGCTCGACAATTTCACCACAGAGACACGGAGAACACAGAGTTTTAGAGTCTACTTTTGTTTTTCTCTGTGCCCTCCGTGCCTCTGTGGTAAGATGTGGGTAATCACCAATCATTTCGTTTTTGATGATACCACAGAACGATGTTGAGTACAAACGCGACCCAAGCGGGGTTTGGGCGAGACGTGTAATTGTGGTACAATTAGGAATATCATTGCCAAAGTGGAGGATCGATAATAAAGAATGTCAAATAGAGAAAAGGAAGCGGAGAGGCTAGAGGACTTGTTGGGTTTACTGAGTCACCCGCTGACCAAGAGTGATCGCGATAGTTCGTCGAGCGACGGCAAAGAGAGCGGGCTGATCCAGATTCCCACGCATCTTCCAATCCTGCCGCTGCGGGGTTTGGTTGTTTTCCCGATGACGGCGGTTCCGATCCGCATCGGCCAGCCGCGCTCCGTTCGTTTGATTGACGATGCGATGTTGGGGAAACAACTCGTTGGCCTGGTGGCCAGCCGCGATCCGGAGGTAGAAAATCCGGGGCCGGACGATGTTTACCGAGTTGGGACTGTCGCAGCAGTGCATCGGCTGTTCAAAGCGCCGGACGGGACGCTCACACTGATTATGCAAGGGTTGTTGCGCATCTATGTAGAAGAGTTCACGGGCAAGTCTCCTTATCTGACGGCGCGCGTGATAATATCGCCGGAGAAGACAGAGAAATCGTTGGAGATCGAAGCACTCCAGCGGAACATCACGGATGGTTTCCACCGTCTGAACGAGTTGGTCTCCACAGGCCCCGAACAAATGAGTTCGCTGATCGTCAACCTTGAAGATCCCCTGCAACTCACCTACGCTGTCGCCAATCAGATGAAAAAGATAAGCCTGGAAGACGCGCAGCAATTATTGGAACTGGACAGCGTCACAGAGAAATTGCACATGTTGCTGGGACTGCTGACGAAGGAGTTAGAGGTACTCGAACTAGGACGCAAGATTCAGACTGAGGCCCAGTCAGAGATGCAAAAGACGCAACAAGAGTACTTTTTGCGCGAGCAACTCAAGGCTATCCGGCGCAAGCTGGGGGAGGAGGACGAACAGCAGATAGAAGTAGAGGAGTTTCGCGAAAAGGTCGAGTCGTCCGGGATGCCGGAGGAAGCGGAGAAAGAGACTCGTCGCGAGTTGGACCGGTTGAGCAAACTGCCCACCGCCGCTGCCGAGTATAGCGTCATTCGCACGTACTTGGATTGGCTGACCAGCCTGCCGTGGGACACGCAGACCGAGGACAATTTGGAGATAATACACGCCCGGCAGGTGCTCGACGAGGATCACTATGATTTGGAGGACATCAAGGAGCGCATCCTGGAATATCTGGCTGTGCGCAAACTGCGGGAGGAGCGCAGGGAGGAGTTTGAGCAGGATGAGCTGGCCGACCTCATCCGGCGCGAGCGTGAGGGCGTCATCCTGTGTTTCGTAGGCCCGCCCGGTACGGGCAAGACCAGCCTGGGGCAATCCATTGCGCGGGCGCTGGGGCGCAAGTTCATCCGCCAATCATTGGGCGGCGTGCGCGACGAGGCAGAGATACGGGGACATCGCCGCACCTACATCGGCGCGATGCCGGGCCGCATCATCCAGGCGCTGCGGCGGGTGGAATCGAACAACCCGGTCTTTATGCTCGACGAAGTGGACAAGCTGGGGAAAGATTTTCGGGGCGACCCGGCGTCGGCATTGTTGGAGGTACTGGACCCGGAGCAGAACCGGGAGTTTCGCGACCATTATCTGGGCGTACCTTTCGATCTTTCTCAGGTAATGTTTATCACCACCGCTAATTTGCTCGATCCCATTCCAGCGCCGCTGCGCGACCGGATGGAGATATTGAAGCTTTCGGGCTACACCGAGACGGAGAAAGCGCACATTGCCCAAGGGTACCTCATCCCACGCCAACTGCGGGAGAATGGCCTGCGATCTGAAGAGTTGGCCTTTACTGAGGGCGCGTTGCGCAAAATTATCCAGGACTATACCCGTGAGGCTGGCGTGCGCAACCTGGAGCGAGAGATCGGGCGAGTCTGCCGAAAAGTGGTGACTGGCATTGCCGAGGGGAACGGAGACCCGGTGCGAGTGACGGCGCGCGACGTACCAAAGTTTCTGAAAAAACAAAAATACTTTCCAGAGACAGCGCTGCGCACCCAACTGCCGGGCGTCGCCACTGGGCTGGGCGTCACAATCGCCGGCGGCGACCTGATGTTCTTTGAGGCCACCAAGATGCCCGGCAGCAAGGGGTTCACGGTGACCGGTCAGTTGGGCGAGGTGATGAAGGAATCGGCGCAGGCGGCGCTCAGTTACGTGCGCGCCAAGTCCGAGGAACTGGGCATCCCACAGGACATCTTTGACTCGACCGACATCCATCTGCACGTACCGGCGGGGGCGGTGCCCAAGGACGGCCCCTCGGCCGGCGTCACTATGGCCACCGCGCTGGCCTCGCTGCTGACCGAGCGCCAGGTGCGCGACGACGTGGGAATGACGGGGGAGATCACACTGCGCGGGCAAGTGCTTCCGGTGGGCGGCATCAAGGAAAAAGTTCTGGCTGCCCATCGAGCCGGCCTCAAAACCGTCATCCTGCCCAAACAGAACCAAAATGACCTGGACGATATACCCGATGAGGTACAGAAGGAGCTTACGTTCGTTCTGGCCGAGAGGGTAAATGACGTGTTCGAGGCTGCCATTTGTCCACAGTAATTTTGCTTGCAGCAATAATGGGCGGAGAAGAGATTCCATAATGAAGAAGGATAGGTCAAACAATGAGCACTATTCTGGTTGTAGACGACGATAAAACCTTCAGCACACTGCTCACGACGGTATTTGAACTGGAAGGGCATCAGGCAGTGGCCGTGAACAATCACAATGACGTGATACCGGCGGTGCGCCAGGCCGAGCCGGCGCTCATACTGATGGACGTACACGTCTCAGACGGAGATACGTTGGGCGTGCTGAAAGAACTGCGGGCAGACGAAACGCTAAAATCAATACCCATAGTGATGACCTCTGGTATGGATCGTTCGGCCGAGTGTTTGGCTGCCGGCGCCGACAAGTTTGTCTTCAAACCGTTCCGCCCGTCTGAACTATTGGAAATGATAGGAGGCCTGCTCCAAGAGTAGCCTCATTTGATTAATTTAGGATTCCCTACCGGGTAGGAGATGATTTAGAATTTACAGATTCGAGATTTGGAGATCTGAGAAAGCGCGTGAAACATCGCGACGGGAAGCTCTGATTGGCCGTTTATGACTTTATGTTGTTTACGGCGGATCAGCCAACCTCAAATCACCTCACCGCCCGGCAGGGAGATTTAGGAGAATAATGACAAGAAAGAAAAGAAATACAAAACCCCAGTGGAAACGGGTTGATTTACATCTACACACCCCCGCCTCCGCTGATTATCAGGAGCCCAACAGATCCTATCTGGACATAATACGCCAGGCAGAAAACAAGGGGCTCGATATCATCGCTTTTACCGACCATAACACCATAGCCGGCTACCAGACAATGTTGGAAAAAATCAACCAATTAAAGTTACTGGAGCAGCTCGGTCGGATACAGCAAGAAGAGAAACAACAGCTCAAGGAATACCGACGCCTGCGAGAAAAAGTACTGGTGCTGCCAGGGTTCGAGTTTACGGCGACCCTGGGTTTTCACATCCTCGGAATCTTTTCTCCCGAGGTAGACGTGCGAGAATTAGAGTTCATCCTGCGCCAGCTCAATATCCCGCTAGATAAACTGGACGCCGGCAGCGGCGAAGTCGGGGCAACGACCGACGTGCTGACGGCCTACCGGGTCATTGACGAGGCCGGCGGGATTGTCATAGCCGCTCACGTCAATTCCTCTCATGGAGTGGCTATGCGCCGGTCGGGATTGGGTGGCCAGACGCGCATGGCCTATACACAAGACCCTCATCTCCATGCACTGGAGGCAACCGACCTCGAGAATAAAGGGCGACGCACGACGGCGCGCTTCTTCGACGGTTCGCGACCCGAGTACCCGCGCCCGATGCGGTGCATTCAAGGCTCCGACGCCCACCGGCTCACCCGCGATGGCAAGCACCTAGGAGTCGGCGAGCGGGTGACGGAGGTACTTTTACCCGAAGTCAGTTTTGATGCACTGCGGGAAGTGTTCCTGGGCAACGATTTTGCCCTCACGCGGCCTTACCGCCCGGCGACGGCCCCTCTGGATCACATCCAGGCTATACGGGAGGAAGGAGATACCATCGTACAGGCATTCCACGTCGGCTACACCCGCCGGGGCGGACGGCGGCACGCTATTCTGGCCGACGTCTGTTCTTTCGCCAACACCAATGGAGGCGCCATCTACATCGGCGTCAGCGCCAACCCCAAAGAACAACCGGCCGGAGTGCGCACTCCCTCAAAGTTGATTCGAGACCTCCAGGAAGATGTCGAGCGCCGCATCACGCCCCCGCTCGACGTCAACGTGGACATGCAAGAGACGCAGGGAAAGAAAGTGGTGCGCTTGGTAGTGCCCCGGGGCGACGATCCACCCTATGCCATTGACGATAACAAAATCTATGTGCGCAGTGAGGGCGAAACTGACCTGGCCGTGCGGGACGAAATTGTGAGCTTGGTCAAGCGAGTGTGGAAAGGACCAGCAGACGTGGCGGCGAAGGAAGCGACGGGCCACATTGAGCCGCCTCGGACAGGCGTGGAAATAGTCGAATCCCAGGAGCGCAAGGGCACACTCTACCACACCATGCGTGACCTGCGCAACGGCAACCAAGTCAAGAACGTCACCCGGAAATCGGCGCGACGGCTGTGGCACTATGCCATCACCCAAGCCGAAGAACATCCAGTGGACGCGAGCAAGGTAGAATGGCACGGCGACATTGCCGTGCTGAAGCAACGCCAGCACAGAAGCCGAACGCGCTACGACCTGGTGCAGCGCGAGAATGGTAAACTACGCGCCTACTATGGGGTGACGGAAGACGGTATTCACGGAGAGTGGGCGCAGATGGTGGGCCTGGCGGTTGATTAGGGGCAGAGCGGGAAATATAATGAACCATTCCGCATCTATGCGGGTATCTATAGCAAGATGCCGGACACCGGGCCATGCTGCGATTTGACATTCTGCCCATATGCTCTTATACTACCAAAGTTGCCGACGCAGGCTGATTCAATGCTGTTTAGTTTGCCTGCTGAGGCGCGGCTTTTTTCTCTGGAAACTGCCTACTCACGAAAGGAGGTGATGACACGGGAGATACTATTTCACTTCATAGCGTCCGTTCAAACTTTTGTAACAAACTAGGAGGAGAAAATAAATGAAAGCCTTACGTGTACTAAGCATTTTGGTAGCGCTGACCCTGGTCTTTGGACTGGTGGCATCGTGCGCTCCCAAGCCAACAGCGGCGCCGACTGAGTCGCCAGCGGAACCAACTGAGGCGCCAGCGGAACCAACTGAGGCGTCAGCGGAACCAGAACCAACCGACGTGCCAGAGCCAGAGCCAGAGCCAGAACTGATGAGCTACTCGGCCGAAAGCTGTGACTATGGCGGAGAGTTCCTCACCATCGAGTCTTTGGATGATCTGACTGTCAAGTTCACGCTGTGCTATCCTGACCCCGCCTTCCCGTCCAAGATCGCCTTCTCTGCCTTCCCATCAACGATACTGCGTATCTGGAGGAGACAGGCGGCGGCGGCGACATCGTCGATAACCCCATCGGCACCGGCCCATACATGGTCGAGAACTGGAACCGTGGGTCAGAGCTAGTCATGACCCGCTTCGACGACTACTGGGGCGACCCTGCCATTGCCGACACCCTCATCTTCCGCTGGAACTCTGAAGCGGCGGCGCGTCTGGTCGAGTTGCAGGCCGGCACCATTGATGGCATGGACAACCCCGGCTCAGACGACTTTAGCGTGATTGAGGATGACCCCAACCTGGCTCTCTACGAACGCCCCGGCACCAACATCTTTTACATAGGCATGAACAACACCTACGCTCCCTTCGACAACGAGCGCGTGCGCCAGGCCTTTGCCATGGCCATAGACAAGCAGCGCATCGTGGACAACTTTTACCCCCGGGGTTCCATCGTCGCCGACCAGTTTATGCCGCCGGTGATCTTTGGCTACACCCCCGAAGTAGAGTGGTACGAGTACGACCCCGATATGGCCAAGCAAATCCTGGAAGAAGAAGGCGTGCTACCCGGCTTCAAAACCACCATCACCTACCGCGACGTAGTGCGTAGCTACCTGCCCGAGCCGGGCGTGGTGGCCCAGGACTTTCAGGCACAAATGGCCGCGATCGGCGTCGAAGTAGAAATCGTGGTCATGGAGTCTGGCGCCTTCCTCGACGCCGCTGACGCGGGCGAGGTTGACGGCTTCCACATGCTGGGTTGGGGCGCTGACTACCCCGACGCCACTAACTTCCTCGACTTTCACTTTGGCAAAGGCGCTTCCGCCCAGTTCGGCGACGGCTGGGAAGATATCTGGGATGCCCTGAACCGTGGCGGCGCGCTGGCTGATCCCGACGATCGCTACCCCATCTACGTCGAGGCCAACGAGCTGATCAAGCAGCACGTGCCCATGATCCCCATCGCTCACGGCGGCTCCGGCTGTGCTTACCAGGCGGACGTTGCCGGCGCGCACTCTAGCCCGCTGGGCAACGAGTACTTTGCCGTCATGACCCCTGGCGACCGCGATCAGATCGTCTGGATGCAGAACGCCGAACCTATCGGCCTATACTGCCCGGACGAGACGGACGGCGAGTCGTTGCGCGCCTGCGAGCAGATTCACGAGCCGCTCCTGGGCTACGAGGTGGGCGGCGCAGCAGTTGTTCCCGCGCTGGCCACTGGCTGCGACGCCAGCGACGACCTGACCGAGTGGACGTGCCACCTGCGCGAGGGCGTAAAGTTCCACAATGGAGCTGCGCTCGATGCCGAAGACGTGGTGCTTTCCTACATGGTTCAGTGGGACGCCGCGCACCCGCTGCACGTGGGCCGCGATGGCAACTTTACCTACTTTAACGCGCTGTTCGGTGCTTTCCTGAACGCGGAATAGTCACCGACCTTTACAAACACAATTGGTGGGGTGCTGGCTGACCAGCGCCCCACCAATCTCCATTCTCTATCAGCAATCCCCGTTTTGTAGTCGCGATTTCCAAATCGCGGCCGTTGTACCGCGTAAAACGTCTTCCGCGATTGCGAAATCGCGGCTACAACTTGCCGTTTTATACCATAACGGGAATTGCTGAGATTCTCTATGCTTTATCCTTCAGGGACAATCCTATGACCAGCTATATTATCAGGCGGTTGTTGTTGGCGATCCCCGTACTCCTGGGGATTCTCTTTGTGACCTTTGCAATGGCGCGCATGCTGCCGGGAGACCCGTGTCGAGCCGTACTGGGCGAACACGCTACCGACCAGATTTGCGACGCATTTATGGAGCGCCACGGCCTAAACAAGCCCATCCCAACCCAGTTCGCCATCTACCTCAACGAAGTCGCACACGGGGACTTTGGGAATTCGCTCCGTTTTCAGCGCCCGGTTACCGAATTGCTGTCCGAGCGATTGCCGGTCACCGTGGAACTCGGGGTTTACGCCCTGGCCTTTGCAGTCATTGTTGGCATCCCCCTGGGCATCGTCTCCGCCTACTGGCGCAACTCGGCGGTGGACGTGGGCACCATGCTACTGGCGAACACGGGCGTCTCAATGCCCGTCTTTTGGCTGGGCTTGATGATGGCTTATACCTTTGCCGTACTCTTGAAGGACACGCCCTTCTGGCTCCCGCCGTCCGGCAGAATGACCTCCGGTATGTCTCTCGCGCCACTATACGAGGTGTGGAACGTCTCAGTAGAGGGCAAAGAAGGGCTGTATAGTATCCTGGCCTTCTTTTCCAACGTCAACACCTTTAACGCATTGGTCACCGGTAGCTGGCCGGAACTGTGGGACGCCGCCAAGCACCTGATCCTGCCTGCAACGGCCGTAGGGACGATTCCAATGTCCATCATCGCCCGCATGACCCGCTCGAGCTTGCTAGAAGTACTGGGCCTGGACTATGTCCGCACCGCGCGGGCCAAGGGATTGCGAGAAACCGCCGTCGTCTTAAAACACGCCCTGCGCAACGCTCTGCTCCCAGTTGTGACCATCGTTGGGCTACAGTTAGGCGCGTTGATGGGGGGCGCGGTGCTCACTGAGACCATCTTTGGACTGACAGGCGTGGGCAAGACACTGTTCGATTCCATCACCTCGCGTGATTACGTGGTAGTGCAAGTATTCACACTGGTGATCGCCGTAGGGTTCGTGGCGATCAATATGCTCGTCGATCTATCGTATGCTTTTCTCGATCCGCGCATCCGTCTGGAATGAACGCAGTTATACCGGCAATTCTCATTTTGTAGTAACGTAACTGAACGAGGACCTCAATGCAAGAACTCACCGAGACAAAGACCAGCAAGAAAAAGAGCAACAGTCTATGGCGCGACGCTACGCGCTACCTGTTCCGCCAGCGTTCTGCCATCCTGGGAATGGTGATTCTGGGAACAATGGTCTTGCTCGCCATTTTTGCCCCCCTCATAGCCACTCACAGTCCCACGCTCTCTATGCTCGACCTGCCGGAGGAAGCAGCGCTGGGCGTCAAGCGACGCACGCCGCCGTGCATCCACCTGTTGGGTTGCCCGGAAGAACAGCCCCAACACCTATTAGGGTTAGATAGCAACGTGCGCGACCTGTTCAGCCGCATAATCTACGGCTCGCGCTATTCCCTCTACATCGGCTTCGCTTCGGTCGGATTCGCCATCGTGATCGGGTCCACGCTGGGCGCGATGGCCAGCTACATAGGAGGCTGGGTAGATAACATCATCATGCGCGTGATGGATGTTCTATTGGCCTTTCCCTCCCTGCTACTGGCTATTGCCATCGTCACCGTCCTTGGCCCGGGCCTGGTTAATGCGCTATTAGCCATCGGCATCGTCTCAATACCTCACTATGCGCGCGTGATGCGCGCGAGCGTGATTTCCGTCAAAGAGCGTGATTTTGTAACAGCCGATCGGGCACTGGGGGTTTCCTCGACCCGCATCCTGTTCAACCGCATCCTGCCCAATGCCATCACCCCTTTGATCGTACAAGGGACGCTCGGCATCGCGACGGCCATCCTGGACGCAGCCGCTCTCTCCTTCCTGGGGCTGGGCGCGCAGCCGCCGACGCCAGAGTGGGGCACCATGCTGGGCGCGGAGCGGAACCAGGTCTTTACCTCACCGCACCTGGTTTTCTTCCCCGGCGTTGCAATCATGCTCGTAGTGCTGTCTTTTAACCTACTGGGCGACGGGATGCGCGATGCGCTCGACCCGCGCCTCAACCGCTGATGATTACCTGACCATCATTGAGCTATGATTATGAGAACAACAACTCCTCAAACAACCTTGGCAGGCGCGCCAGCGGACGACGCTCTGCTGGACATCCACGACCTGCGTACTTATTTCCACACCCAGGATGGTGTGGTCAAAGCGGTAGACGGAGTAGACTTTTCTGTACGGCGGGGCGAGATTGTAGGGCTGGTGGGCGAATCAGGATGTGGCAAAAGTGTCACATCCCTTTCAATCATGCGTCTGATCGCCTATCCGGGCAAGATCGAATCTGGCGCAATCTGGTTCGATGGCAAAAATTTGCTCGACCTGCCACGCCGCGAGATGATCCACATTCGCGGCAGCCGCATCTCGATGATCTTTCAGCAGCCCACCAGTTGCCTGAATCCTGTCTTTGATGCAGGGCATCAATTGGTCGAAGTGCTAGAGATTCACCAGGCGCTCAAGCGACACGCCGGCCAGGAACGAGCCATTGAACTACTTCGCATGGTCGGCATACCCGACCCCGAAAAGCGAATCGCCTCCTACCCCCACGAGCTCTCGGGAGGCATGGCCCAACGGGTGATGATCGCCATGGCGCTTGCCTGCAACCCAGAACTGCTCATCGCCGACGAGCCAACCACAGCGTTGGACGTGACCATCCAGGCGCAGATTCTCAACCTGATGCGAGACATCCAGGCCAAACTGGGCACGGCGATCATTCTCATCACCCACGACCTAGGCGTGGTGGCTGAGATGGTCTCGCGCATAGCCGTCATGTACGCCGGCAAGATCGTCGAGGAAGCGGACGTACACACCCTGTTCAAAAATCCAATGCACCCATACACACAAGGGCTGCTCGCCTCCACTCCGGTGTTGGGCCAGGTCAGGGAAGAATTGGACGTGATTCCAGGCATTGTCCCCAACCTGATCAACCTGCCACCCGGCTGTCGCTTTGCCCCTCGTTGCCGCCCGCGCGTTGAAAATGGACTAGAGATTTGCACACAAAAAGAACCCGAACTCTTGACCATAGCACCCGGTCACAAAACACGATGCTGGTTACATCAATGACCCTACTGAAAAAAACCTGGTTTTTAGAGGAAAAAGACTGTGGAAAAAGCCGCCGATAATCTCATAAAAGTTCGCAATTTGGTCAAATACTTTCCCGTGCGGGGGGGAGCTTTGCAACGTGTCCAGGGCTGGGTCAAGGCAGTGGACGACGTCAGCTTTGACATCCGTGCTGGCGAGACGCTGGGACTGGTGGGCGAATCGGGTTGCGGCAAAACGACCATCGGGCGCAGCATTTTGCGGCTGATCGAGCCAACCAGCGGGCAAGTGCTGTTTGAAGATCAAGACCTACTGGCGATGAAATCCAAGCACCTCAAAGACATGCGCCGCGAGATGCAGATCATCTTTCAGGACCCCTACTCTTGTCTCGACCCCCGCTCGCAGATTGGCGGCATCATTGGCGAAGCGCTGTACATCCACGGCGTCAAAGACCAGGAAGAACGTCGCCAGCGAGTGCTAGAGATTATGGCCACTGTAGGACTCGCTGAAGACCACATCCGCCGCTACCCCCACGAGTTCTCCGGCGGGCAAAGACAGCGTATTGGGATTGCCCGCGCATTGGTGCTGCGCCCCAAGTTCATCGTCTGCGACGAGCCGGTGTCGGCGCTGGATGTCTCTATCCAATCTCAGGTGCTAAACCTACTGCGACAACTGCAACACGAATTCAACCTGACCTATCTCTTTATCGCCCACAACATGAGCGTGGTAGAACACATCAGTGACCGGGTGGCCGTGATGTACCTGGGCAAAATAGTCGAGTTGACCGACCGGGTAGAGTTGTACCGGAATCCACTCCACCCCTACACCAAAGCCCTGATGTCGGCCATTCCAATCCCCGACCCAGATTTCAAACGCGAGCAAATCATCCTGGAGGGAGACGTGCCCAGCCCGCTCAATCCGCCATCCGGCTGCCGCTTCCACCCTCGCTGCCCCATTGCAGAGAAGATTTGCTCTCAAGAGATCCCCCCACTCCAACCATTGCCAGGCAACGAGGAGCACCAAGTAGCCTGTCATCTAGTATAAGTGAGCTACCCAAAATCAGATGGCCCGGCCGGGATATTCCCCGACCGGGCCGCTATCGTTTTATCTCCCCTATCTACTGGCTTGCCGGGAACTCGATAAACTCGGACGGGACACGTTTCGCCAAATAAACCGCCTCGTCCGCCTGATAGAACTCGACCCCCGCCATATGCGCTCCGGCGGCGCGGACGGTAAGGACGACAGGATGTTCATCGTGACGCGCACCGACGCGGCTTGTGGTGAGCTCAGTCGAACCAATGGCCGTTTCCGAGTCGAGCGAGAGGTGAACGTACTGCCGCCCTATCGGCTCGAGGCCATCGCGGCGGATGGCTTCCAGCGCGTCGGGCGCGGCACCGTGGTAAAGGATTGATGGCGGGGCGCAAGGCTCGTAGATGATGGGTTGCGCGATAGAGTGACCATAGCGGGCGCGGATGCGCTTCCCCTCCACCTGAAAGCGACGCTTTTCATCGCCCACGCCCTCCTCGACGACACGCATCACATCAGCACGAGTGGCCCAGCGAAAATTGGGCAGCCCGCGCACAATCTCCATCACCTCAGAGAGCGATGCCCAGCCCTCCTCATCCAGTTCCAGCGCGAACCGCTCCGGTTGATGGCGCAGAATGAGGGCCAGAAATTTGCCCAGTTTGACCAGGCGGCGGTCGGCCATAATTACCCCTCAGGTTACTACTCAGGCTATTCTGATCTGGACACAGAGAACCACTGAGTAGACACAGAGATTCGCAGAGAATGCAGTAAAAATATCTTTTTCTCTGTGCCCTTCCGTGACAAACTCTGTGAAACTCTGTGTAACAGTCCAAACCGAGTAGTTACTCCCTCAGATAGTCCCCGCACCCTTTGAGTCGTCGCGATAGTGGCAGCCCCGGCTCACGCGATTGTGCTGCGCGGCCACAGCGACGACGAGCGCGGCCTGCACGCTGTGGCGCAACCCGATCAGCGCGTCGTTCAAGCGAGTGGTGCGGTAGAAATCCTCAATATCCTGCTTCAGGTGGCTCAGATCGCGCAGAGCGCGCGCCAAGCGTTTGGTCGAGCGAACCAGGCCGACGTAATGCCACATGGTGTGCTGGATGGTGCGCATATCGCGCCAGATCAGAGCCGGGTCGGCCTCCTCTTCCAGTCCCTCCTCCTCCCAACACGGCACGTCCTCGGAGCCGACGGCGGGCCGCAGAGCGCGGTCAGCTATATCCCGCGCCGCGCGATTGCCCCACACCAGTCCCTCCAGCAGCGACGTGCTTGCCAGCCGGTTCGCGCCGTGGACGCCGGTGCAAGCCACCTCGCCCACCGCATAGAGATTGCCGACTGTCGTGCGCGCCCACTCGTCGGTCCAGACGCCGCCGCAAAAGTAGTGGGCGGCAGGAACAACCGGGATGGGCTGGCGGGTGATGTCTATTCCCAGCTCCAGGCAACGGACGTGGATGGTGGGAAAACGTTCCCGGATACGCTCCGGCGACAGGGCGGAATGAATATCCAACAGGACATGTGGGTAGCCGTGCTCGACCATCTCGTGGTGGATGGCGCGGGCTACCACGTCGCGCGGGGCCAGATCACCCCATTGGGGGGCATAATCATCCATAAAATGGCGGCCATCGGGCGTGAACAAGCGTCCCCCCTCCCCCCGCACCGCCTCCGAGATGAGAAAGCCGTCCCCATCCGGCACGGCAAAGGTCGTGGGGTGAAACTGGACGTACTCGGCGTTGATCACCCGCGCTCCGGCCCGGTAAGCCATCGCCAGCCCATCCCCCCGTGCCACCTCCGGGTTAGTGGTGTAGCGATAGATGCGACCCAGCCCGCCGGCGGCCAGAATAGTCACCCCGGCCAAATAGCGGCGGACGACGCTCTGCGAGTGCTCGAAAACATAAGCGCCGTGACAGGTGACAGGCTCATAGACGGTCAACTGGTCGCTGGCGTGATGGGGAAACGTGATCAGGTCTACCCCGGTGGCTCCGGTGACGATGCGGACGTTGGGCCGCTTTTGCAGGGCCGCAATGAGCGCCTGAATGATTGCCTTGCCGGTGGCGTCGCCGACGTGGAGGACGCGCGGGCGCGAGTGAGCGCCCTCCCGGCCATAGGCTAACCGCCCATCGGGCGCACGGTCGAACGGGACGGCGACCTCGTCCACGAGCACCCGGCGCACCAGGTCGGGGCCTTCCTCCGCCAGGATGCGGGCGGCGGAGGGCAGGCTGAGACCTGCTCCGGCGGCCAGGACATCTTGAGCTATCAAAGCGGCGCTATCATCATCGCCCAGCGTGACGATGCCCCCCTGGGCGTAGCGGGTGTTGCTCTCCTCCGGCTCAGCGGCGCGGGTGATGATGGTGATCTGCCGCTGCGTATCTTGCGCCAACTGCAATGCAGCCGACGCACCGGCGATGCCGCAGCCGATGATTAGAACGTCGCTTTGATGAACATCCATTAGCCAACCTCCAGCATCCCAGACCCTAAAGGTTTCGGAAAACCTTTAGGGTCTCTCATATCTCTAGCATCCGCTCCAACGCCACCCGCGCGTCGCGGGCCACGTCGGGCGGGACTGTGACTGGATTGATGATCTCGCCTCGGGCCAATCCCTCCAACACGCGGGCCAGCTTCTCCACCGTGATGAGATTCATCGTCCGGCAATAGCTCGGCGCGGGAGAGAGGGAGACAATGAGTTGCTCCGGGTGCTCTTCCGCCAACCGATTGACCAGGTTGAACTCGGTGCCGATGGCCCATTTGGCCCCCGGCGGCGATTCCTCCACCTGACGGATGATGTAAGCGGTGGAACCGGCCTCGTCCGCCAAGTCCACGACCTCCATCGGGCACTCGGGATGGACGATGATGTGGATGTCCGGCTCTCGCTCGCGCCAGGCGGTCACGTGCTGCGGATGGAAGCGTTGATGGGTGTTGCAAAAGCCGCGCCAGAGCAAAATGCGGGCCTTTTGCAGGATCACGGCCTCTTGCCCGCCAAAGGGACGGCTCGGATTCCACAGCAACATCTCTGCCAGCGGGATACCCATTTTCTTGGCAGTGTTGCGGCCCAGGTGTTGGTCGGGGAAGAAGAGAACGCGGGGCCGTCGCTCGAGCGCCCAGGTCAGCACCGCCTGTGCGTTTGAGGAGGTGCAGACCAGTCCTCCGTGCCGCCCACAGAAAGCCTTGAGTGCAGCAGAGGAATTGACATAGGTGATCGGCGTCACCTCGCGCTCGACGTCCATCGCCTGGCCCAGTTCCGCCCACGCTTGCTCCACGTCCTCCAGATCGGCCATCTCTGCCAGCGGACAACCGGCCTCCCGGTCGGGGATGAGCACGGTCTGGCCGGGTTGGGCCAGGATGGCGGCCGTCTCGGCCATAAAGTGAACGCCGCAAAAGACAATGTACTTGGCCTCACGGCAATTGGCGGCGTCGCGGGCCAGCTTGAGCGAGTCGCCGCGAAAGTCGGCGAACTGGATCACCCCGTCCTTCTGGTAATGGTGGCCCAGGATGACGAGTGAATCGCCCAGTTGGGATTTGAGATCTGAGATTGGAGATTGGAGATTGGAGATTTTCATACTCAAGTCGAGGGCGGGAGCAGAGTGAGTGAGCGCGCCGACCGAGATATAGTCCACACCCGTAGCGGCGATAGCGGCGATGGTCTCTAAATTGACGTTGCCGGAAGCCTCCAACGGCGTCAGTCCGGCGGCTATCTCGACCGCCTCCCGCATTTCATCCAGGCTCATATTGTCCAGCAGAATGCGGTCCACGTCAAGCGGCAGCGCCTGGCGCAACTCATCCAGGTTCCTGACCTCAACCTCAATGGGTAAATCGGGATAGCCCGCTCTGGCCCGTTCGACGGCGGCGGTGATTCCGCCGGCGGCGTCAATGTGATTATCCTTGACCATCATCATATCGTGCAGACTCATGCGATGGTTCCGCCCGCCGCCCATGCGCACGGCGTATTTTTCCAGCAAGCGGTAGCCGGGGTGTGTCTTGCGGGTGTCCAGGATAACCGCGCCGGTTCCGGCGACCGCGTCCACGAAAGCGCGGGTGAGCGTGGCGATGCCCGAAAGCCGCTGCAAAAAGTTGAGCGCGATCCGCTCTGCCGCCAGCATCCCGCGCCCCGGCCCCGTCACCTCGGCCACCAGGTCGCCTGGTTCCACCCTCACTCCATCCTGGACGTGGTATGTGAACCGCAAATCGGAATCCACCCGGGAAAAGGCCGCCTCGGCCACAGGCAGCCCGGCGACGACGCCCACGCTTTTGGCAACGATGCGCCCGTGTAGCTCCAGTCCGACCGGCAGCACCGCCTCGGAGGTGGCGTCTCCCGGCCCAATGTCCTCGGCGATGGCAAGCTCAATAAGGGACCGGGCAGTGTTGAGAATATCCTCCATCAAATCATCCCTCCCTCACTCGAAAAATAGGTGGCATAGCTCGTTTGTGCTCGGAGCGTGCCATCATCCCCTGTACCTTTTCCAGCGTGGCCGGTTCGATGCCGGCGGTATCTCCCGCTGCGATGGTCGCCAGTACCCGGTCGAGTTCGCGGTAGGTGATGCCCATCTCGCCCTCATCGGTCTGGCCGGGCCACAGCCCCGCCGATGGCGCCCGCTCGACAACCTCGCGCGGTACACCTATCTCGCGGGCCAGTTCCCACACCTGGGTTTTGTCGAGATCCCCCAGGGGCAGGAGATCCGCCCCGCCGTCGCCCCACTTGGTGAAATACCCGATGGCGAGTTCTGTCTTGTTGCCCGATCCCAGCACCAGATAGTTGTGCGACTGGGCCAGGTAGTAGAGGGTGATCATCCGCAGACGGGGCTTGACGTTGGCGGCGGCCAGGCGATTATCCGAGGGCGGCAGGGCAGCGGTCAGCGCATCGTAGGCCGCGCCCAGATCCACGGTGACGGTGGAAATGCCGAGCGAGTCGGCAACAAGTTGGCCCAACTGGGCGTCCTCCGGTATCGAATGGCAGGGCATCAAGACAGCCAGAACGTGCTCCGGGCCGACGGCGCGCGCGGCCAACGCGGCAGCGGCGGCCGAATCCACCCCGCCGCTGAGGCCGCAGACGAAACCATCGGCGCTGGCATCGTCGAGTTGTTCGCGCAGCCAGACAGCGATTTGCCCGGAAAAAGTCATTGGAACCTCCTTCATAGTGTTAAACATACACTAAATGTCCACAAAAAAGAAAAACCATTGGCACAATTTTTGCAAAGTATAGTTCAAAGGTAGGATTTGTCAAGGAAACAGGCGCCTGGTTTTGACCTCCGCCACAGCATCATCCCGAAAGTGGTAGAGCTTGGCGGGGCGGCCCTCGCCGGCGCGATGGTCGCCAGTTTCTTCGATGACGCCCGCGCCAAGAATTTTGCGCCGAAAGTTGCGCTTGTCCAATTGCTCTCCCAGGATGATCTCGTAGGCAGTTCGCAGCTCGCTCAAGACAAAAGTCTCTGGCAAAAGCTCAAACCCCACGGCGGTATACTCTAGTTTGTAGCGTAGCCGTTCCAGAGCGTAGCTCAAGATGTCGGCGTGGTCAAAGGCCAGCGGCGGCAAATCGTAGACAGACCACCAACCGGTCTCAGCGGCATCTGAACCAGCGTGGGGGTCAATGGCGGAGACAGTGACCAGCGCAAAGTAGGCCACTGTGATGACGTGTCCCCGAGGGTCGCGGCCCGGATCACCAAAGGTGTAGAGTTGCTCCAAGTAAACTTTGCGGACGCCAGTCTCCTCCTCTAGCTCCCGCAGCGCCGCCTTTTCCAGCGATTCGCCCACGTCCACAAAGCCGCCAGGGATGGCCCACATGTCCTCGAAAGGAGGATGTGCGCGCTTGACGAGCAATACCTGTAGGTCATCCTCGCGCAAGGTAAAGATAACGACGTCCACTGTGACCGATGGGTGGGGGTAGTCTTTCAACGACATTGGCTGTAACTCCAAAATATAGAAAGCCGGTAGTGGTTATATACTGAGCGCAATTGAGTTGAGTGAGTTTGGATTGGAGGCTTTAGCCGGATTTGACCCAGTTTTGCCACGTTTACCCGGCTAAAGTCTCTATTCCGGCCCTCTTGCGATGTTTTCGAGACTCAGCCTATATTTCGCATCCTGACGCAGCCTATTTGTGTCTTTTTCAAAAAGTCGGGGAAAGAAACCAGGTTTTTTCTGAAAAACCTGGTTTCTCACTGACAAACGGCGAAACTGCCCAAATTGGGTTTGGGAGAGCAAAGTGTCAAGCCCCAAATCAAGCTGTCCAGAAGTGCGGAAAATAGGCTCAGTAGATCCAAATTTCAGACCTCGGAGGTCTCGGAAGGTGACACATTGGCAGCAAAATTGCTTAGATTGCGCCCGTTTTTACCGGCAAAGGCGCTCTCGAGAAACCTCCGAGGTCTTGTTGTCGTAACATTTTGGATCTACTGAGACTGGAGCAATTCACGGATTTGATTTGGGTGCGTTTCGTTTCAGTTGTAGCGCAGGGCCTTGTGCCCGTTAAACGGCTGTAACATGCCCACGAGGGGCTTACTACCCAGGGCTGTTCAGTTCTCACACAGAGCGCTCACGGCCCATGCAACAAAGCATCAACTTTTGGGTAATTTTCCTGATTCCGACGTTTTCTGTGGTTGAGCATCCTGAGTAGCGCGAACAGCGTGAGCGCGTATCGAAGCCGAGTCCTGAGCCTGTCGAAGGGGGTGCGATTTTACAACGTTTTACGGTATTCTTCGCACCCTT
>Ga0164311_10000433_pt1 | contig 18098 bp, 14 predicted proteins | sample GuaBasSedimGuay2_FD_121796 | JGI IMG/M metagenome (GOLD analysis project Ga0164311, IMG submission 121796) | Subseafloor sediment microbial communities from Guaymas Basin, Gulf of California, Mexico - Guay2, Core 4569-9, 9-12 cm | ecosystem: Environmental > Aquatic > Marine > Hydrothermal vents... | reverse complement strand
TGATGCGATTCTCGCATCTTCACCGAAGGTCTCGTAGAAGTCGCCGACCCTGAAGAAGAGGATTGCATCCTTGTATTTCTCCTTTATGCGAAAATATTGACGGAGCATGGGCGTCAGTTCCACATTAATCACCCCTGATGCTTTTATATGCAGAAGAGAAAAATGGAGAGGGATGGCTGAAGTAAGGGCCCGTGGCTCAGCATGGATAGAGCACCGGCCTTCTAAGCCGGGGATCGCGGGTTCAAGTCCCGCCGGGTCCGCTCGCTCTTAAGCAAGCGAAGGCCTTGCTGGCAATTGACATGCCAAGTAACCGAAAATCTTTTTAAGATAAAATATGAATATTGGGAAGGTCAGCGGTGGCAATGTATGCGTTGACAGTAGATGCGCTTTTTGCGTCATTCCGTAGAGGTCTCAGGAACGGAAATTGGAAGAAGCTGAAAGAGCGGGAGAAGGCATTATTCAAGGCGGCGCTTTGTTATCTGAGGCGAGGCGGAAGGATTGTGAGCGTGTCTGTTTTGGAGAAGCTCCGCTTGCTCATAGAGAAATTGAATGAGACGAGAGGGATGAGAATATTTAGAAAGGGATTCGAGAGAGCGATTGAAATTTTGAACGCATGCAAAAATTTTGCATGGTTTCCTTCTTTAAAGAAATGGCTAAAAGAACCCGATTATATATTCTGGCTCGGAACAACATGAGAAGAAAATCATACTCACGTGCCAAAAATCTGAGTAAGATTAAGCGTCCGCTGGATTTGATGGGGGTAGTAGGCATCCAGAATGAGTATATACGTAATGCGTATATGAATATGTTAGGCGTAATCGGGGGCGACGGGCTTGAAGGTATAAAGTACTGGAGGTGGATGACTAAAAAAGTGGAAATATCTGAACAAAATAAGAACAATATCCTTCTTCTATTGGCAGGAATATGTGGGTGTGTGGGTAGTACGGTATGTGCTGCAATAGGTGATGTAAAGAATAACTCCACATCAACTCTTTACCGGTATTTAATGACAGAATCCGAAAAAACGATAAAAAAGATCAGGCTACCCTTTACACCAGTATCTCATATAGACATTGCTGGATGGGACATACAAAATCTAAGTATTCCGGAGGCAATAGAAAATAACAAAGTATTACCTTATGAGAAATGGATGAAATTTGAACGTTGGTTGAATAAAATAGAAGTTATGAATTTTCCAACAGGCAATAAAGTGGAAACGGTGATAAATAAATTGCGTCAACAAATAAGGAGTATTAAATGTAGATATCCGCATCATAGAGCAATATTTGTTAATCTTTTGCCAGCAACAGTCCCCTATAGTTGGAAAAAGGAGAGTATTAAAAAAGTTTTTACTAGTTCTGTAAAAGACTATCCTCCGGACCTAATGTATTCTATTGCTGCAATTTTAGAGAATGTTCCTTTAATTAATTTTACATCAAATGATATATCACACCCGGTACTGATTGAACTATCACAACAAAAAACGGTCCCTATATGCGGAAATGATGGAAAAACAGGGCAAACCTATTTCAAAATGGTGTTGGCATCTGCATTTGCCGCAAGATGTCTATATGTTGATGGATGGTATAGTTTAAACATTCTAGGCAATATGGACGGAAAAAATCTCTCAGACCCTACAAGATCTGCATCTAAGATTAAGAATAAATCAAAGGTATTAGAGGATATTCTAGGATACAAAGTTGGTCAAAAATATGAGACGCCGTCAAACATTGTTCGAATAGACTATTATCCTCCCCGAGGTGATTGTAAAGAGGCTTGGGATGTCATAGATTTTTTAGGAATTTTTGACATGCCAATGAGTCTTCGTATAAATCTTCAAGGCCGTGATTCAATCCTAGCTGCGCCTCTTATTATAGATCTTGCTCGATGGATGGCACTTATACATCAAGCAAAGATTGGTGGCATTATAAAAGAGTTGGCATTCTACTTCAAATCACCAATGGGTAATCACAATTATCATACCTTTCAGGATCAGATACTTGCATTATATAAATTAGGAAGGAAACTAAAAAGAAATTACGAGGTGACTCACGATGAATGATGTGACAGTTATAACCGTTACACATAATAGAGTAAATCTACTAAAACGTGCAATCGAGTCTGTCCAAAATCAGGATTATAATGGCCCAATATATCATATGATTATTGTTGACGAAGATGACAAAATGACACAACATTTCTTAAGGCAAATTACACAACGATATTCCAATGTTTATTATTTCGCTCTACCAAATGAGAACGAGGACAAAGGAACAATTCGCTTAGCCAAACTTAGAAATTGGGGCGTAAAAAGGGCAAAAACAGAGTGGATTTGTTTCTTAGATGATGACAATATTTTTGCGAGAAATCATATATCTTCATTAATCCAACACGCAATTAAACACAATTTACGTGCAGTTCACTCATACAGAATTCTTCTAAATAGAGATGGTACTCCCTTCCTTGGAAATTATTATCCTTGGATTCCTGATCATAAAGAAGCTAAAAAAATTTATAAAAAATTATGTGAGATCGGTGTTATGACACCAGGATCTAATATCGTTAAAGATCGGGCAAATACAGGGTGGGTGGATGCTGGGGAATGGTTATTACGCAGGGATTTACTTTGGGAAATACCTTTCAGAGAGGAATATACCAATGAGGAATTAAAAAATAATGTAGGAGATGATGATAAACTATTATATGATCTATTGGTAGCAGGAGAACCCATAGGTTGTACAGAGAAACCCACATTAATTTATTATTTGGGGGGATATTCAAACAATTTTAAATATTTTGAGAGTGGTGATAAATATGATTAAAGCAAATGAAGATTTCATTAAAAAAATCATTATGAAAGATGTGGAAAAGATATGCGCACGTTATAAGATAAGTTTTGATGAGGTAATGAATAAGCTTATGACTAATCTTTTATCAGATTCTGAGTTTGTGGAATATATATCTGAAAGATATGATGAGGAGGATATAACTAGACTGAAAAAATATAAGGATATTATTAAAAAGACAAAAAAACAGATTTATTATGAGCTACGTCAATATAAGCAGGATAGAAAAAAAGTTATAAATATAATTGAGAACATCTCTAGAAAAATTGGAAAAGAAAAGATCTGTGACGATGAAGTCGAAAAACTTTTTCAAGAATTATTGTTTATGCACACGTCAACAAAAGAAAGGTTGCCATGGAGTGGGAAATTCTATGCTACTATATTCAAATATACTGGAAAAACAAGATATGTTCTTGATCTGGGATGTGGATTACAACCTATTTCTTTTCCCTATGATATGTTTGGAACGGATTATTATGTTGCAATTGATAAAGATCCAATAGTTATAGATGCTTTAAGTCTGTTTAGCAAATGTAGAAGAAGTTGCAAAATTATTCCATTACAACTTGATTTATTAGACTCGTATTGGAGAGATCATTTGCCTTTATATTCCGACCAATATGATCTCACTTTTATGCTAAAAATAATACCTGTACTTCAAAGAAATAATAAAGATGCCCTTAAAAAGCTGAGTGATATACCTTCAAAATATATCGTGGTTTCTGGCAATGTGGAAGCATTGACAAGATATGAGAAAATATATTATCGAGAAAGAAGAATAATCTTAAAATATATTGAGAATGTAGGTAGGGAAATAATATATGAGTTTAATATTGGGAATGAGTTTGGTTATATAATCAGGTGAGGTGATTAAAATGAACATTTGTATGTTATCCAGAGCTATGCCAATCCACTGTCTTGGTGGGATGGAAATAAATACTTTGAGACTTGCCAAAAAACTCGTCAAACATAACCATGAAGTCACAATATTGACCACTAGTTATCCTAATTCTCTAAATGATGATAGTGTGGATGTTGTCGAAGGCGTTAAAATTTATTATATAGGAAGTTGTTCCCCTGGAAAATATTCGAAAGAATTTGGAGCAAAAAGTGTAGATATTTTTATGAAGTTACACAAAGATACACCATTTGACATAGTACACAGCCAAAATTCCTCTTCTCTGTACTTATATCGAAGAGGTATTTTCAAAAAATATAATTTACCTCATGTGATAACGTGGCATGGCACACATCTTGATTGGATCCTCACAAGTATATGTTCAGACATCGCAAAAATAGGTAGAGTTCGGAAAGGAATAATGGACACACTTGTTCATATATACCGTCTACTAATTAATGATATTTGGCTCACGAGAAGTGCAGACGCTGTTATTGCTCTTGATAAAGAAGCCGCATTTAAAATCAAAGTACAATACCTTGCTTCTAGAAAAAAAGTATACGAAATATATACGGGTGTTGATATTGCTAAGTTTTATCCCACAAAAAACAGAAATATCAGGGCAAAACTCGGTATGTCTGACGATGATTTTGTATTACTATGTGTGGGTAGAATCGTGTATGAAAAAGGTTTTCAAAACGCTCTTGTAGCGCTTACTAAACTATTGAAACTCTTCCCAGACATTAAACTTATAATTGTAGGAGACGGGCCTTTCAAATCCGAATTGGAAATAATGACTAAAAAACTAAATGTGGCCTCTAATGTGATTTTTACGGGTAGGATTTCTGATGAAGATCTACTACTACAATATATAAACTCTTGTGATCTTTTCATAAACCCAATACTTCATATAAGTAGCTTTAATACAACACTTGCTGAAGCAATGGCATGTGGTAAAGTTGTAATAACCTCTCGTACAGGGGGTGTGTCTACACTTATAACAAACTGGCATAACGGAATACTCATCAACAGAGGCTCCGTAAGTGATCTTGTTAATGCAATTAAAAAAATAAGAAACAACCCTTCCTTAGCCAGAATGCTCGGAAAAAATGCCAGAGATACTATTGTAACTAAGTTTAATATTGATATGATGATTAGAAAATATATAAAGCTATATGAAAAACTAATTGCTAAGAGAGGAAGAAGGGAGGTGTGTGTATGAATAAACGTTTACTTAATGCAAAATTGAATTATAAAGAATTACTAAAGAGGGTAACGGTTCTCGAGAGCTATCCGCGAATGTTATTTCTTGAACTAACGCGAGCATGCAATTTGGCATGCCCTATGTGTCGGTCTATCAGATTAACGGGAAGAAATCTATATATGACTGATAATGTATTAACTATTATCAAGGAAGAAATTATTCCGTATGTTTCTGTTGTTGACCTGCGGGGGTGGGGGGAGTCTACTTTAGATTCACGATTGTTTTCATTAATTGATGAGTTTACAGAATTAGGAATACGAACCCGAATATACACGAACCTCACTACGCATGATGAAAATTATTGGTACGAAATGGGGGCAAAAAAGATAGATATCGCAATTTCAGTAGATGCAGCAAACCCGCAAGTGTACGAAAATATTCGCCGTGGAGCAAAATATAGTCAGTTCTTATCGAATCTAAAATCTTTAACTAAATCGCGTAAAGAGCATAATATAAATAGTGAAACATATTTTTCTATGGTAGTGAGTGATATAAATATTTCTCAAATACCGCTCATAGCTAAACTTGCATATGAATATAATATTCCTCTTATTAGGTTAAATCCAATTACAGTAGGACAAGTACATGGTAGATACCCTTCAAAAATAGGAATCAGCAAAGATAGATACCAAGAATATTTAGCTGCAATCTCAGAAGCCTTAGAAATTTGCAGAAGAAAAAAAATAAGATTACAATTGGGTGCAAATATCTTTCCAACAAATGATGGTGGATTCGATCTATGTATCCATCCATGGACATATGTAGGTATAAGATATGATGGTAGTGTTATTTTTTGTGACCATTTAATGGCTAATGATTCTGCTATTATGGGCAATATTAAAAAAATTCCTTTTAAAGAGATATGGAATAGTCCAGAGTACCAACGATTAAGAAAATGGCACCTAAGAAAAAATTTTGTATTCTTGAGAGAGCAAGGTATAGAATGCGACTGGTGTTACAAAAATAGATATGCGGATTGTGAATATTTGTTTCATTCAAAGTATAAGCCGTTGGACCTATGGAGGTGACTGAAAATGCTAAAAAACCATAAGTACAAAGGAACCCTTCTTTTATCACCACATTCGGATGATATAGTAATGTCATCTTTTCAAATAATAAAGAATGAAATCTTACCAAAGCCCATACATATGGTAACTATATTTTCTGTAAGTGAATATATTTTAACTCCAAATGATATACACTTAACACAAAAAGATATAACAAATATTCGACTAAATGAAGATATAGAATTTTGTAGAAAATATGGTATATCTTATCACTATTTTAAGTTTCCTGATGCTGGGATAAGACTTGGAAGAGCTATTTGTGATGCTTGTTATCCTTTGGATAATAAATTAATATTTGATGTAAGAAAACAACTTTCTCAGTTAATATATATATTGAAGCCCAAAATAATTGTCTGTCAATATCCATATGGACATAAACAACATATTGATCATCGAACGGTATTTCATGCTTTATCTGATATCGTGAGATCCAAAATTATTAGAGAGATAAATGTATATTTTTTGGATGATATCCCATATAGTAGAATACCTCTAGATACAGTACTGATATGGAACAATATATATTATGTTCCCAAAGTGTTTGTTGTAGAAAATGTAGAAGAAAAATATAGTGCTATGAACATATATAAAAGTCAGATGTGTGAAGAATATTTCAAAGGAATTAAAAAGACTATATCTAAAATCAAAGAAAACGAAATCACAGAAACTCTATGGGTTCCTGTAAAGCACATGGCTCCTGAGAGAATGAGGAGGGACAGAAAATGAGGATACTCCTTATACAACCGCCTTTTTATCGCTTTCTTAATGTTACAATTAATTACTTTCCATTAGGCCTTGGATATATTGGGGCTGCCCTTCTAAAAGCTGGATATGAAGTAAAAATTTATCATGCAGATTATATGCCTCGTTCTTCCAATTTAGAGACAAAATATAGAGAGATTATGAAAAGTCATGAATATTATTGGGACGCATTGACAAACGATTCGCATGAATGTTGGTGTGATATTCGCAAGGTGATAGGTATGTATAACCCAGATATTGTAGGTACAACAGCAATGGATGTTACCTATCCATCAGCAACAAAAATACTTAAAATTGCAAAAGATATAAATAGTGATATTGTTACGGTATTAGGTGGGCCTTCAATTACTATAAGACCACAAATGGCACGGAAGAAGTTTATTGACTATGCTATAGTAGGAGAAGGAGAAGAGGCTTTTGTTTCTTTGGTTAATAATATTAAAAAGGGCTCATATGATAACTTGAAAAATATCAAAGGTGTTTGTTTGTGGGATGATAATAATTTCTATATTGGAGAAAGAGCACCATATATTGATGCTAATAAGTATAGTAAACCTGCACGAGAAATTTTATCTTTTAAAAAATATGACTCTGATGTTTATGGAGATATTATAACTTCAAGAGGTTGTCCATTTAAGTGCTATTATTGTAACGCTCCCATAGTCTCAGGTACACAAGTACGATACAGAAAAATCAAAAACGTGATTGAAGAAATCACAGAAGTACATGAAAATTACGGAACACGATATTTTCATTTTTATGATGATGTCTTCACGCTAAACAAAAATAGAACGATGAAACTGCTTACTGAATTAGAGAAATGTAATTTAGATATAAGATTTTGGTGCAACACCCGAACTGACTTATTGGATACAGATATAGTCAAATCATTGAAATCTGCCGGATGCGATGAAGTAGCCATAGGAATAGAATCAGGCAGCGATCGAATTCTCAAACTTATTAATAAAAAAATCACTGTGAAGCAAATCAAAGAATGTATAGAGCTTTTAAATAAATGGGATATGGGTTGGTCTGCTTTTATTATGCTAGGTTTTCCTATGGAAACGGAAGAAGATATTAGGAAGACAATTAAATTAATGGAAGAAATAGATCCGCCAAGAGGTTTTGTAATTAGCTTATTTACCCCATACTATGGAACTCCATTATATGAATATATGAAAAAATATAAACTTCTGCCAGATACTGAATATTGGGGATTTTATACACATTAAAGCCCAATGAATTATTTCACTTCGAATATTCCAAAAAAGATTTTTGAGGAATATGTTAATAGAGCAATAGATATTGCAGACGGAAAATCACATAAGTGTTTACCCACAGATAGGCGGAGGTGATAAAGAGTATGAGTTATTGCATAAAAGATAGAAAGATCCGTTCAGCTACTATAGAGGTAAATGTGGTTTTTCACTGCAACCTCTCATGCCGTGCTTGTAGTCATTTGTCACCATATTCAAAACCATACTTTGTAGATCCTGATTCTCTCCATAATGACCTAATAATATTATCTAAATATTTTCATGCTGAACGTATAAATCTTCTAGGAGGTGAGCCACTCCTGCACCCACGATTATTGGACATAATTGATGTAGTAAAAGATACTGGTATTGCTGATAAAATAAGGGTTGTAACAAATGGATTGTTGTTGTCTTCAATAGATGAATATTTTTGGAGAGCCATTGATGAATTATCTATTTCTGTGTATCCCCAAACCGAAGCAAAATTAAATATAGATTCATATAAACATTACGCCCAAAAATATAATAAAAAAATTGAAATTCTTTATTTTGATTATTTTCGTGAAGCATATTCTGAGGTAGGTACGGATGATATATATCTAATAAGGAGGATTTTCAAAACATGTCAAATAGCCCATATATGGCAATGTCATACAGTCCATAATGGGTTCTTCTATAAGTGCCCACAATCTCTATTTATCCCCATGATACTTAAGAACAAGGAAAAACATTTATTTGATGCAGATCGTGTTAAAATTATCGATTCTGATGATTTTTTCGTGAATCTATTAAATTATCTTCAATCTTCAGAGCCTCTAAAAACATGTCGCTTTTGCTTGGGTTCGGTAGGAAAATTATTTCCTCATCAGATGATTCCCCCCAAAAAAGTGAGAGAACAATATAAGACTGAAGAGCTATTAGATTGGGGCCATCTTAAGAGATTAGAAAGAGATCCTAAATCGCCAGAGCTGTGTTTACGCCATCAAATCAAACAGGCAAAGGAGGTGATACTTTGAGACTATATAACAAAAATATTTTAGTTACAGGAGGTGCAGGGTTTATAGGATCACATCTTATTGATAAACTATTAGAGAGAAATAATCATGTTAGAGTTATAGATAATCTAAAGTTCGGTAATAAAATAAGTCTTCAATCAATTACTAAAGTTGAGTTTTATAAGGGAGATATAACGAATAAAAATTTAATGTCTAAAATCATGAAGGATATTAATATTATTTTTCATTTGGCTGCAAATGTAGGTGTAGATGTTGTTAGCAGAGAGCCGTTAGAAACTATGATCACGGATGCTATTGGGGTCAGAAATATAGTTGATATTGGTAATAAAGAGGGTGTAGAAAAAATAATTTTTGCATCCTCATCTATGGTCTATGATAAAGACATAGATACACCAATTGACGAAGAAACAAGAGTGTCACCCACGAACTGTTATTCTGTAGGTAAACTATTCGTTGAGACATATCTAATGGAAAACTTTAAACAAAAAGGTTGCCCCGTTACAATTCTTAGACTTTTCAATGTGTATGGTCCTCGTCAAGATGAACGTATGGTTATTCCAAGATTTTTTAAAGCCGCAATAAATAATGCTCCCCTAAAAGTTTATGGAGATGGAAAACAAATCCGTGACTTCACTTATGTTGAAGATGTAACTGAGGCGTTCATAGCAGCAGCAGAATGTCAAAGAACTGACGGGAAAATTTATAATATATCAAAAGGCACAGAAATTAGTATATATCAACTAGCAAAGCTTATAATAAAGGTGACTGGTTCCAGGTCTAAGATAGAGTTCGAAGAAATACCTTTAGAAAGGAAAAACTTCGAAGTAAAAAGACGGGTTTCAACCTCAAGCAAATTTGAAAAAGATACTGGTTTTACATGTAAGACGGAACTTGTTGAAGGGTTGAAAAAATGTTACATTTATTATAAAATGAGGTGGAAAAGATGACGAAAGTGGTCTGTATAGTGGGATTAGGCACAGTTGGAAAAGAATTATTGGTTCTATGTCATAAAAAAGGTTATACTGTACGTGGGTATGATATTGATGAAAAGCAAGTGATGTTGATAAATAGTCAATTAAATAGTTATATTGCATTTACAGATTTAGAAAAAGCAATAAATGGTGCAGAAATTATCGTGATCTGTGTATCATCATCTAATATGGGCATACCTGATATATCCCCAGTAATATCTGCTTGTAAAGAAGTTTCAAAATATCTTAAGGGGGGTGAATTGATAATAATTGAATCTACTGTCCCCCCATCATCCATTAAGAGTAATATTCTTCCAATATTTAAAAAAAGCTTAGCAGGCGAACAGAAAAAAATATATCTAGCTTGCTGTCCGGAGAGACTCGATGTTGGTAATAAAAAGTGGACAATTGAAAATATACCCCGAGTTTTGGGAGGTATTGATGAAGATTCTGTACATAAAGCAAAAGAGTTTTATAAATGTCTAATTGATGCAGAAATATATTGTGTGTCCTCTCCAGAAGCTGCAATGATGACAAAAATAATTGAAAATTGCTTTAGATATCTTAATATATCTTTTGTTAATATGTTGGCAAAGTGCCTGCCATCTTTTGAGTTCGATACTGAAGAAATCCTCAAAGCTGCAAGTACTAAACCATTTGGTTTTATGATGTTTTATCCTGGCTTAGGCGTTGGTGGAGAATGTATACCTCTCAGTATCCATATTTTAATGGATATGCTTAAAGATTCTAAATGTGATGTATCTTTATTAATAAACGCAAAGAAAATAAACGAAGGAATGATTTATTATGTAAAGGATGTTCTCGTGAATCTAAGTAAAAAAATAAACATCAATACAGTTACCGTTATCGGTCTATCCTATAAAGGCGGATGCAACATAACAAAAAATAGTATGGCTTTTCGATTGATATCTTTACTGAAAGGTTTAGGTGATAGATTTGAAATATATAGATATGATCATCGGCAACCCAATATCTCGGATTTTGCAGATATCAACGATGTGCTTAGATATTCTGATTGTCTAATAATCGCAAATAATGATCCCGTGTGGTCTAAAGTATTTAGTAGCTATAACTTGAAACATAGTAATGTAAAATGCATAATAGATTGCTATGGAGTAATTGACGAAAAAGATTTAATGAGCAAATTACAAATTCTATATTGGAGGCTTGGAAAGAGTAAGATGAAAATGGGAGGTGATTATAACTATGAATATGCCTAAACTTCAAGCAGTACAGATACAGACAACTTCTTTCTGCACAACTAATTGTATTATGTGTCCTCAGGCATTACGTGAACATAAGGATTTTAAATCCATCAATAAAGGAAATATGAGTGATAGACTATTTATAAAGATTTTAGAGGATTGCAAAGAGATGAATGTGAAATATATAGCTCCATATCTTATGGCTGATCCACTTATGGATCCGAAAATCTTCGAGCGTATAGAACAGATTAGAGAAATTTGTGGTAATGACTCTTTTATAGAACTCAGTATTAGTCCTACCAAATTAGATGATGAAATCATTCAGAAGCTGCTTAAGGCTCCGTTGTCATTATTGAGAATCTCCTTCCACGGTCTGACTGAAGATGAAATTCAAAGAACTATGCCTGGGATGGAATATAAAAGAAGTATTAAATATCTTCATCAACTCATATATCTTCTGAAAAAGCAAAAACCATATAAATTCGAAATAGCATACTTAAGAGGAATATTTACATACAAAAGAGACTTAGAAATATGGAAATACTGGGAGGAAAAGGGGGTTGATGTAAATTCATGGTGGTTGATTTCTAGGGCAGGAAATGCCTTCCCCGGCCACCCACAATATTATGGCAAAATAATAGGATGCAAAGAAAAACGTGCCGAACATTGGGCACATATTCTATCTGATGGCACTGTGATTTTGTGTTGTAATGATTATCAAGAAGAGGTTGTGCTGGGAAATGTAAAAAAATGCTCTTTGAGAGATATTTGGACTGGTGCCGCACGACAGCAAATTTTTGAGTACTTTCAAGGTAAGCGTGATATGCCACAGAATTTCTTATGTAAACGATGTGAATGGGCAGAGATAAGGAGTCTAATACCAATTTCAAATACGCAACATATAAAATCCAAAGAAACTAATACTATAGCCGTTATAACCTTAACAAGAAAAAGGCCTCATCTCTTACTAAGAGCAATCAAATCTGTTCAAAATCAAATTGGAAATATACACATAAAGCATATAATATTAGTGGATGATGACGATAAGCATACTATCAAAATGCTACAGTGTTTGGAAAAATCCAGAAGCCTTCCCCAAAATGTCGTTTGGTATTGTGTTCCTCGCAATAAATATGAAAAATCCGGTCCTAGTAGATCAGCTAAACTACGGAATTACGGTGTAAGAGTGGCGAATACTAGCTGGATAGCCTTTTTAGATGATGACAACGAGTGGCTTCCATATCACTTAGATTCTTTACTTAAATGTGCTATTCGGACAGGAGTACGAGTTGTCCACTCATATAGATATATTCTCAATAGTGACGGTTCACCATTCCTTGAAAAAAAACATCCATGGTATACGGATATAAATGAAGGGAAAAGAACATATAGTGATTTGTGTAAAAGAGGTATTTTTGTGCCTGGGACTTGTGTAATGCGGGATAGGGTGGACCCATCTGCACGTCCAGAGCCATTCACATCAATAGATATAAGTGAGGCACTTTTTGCTCGAGAAATACTTTTAGATGAGCCTTTTGAAGAACACTATACCGAAAAAGATGCTTTAGAACTAATAGGTGAAGATGACAAGCTGTTTTATGCTTTAATGAAAAAAGGAGAACCCATTGTTTGTACTCATCAGGCCACATTAATGTATTATCTCGGTGGTTATTCAAATAATCCAAAAAAGAGGGATGAACTAGAATTTTCTTGGGCCACTACCGTAGACAAAGGAGGGAGATAATATGTATCAAAAAATAATCTGAAGAATGGTATCTTGAATACCGGTATGTCTCACCTTTTTAAACACGAAAGAATATATGTGTACTGCAGAATTGACGATATATACGATTGGACCCCCGCAGTCAAAAAGCTTTTATTGCTGTTGATTAGAAAAAATTTCCCTGTAAACCTTCAAATCATACCTGCTCGTGTAACTAAAGAATGCATCAATAATCTCCGAGATTTTAAAAATAAATATCCTAGCCTTATATCATTTGGACAGCATGGTTTCTCTCATGAAAACTATGGAGATATATATTGTTATGAATTTGGCCCTAAAAGAACATACAGACAACAGTATAATGATATAGTTAGAGGTTATCTTATATTAAAGAGAATATTTGGTGATCATTTTTTTGAAGTTTTCACTCCACCATATAATACGTTTAATGAACATACCTTGGATATTTGTAATAGAGTCGGCTATAAGGTATTTTCGCAGGGAGGGTGTTCTTACTTGGGTAAATATAATTTTGTAGACATATCACCACAGATAGATATTGTAGATGATTATCTCCAAAAAAAACTAAAATCGCTTGAAGAATTAACATTTCAATTTAATATGTTATATTTTAAGACTTCTATAATAGGTATACTCATTCACCCAGAAATACTTGCACCAAATGGTTTTCATATTCTGGGCAAATTTATCGACTATATTAAACAATTAGATTCTGTAGAATTTGTTTCATTTGAAGATTTATGGTCGCTTGTTAAAGAGTATGAAGGTCCTTCTACTGACAAACCACTCGACGTTTTATTAGTGAGTCCAAGCTATCGTCCCCATTGGTCTGATTGCGTGCCTACTGGCCTCATCGAATTAGGCACGTTTATTAAGAGTCAAGGATATACGTGTGAAATACTAGATCTCAATCTTCTAGAATTAGATCAAAGAGAGGCTGTTGAATATATTCTTCTGCGCCATCCCAGAGTTGTTGGTATATCCTGTATTACAAGACAAGCATTAAGAGGGTATGAAATTGGGAGAAATATTAAAAAAATAGATCTTAACATAAAAATTGTATACGGGGGAGTTCATCCAACAGCACTCCCAGAAGAACCCTTTGAGTTGGGTGCAGCAGACTATGTTGTTAGAAGAGAAGGAGAAATAACATTTAGTAAGCTCTTGGATTTTCTGCTGAAAGGAATGGGTGATGTGAGTAAGATAGATGGTCTTTCATATATTTCAGAAGGTATCATTTATCACAACAAGGACCAAGAATTCATTAAGAACTTAGATATTATACCCATGAAAGACTGGTCCCTCGTCGAGCCACGTGCTTATGACTCTGATTTTCATCTTGAACATGAACCTTATAAATCAATTACATTAATGACATCGCGTGGATGTACAGGTGATTGTATATATTGTAATAGCCCACAATTATATAAACGTCGGGTACGATATTATTCTGTGGATAGAGTAATTGATGAAATAAGAAACCTAGTTGAGAATTTTGGTATCACACAAATCCATTTTCATGATGACAATTTCATGCTCAATAGGAAGCGACTAAAAGATTTGTGTACTCAAATCATAGCACAAAAATTGCCTATAAAATGGATATGTCTGTCTGACGTGAGATCCATTATTCGTCAAAAGGACCTTTTGCCTCTTATGCGCGAGGCGGGATGTATAGGAATAGAGATAGGTATGGAAACTGCAAGCCCTTTAGTCTTAAAATATATGAGGAAAAATTATTTATTCGAGGAGCAAAAAAAAGCAATATCTCTTTTAAAACATCATAAGATTACACCATTTATTCTACTGATGAACTACTTTCCAGGCGAAAATGTAGACTCACCATACTATACACTTAGATATTTCTACGAATTGATTGTGGGTAAGCTGGATGACGAACAGATCCCAGATCCTCCTTGGGACGGGCTCTATTTGTGGAGCCACTTGACCAGAGTTTCCCCCGGTTGTGAAATGTATGAACATCTAGATAGATATGGAATCAATTTGGCCCGTTCTTGGGATGACCATTATGAGGAGCGTATTAACTTTCTACCGTATTCATTTTTAAATGATATCGTTATACAAAAACAAAATCTAACTAAGGAAGAAGCTCTCGAGACAATACATAAAAGGCGCTCTCTCATTTTGCATTTAGCTAATAACAACTTTTATTGTTATAGAGAATATATAGAATCTATTATGCCATTTGATAAATTCCTGTTATTTATGGCTGATATATATAGTATGTGCAATGATAAGACTGTAAATGAAATTTGCTTGAAAGTGAGTCCAAAATATGGAGAGATGACTGGAATAACGGCTTGTGCCATTTCAATGCTAAGCATTTTGAGACTTATTTGCTCCAAAAATAATGAAGAGGTGAGCCAAAATGCACATTAAGCATGCTAGAAATAGTCCAAATATTGGTCCGCTTGTTAGCATAATTATACCAACATATAATAGGGCACACTATCTATATAAAACCATTGAAAGTGTAATTAACCAAACATATAGTAATTTGGAAATAATTATTATTGATGATGGCTCTACTGATGAGACAAAATCGGTTGTAGATAAATTCTGTGATAAGCGATTAAAATACTTTTTCCAGAAAAATAGCGGTGTCTCTGTAGCAAGAAACAACGGTATACGTAGAGCTACCGGGGAATACATTATGTTTCTTGATTCTGATGATACAATCCACCCAACAAAAATAGAAGAGCAGGTAAAATTTATGGAAACACATCCTGATATTGATTGTGTTTATTGTTGGTGGCAATATATAGACGCAGCAGGTTCATTACTCGGTGAAGGATGTGCTACTTATAGGGGAAATATCTTAGAAAAGATAATAGAATGGAATTTTGCGCCAATTCATTCTTATCTTTTTCGATACAAATGTTTCAGAAATATAAGTGGTTTTAAAAGAGGGATAGAAGGTGTTGAGGACTGGGATCTTTTGATACGATTTGCAGCAAAAGGATATATATTTGATTTTATTCCTAAGATCTTAGTTCAATATCGTATGCACCAAAAAAATATCACAAACGAAATAGACACAATTCTTAAAAACCAAATTCATATGCTAAACGAAAATTTCTCTTGTCTGGATCTTCCAGAAAGTATCAAGAAGAAGGGAAGTTACACTTATTTCTTAGTATATATCCATGCCTGCTCGTTATACTATAGAAATGGACAATATGAAAAAGCAAGCAAACACTTTTCAGAGGCTATTAGAATCTACCCAAATGGCCTGATAAGCGAGGCTTTTTTTAATATGATTATAGATTGCTTAGCACCAGCTGATTGGGGTGTGTATACTCAGATTGCTGATATAAAGGATAAGATTTATCAAGTGGTAGATATATATAATTTTTTTATAAACAGCATTGATAACTCAATTTTGCCCAAAAAATTAATATCAAATAGTAGAGAAAACTTCTATAGATATTTAAAAGAAATTTCTTCAGAGGTGATAGAATGCTCGCCATAAATGGGGGAGTTCCAATATGGGATAAGGGGTGGCCAAAATGGCCTACTGCAAATAAAAATGTGGTAAGGAGATTGACACAAGTTTTAGAGTCTGGAAGATGGGCTATAAGTGGACCGTTTACAGGTACTAAATCTCAAGAAAAAATATTTGCGGACATGTTTGCAAAATATTGTAATGTAAAGTACTGTATTCCAACATGTAACGGCTCTAGTGCCTTGTTAATAGCTCTTGAATCGCTAAATATAGGTGTAGGCGATGAAGTTATTATACCTGTACTTACTTGGGTAGCAACTGCTACTGCAGTAACAAATGTAAATGCCATACCTGTTTTTGTGGATGTAGACCCCAAAACGTTGTGTATTTCACCGGAAAAAGTTTGTAAGGCAATAACAAAAAACACAAAAGCCATAATACCCGTGCATCTTTATTCCACGATGGCAGATATGGACGCTTTATTAAAGATTTCTAATGAATATAGGATACCTATAATTGAAGATTGTTCCCATGTTCATGGTGCGATGTGGAAAGGCAAACGTGCAGGTTCGCTCGGTATAATAGGAACTTTTAGTATGCAACAAACAAAAGTTCTTACTGCAGGTGAAGGGGGCGCAGCTATTACAGATGATTATGATTTAGCCAAAAAAATGGAAGCACTACGTGCTGATGGTCGCATATATGGGGGAAAAACAGAGAAAGGGAAACTTGAACTCGTACCCTATAATGGATTACAGGGCAGCAATTACTGTTTATCGGAAATACTCGCCGCTATTCTTATAGAAAATTTGAAGATCTTAGACAAACAGCATGAAATAAGGCTAAAAAACGCCAAAATACTTGATGGTATGCTTCGTAAAATAGATGGTGTATATCCTATACATGCTGATAAAAGAGTTAATAAAAGAGTATTTTACAAGTATGTAATAAGAATAGACCCTGAGTGTTTTGCTGGTAGAAATGCTATTGCAGTAGCAAATGCAATAAGTCTGGAATTAGGTATTAATGCTGAGCCTATTTATAAACCCCTACATAAAAATTCATTATTTGCACCGCTAAGTAAAAAGAGGTTTCACATCAATAATATATATATATCCAGATTCAATAGTATAAGGAAAATGCGCTTCCCTGTAGCCGAAAAAGCTTATTCTACTTATATCACATTTCCACACAATATATTATTAGGAGACTATGAACATCTTCAGGCCATTGCTGAAGCATTAGAAAAAGTCAAGCAGTATGCTGATTCAATACCATATCTTGTCCATCACCCCGACCCTCCGTTCGCTGGCGCTCACTTCGGGGCTATCGCCCACGCCTAACAGGTGCATATCCGACTTCGCTAACGCTCCGTCCAAATTCCTCGCTACGCTCGGGACTTCGGATATGTCCAGAACGTTAAGTGAAATCGGGCTCCGCGGTGGCTTAAAAAATATTAAGGAGAGATACTGGATGAATATGAGAAAAAGCTGGATTATTACAGTTTTGGTAATAATCTGCGCAACAGCAGCTGCAGTTTCCCAACCAAAACTCATCCATCTCACTGAGATATATTTCAATC
>Ga0164311_10000431_pt1 | contig 18126 bp, 16 predicted proteins | sample GuaBasSedimGuay2_FD_121796 | JGI IMG/M metagenome (GOLD analysis project Ga0164311, IMG submission 121796) | Subseafloor sediment microbial communities from Guaymas Basin, Gulf of California, Mexico - Guay2, Core 4569-9, 9-12 cm | ecosystem: Environmental > Aquatic > Marine > Hydrothermal vents... | reverse complement strand
GGGCAAAAGTTTGCCACTGCGTTAATGTCCGCCTCAGCCGTTGATATAAAAGGACTTACAAATATTGCAGCATGAAAAACACGCATAAAAAACAAAGAAATACAAGATTGTATTACGAATTAATCCTTAAAAAATATGACGCATTAAAAACCCTGCTGGGCGAATACGGCAAGGTTTCTGTGGCATTTTCCGGTGGTGTGGACAGCTCGTTTCTGCTGAAAGCGTGTGCCGATACGCTTGGGACGGACAACATTCTGGTCTGTATCGGCGTCAGCCCGTCATTGGCACAGCACCAATTGTCTCAAGCAAGGGACATGGCAAAACTGGTTGGGGTCAAACTGATTGAACTGCCGCTGGATGAACTGGACGACCCGAACTATCAGCGTAATAAGGTGGATCGCTGTTTTCATTGCAAGAGTCATCAGTTCCGAACCATTCAGGAATACGCAAAAAACCGCGGCTTCGAATACACTTTGTGCGGGGCTAACTTCGATGATAAAGATGATTACCGCCCCGGCAATATCGCCGTCAAATCGCTCGGCATCGGCACGCCGCTGATGGACGCGGAATTGACCAAGCCCGATATTCGCACATTGAGCAAGGAACTAAACCTGCCGACCGCCGAGATTCCCGCATCGCCCTGCTTAGCCAGTCGCATGGCCTATGGCGAAAGCATCACCGAAGAAAAACTCAATCAGGTTGAACAGGCCGAAGATGTTTTAAGGTCGCTTGGATTTGTCGAGTTCCGTGTACGCCATCATGGCAACATTGCTCGTATTGAAGTACCCGCTGCCGATATTAAAAGAATCGTTTCAGAACCCACCCGACAGCAAATCGTCGAGAGGTTGAAGAGTTTTGGCTTTGGGTATATTTCACTGGACTTACAGGGATTTCGTTCCGGTTCGCTGAACGAAACCCTCTCTCAAGAAGAAAAGATGACTCGCGAATAATAAGCCCTCAACCGCCATAGCCGTTGGGGTGGTCATTGTGGAATTTCCAGGCACTTTCGACAATTGTTTCCAATTCAGGATAGTCCGTTGTCCAGCCGAGTTCAGCAGAAGCTCTGGAGGCATCGGCGGTCAGAACCGGCGGGTCGCCGGGGCGTCGGTCGGTTTCAACTACTTTGAAATTTTTGCCTGAGATTTTGCGAATGGTATCGATGACTTGGCGAACCGAATAGCCGGTACCATTGCCGAGGTTGTAAGCCAACTCGGATTCGGCATCGAGCTTTTTCAGGGCCAGCAGGTGTGCCTTACAGAGGTCTTCAATATGGACATAATCCCGCACGCAGGTTCCGTCATCGGTGGGATAGTCCGTTCCGAAAATCTTGATGTTGTCTCGTTTTCCCATGGCCGCCTGTATAACCAATGGAATCAGATGTGATTCAGGGTGATGGTCCTCGCCGATGGTTCCATTGCCACCGGCGCCGCAGGCATTAAAATAGCGCAACGCCGCATACCGCATTCGTCCGGTCTGGGCCAGGAAATGGCACATCCGCTCAACGGCCCACTTTGTCTCGCCATAGGGGTTGATGGGGGCTTTTGCAACATCTTCTGTGATGGGAATTGTATCGGGCATTCCATAGACGGCGGCGGTACTGCTGAAAACGAACTTGCTGACGCCGGCTTTTTCCATCGCCGCCAGCAACGTGCGGGTTTTGCTGACATTGTTTTCATAATACCGCAGGGGTTGCTGGACGGATTCGCCCACTTCGATAAAAGCGGCAAAATGCATCACGGCTTCGATGCTGTATTTCTGGAGGGTTTCGAGGATAACGTTGAAATCGCCAAAATCGCCCAGCACGAACTGGACATTATGCACCGCTTCGCGGTGTCCTTTGCTCAAATTATCGAATACAACCGGCTGATGCCCGTCGCTGGCCAGCATGGCCGTCATATTGCTGCCGATGTATCCGGCGCCGCCACAGACTAACACCCTCATTGCGCCGCTCCTTTTTCAATGTTTCGCTGAATGAGCTTGAGAATCTTTTGCTCGAGGTCATGATCCGTCCCGGCGTCGATCCACTCGATCTGTGCCTGTTTATGCTGGTCAACTTCCAGCGTCTGATAACGAGAGCTGCTTTCGGTAAAAGCTCCGCCCATACGGCTGGCCCCTTCGATCGGTCTTTCCGGGATCGACAGGCGCAAGACTTGAGCGCGGCACTGAATGCAGGTCGTTGTGTTTTGCGGCGTAAAATCCAATTCGACAACCCGTCGAAGCGTGTGCAAATTTGCCTGAGCCGCCGAAGAAGCCGAAGCATTGTCCTGCCTCCAGATTTCAAAAAACTGGGCGCCGGAAAGGGGCCGCGTACGGATATAACGGGCCTGGGTATCATATTTTTCAATATCAAAGTGCATTTTTAGCAAAACCGCCTGCGCCGCCTCCATCGCCTGATCGGTCAGCGTATTCGACAAACAAACCGGCTCATCAGAAACGACCTGCTGCTCGGAGCCGCAACCGGAAAACAGAATACAACCGGCCATCAGAAATAAAATTGTTACAATTTTTTTCATAAAAAGCATCCTTTCTTGCTACTCATCTTTTTGTTGTTGCATATACCCATCTTCTTTTTTTTCATGGCTTCCATCAAGTTGTTGCGCTTCAGATTAAAATTTGGGAAGAACGCACGGGGACGCCGTTTTGTTTCAGAAAATCTTTGGTCTCTTTGATGGAATAAGTTCCGTAGTGAAAAATCGAGGCCGCCAGCACCGCATCGGCCTTTCCCTCGTCAAGTACTTCGGCCAGCGATTCGAGCGTACCCGCCCCGCCGGAGGCGATGACGGGGATATTGACCGCTTCGGCGACCGCACGGGTTAGCTCAATATCATAACCGGCCTGTGTACCGTCGGCGTCCATACTGGTTAGCAGAATTTCGCCGGCGCCAAGCTTTTCGGCCCGCATCGCCCATTCAATCGCGTCGATATCCGTTGGCTCTGACCCGGCCTTGACGGTTACATGCCACTTGCCGGTAGTATTCGGCGTTCGGCGGGCATCAATCGCCAGTACGACGCACTGACTACCGAACCGCTCGGCGGATTCTCGCAGTAAATCGGGATTATTCACCGCGGCGGTATTGATGGAACATTTATCCGCCCCGCTTCGCAGCAGCAGGCCAATCTCGTCGGCTTTGGTAATACCACCGCCAACGGTAAACGGAATAAAGACATTGGCCGCGACCTCCTCGACCAATTCCACAATTGTTTTATTGGAGCGAAGCGTCGCGGTGATATCGAGAAAGACTAACTCATCAGCACCCTCATCGCTATATTTTTTTCCCAGCTCAATCGGATCGCCCGCGTCTCGCAGGTTCAGAAAGTTAACACCCTTGACGACACGGTTATCCTTGACATCCAGACAGGGGATAATTCGTTTGGTCAACATTATTTCGATTCCTCCCGGCAAATCCTGACAAAGTTTTTGAGTACTTGTAACCCATCGGCAGCACTTTTTTCCGGATGGAATTGACAGCCGAAAATGTTTCCCTTTTCAACACCGGCGGCAATCGAGATACCATACTCGGCAGAAGCGACTTTTGTGTCCGAATCGTTCACTTCGGCATGAAATGAATTGGCAAACGCAAAATGCCTGCCATCGCCCAATCCATCAAACAGACGCATCCGGTCGGCGAATTTGACATAATTCCAGCCCATGTGGGGAATGGTCAGGCCCAGATCAGTCGGAATGGGAACGACCTTGCCCTTAATCAGCCCCAGGCATTTGTGCGTCCCCATCTCATGGCTTTCCTCAAAGAGAAGCTGAAAACCCACACAAATCCCCAGCAGCGGCTTGCCAGCGAGGGCTTGTTTGGTGATGACACTGGCAATGGGCAAAACTTTTTCCATTGCATAACCGCTGGCTCCGACGCCCGGCAAAATCAAGCCGTCGGCGGCGGCGATCACCGCCGGATCACAACTTACCGTAATATCCGAACCGATATAGCGAAATGCATTTGTTACACTCCGCACATTTCCAACACCATAATCAATAATTACCAGCATAACCGTCCCAAAATTATAGAATGATTAAATGGACATCTTGTAGTCACAGGCCGGAATTATAGCGAATCAGCCGCGAATTCTCAACGGCTGATTTAGAAAACAGTAAAAGATTACAGAAATGTAGACCGGTTACATTTACAGCCCCAGAAACTGGATGGCCAAACCGGAGGCACAGATTGTCGCCCCGGCTATGGCATGGGTATAGCGTTCCAACCGACCCAGCTTCGCAAAGGCGACACTCCATGAAGAAAATGACACAATCGCCAACATCGTCCCAATCGTAACTATTGAAAAGACGGCCGCGACGAGAACGGTTCCCAGAGCGCTGATTTCTGCGGCGGGATAGATCAACAGTGGAATCAGCGGTTCACACGGACCAAAGACAAAGATGGTAAACAGAATCCAAGGGGTTACGCTCGCCTTTTTTTCATCGTGTACATGGGCATGTTCAGAAGTATGCGTATGCTCGTGTTCATGTTTACCGGTATCGCCGTGAGAATGTATATGCTGGTGCGGCCGGTTCAGGATCGCTCGACGAATACCCCAGACGAAATAAGCAAAGCCAAATCCGATCAACAACCAGGCGGCGATGGAGCCGCGAAACGCCTCAAACGCCTCAAGTTTCATAACCTGTATGCCAACCAGAACGCCGACCAAGCCAAGAATAACCGAACTGAGAACATGGCCAAGGCCGCATAAGAAAGTAATCCACGCCGTTTTGGCCATCGACCATCGACGCGCCCGCCCCATCATAATAAAGGGCAGATAGTGATCCGGCCCCAGAGCCGTATGAATAAAGCCGATTGACGCCGCAGCACCACATAAAAGAACGATTTCTGAATTCATTATTAAACCCCTTGTTTCTTTTTCATTACCTGTTTTAGTTTGTTCTGTCAATTAAAAAGTGATCAATGCCCGCACGCCGCAAACGACGGCATCGCTGACACTGCTATCACCGCCGGGATTCGCTACATACTGCACCGAGGGACTTATTGCCATCCACGGGGTGATTTGAGCATTATAGTACAATTCCGCAACGCTTTCGTAGTCTTCTGTATAGGTGGTGTCGGCCTTATCAGAGAAACAGCCGTGTGCATAGCCCAGTCCCAGCACATCATCGTCCCGACCGTCAAGCAACCCTTGGTACTGAACACCAATGCTGTAGAAATTGGTTAAATCATTTGCTTTACTCGGAGCATAGCCGTATCGGGCAAATACTCCAAGGCCTTGCGTGTCCTCGACATCGTCGTTTTCTTTGGCCAGCATCTGATCGCAACTGATGTAAAATCCGGTATCATCGCGGTATAATTTTGTTGTGTCTGAATGCGACTTTGGCTGCGGATCATACCAGAAGCCCACGCGATAAGCGCCTTGCAAGGGGCCGTTTACCGAATCCATCCGCGGCGTAATACCCGTTTCCGCCATATACACAAAGTAATCTTCGTCGTGGAATGTAGTATTAAAACCGGTTTGCCCCTTCTCCGCCTGGGCATCAGCCGCACCTACGGACAGATACCAATCCTCCACCGGATTCCAATGCAGAACGACCCCAAGTCCATAATCCGGGAAAGGAATCGTCGGGTTATTGACCAACGCGGCATTGAGAAATTGCGTATTTTCGTCATTTGCATACATATTCCCGTCAAATGACACCGGACACCCCCTGCATTCAAAACCGCCGGTCATATCCAGTTTACCAATGCGAAATCGAAATGTATTATCCAGCAGGGCTTGCTCATACCATACTTCGATGAGATGGAACGCCTCGCGAGGGGCAAAATCAGCGTTGACGCCGAAATAGGAACCGACCGATGTGCCATCAATGTCCTGCCGGGACCAGGTTCCCTCGGCATGCATATAGAGAACCGCATTTTCGATGCCCAGTATCTTTTCTATATCCGCATTCATTTCAAGGTCATAGCTCCCGGACCAACGACCCTGACGACGGTGGGTGCTGGTTCCGCCCTTTGTGTTGGCCTGATAGATATTGGTAAAACTCAAAGCAAAATCAATGCCTGTCGGCTCTAATGCCTCATTGAGACCCCAAAAACCTCCTGTCAGAGTCGATCTCTCTGACATATGCTGTGTTTGATCGGCGACACAAAGTCCCGCAACGGTCAACAGAAACAACCCACATAAAATCATTGCTCGTTTACTCATCTCAAATTCCTTTTTTAAGCCAGCTGTGTGCATAAAAATTACAATTTCGTGTTACCGTGCATAAAAATATATAATTCTTGCTACTATGTCAAGTGTCTTTTCAAAGATTTTTGGTATTCACGGGAGGCGACCTTCCATACCGAATTACCGGGGAAAATCGCTTTACTTCTCACCCTTTTTTGGGGACAATAGAGCCGGTACATAACGACATGAAAAATGCTGTTTGGAAGAGTCGATCAATGAGCGAAATAAATATCCACCGACTCCCTTAGTGAGCGATTGGCCAGACTGAGCAAACTGGGCGACGCCTATATTGTCCTGCCCGGCGGGACGAGGATACTGCTGGAGCTGGCGGATGTGTGGGAGCATAAAAATAAAGTTTTGCCAATGCCGACAAACTGATTATACTGATGGGTGTGTTCTGGGAACCGCTGGTGGAGATGATGGCCACCGCCGATCCTGGCAGCATAAACCACATTGACTGCGTAGCCACTGCCGAACAAGCAGTGAAACAATTAAAAATCCGTTTTGAAAGCTAAAATGATATGAAATCCGCATATTTACTGTTATTGGGACTGCTTATCGCGGCGAGTGTGTTTGGTGCGGCGAAAGAGGTCGCTCCCGCTGTGATGGTCGAGGAAGGGGCCTTTTTTGAGGGCATTGAGGGGTTGCTGAAAAAGGAGCCGAAGACAGACCGCTGGCAATTTGTTCCGGATGAGCCGATTGTAATTACCGACAAAATAACGGTTCCCGCCGGGGCGCCGCTGGAGATGTTGCCATGTTCGGTACTGGAACAGATGACAGCACTGGCGGGCGAGGAAAACCAACTCCGCATCGAGTTGTCGGCCCTGATTACCCGATACAGGCACAGCAATTATCTGTTCAGTGTCTTTTTTCTGCCGATCAAAAACGGGGTCGAGCCGCCGGAACAGCCCGCTGAACCGGACCCTAACGAAACTGAAAAGGCCGAACCCGATAAACCGCAGGAGCCGGAATCAATTATTCCAACCGCGATATTGAAGCAGATGAAAGCAAACAAAGCGCCCGACCTGAAAAAGTTTCAGCAGATCGCCGAGGTTACCGGCGATGTCCACCTGATTGGGCGATCCGGGTTTTTATCGAAAACCAAGGACGGCTATACCTTTTCGCCGGACGGCTTTGGCAGGAATATTGACAGTAAACAATTTGTGCTGCTGGACAACGCTATGCTGGCGGCGGCGGAAAGACAGATGGCCAGAGAACCCGGCAGGGAACGGTACAATGTGTCTGGGCTGGTAACGGAGTATAATGGGAAAACCTATATGCTTCTTCGGCGGGCCAGTCGAACCTATACGCACGGCAACTTTACGCCATAGGGTTTTGCCACAGAGGACACAGAGGTTCACAGAGACCTAAATCACGGCCAAGCAGAGCTTGACCGTGCCACCCGAAAAGAAGAAGAGGTTGGAATTGGCGACGAAATTTGATGACTTATTGATTGAAGCAAGCGAAACCGACAGCAGCCGTATGCGGCGGTTGCGGAGTGAGCATTCGATGGCCGAATACCTCAAAGGTAACGGTGCGTTTGCTGAAACGGTGCGCGGCATTGTTGCAGATGTGGCAGAGCGAGGCGACGCAGCCGTGGCGGAATATACACGAAAATTTGACAAGGTGGAACTAACAGCAAGCGAGTTTCGTGTGTCGGCTGATGACTTAAAAGCGGCCCACGCATCGCTGGACGCGGCATTGTTGAAATCGCTTCGCACTTCGATTGCCAATGTACGTAAATATCAATCCGAGATATTCATCGGCACAAAGAATACGCATCCGGGAATTCGCTATACTCCGCTCAAACGAGTGGCGTGCTGCATTCCCGGCGCCAGCGCCCCCCTGCCGAGTACGGTCATTATGACGGCGGTTCCGGCACAGGTCGCGGGCGTTAAGGACATTGTCGTCTTGAGTCCGCCGCGATATGAAGGCAGCATCCACCCGGTCATTCTGGGGCTGTGTTATGAACTGGGCGTTACGGAGGTCTATCGCCTCGGCGGTGCGCAGGCGGTCGCGGCACTGGCGTGGGGAACCGAAACCATTGCCAAGGTCGATAAGATCGTCGGCCCTGGACACGATGTGGTACAGTTAGCGAAAAAGGAGTGCTTCGGACTGGTGGATATGGATTCGTTCGCCGGACCGAGCGATGTGCTGATCGTCGCCAATGAGAAGGCCAATCCGGCATGGGTGGCCGCCGATGTGCTTAGCCAGGCCGAACACGATCCCGGCGCGGGGATTGTGGTAACAGACAGCGTTAATTTTGCGAAGAAAGTATTAGCGGAACTGGAAACACAATGCGACAAACTCGACCGGGCTGCGGCGACGGAAAAATGTCTGCTGGCTTACAGTGGGATTGTGGTGTGCGAGGATATGGACGCAGTGATCGACTGGGCCAATGATTTTGCCGCCGAACACTTACAGGTTCAGTGCGGTGATGAAAGCAAGGCGATCTCTGAAAAACTCGTTAATGCCGGAGCGATCTTCATCGGCCCCTATACACCGGTAGCTGTCGGCGATTACTACGCTGGCCCCAGCCACACCCTGCCGACACGCCAGACCAGCAAATATTTCAGTGCTGTTACCAGCAACGATTTCATAAAATCGACCAGTATTATCGAATACACCCAGCAGCAACTGGCCAATGCCGCCGCCGACATCGTCCGATTGGCCACAACCGAAGGCCTCGACGCCCACGCTAAGAGTGTGCGGAAACGGGTAGAGTAGAAACCACGGATTACACAGATTTTCGCGGATTTTTTTAGACGGGATTAACCAAATTTTTCAAAAAAAACCGGAACTGTTAGCACCGGCGGGGACGCTGGAAAAGCTCAAGTGGGCCATTGCCTATGGGGCGGATGCGGTGTATTTTGGCGCCGAGTTTGGGTCTTTGCGCAGCTTTGCAGGCAATTTTACGCTGGATGATGCGCAAACGGGGTTGGACACTCTACACGAACGCGGCAAAAAGGGCTATGTGGCGCTGAATATCTATCCGTTCAGCAATGAATATGACAAACTGACCACACTGGCCCAGCAACTCGACGAAATGGGAGCCGACGCGTTCATTGTTTCGGATATGGGGGTATTAGCTGAACTTAAAAAGCTGAATTTGAACGCCGCGGTGCATATCAGCACGCAGGCCAACACCACCAGTTGGCAAACGGTGCTGGCCTACAAGGAACTTGGCGCCAAGCGGGTGAATCTGGCGAGGGAGTTGTCGCTGGAGCAGATACAGGACATCCAAAAAAATATCGACGGGCAAATTGAAACAGAGGTCTTTGTTCACGGGGCGGTGTGTTTCAGCTATTCCGGCCGCTGCGCGATCAGCGACTACCTGACCGGATTTCGGGCCAACCGCGGCGAGTGCAAGCATCCCTGCCGCTGGAAGTATTCGCTCGTCGAAGAACAGCGCCCCGGCGAATACATGCCCGTCTTTGAAGACGAACGGGGGCTGTATTTTTTCAACAGCAAGGAACTGGCCCTGTTTGAGTATCTGCCCGCACTGGCCGCGGCGGGTGTGAATTCGTTTAAGATCGAAGGCCGGATGAAGACCGTCCATTACCTCGCCTCGGTGATATCGTTCTATCGGCAGGTCATCGACGGCAGACAATTCACACCAGAAGAGGGACTAAAATTGATCAGCCGGATTCCCAATCGCGGCTACTCGACTGGATTCGCTAAGGGAGCCGTCAAACCCGATGACTACTCGGTAGGCAAGAGTTTATCCGGCGCCGAATCGGTCTTTGTGGGCAATGTTGTTGACTGCGACAGCGCCGCCGCCACCATTGAAGTCCGCAACAAAATCCACGCCGGCGACACGCTGGAAGTGCTTAAACCCAATGGAAGTTTATCAACAATCACCCTGGGCGACCCGCTGACCGACTCCAAAGGGCAATACCTCAACTTCGCCAATAACAGCCAGTTCTTAGAAATCCCGCATTCGCTGCCGAAATATACAATTCTTCGGCGTCTAACACGGCCAAGCACAGTTTGACCATGCCACCCAGCCGATCGTAATCCGTTAAAGCAGGCTTGTCAAGCCGGACTAAATCCGATAGAATGGGCGGCATTAACTGTTATATCTTGTCTTAAATAGGAGTTTCAATGAAGATTTCTTTGGATTGGCTGCGGGAGTATGTGGATACAACACTGTCAGCGGACGAAATAGGTGATATTCTCAGCAATCTGGGCTTTCCGATTGAAAGTACCGAACAAGTTGGCGATGATACGATGCTGGATGTGGAAGTTACCAGCAACCGCGGCGACTGTCTGGGGCATATCGGCATCGCACGGGAACTGGCCGCGGCTACGGGCGCGGAACTGAATATCCCAGCGATCGAACTGGCTGAATCGGATAAAGATGCGCAAACGATGGTACAGGTTAAAATCAATGAGCCGGCCCTGTGCAATCGCTACACCGCCCGCGTAATCGAGGGAGTTAAAGTTGGCCCGTCGCCGGAGTGGATGCAAAAGCGGCTGGAGGCCATCGGCGTTCGCAGTGTTAATAATATCGTCGATGTGACAAATTATATAATGATGGAAACCGGCCAGCCCTTACACGCATTCGAGTATGACGAGATCGACGGACAAACGATCATCGTCCGTAAGGCCGCCAACGATGAAGAGCTAATCAGCATCGACGAAACCCAATGCAAGCTGGATAATTCGATGCTGATAATTGCCGATGAAAAGAACCCTGTCGCTATGGCTGGCGTGATGGGCGGACTGGATTCGGAAGTATCCGATGCTACCACGACCATCCTGCTGGAGGCGGCCCATTTTGACCCCGTTACCATCCGCAGCACCGCCCGCAAACTTGTCTTACAGTCCGAGGCGTCGTTCCGGTTTGAGCGGTTCGTGGATACCGAAAATATCGATTGGGTTTCTGCGCGATGTGCTCAATTGATGGCCGAGGTATCCGGCGGCAAAGTCGCCAAGGGCCTTGTCGATGTCTGGCCGGAAAAACGGCAGCGCGAAACCATTACCATGCGACTGTCACGAATGAACGCCCTGCTGGGCATCGAGATTTCGCTTGATAAAGTATTGTCGATCTTTATGGCACTGGGCTTTTCGCCGGAAACAAAAAACGATGATTTAATCGCCTGCACACCGCCAAACTGGCGGCACGACCTGTATCGCGAGGCGGACCTGATCGAGGAGGTCGCACGCTGTTATGGATACGACAACATTCCTGTCGAGCCAAAGATTCATATCGAGGTGGCCCCGCCGAATCTGCGGGAAAAAACCGCCGGCAAGGTGCGGTCGTTCCTGAACGGGGCGGGCTTTTATGAAAGCATCAATGTCAGCTTTGTCGATGAAAAGACCGCCGATCAGTTCTGTGAGCAGACACTCAAGCAGCATTTGTCGGTTGCGGATGTGTCGCAGAAGAATCTGAATCTGCTGCGGCAAAACCTGATTGGCTCGTTGATTTCGGTGATGCAGTCCAATTATAATGTCGGAAATCGGCCGTGCCGCCTGTTCGAGTTGGCCAACACCTTTGTTTCAAACGCCAACCACAAACCGGGACAACTGCCCAATGAACACACACGAATCGGGTTGACAATGGACGCTGATTTTCGCGTAATGCGCGGCGTGGTCGAAGAACTGGTGCAATCGGTCGCCTTGGGCAGCACGATTGAATTCAAGCCCACTTCGTTCAAATGGGCGCAGATCGGTGCAGAAATTCTGATCGACGGCGAGGTGCTGGGCATCGCAGGACTGCTGAACCCTGACACCGCCGCACAGTTTGACCTGGATAAGCAGGTTGTTGCCGCAACGGAGTTGGACTTTGACCTGCTGTTAGAAAAAGCCGGGGCGATTCCGGCAGCCAGATTCGTTCCGCGGTTTCCGGCGATTGTGCGGGACCTGTCACTGATCGTCGATGAACCCGTCCAGTGGGCGCAGATCACCTCGGTTGTGCAGGATAAGGCCCCTGCCGAATTGGAGCAGATCGACTTTGGCGGTCTGTATCGCGGCAAGCCCATCCCGAACGATAAAAAAAGCATTACCGTCTCGTTGCGGTTCCGTGATGAGCAGGGAACACTCCGACATGAAACCGTAGATGGATTTGAAGGTGCGATTCTGACCGGTCTGGCGGATACACTCGGTGCAGAATTACGAACTGCTTAGATCAAACGAAAGGATGTTGTGATGGAATGTAAAAAAGAGTCGAATATGGATTTTTGTAATTGCAGCTACCCAGGATGCAGCCGCAAAGGTATCTGCTGCGAATGCTTGCAATATCATCTGAAAAATCAACAACTTCCCGCATGCTGTTTCCCCGACGAGGTCGAAAAAACCTATGACCGAAGCTTCACGGCATTCGCCAAGGCGTGGAACTTATAGTATAAGGAACCGCGTATAAATAAATGATTCATTTCTTATCTCAGATTTGCATCATCTTTAGCCGTATTTTAATCACAAAAAACACAGAAAATACAACTGCAACAGCGCAAACTAAAAAAAATGAAACACCGGCTACGACCCCCAGAGCCATAGCCGGCGTTTGCTGTTATCGGTTGTGCCCTTCACACCGAACCCTATGAACCACTTCCGATACCTAACTCGGACAAGCCGGAAATTTTAATCTCCAATCCGCCGGCGGCGGACTAAATCCGAAACAAATCTCAAACTCAAATAACCCCAACTTCAAAACAGTAACCATTTCCTGACTCTTTCGTACTGCGTTTCTATTCCAAAAGAGCTTGACTGCTTTGCTCTTTGCCCTCGGCCATTTTTGACCGGATCAGGTCGGCGATCTTTAGGGCGTGTTCCTCGGCGAAGTGAATACTTGTATCGATGCCCGCACGAACTTTCGTGATCCAGACCTTTGAATCAATCCCCATACTTGCTGTTACAGCTTGCGCTGGCTGTAATTGGCAACTCGCTTCAGCGGTCTGGCTTTGATCCGCAGCCGATGCGGGATGAGGGGCCAGAAAGTAAACCGCTGTAACGAACCCCGCACCATACAGGATAATACAAAACAGAAATTTACCTGGCAATCTACCCATCAGCTTTTCCCCACGGAAAACATCATTTTCTTATTCAGTCGGAAATCCATATCCGGCTCCTTACACACAAAAGGTAAGAAATAAATGCCCCTAAAGCAAATAAACGGGCGGATTTTGGTGGGAAATGCAGTTTTGACGGGATCGACAGGATATAAAATTAACCACCGAGGCCGCCGAGGATACCGGAAAATTATATCTTAAAAATCAGTGTCTTCGGTGTATTCAGTGGTAAAAACCGTTCCTACAGTTCATCCAGGCAGGTTTTGAGTTCTTTGCAGACTAACTCGACTTCCGCGTTGGTCAGGTTATTGTGGAACGGCAAAGCCATCGTGCTTTTGACCACTGCATCGGTTACCGGCATATCGCCGACTTTACAGCCGTACTGTTCGGCGATGAACGGCTGCAGGTGAACCGGCGGAAAGTAATTGCTGACCTGAATGCCTCGGTCCAGCATCTTTTTCAGCAGTGTGTTTCGCTGATCTTGTGTATATTGCTCCGCCAGACGAACCACAAAAACAAACCAGCTCATCCGACTGTCCGCCGGGGCCTGCGGGACAATCAGCCGGTCATCATCGGCTAGGAACCGCTGGTATATTTTCGCGACTTTCGCTCGTTTTTCGACAAATTCTTCGATTCGGGAAAGCTGAACGATGCCCAGCGCGCAATTGATATCGCTGAGGCGATAGTTATAGCCCAGCCGGTCGTGGGCCAGCCAGCCGCCGCCGCGGCCGCGACCCTGATTTCGCAGAGAAACACACAGTGCGGCCAGATCATCATCATCGGTCAGGATCATCCCGCCCTCGCCGGTGGTCATCTGCTTATTGGGATAAAAAGCGAAAGCACTCATTTTTCCGAATGTACCGACTTTTTTACCATTGAGGGTTGAACCCAGCGCCTCGCAACTGTCTTCCAGCACAGTGAGATTATGCTTTTCGGCGATCCGGCAAATCTCGTCCATTCCAGACGGATTGCCAAATACCGACACCGGAAGAATCGCTTTTGTCTTGGCAGTAATCTTTTCTTCAATCTTAGAGGGGGCCATATTCAAACTAACCGGGTCAATATCTACGAATACCGGCGTCGCCCCCACCATCATCGGAACCGTAACTGAACAGATGAAAGTAAACGGAGTAACCAGAATCTCATCACCCGAACCCCATCCCATTGCCTTGGCACAAAGGAACAAGCCGCTGGTGCCGCTGTTGACAGCGATCGCGTGCCTGACGCCAATGTACTGCTCAAATGCCTGTTCAAACTCTCGCAGTTTCGGCCCCAGAGACAAATTGGGACTCCGCAGTACCTGGCAAACGGCTTGTATCTCGGTTTCGGTGATATCCGGACGGGACAAGTTGACTTTCATTTCCATACTCATTTATCCTTAAAAATACCCTCGTAAAAGTTCAACATTATACGGAAAGCATCCGGTTATTTCCAGCGTTATCTTTGTACACACAAAATCGTTGACTTCATCGCTTCTCTTAGGTAGAGTGCCGTTTTAATGGCATGTGATTTCGATATTAGCGGGGTTTCGATGGCAGATAAAAAAGAAGAGTGCGGCATTTTCGGGATTTATGGTGATCCCGATGCCGTGCAGAAAACATACTTTTCGTTGCACAGCTTGCAGCATCGCGGCCAGGAATCAGCCGGAATCGCCTCCAGCAACGGGGAGTTGATTCATTGTTTTACGGGCATGGGACAGGTCAGCCGGGTCTTCCGTGCCGGCCGGGGCGTCCTTGAACGGCTGAACAATCCCACCGCCATCGGACATGTGCGGTATTCAACCACCGGCTCAAGCAATCCCACGAACGCCCAGCCGTTTTTGGGTGAATTTTCACAGGGGCAGGTTGCCGTGGCGCATAATGGAAACCTGATAAACGCCCCGTTGCTGCGCGATGAATATGAGGCCTACGGACATATCTTCAAGACCTCCAACGACACCGAAATTATCGTCCACTTAATGGCCAAGCCGACCCATGTTATGAAACCGGACCCTTTGGGGCATGTCTTGAACCATCTGCAGGGGGCCTATTCTGTGCTATTTTTATTTCCGGATCGTATCGAAGCGGCGCGAGATCCCTATGGTATTCGACCGCTTTGCTTAGGGAGAACCTCAAACGGCGTCTATTGCGTCGCCAGCGAAAGCTGCGCGTTCGATTCAATTGACGCCGAGTACATCCGTGATGTGGAGCCGGGCGAGATTGTTACGCTGGACAAAAATGGTGTTAGCAGCCGCTTTTTTGTTGCCCCGGGAACCGTTACGCCCGCCCATTGTATTTTCGAGCATGTTTATTTTTCCAAACAGAGCAGCGTCATCTTCGGCGAGCCCGTTCATGATGTCCGCGTTCGCAGCGGTCGTCAACTGGCTATTGAGCATCCGGTCGATGCGGATATTGTCATTCCGGTTCCGGACTCCGGCACCAGCGCCGCGATCGGATACGCAAACCAAAGCGGCGTCCCGTTCGATATGGGATTTGTGCGAAGCCACTATGTGGGGCGGACTTTCCTGTCGCCCTCTCAGGATATGCGGGATATGGCGGTCAAACTCAAATTGACCGTTGTCAAGAGCGTTGTCGAGGGCAAGCGGGTGATTGTGGTAGATGACTCCGTCGTTCGCGGGACGACAACTAAAGGGAAGATCAATTCGCTGCGGGAGGCCGGAGCAAAAGAAATCCACATGCGGGTTGCTTGCCCGCCGATCAAGCACCCCTGCTTCTATGGGGTCGATTTCCCAACGCACGAAGAATTGCTCGCCAACCAAAAAGAAAATATGGAAGAAATCCGAAAGTTTCTGCGGGTTGACAGTATCGGGTATATTTCACTGGAAGGTCTTCTCAGTTGTGCTTCGTTGCCAAAAGACCATTACTGCCACGCCTGCTGGAGCGGCCAATACAAAATCCCCGTCAGCAAAGTGGTCAATAAGTTCTCGATGGAACGCCACCAAATGCAACTTTTTGATGAACGCGAGATGGAATGAGGAAAGAAGATTATCTCAGCTACGAGCAGTCCGGCGTCAGTATCGACGCCAATGACCACATGGTCGAACGCATCAGCCGGTCGGTCGCCTCAACACACGGCCCGCGGGTGATCAATATGCATAACGCCTTTGCCGGGTTGTTTCGTCTGGACTATGACGAAAAACTGTTCAAGCGGAACTACCGCAACCCGGTGCTGGTTGCCTGTACGGATGGTGTGGGTACAAAGGTCATTATCGCCCAGCAGATGGGTCGCTACGACGGCGTCGGTATCGATCTGGTCGCGATGAGCGTCAACGATATGATCGTTCAGGGCGCCGAACCGCTGTTCTTTTTGGATTATCTGGCGGTCAATCATCTGGACCCCGAACAGGTCGCGCAAATGGTCGAAAGCGTGGCAACCGGATGTCGATGGGCCGATTGCGCCCTCATTGGCGGCGAAACGGCGGAAATGCCCGACCTCTACGGCAAAGATGAATATGATATGGCGGGTTTCGCCGTCGGTGTTGTCGAAAAAGACCGGATCATTACCGGCCGCAATGTTCAAAAAGGCGATGTCATTTTGGGGCTTGGCTCCAGCGGCATCCACAGCAACGGCTATTCGCTCGTCCGCAATATCTGCTTCAAAAAACATAAACTCAAAGTAACCGACCGCATCGATGAGCTTGGCGGGCAACAACTCGGCGATGTCCTGTTGATACCGACACGCATCTATGTTAAACCCATCGTCAAACTGCTCCGCAGCTACAAAGTCAAGCAGGTCGTCCATGCCATGGCGCACATCACTGGCGGCGGACTCATCGGCAACATCCCGCGCGTCTTGCCCGACAACTGCAACGCCATCCTGAAAACGAAATCCTGGCCCGTGCCGGATATTTTCAATTACCTTCAAGCACAAGGCCCCGTCGAAGATGCCGAGATGTTCCGCGTATTCAATATGGGCATTGGCTATATATTGGTCGTCGCACCGGACTTTGCGGATTCCATCCAGAGCAAACTAACCCGCTACGGAGAGCAGGTCTATAAAATCGGTACGATCACTGCCGGTTCGGGAAAAGTGGTCTTAAAATAAGGTGGCACAGGCCTCCAGCCCGTGAATCTTTGTGTAATATGGGCTTCCAGCCCCGCCAAATCACGGCCAGGATGGCCGTGCCACAAATATCAATAAGGAATCGAATGGGACAATCTTTTTCAGAGCTTGGCAAACAGCGTCTTCTGAATAGGATAACCATCAACGACATCGCCGCTGTTATTCTGTACGGCTGTTTTTCCATTTATCTTTATCTACCGTCGGCCAGAGTCAATCATGCTCAGATTTTCTATGCTTTCAATGCAATGGCCGCGGCGTGGGGTGCCTATTTTCTCAGTAAACGGTGGATCAATAATTGGACCCCCTCACTATTAGCAGGTACGGCGTATGGTTTAGGGCCGTTTGCACTCAGTTTCGGGGTGTTTCATCCGCTGGCGGGGCTGTCAATTGTGATGATTCCGTGGCTGCTGTTGCCGTCGGTTTATTTCCGCAGGGGAAAATCACCGGATGCGATACGGTTTTGTATTCGCGGGCTTTTGGCTCTACTGCCGTTCGCGGGAATCATTTTTCTCTTCTGGACTTCGGCGCAACAATGGTCCGGTCCGTTTTTTTTGATGCCCAGAGACATCGGTATGACCGTTAAGGATTTTACGAACCTGATCCTTCCATTACACAACTCCGGCGGGAGCGTTGTCTTTGGGCTGCCCCATTGCTCGTTCATATTCGCTCTGATGGGGGTGTTTGTCTATCTCAAACTCCAACGAATCGCCCTGCTGCTCCCTGTCGCCGCGGGGTTGATCCTGTCGGTCTGGGAGCCGGTTTTTCAGGTCAGTCCGATTGTCTGGGCGGCGTTTCCGATTTTGTTTTTATCTGTTCTGTGCGGCCTCGGCTTTCAGGCGTTATTGTATGCGGGCAAAGCGGATACAAAGTGG
>Ga0164311_10000430_pt1 | contig 18154 bp, 13 predicted proteins | sample GuaBasSedimGuay2_FD_121796 | JGI IMG/M metagenome (GOLD analysis project Ga0164311, IMG submission 121796) | Subseafloor sediment microbial communities from Guaymas Basin, Gulf of California, Mexico - Guay2, Core 4569-9, 9-12 cm | ecosystem: Environmental > Aquatic > Marine > Hydrothermal vents... | reverse complement strand
TGGAAATATAAACACAAAGATAATTGTAGATTGGTTATCAACCATAAAGTTATTAATATTGAAGTTATAGAGGAAACACATGATGTATATGATATATCAGTTCCAGAATACCATAATTTTGTAGCAGAGGGTGTAGTTTTACACAACTCCCATGCTTCAGATGCGTTCAGGTATTTGGCAGTATCATATGAGGAAGAAGACCCATCGCTTTTAGGTGGTAGTGTTCAACAAAGAAACAATGTCTTAAACTACAAAAGGAAAAAACTACAAGGGGTGTCTCGAACAAAGAAGCGTAAAACAAACCATGTAGTAGGTTCATCACAATATAAGGGTAATATGGAATTGGATAAGGAGGGGTTATGGAAATAAGGGTATGTAATGCTAATGATGTAATAGAATTGTTACAATTAGCAAGGGATGATGATGAGAAAAACTCAGTGGACACATGGGAACAATATCAAAAGTGGTTGCTTGATAGTTTATATACTAAAAATAACTTTGTTTATATAGCAGTAGATAATGGTAAGATAGTAGGATTCTTAGTGTGGAATCTTTTCATTAAGCTATTCAAGTGGACAGCATATCTTGGTTATATTTATGTGTCAAAAGATAAAAGAAACAGAGAGGCGTCTTCTTTGTTGGTTAAAGAGTTTATTAAAGCTGCATATAAATCGCCCGCACAAAGGTTTGAATTCAGTAGTAAGGTACTACCCAGTAAATGGGTAAAGTATGTTTCTCTGAATGTACCCCATGATAAATATATGACTTACCATATCAAGCGGAGTGATGAAATAAGAGAGTGGTATAATGAAAATATACGAGAAAATTAGAATTGATATTGAAACAGGTGAAATATTAGAAGAAGTCAGTTATGAATATGAAGGTCCTATTGCTAAATGTGATGGCGATGGTGGCGATGGTGGCGGTGATGGTAGTAGTGGTCCTGGAATGGGAGACGGTGCTAGTATAGGTGGTGATATGGGTCCATCAGCTGGTTTAGGTGCTGCTGGCGTTTCTGGTCCAAGTGGTGACTCCAGCCCAAGTGGTGATTCTAGTAGTGGCAGTAGCAGCAGTAGTTTTGGTCAATCAGATGTATCTGGTTTAGCTGCAGCAGAAGCAGCCGCCTCTACTGGTGATTTATCTGGTATGGGTTCGGATGCTTTATCAGGATTTGCGATGGATATGAGTGATGTTAACTCATCTAATACTTCTGTCGCTGATGCACAGGCTGATGTAGATGCTGCTAACGCTGGTTCATTTGGGTTTAGTTCACAAGATGCTCTTCTTGGGTTTACTCTTGGTTCAACATTAACAGGAAATCCAATAGCGGGCGCTATAGCTGGTATTGGCGCTGGAATTATAGGTGGTTCAACTCCAGGCACTGGTGGTGGAACGACTGGCGGCGGCGAAGGCGGCGGACCTGATGGCGGAGGAGATGGCGGAGGAGATGGCAGGGGCAACACTAATTTAGGTCCTTTACCCCCAGCTGAAGAAGTACCACCAGAGGTTGATGTTCCTCCAGAAGGCGGAACGGAGGGGGATGTAGTTGATATTCCACAACAAGAATACTTACAGGAATTATCAGCAAGAAGAGACCAACGTTTTGGTTCTTCTGATACGATGCAATTTGAGGAAGGAGCTAATCCGTTTATATACATACCAACCGCATGGGGTGCAGGCGGAGCTGGTACACTAGACATCGAAACTGAAGATGATGTCGAATTGGTATTCGGTTAAGGGGGCAATCATGATAAAAGCAGAACCAGTAAGTATAAAAGAAAGATTAGACCAATTAGCCGCTGAGAGAACACAGTGGGAATCGCTGTGGCAAGATACGATTGATTTAATGCTCCCAAACAGATCACCCATAATTGGTGAAGTATACCCAGGAGAAGACCGCAGTGTTAAAATTTTTGATAGTACAGCTAATAAGTCCCTACTTCGTCTGGCTGCTAATCTAAATGACATGCTTACTAATCAGTCAAGTCATTGGTTTCAATTAAACATAGAAGACCAGGCACTTGCTAGTGAACAAAATGTACAAAAATGGTTAATGGAGGTAACTCGGAAGGTCAGAAAATATTTAGATGATTCCAATTTCTATGACCAAATACATGAGCTTTATATGGACTTAGGTTCTATTGGAACTGGAATACTTTTTATTGAAGATAGTGATGACGAAGGCAAATATCTAAATTTCAAAGCTTGTCACATCAAAGAAATCTTTATTGATGAAGATAAATATGGAAAAGTAGATACAGTGTTTAGAGAAGTGGTTATGTCAGTGAGACAGTGTTATCAGAGATGGGGTGATAAGCTCAGTGATAAACTTTTAGATAAGTATGAACAAGATGCAACAGAAGATGTTCCCATTCTTCATGCTTGTTTTCCTAGAGAAGAAAGAGACCCAGAAAAGAAAGACAATCAAAATATGAAGTACTGCTCGATATGGATGGAAAAAGAACAAGACCATATTATCACAGAGAGTGGTTATGAAACATTCCCATATCTTGTTCCACGGTGGTTGAAATCTAGTGGTGAGAAATTTGGTAGAAGCCCTGCATTGTCAGTGCTTGCAGACATTAGGACGTTGAATGATATGATGGAAACATTGTTAAGAGCAGCTCAGTTTGCAGCCGATCCTCCACTCCAAATCCCTGATGATGGGTATATGAGTTTAGATTTAGAACCAGGAGGGCACAGTGTTTATAGGTCAGGAACTAATGACCGCATCGTCCCTCTTGAAACTGGCAAGCGTGTTGGTATTAACAGCGAACTATTACAACAGTCGAGAGATAGTATTGCTGATGCATTTTTTACTACTCAGCTGCAGGTTATAGATAAATCTGAGATGACAGCTGAGGAAGTTAGAGCAAGGATGCAAGAGAACATGAGAATTATCGGTCCAACCGTAGGTCGTCTGCAGAATGAATTACTAAGCGATCTTATTTACCGTGTGCTAAATATTTTACAATACTCTGTTGATTCCAACAATGATCCAATATTACCTATTCCACCAACAGAGATTCAAGGCGAAGAGTATTCGTTGAAATATGTTTCACCACTAGCTAAGGCAAAACGTCAGAATGAATTACAAGCTATTAACGGCGCTGTGGGAACTGGCTTTCAGTGGGGCGAGGTTAAACCAGAGGTCTTAGATAATTTAGATATTGATTCAGCTTATCGTAGAGCAGTAGATATTATGGGTGCTCCAATAGATATATTGGTACCAGAAGACGCAGTCAAGAAGGAAAGGGCTAAACGAGCGCAGCAGATGGCTCAAGCTAACCAAATGGCTGCTGGACAAGGGCAAGCCGATATAGCTGAGACAGCATCCAAGGCAGAAAAAAATATGTCGGAAGTGAGGATAAATAAGGATGAGCGATAAAATGACGAAGGAATTTGAAAAGAAGGTTAGGATGTTCATACAGTGTTTCGGGACTGATTCAGGGCAAGAAGTATTTGAAGATTTGTACAGACATTGTCAAGTAGATTTACCATCTTTGACTAAGAATAAAGATGGGTCAGTTGACTCATTACATATGGCTTACAAAGATGGAGCAAAATCAGTATATTGGTATATTAAAAAATTAATTGAAACGGACTTACCCACTGGGTAACTCACGGTCTGCAGGCATGCAGGTAACTGAGAGTCCAATAAGGGGGAAATTATGCCAGAAGAAAACACAGTACCAGAAGGATTAACGATAGCAGAGGATGGAAAATTAACGGAACACCAAAAAAATTTTATGGACAAGGGTTGGAGATTGATGTCGCCAGAATATGGAACACACCCTTCAACAGAAAGTCATAGTGGTTTAGATAGTTTTATTAAATCATACGTTCATAAAGAAAAAGCACTTGGCGGAAAAAAATTACCTATGCCGAGGAAAGATTGGAAGTCAGAGGATTGGCAGGAATTTAATGAGCAGATAGGGACGCCTAAAGAAGCCAAAGATTATGGTCTTGAAGCCCATGAGGGTATAAATGAAGCAGACATGGATTGGTATAAAGAAATGGCTCATAAGAATGGGCTAAGTGATCGTCAAGCTAAATCGTTGTGGAACGATATGTACGAAAGAAACACTAATGCTCGTAAAACACTTACAACCAAACAAGCACAAGAAAAAGAAACTAAAATTAGTAAGTTGAAAGATAAGTGGGGGTCTGATTTCGAGGCTATGCTTACTTCAACCAATAAAGGATTTAAGAAGTGGGACACAGATGGTAGTGTTATGAAAGTCCTGAAAGATAGAGGCTTGATGGATGAGCCAGATATAATTGAATTAGCACATAAAATCGCTTCAAGCTTTAATGAAGACAATGCACCTGGTGGCACAAAAACACCTAGACCAGTTACGAAAGAACAGGGTGCAGCTAAAGCTAAGAAGCTTATGTCGGAAGCTATTAAAAATAAAAAAGACAGCGCGCTCTTCAATAAAAACGATCCAATGCATGAAGAAGCAGTGGCAGAGTACACTAAGTACGCTGGAATGGGTGGTTCTTAATGGCCGCTCTGACACAGAAACAAAAAGATGATATAGATTTCAAAAAGAATTTAGAAGCGCGCGTTCAGTGTATTACTCTTGCCATGACATACGGCAAGAACAAAGAACGCCCCTGGGGTTTAGCCGACCAAATTTATAGATGGGTTAGGTATGGAAATCCCAGAACACCGACTTCGTAGAAGGCACACCTTTCCAGGTCCTTTGAAGAAGTTAAAAAGTAAGGGGGCAACCCGCAAGGGTCCCGAAACCCACTTACCGAAAGAGTCCTCATTGAGGGTAACTCCGAAGGTCGCGTATCTCGGCGTAATCGAGAAATAAAACTTTAACAATAGGAGATATCCAAAATGGCAGAAATTAGTGATGTAACTAAAAATACATATCAAATGACCTTTTCTACCCTGGAACAACAGATGGGCAGTAAGCTCCAGGATGCAGTTATTCGTGAAAACGTAGAGGGTGAATTCTATTTCACAGATTCTCAGGAAGCTGCTGACTTTATAGAAACCTTTACAAGAAATGCTGATACAGTAAATCAGGATTTGACTTTTGAAAGACGGAGACTTGGTCTTCGTAGATTTAATTACGCACCTATGATTGATTCCTTTGATAAGATAGCACTCATCAATGACCCAACTTTCGCTGCGACTAGCAACGCTCTTTACGGAGCAGGTCGTAGAAAAGATGCACTCATTGTTGAAGCTGCTTATGGAACAACTTATGGATCTTATGACAACTCCACATCCTTTGTGTATGACACCAATAATACTATTGCTGTTAATGAGGGTGGTGCTGGAAACGTCGGGCTGACCGTTGAGAAACTGCGCGCTATGGCAGAGATTTTCGAAGCAGCTGACGTGCCTGATGAGATTCCTAAATTTATCGCTGGAACAGCGAAACAGAAAAGAGATTTATTAGCTTCTACTGAAGTAACCAGTGCTGACTATGCATCCGTGAAGGCATTAGTTCACGGGGTCGTAGACAGTTTTATGGGCTTCACCTTTATCTGGGTGAATGGTTCAGTTGATGGCGCTAAAATCATTCCTGTTGATGGAAGCGGTTACAGGCGTGTATTGGCATGGGCTCAAGATGGATTGACTTTGGGTGTTGGTAAAGATGTTGCTACTGACATTCAAATAAGAGTTGATAAGAACAATAGTTATCAGCTGTGGCATGAAATGTTTATTGGAGCCAACCGTACATCCGAAAAGAAAGTCGGAAGCATTCTTTGTTCCGAGGTTTAAGATTAAAAAAATAAATCAACTAGGAGGATTTTTAGATGACCACATATTACAGTGTTAATAAAACAAAAAACCTCGCTCCGTCGAATTCGAACATTTTACCTGCCGCTGAAAATGGCAGTCCTGTTCGTTTTATGCACGACAGCTACGAAGCTGCCGGCGTGGTGAAGGGAAGTACTATTAAAATGGGTGGAGTGATACCTAAGGGTGCCATTATTGACCCAGATAGTAAGTTGTATCATGACGCTCTTGGCTCTAACTCAGCTCTGGCTGTTGGTACCGCCGCTCTCGGTGTAGAACTGAGCGCTAGTGAAGCTACAACCTCTGCTGGTACTTTAGAGTTGGGTGCTGATGTAGATAGTTTTGGTACCCCACTTACAGCTGACTCCGAGATCTACGTCAGTGTATCTGGTACAGGTGCTATTACTGGTACACTGCGTCTTGCTCTTAAATACGTGAGTATGTAAGAAAACTAAACAGGGAGCCTTTCTAGAGGGCTCCCTTAATAGAAGAAAATTAGGAGGTTATATGTCATCTCTCGTGGGTATGATAAATGCAAGTTTGGTTAAGGTTGGCGGTAATACAATTCTCTCTTTGACTGAGGGCAGTGAGGAGGCTCGGCATTGTAATATTAGATATCAAGAGATTATGGATACTCTGCTCCAGAGTCACCCTTGGAACTTCAGCATACATAGAGCAACGCTGACTCCACTAACTACCACACCAAACCATGAGTGGGATTATCAGTTCTTACTGCCAACAAACCCATATTGTTTGAAGGTTCTTAGTGTGTATGATGATTACCCATTCAAGGTAGAGGGTAGAAACATCTTGTGTGATGAAGCTAGTATTGATATAAAATATATAAAAAGGGTCACAGATGTAAATACTCTATCACCAATATTTAGAGAGTTATTTTCATTATATCTTGGCTCTGAATTAGCTTATCCAATAGCTGGAAGTAATAGTTTGAAACAACAACTTCTAGCAGAGTTTACCAGAATGCTAAGCGTTGCAAGGTCTATTGACGGTCAGGAAGGAACTCCCCAAAAGTTTAAGACTGGATCTTGGATTAGTTCAAGAGGTAGAGGTTCAAGTAGATACGCTGTAGCGCGGAGGTATTAATAATGGCACGAACAACTACGTTATATTCTGATTGGACTGGTGGTGAATTATCTCAGAGATTGGTAGGACGGTCTGATATTCCTATCTATAAAAAAGGTGCTCACGAACTAACCAATGTTCTTATATGGGCGCATGGAGGTATAACCAAACGACCAGGTACATACTACAAGTCCACAGCATTAGATTCAACTAAACCAGTGAGACTAATTCCGTTCGAGTATAGCACCACTCAAGCATATGTTATAGAGCTTGGAAACTATACAGCGAGATTCTATAGAAACAGTGGTATAATATTAGATGGTGCCGTACCTTATGAAATAGTGACACCATGGGCAGCTGAGGACTTACCTCTTCTTAGGTTCGTTCAATCTGCTGATGTGTTGTTTGTAGTACATCCAGACTATCCCCCTAAACAACTCACAAGAACAGGTCATACTTCCTGGACAATAGAAGACCATGAGTTCGAGAATGGTCCATTCCTTGAGAAGAATACTACTTCTATTACTGTTAACCCAACAGCTACAACTGGTTATGTAGGTCTAACTGCGTCAGTAGGAATATTTGATTCAACTCACGTTGGTTCTCTGTGGAAGATAGAAGACAACTTAACTGAAGAAACATCTGCAAGTGGTTCAAATCAATATACAGATGCCATTCAAGTAGATGCTGGTGAAGATATTATAGCACAAATAAATGGAACATGGGTTGGGTCAGCTACACTACAACGCTCACTAGATGTTGGGCTAACTTGGTTAGACTACAATACTTTTACTATTAACACAGCTGTATCTTTCACTGAAGCACAAGACGAGGTGTTTTATAGATTGGGTATTAAGATAGGCGACTACACAAGTGGTACAGCAGAACTTGCTTTAATCAAGATGCGGGAATATGGTATAATGAAAATAGAAGAGTTTAATACAAGTACCAATGTAAGTGGAACAGTTCAAAGGGCTTTTCCTACAGCAGATGCTACAACCAATTGGTACGAGGGTACATGGAGTTCGTTGAATGGATATCCTGAGACAGTAGCGTTCTTTGAACAACGTCTTATATTCGGTGGTAATTGGTATAGACCCCAAACTGTATGGGGAAGTCGCGTAGATGACTACATAGATTTTGATGAGGGTATTGGAAATGATGATGACTCCTATAGTTTTACGTTAGTGTCTAACGATGTTAATGCCATTAGATGGATGACTGCTGTTGATACCTTAAGAATAGGTACCGTTGGCGGGGAGTGGAGATTTGGTAATAGGGACTCCGCTACTACCCCAACAAATGTAAATGTAAAGAAATACACAACTGAGGGTTCAGCTGCTATACAAGGACAACTTATAGGAAACAGCGTTCTATTCGTACAGAGAGGAAGTAACAAGCTAAGAGCGATGATTTACGACCTTAGACAAGATACTTACCTCACACCTGAAATTACGTTGAAAGCAGAACATATGCTTAAGGACACAGGTGGAGTTATAGATATGACGTATGCCTCACAACCAGACCCTATTATATGGATGGTGACAGAAGACGGCACGTTAGTAGCTTGTACATATGACCAAGGTAACGGTATTACAGCATTCCATGAACACGAAACAGATGGATACTTTGAGAGTGTTACATCTATAGCTGGCTCTAATAGAGATGAAGTTTGGGTAGTGGTAAAGCGTACTATAGATGGTAGTGATGTAAGATATGTGGAACAGTTTCAAACCACTGATTGGACAGATCAGGATGATGCTATATATCTTGATTCATGCTTAACCTATCAGGGCGCTGCTTCTACTACAATTAGTGGGTTGGAACATTTAGAGGGTGAAGAGGTTTATATTATTACAGATGGTGCTACACATGCACCTCAAACAGTAGCAGGTGGAGAAGTTAATCTCAACTGGGCTTCTGACAAAACACATGTAGGACTCAGATACACATCCAACGCTGTTACAATGCCAATAGTACCGCCTGTTGAGGCAGGTACTTCTATGGGCAAACGGAAAAAAGCTTTTAAGTTAACAGTGAACTTCTACAAGACGAACTACTGCAAGATAGGAGCTTATGGTGATACCTTGGATGAGATACCTTTTAGAACTACAAACGATGAGATGGATAGAAGAGTACCACTTTATACTGAAACGAGAGAACAAGCGTTTCCACATGGGTACGTCAGAGACTTAAAAATACACATACAGAGTGATCTACCATTACCGTTCTCAGTCTCTGGATTGGGACCGATGACTGGTGCATCACCAAACTAAGAGGTGACATATGAGTTGGTTAACAGGTGGGTTAATGCTTGGAGGTGCCGTTTTAGATTGGATGGGCTCCGAAAGTGAACAAGATGCCATTGATGATGCAGCTGATGCTCAAGCTGCGGAGTTAGCTAGAGTAGCAAAAGCTAATAAAGAGCTCTCCTATCAAGATGCAAAAACTGCACTTAGAATGGGTCAGAAGCGTAGATTTCAAGCTGATGCACAATCTGGCATTATGTATAACAATCTACAGAAGTTGTTGTCTACTCAAAGAACTCGCTACGCCAAATCAGGTGTGAACTTAAAAGAAGGTTCTCCTGTAGATGTCATGGAAGCCACAACAGAAGCCGCTGCGAAAGATATCATGAATGTGAAATACCAAGGTAAGAGTGCTCAAGCTGAAGCTAATAGTTTGGCAAGAAGGTATGTAACATTAGCAGAAAATGGTATGAGAGATGCTGCTGCTCAGGCGTCATTAATACAGGATGCTGCTAATGATGCTACAACTGCCTCTAAGTGGGATCAATACAGCAGTGTATTTAATACAGCATATCAATGGTATCAAGTATCATAGGAGGAAAAATTGAATATACCTACATATAATGAAAAAGTAACGCCTGGTGCTCAGTCAGAAGGAGTATTTGTATCTGATGTTTTGAGACGGACGCCTAATAGAATACCCACACTTGACAAAACTGGCAAAAGTATGAGTAGGATGGGTAAGACCTTGGCTAACATAGGCATAGATATGGAAGAGGCATATAATGCTAAACTGTTGGCAGACAGCCAAGTAGATACTATGAAAAAGTTTGCTGATCTCGATAAACAGATGCAAGACCCTATGTGGAAAGCACAAGAAGAAAATCACTGGTCTAAGTGGAACGACCATTATTCAGAAGCAAGTGGTAAAATCATTAATGACATTGAAGAAAACTTTGGTGGTGGGCGTAAAGCCAAAGACATGGCTCTTAGAAAAGCCCAAGAATATCAAATCAACTATGGTGTCAGAAGTGATACAAGAGCAAGGTCTGCTCAAGTAGATGAGCATGAACAAGACGTAATCACTAAACAACAGGATTATACTGAGTTGGCTGTCGGTGCTTATATGAATAAACAGATGGATGCTCTAGCAGACATCACACAAAACTTTTCCTCCTATCTTGCTGGTCAAGTAAAATCTGGTGTAATGACACCACAACAGGCACAAGCAAGAATTGATAATTTGAATACCGATGTTGTTAATGGAGTATGGACATATAGAACTACAAAACCTGAAGAAGCTTACGCAGCATATACTGAGTTAGGTGGGTTAGAAAAGTTGTATAGTAAAATGAATTCCACTGAAAGATTAACAGAGGAAGAAAATGATTTACTACAAGAGATAGAGTCCACTGGTTTAGGACTTGCTGATGTTATTAGATACAAGAATCAAGCTCGTAAAACAATGATGGATGCTATAAAGCTGGCAGAAGCCACTAATAAAGAAGAACAAGAGAGAGTAGAGAAAGCGCTGAAAGCTTCACAGAATTTGAATGTAAAAATGTTTATGATTCGAGCACAGAATGGCACAATGACACCAGAATTTATGACTCTCTTTGATGAAGAATATATGCATGGTGGCATATCTGAAGACGATTACAAAGCTGTGAAAGCAATATCCAGAACTACCGCAGGTAAAGATGAGAACAAAACAGAGAGCAAAGACCTATTGATAGAAGCGTACACAATGCTGTCAAGAAATCAAAAATTAGGCGAATGGATTGAGAACAATAAAAAAGACCTAAAACCATCTACTGTTAAGGACTTAGTGAAGAAGAATGCTGACAGACAATATAAACGTGGACTGAGTGTTATAGAACAGCTGCTCAAACCACATCCATTGGATACTTCATACGCCGCCAAGAGGAAGAAGGGTCAATTTATTGATGCGGTAATAGAATATGATAAACTATTAGCTGCTGAGGAAGACCCAAATGTTGTGGTCAATCATGTAAAATTAGGTAGAGATGCAGCTGAGTCAACTGACCCAACCTTGGTATTAACCGATGAACAAAAGAAGTTGGACGTCATATTACGACAGACACGAAAATTAGCAGAACAAGCTATACCTAAAGGCTTACAGCCAATGGTAGTGCAGGAACGACAAAGAGTAATAAATGAAAAATACATTACTGATTTTAACCAGATGATAAAAGATACTACAAAATAAGGAGCTGACACAAATGGCTAATAACTTAGAAAAAATCATCATAAATAACATTGAAGAGGAAGAATCCGTCGATAAAAAATTTGGTTTTGATTACGGATATTCTAATATGGAACAACTAGACCTTCCTCGAGGTAGAGATTGGGAACCAGAAGAAGCTCCTGTCGATGATGTTGGTCAAGGCGAGGCAGCCAAACCAAAAGAAGAGCCAACCGAACCAATAGAGGAAAAGAAAGTTGCTCCTAGTAAAGCAAAGAAACAAACTGAGGATTGGGTCCCATCTGATAAATCGGAGCCCTTTACAAGAAAGGATTATGATTTTTATGACAAATTCATGACTGATGTGGATCGTGAGAACCTCAGTATAAATATTAAAAAGTTTTCCTTCTTTAATCCAGAACTTAAGAAAGAACAGGTGTATGAAAAGGCGTTTAGAGAAACTGTAAAACACTATGACCAAGAACGAAAAGATATAAAAAATACGCCTATTAGACCAATTAAAGAGCAAAAACTGTTTCATAACTTTGGAAATGAACTTAAACAGGTTCCTAAAGAATTAGGGCGTGGTGGTGTTGCTGGCACTTTAGGGTTAGCTGAAAGTGTTGGTACAGTTGCTAGATATATAGGTAAACGTTTGGAACCTGAAGCTCTGACTTTTGAACAAATGCCAGCTAATGAGAAAGCAGAAGTAATTAGTATGAAGGCTATAGTCCAAAAGAGAGATGGTTTGACACCTGAACAAGCTCAGATAAGAGCGATGAGCATTGTAAATGAACAGCATATGAAACCTGCTGAAGGTTTGTCTGACACACTTGTTCAACAAGGCGAGTTGATAGAAAAATATTGGGGCGAAGCTAGTGAAATGTGGGGACCGCCTGATAAAATAAGTAATAAGAATGTAGTTGATGACCCACACTTGTTAGGAAGTCCTGTATGGTGGGCGTATAATATAGGTAATATGATTCCAACATTAGCTGCGTCTATACTTCCAGGCGCTGCAGCTGCTAAGACAATTAGATCATTTGGTGTTTTGGCAAAGTATACCCCAGCAATGGTATCAAAGATAGCAACTCTTGGCGGAGCCATCACTGGTGGTACTGTCGGCGGTGGGTTGGAAGGAACAGCCACATATCGGTCAGTTATTGAGGCGGGCGGTACTGAAATAGAAGCAGCACGAGCTGCTGAACTTATGACATTATTTTCTGCTGGACTGAATTCATTATCAGTTGGTAAAGTACTTCAGAAAGCAGGACCAGGATTCAAAGCAAAAGTAGTAAAAAAATTAGGTCAAGGTGCTTGGGAAGGTATAACAGAAGGAGCTGAGGAGCCAGCAGAGGTGACAGCGAGGCTTGCTGCTTTACTTCAAACTGGTCAAGCACTTCCTGTTAATGATGCTATAGTTGACTTGTATATTGAATCTCTAAAAGAGGCGGCTACTATTGCGCCTATTGCTGCTGTCACTGGTATTGGCGCTCCAAGTGGTGGCGGTTCAAAGAAAGACCCATATACTTACAAACAAGGTCAGTCATTTAAGAATGTAAGAACTGAACTTGATAAAGTGTATCCAGCTATGCCAGCAAAAGAAAAGGATGAGATGGCGTTTGTTGCATCAAGAACGATTGGTATGGCTAATGCACCATTAGATGCTGTTGGTAATGTCCTACAATTAAGAACAATTATGGGTGATACTGATTTCAGAACCTTTGCAACTAATTGGTTCTCAGCCACCATAGGTCCAGGGGTGGCAGAAGAAGTAGAGTCCTCACCAGAAGCCATGGTTATACTTCGTACCTTAAATCCTGACTTAAAACCAGTAGAGTTTGAGGCACACGCCAAGGAAACCGTTCCTGTAATGAACAAAGATTCTGAGGAAGCTGGCATTGTACCTACTTTATCAAGTGGTATGATTTCTACTGAAGCAGGTGGGGCAAAGCTTACTATGGATCAACTATCCAAGTATGTATCACCAGAACAGAAAACTATAAACGAAGGCAAGAACATGGTTGAAGAGCCAGTTGGGGCTACTATTATGGAAAACCCATCTATGGCTAAGAAGAAACTTACCAAGCAACAGAAGAGAGAAAAGAAACGATTGAAAGAAGTCGCAGCTAGGAAACAAAATGTCTCTGTAGAACAACATGATCAGCTGATAGCTCTAGACAAAGCTGTGGCGGAGGGTTTGGTCGAAACACCTGAGATGCAAGCTGCAGCAGATGCTTTCAAAATACTCATAGAATCTAAACCAGGAAGTCCTGAGAGGCAGCAGTTCTCAGAGACACTTAGAAAAGACGTTAAGGACAACTTAGCGAGTTTTGAGAAAGACGATGCTCGTGGTGTGTTCTACACCAGCCTTATAGAAGCAGGTGTAAAGGAAGAACAAGCACTCCTATATGCTGAAATATACGACAACGTTGCTGAAGCATCTGTAAAAAAAGGTTGGATTGAGAACACTAACCAATTCTACTCGTTTTGGATGAACCCAGCATCAATTAATGCAGAACAACATATTAAAGAAGCAACTCAAGGGTTCAGCTCTCAATATATAGCACAGAACCAATCACCTCAGCAGATGCAAACGGAATTGAAAATCAAGGATCATCTGAGGGCGCTGTTATCTAGTGAAAGATTTGGTGATACTAAAATAATAAACACCATACAGCCTATACCTAGAGTGTTCAATCTACTGCAGATGGACACAATGGATAAAGCAATTAAGATACTCAAGGCTAAGAATTTTTTAAGTCCACAAGTAAGAACAGCAGATATGACACCGAAACAAGAAGCAGAACTTAAGACAATGATTGTAGCTCATGAAACTGGGCATATAATGCATGATTTCTTGTTCATCCATGACCCAGCTGCTTACAAACAAATTGCTGATTTCTACGGGGAAGATGCTACAACTCCAATTATGATGTGGGATCCACAAGTACAGGAGCAGGTGGCAGATTCCTGGGCAACTTTCTTACTAACTGGTCAAGCACCTAACAGTAAACTTAAAACAGCATTTGAGAAGATGAAGGCTTGGTTCACTGCTATGGCTAATAAAATGCTGATGTTCAAATTTCAAAGAGATGCGAGAAAGGGTGACCCAGAAGTAACTGAAATAATGAAAACGTTGTTTGATGTTGATGTAAACAAAACAGAACCTGGTATTGGTGAAGCCGCAAAAGATGTAGCTAGTGGCAAAATTGTAATGGACCCAGCTATGGCACTTGACGATGACTTCAAAAATGGGTTGAGTGATGCTGATAAACAACAAGCTGATTTTGAGAAGAGCCAAGAAGCACGGGACAAAGTACGAGATGCTACATCAGGCGCTGGAAGAGACCCAGATGCACCTATTGTTACATACACGCATAAACCAGGCACCTTACCTAAAGAAGGAGCTGTGGAATTTTTACGTGGTGAGGAATCAACTGAAAGTTTATTTCCTGAGGATGTAGGTACGCTAAACAGAGAAGCTAGAGGCTTACCAGTAGATGAGAATTATACACCGTGGGAACCTACTGATGGCGAACCAAGACGACCAAATTATGATATTGATTGGGGTTTAGTTACCGATGAAAGTAAGATGCAAGAAATGATAGAGTTCGTAAAAGCAGATGAAGCTGAATTTCTTGACCAAGCATCCAGGTATTATGAGTCATTAACAGAACCTGCAGACCAACAAGCATACGCAGATAAGTTGAACGCTATACAAGAAAACTTTGGTGACTATGTTAGGGAATCTACTGGCGGAGAACAATCTTGGGCTCTGTTGGAAAGGCTTGCTGCACAGACAAATGTCACAGAGGAACAACTTCGAAGGATGCCAAATCTTGGTAATGCCGCTGAAGTTTTAGCATACAGAAACTTATTCAACACGAAGAAAAACTTTTTACATCGGATGTTGAAAACATATAATGATCCAACTAATTCATTTGCTGATAAAGAAGCAATGAAACCAGAGCTGTTCAAAACAGTAGACCAGTATTACGCGATGATGCGCGGTGTTATGGGGCTTAGAGCTGAGGCTGGTAGAGTGCTGAACTCATGGAAGCTTTCACCTAATTCAAAAGAACTACAGCTCGAAGAGTTCGCTGAAAAGACCAAAGACTTACCTGGTGTTCATGAAACAGATAAGTGGGCTCTGGCTATGGAAGAGGCGCTTGAGATGGGCAACGAAGGAATGATGGTAGAGAACTTCAAAGCATATGGTATAACTGACATATTCGTTGAGTTGTTCTACAACAGTATTCTTTCTGGTCCAGCCACACAAATGAGAAACCTTACTGGCAACACCTTAAATATAGTAGCAGATGCTTTCCTAGAGAGACCCGCTGCAGTGATGATGAGCAGCCTTAGAAGAGGAAGTAAAAAAATAATAGCGACCGCGACCAACAAAGAAATAGAAGAGGACGCAGATCTAGTCCCAATGTCAGAAGTTGCATTTAATATGTACGGATTCTTTGAAGGTGTTATAGAAGGACTTAGGGCATTGTGGAAGTTCGGGAACATGCCAGCAATGGAAGCAATAGAAGAACTGGATAGGACTGCTGACCCAAAAGATATGGACAGAAGGGTTATCACATCTGAGAATTTTAGAAACATGGCTACCATGGGGGCTATCACTAGAGGTCTAGAGGCTAAGACGCCAAGATTGGCAGGTGCATATAACGCAGTCATTGATAACGTTGGTTTAGCATTAAGATTCCCATCAACCTTACTTGGTATTGGTGATAAGGTATTCGTAGACTTTCTTGGCTACAGGATGGCTTTGAATTCATTAGCGTATAGACGTGCTTGGCAAGAAGGTAAGAAAAAAGGATGGAATTACCAAACTATATTTAAGAAATATCAACACATAAAGTTGAACCCGCAAAAGTTCAAACTTGATAACAAAAACATTTCTAAAAAAGCTGTAGAGAATGCTAAAGAATTAGCTTTTAGACAGGAAATCACTGGAAAACCTGGTGAATTGATATCCTGGCTGAACAGTATTAGACCAATTAGCCTTATCTTACCATTCAAATCTACACCATTTAATATCAATAAACATGTATTGAAAAGGATTCCTTTAATTCATATGTTTTTTGATGACTATAAAAATAAATCACAGGCTGAGAAAAGTATCGCTGATGGTAGGGCTTTTATAGGAGCTTCGGCTGTAGCGGCTTTAATGTGGGCAATCATGGGCGAACCACCCGAAGACAAAACAGTAGCTGAGGGAGTTCAATTCCCATTAATAACTGGTAGAGGTCCTGAGAATAAACAACTTAGAAAGACCATGGAAAGAATGGGATGGCAAGAATACTCAATCAGAACTGATACTGGCTACACCACTTACAAGAACATGGAACCCTACTCAACCTTTTTAGCTATTGCTGGAGAAACTTCTGAGATATTTGCCAATGGTTTGAAAAGTGGCTCTGATAAAGAGATGGAAGTCGAATGGGATCAAAGGGCAGCTGAGTTCACCGTCGGTGTGATTGGCGGAGTTATACATTCTGTCGCTGATAAATCTTTCTTGACCAATTTGTTTGACACTATCGACATCGTGACAGCGGAATCAAACCAACGTTCTAAAAAATTATTAAGATTAGGACAAAAAACTGTCACATCCTTTGTACCATATTCAAATCTTGTCAGATCGATAAGAAGGGATGTTGACCCATATATGAGAGAAGTAGGCACAATCGCTGATATGATGTATAATGATATACCAGGATTTACAGAAAAGCTGCCACCTAAGAGAAATCTTTGGGGCGAAGCTCAATGGTATTCTGGTATTCTTGAGGAGCAGCATGGAAGAATGTGGTCTCCAGTATACAGCAGTAAATTCCCAACAGATGGGGATCCAGTTGATGCTGAAATAGCAAGATTAATTGCGGCTGGTGAAGCTGTTAGAGGGATGCCAAATAGAACTCAGAGTTTCAAATCAACTGTTGAAAGAGGTGCTATGAACTCGCATCCTGTTAAACTCAGTGATAGGAAATACGATAAATTAATTATTTTTATGAATGGTAAAACGACTGAAGAGGGTCCAAGTTTGATGAAGCTGGAGATTAAAGCCTTGATGGCAACTGATCTGTATAAGAAAGAAATGATACCTGGAAAAAGAGCAATGATAAATACTGCAATTGATGATAGGTTGCAGGCAGCTAAGGAACGAATCATCAACAGTGATAGAGAAGTTGAGTTAAGACAATTTGTCAATAGAAAATCCAAGGAAGTATTCGAGAGAAAATTTAAGAGATAAGGGGAAACCATGACTGTCAATACATTAAACAGTTCTACTGAATCGGTAGCCGATGGAATAGTGAGAACATTTTATTTTGATTTCTATCTCCAGCAGGAACTTGATTTGAAGATATATACCATAGAAGATGGGGTGCAGACAGAAGAATCAGCTTATGACCTTGATGAAGGTTGGGGTGATACAGGCGGAAGTATTACTTTTCACGTAGATGAACAACCAGCTGATGGAGTTACTGTTCTGATGAAGCGTGTTATGGCGGCTACTCAGGAAGCTAACTATATACCAGGAGACCCGTTTCCAGCTGATGTCCATGAATCGGCGCTAGATAAGTTGACTTTATTGGTACAAGGTGGAGAGTATGTGAGTCAGAATGCTATAGTAGTGCCTGATGGTGACACCGCTACTAATTTGGTATTACCTTTTGCGACTGCTAGGGCTAATACTTACCTAAGCTTCGATGCTAATGGTAATGTCACTGTAGCATCGATACCAGATGAGGTTGCAGGTGTTCTTGATTTAACAGATGGTGCGTCTATTGATTGGAATTTATATAATGGGAAGGTAGCCAGAGTAACTATAGCAGGAGA
>Ga0164311_10000429_pt1 | contig 18155 bp, 19 predicted proteins | sample GuaBasSedimGuay2_FD_121796 | JGI IMG/M metagenome (GOLD analysis project Ga0164311, IMG submission 121796) | Subseafloor sediment microbial communities from Guaymas Basin, Gulf of California, Mexico - Guay2, Core 4569-9, 9-12 cm | ecosystem: Environmental > Aquatic > Marine > Hydrothermal vents... | reverse complement strand
GTCCACCCGCGGTCTAGTACTACAATATTCCTGTTCCCGCTGGGTTTCTCCGCGCGGGCGCCTTTGCCAGTATCTCTAACGCGTCTTGTACTTCTTTCTCTTCTTTCTCTTCTTTCTCTTTTGCTTTCTTTGTCATTTTGTGTCCTTTTTCGGTTTAGAGTTGAGGTACACTACTTGGCTACGTAGGTGTGACCGCCGGAAGAGCTGCGTCGCGATCGTTCGCAGTTGTTGCCGATGTCACCTTGTCGGACTGTCTGTGTCGCAAAGCGACGAGACTTACACGCGTCGTTACGACGCGCTCTCGGTATTGCATAATGCAAATACTACGAGAGGCTAGCCAAATTCGTTTCTTTGTTCAATCACGTATTTTCCGCTCCTCCGTCCTCCGCCGAGCCCGATATTTGGGCGCCGTCGGAAGATTCCGCAGAATAAACCTCGCGCGTCGGGGCGACGCGTGGGCGAGCCTTTTAGACGGCACAAGCGCGGACCGAAGCCCGCGAAGAGCCACGCGAGGCCCGAGAGTATTACACCTGCTGTTCAGCAGCAGGCTGCTCTCTGTTGTTGTATGATTCTGGATGCTGATACAAGAGCAACTGATTGAACGATGGTGCTACTACTGCTTACGAAACTACCGACGTCTCGGAGTCTCGGGTGCATCGCAACAGCGTCCTGCTGCAATGCGGGTGTGTGCTTAAGCCGTCACCGCCGCACACGACGGTCGGGAGGCTACGGACCTCTCGATCGTTTCCCCACCGGAGGGTGAGAAACTGTAGAAAATCACCGAATTCTTTTTTGTTCCCTGCGAATCGTAATGTCATAGCGCTCTCCTATTTCGGGTCGCGGAAACGTTGAAGGTGCTTAGCCATCCGCGCCTCTTCTTGTTGTTTTATTTCGTCACCCCAACTACGCGTATCCTGGCGAATGGGCTCGTCACTTATTTCAATCCAGTAGCGAGTCTTACCACGAGGCCCGGGCAGCTTGTTGAGCGGGACGATGTCTCGCTGTTCATCGTGGAACGACGCATAGAATCGTGGCCACATTTTCATCAGTATCTTCATTTCACGCAGTTTCTCTTTAGGAAAACCGCGCGCCGGTACAGGGAATCTGAAGTATGCCATGTAAAGAAAAACGGGGGTCGACAAGAATGCCGACCCCCGCCCTTTGCTTGTTATGAAGCCGCAGATGCGGCTTCGGTTGCGGGCAACGCGCCCGCAGTAACCGCGTCGCGGCGGGCCTCCAGCGTCTCGACGCGTTTGCCGAGTCGGGCAGCCCTTTCGAGCTGCCCACGTTTCCTGGCCGACTCGTACCGGGCGTATTCACGCCCGATACGCGCATCGAGGCGCGTAACGAGCTTTTGATGAACCTCTCGGTCCATCGTGTCTTTGAGCTGTGTCAGGTATACTTCGTGGACAGCTCGGGACTTATCTGACCAAAGAAACCGCCTCGACAGGACATCCGCCATGCGATCCGTGAATATCCCTACTACGGCACCAATTCCGAAAGTGATGGGGTCCATAACTTCTTCTCCTTTTTTGACGCGGTTAGCGCCCATTCAGGTTAGAAGCAGCACCCCGAGAATCGGAGCGCCACTAATTTTTCAGCGTATTCGAACGTCGCTTGTGTCTGCGACGAAATTCAAAAGTCGGTTGAACGACTCTGCGGTACGCAATGAAAACTAGCGCACCTAGGATGAACGATTCCAATGCACCCATCTTTGCCTCCTGGTTGTGTGGATACCAAGGACGAGGCAGCTGTAGGCGTTGATGGACAGCTCTAGGCAGTTCTAGGCAGCAATAAAACACACCGTTCCAGAGCTCTGTGGCTCTTGTAGAACTCCGGAACGGCGTGAAGGAGACCCTGAGCCGATTTGTTCCTCGGCGGGGCGGAGGTGACCTGACGTCCGAAGACGTTCCCTGCGCCTCGGGGGAGGAAGGCGCGGGGGAACCCCGCACAAGAGAACAAAGTAAAGGTCTCTTCCACTATCTTATACCATTATAAACGTACTTTTTCTGAGCCGAGTTTTAGCGATAAAGCAGGCGAATACGTTCGCCTGTTGTTAAGTGCAGCACAGTGTTTGCGCCTTCTTTTTCAACACGGTCTATTTGCTGGAAAGGAACTTCCATACGCGAAATCCCGGTAAAAGGGTCCCACGCGTCTGGAGTTTTTACAGCGTAAAATTTTGTGCGCTGTTCCTGAAAGTTGTCGATATTACAGCGGATGCGTATAGCCGGAGTCGTATTCAGTTGGTCACTGCGGGATGACATAATGAAAACGTGTTGGTCGCTTTTACGTGGGCGCCGAAGTGTATTCTGATGCATGTTGTAATTGCGCTTGGGCGGCAGTGACATGAAGCGTATCAGTTTGCGCTGTTTGTCGAACCAGTCCAGTCGATGCAGTTGCATTTGTGTTGTGTCGAGAGGGATTACAGAGAGCGGCAGAGGTGTGGGTGCTACCGGGCGTGCTGCGCAGTTATCGCAAACTCTCGCGATTTGCCCAACGGCCATGAGCCGTTCGATGTCGGAGTCGGGTTTGAATTCTTTACCACATTTCTGACAGATCATGGATGTTCTTTCTTTTTCCTCTGTTTCTCTGCTTGTTCGAATTGTCGCAAAAACCTATTCACGTCGCTCAAACTAGCAGTGATAAGTGTAAACGGCAAGCTGTTGATAAGCAGTGATGCGTACGAACCCGGCTTATTGGCTTGGTTCGATACCTTGCGGTCAAGGATAGCTGCGACACCGTAGTCCATATTGGTACGGATGAGGCGGCCGGTCCCTTGTTTGACATCGGTTATCATGGCGGGGACATCGAGTTTCTTGAAACGTTTGTACCAATTGTTACCGTATCTGCGTTCCAAGATTTTTTTCCTCGCTTGATAAATCGGATCGCCCTGTATCGGAAACGGCGCTTTAGTGATAATGACGAGACGCAGTTGGTCGCCTTCGACGCTCACGCCTTCCCAGAAACTCTTCAATCCGCAGAGAATGGGATGTTTTGTTTTACGGAACCACTTTTCGAGATCTCCGGGGGACACACCTTCCTCTTGCATCCGCACAGGGAAATCCGATTCCTTTTTCAATCGCTTTGCTACTTCCTCCATTTCAACGCGGTTTGTGAAAAGCACGAATGCATAACCGCTAGACGCTTTCGTGAGATTGACGATTTCGTCTGTCATTGCTTCGTAGTATTCTCCCAGTTTCTGTTCCATCAGTTGCGGGGATACGCCGTCACGTGCAGGGTGTATGGGCACATTTTTGGAACAGTATAAAAGCGCTCTGTGTGCGTAATCAAAGGGACTCGCTGTCACATACGTAAGCGCATCCGCACTGAAGCCCGTCTCTTCCATGAAATGCTCGAACTGCCCGCCTATTGTCAGAGTAGCGGAAGAAGCCGCGACACGAGTAAACGGGAATAAATTATTCCGTAGAATTTTGCTGACGAAAATCGGAGCGTATACCACCTCACGTCCTTGTTTGGTAGTTCTTGGATACTGGAGGTACAGAATATGTGGGTCGTCACCAGTTTTATCAGATACGGAGTCACAGATGGCTACCAAAGAATTGTGGATTCGTTGAAACTTTTTCGCTGCTGTGAGGATAACCTCGAAGGGAATATCACGCAAATAGTCGATACGTCCTGCGTTGTCTTCGTCGCTATCGTCAGCGCCGCATTTTGTGTCCACAATGTCAGCAGCGTGCGCAGCGTACTCGGTGTCTTTGATACGTTTAAGGTTACGTGCTTTAAGTTCACGTGCGTAGGGCGCCATGAGTTCGCCTATTGTACTAGACAGGGCCGCTAAAAAACTAACGAAGTCCGCACCATTTAGCATGTCGAAACTACCGTCGTGCTTTTTGGGAAACTTAGCGAAAAAGGACTTGTTTTCCTTACGCAGTAGCGTAACTAACGAGTCAAACTTTTCGCCGGGAGGGAGCGCTTTCGCTTCGCCTTCGAGGTAGTGTATCGCGAGGGATATCGCGTTTTCGCTGAATGTCGCGGCGAATGCTTTTCGGTAATACTCAGCAGCTTGGTGCGCTTCGTCGATAATGTAGTAGTTATGTTTGGGTAGTATCCTTCGGTTGTAGCGCATGTCGTAACCGACAATAGCGTGGTTTGCGACAACAACATCCGCGTTTGCGACAAGTGTTCTTGCGACGACCAAACCGCAGTCTCCCGCCAACATGCATCGTGCGGCGCCTGAGCAGTCTTCCGCGTTGACGCGCCCCCAGTAGGGTGGTACATCCTGCCCGAGTTCGAGTTTGTCGCCGAATTCAGATGCAACAGCCCACTTTCTAAACTCCTCTGAGACACCGTGTTTCTTAGCGTAAATTTGGAGTCTCGCCTTGCAGAGGTAGTGGCTGCGTCCTTTGGCTACCGCGAACCTGAAGTTGCATCCCAGTTCTGACAAGTGGGCGAGTAAAAACGGTAGGTCTTTGGTCATGTACTGATGTTGCAACAAAGTCGTTGCTGTTGAGATTAGAACGCGTTTGCCAGCCAGAATAGCAGGAACGAGAAGAGCCAAACTTTTTCCGGTTCCTGTCCCCGCTTCAGTCATGGCGTTCTTGTCTTGGATAATAGCGTCTTCGATTGTCTTAGCGAGTTCCACTTGAGGCGGTCGAATTTCGCTGACTATTCGGATGTCGCTGTCACCGAGGATGTCTTCAGCAGAGTAGCGTAGCAGTGCACCGCATGCTGGGCAAGATTCAGTCTTGAGTCGCGGATAACGCACGCCACATAGAGTGCATATCACTTTGAAGTTCTCCTATTTTCTACGGACGTTCTAGCCATCCGGGTAAACTGGTGGCCAAGAAACGCATGTGTCCTGCGAATTCTTCGCGGCGAACACGACTGCGTGTCGCGAAAGAAGGGTGGTACATCGGGTAGACGTAAAAGTGTTTGTCCTCGACCCAGATGGATCGTCCCGCAATAGTGGTTATCTTTATCTGGCTCCCGAGTTTCTTGGAAAAACCGTATCGATAGGCGAGCGCACTTAGCGGATATTTGCCAAGCGTGACGATTATTTTAGGTTTTACGAGAGCGAGAATTTTCTCTGTCCACTGCCAACAAGCGTCTATCTCTTCTGGTTCAGGGTCGCGGCCGTCAGGCGGGTAGCAGCGTACGACGTTGGTGGTGAACGTATCTTCATCAGGGATACCACGGCGACGGATTTCGCCGTGGAGGAATTTCCCTGAGTACCCACTAAAAGGAGTGCCAGTTTCGTCTTCTTTTTCGTCGGGACCTTCACTGATGAATAGCACTCTTGCATCAGTATTGCCTTCTCCTGCGATAACTTGTGTGCAGCTTGCGCGGAGTTTGCATGCGTTGCACTTCTGTATATCCGCCTGCAGCTCGGTCCAGCTCAAGACGGCCCTCCTTTGATTTGGTCAAGAAGTTTCAATCCCGGATGCGGTTTAGTGGTCAACGCGCCCAGAGCTACTGTGATTTCTATTTTCTCGATGTAGCCTTCGCTGGAGATGAGGCCGAGGTGCGCCACTTCTTCGTTGTGCGCTTGTTCAAGGGTTTTTAGTAAGCGCGATTTGCTGACGAACTTTTTGAGTTTCAGTTCTTGGTTTACGCCTGGCGCCTGATAAGCGAACTGAATCAGTAATTTGCTGCGCGCTAGCGGCAGCGCGGGGATTTCGTTGTCTTCACCGATACGCGTGGCAACCCAGAAGCCACCACGTGTCATCGTGTATAGCGGCAGGCGCAGTCTACGCTGTACCACAGCGGGGTACAGAAAGAGTTTGCCCTGCAAGAGCAGTTGAATGTATTCAGGGTCCTTGAGGCGTTCGTCCTCGGCAGGAACATCTACCTGCCAGTAGGTGACGCCGTCGAAGGCCATTGTATTCGACGGAGTGAATCCGTGTTTCGTCCAAAATTGTACAACATGTGGGTCGTACGTGGTTATCATCGGACCTCTTCGACCTTCCGCAACTCGTGTTTGATATCCTCGTCGGTACGACCGTGCGCGCCGAACTTTTTGCCGCGATGGTCGTCTATCCACATCAGTTGCATGTCGCACCGCGGACACTTGAACGACGGTGTACTGACGTTTTCCATGTGTGTGACGCTACGGTCGCCTTTTTCGTTGTTGAAGCAGATGTAAGTGAAATTGCGAGTTTTGGGCATTTTAATCTCCTTTTACGTTCCAGTGATACTCTGTGGGTTTCAATCTCAGTTTCTCTTTTTTCAGCGAGACGCGGGCGTAGGCCCACCCTAATGATGTAGCGAAACCGGCTGTCATCTTCTTGATGATGTCTTCTTTATCGGAGAAGTCCCATTGGATTTCACCGTCGTACCAGTTGCTGATGGACGCCCATTTCACGCCTCCGTTGTTCCGGTACGCGAAAGCACAGACGTTGTGGCCGCCTACTTTGCCGGTGTTCTTGAGCCAGGGGCATGAAAGTAGTCCAACGTCGGTTACGGTTCGTGTGAGGTTGCCGTTTTTTCGTGCGCGTTCCAGACAGAAAGCAGCAAAAATACTGATGTCATCACAATTATGTACTACGATATCACATTCGGGAAGATAGATTTCACCGCTTTCGGTCATGACGTCGTACGTTTCAACTTCCGGTCCGATAGCAATTTCACGAACGGTGGTCGATTTAAAACGACCACGAATGCCCGTGCGGGGGATAATACGGTAAATGGGCTTGTCTCCAAGTCCACCGTGGTTATCACGCCTTCTAAGATGCGTTGATTCACCGCGCATACGATGTAGCACACGCAGTTGTAGCGCGAGTTGTACCGAAGTTGTGTTGTACGTGATAGTTCCAGACGCCGCTGTAGAGGCGTCGTTTTGGACGCCCAACAAAAAAGAGTTTAACGATTTTTTGTCGAACGCCATGTTAGGAACGTGTTTCTGTGGTGCACCTATTCCAAAAGTACGCATGTGAGCGGTCAAAATCTTATCACCGATAGCAACACATTTCCGTGTAGGTTTGAAATAAATCCCCCGGGCAGTACAAAATTTTTGGATGCGTTCGCGGTTAGAGTGTTTAGTACCGTTTTCAAGAGCTGCGACGTAGAACTGATTATACCGCGATACCCACCCATCAGCGACATACGTGCCCTCTAACCACGCTAATTTGGTATCTCGAGGCGACTCTGCTTGTAGTGGGAATTTCTGCGGCTGGAGCAGGATGTCACCGACGTGCACTTCTTTGGCACGGATGCACTGAACTTTCTTTGTACGTCCCACACCCCCGCGAATGCCGCGGTGCACAAATATCTTGTGGTCAGCTGTACAAGTGAGAGAACAACCGTTGTTTAGGCGAAATACCAAAGTTGGTTTGATGCCTTTTCTCCAGGTTTTTAGAATACGCACGCTGCTGCCGTTGCCTATGACAGTATCCCCGATTTTCACATGTTCAATAGGTACGAAGGAATAGTCGTTACGTAGAAGAAGTGTACCGGCAGGAAGGCAATCGTGTGACGTCCGTTCACCTTTCAGATGTTTGCCGTAAGCCGCTTGTGGTGAACTGATGGCGTCCCATAATTCGCGCCAAGAGTCCTTGTGCCATTCCATGGCGCCGACGATTTCTTCGATGTCCTTGAAAGTCGGGAACAATGGGATAGTTACTTGACTCCACTTGCGTTTTTCGTATAGCCATTGGTATACTCTGCTCCATACGTAATACACGCGGAGCTTGAGAGTGAGCCAAACACCCACACGCAATAACCAAATTTTCATAGTGGCTCCTTTCGAAAACCAGCATCACTCGTCTTTACTAAAAAAGTCAAGATTTTACGCAGTAAATGACTCAGCTCCTTTTACCATAAAATGTACCTTGATTTGATAGCGACTTGGACTACAATTCCTCAAGAGGAAAGGAAAAACGAATGGCATCAGAAGCTCCACGGGAAAGCGAAGGCAAACAAGCTGTGCAGAAGTTTCTGGGAATGATGACCCCAGCAGGCATGACCCAGACGCCTCAAGCGTCACATCCGCCACAAGAAGAAGGCGGCAACGCAAAGGAAGTATCCGAAGAACCACAGACGGAGATGGCCGACGACCTAGAACAACGATTGGTCGAACAGATTAGAAATATTGATGCTGCGCCGGAACTTTCGTATGAACAGCGACTTTCCCGTTTAGGTGTGGGGCTGGAAGAAGCAGCTAAGATTGTGGACACAATTCTTAGCCAGGGGCATTACGAACGCGAGTTCACCATTGGCCGGAGGCACAGCGTTACATTCCGTACGCGCGGTGTCGAGGACCAAGAGCGTTTGCAGGAGTCTATAGAGAACCAGGTACCGCGGTACGCTCTTACTGTGAACGAGATGACTGCCAGGCATAACATTGCAGGCAGTTTGGCGGAGTTCGGCGGTAAGCGCTACACCGCTGACGAATTCAAAAAAGCTTATGCGGCAACAGGTAAGATGTCACTAGCGGTGTTCAACGCGCTGGTTGAGCGACTTGCACGGTTTGACCGGATTATGTACACCGTGCTGAGCGAGGGTGCAGTCGAAAATTTCTGAATCACCCGTGGGGTAACGCTCGCGCTGCGTTACTGTTCCGCGGCGTAAAGCTTCCACCACGGGGGTCGGTTGCGGCGGATATGATGAACGAGTTGGTGCAGCGAGACAGAATGGAAAAAGTTGCTTCGTGGGAAGCAACAGCTCGAGCAGTGGGTTTATTTATGGGTCACAGTGCGGACGCGGTGAATAAGGTGATAGACGCACTAAAAGGCCCCTTGTTGGAACGTGTTTCGCACGAGGCGTATGACTTGCGTGTGGTACGCCGGAAGCTTTACGCGATGTTGCGGAAATCGCATACAACCGGCAAGTACATGCAAATGCTGGATGAAATGACGGTGTAGCATATGCCTTCACTTGATGACGTACTCAAGCGGTACCGCGATTACGGCAACCAGTCGCAAGCACCATTGCCGCCGCCAGGATTGGCAACTAATGCGAACCCTGTGTCTCCCCCTACTTACGTAGTACCGAACGCATTTCAGACGCCTGCGGGTGCGATATCCATGTACGCGCCTGTGAACTCACAGAATGCGTACGACGCGCAAATAGCTTCCAGGTTCGCTGGGCAAGCCGCGACGTACCACGATCCTGGCGCAGCCGCGGGGAACATACGTGCGCGTACTGGGCGGTCTGTCGGCGAAAATTGGGGCGGTGGGATAGGAACTGGTCTGGGTGCTGCTGGTGGCGCCATGATAGGCGGCGTAGGTGCTGGCCCCGGGTCCCTGGTGGGCGGTATTGTGGGCGACGTTTTTGGTGGCGGTATCGGGTCCGCGCTGGGACGCCCTCTTGGTTGGATGGGCGACATGTTCTCAAGGAATCAGGGAACCAGAGAGCGTCAGGGTGAGTACATGCACATGACGACTGGTATTCAGCAGTCGACCATGGGGCATTTGATGATGAACCAGGACGAATCCGGTCTTGGTGGTCGCGGTATGAATATGCAGTCTGCGGGGAAGCTTGCGCAGAAGCTGACAGGTGTCGGACGCGAACAAGGAATGTCACGCGAGGATATGACGAATTTGACGCGGTCTGCCGGTGAATTGAATTTTCTGGACAACGCCACCAACACGGATCAGATTTTTGAAACAGTTAAGAAGTTGGCTAAGGTCATTGGTGTCATGGGTAAGCTTACGGGCGACCCGGATATCATGCGAAATTTGAAAGAGATATCCAATCTCCGCGCTGTTGGCTTGAATATTAGCCAGGCGGTACAAGCAACTGAACAGATCGACATGGCCGCCCGCGGTATGGGAATGGATCGTTTTCAAGCTATGACAAGCGCAGGCGCTGCCGGGATGGGCATGTTCCAGCGCGGTGGCATGACCGGCGGTGTTGGTCTCGTTCAAGGCGTGGGCGCCGGTGCGATGGCTCGTATGGGTGCCGCTGGACTTGATGAAAGACAGCTAGCGTTGTCGGGAGGCGTTTCCGGATTAGCCAATACGTATATGCAGCAGAACATGCGATTTGCGCAGGGTCCGGGGAATCTGATGATGATGTCTGGGCTGACAGGCGGTGCGGGTGGCGAATTCGGATTAGATAGTGGTTTTGGTGAGGGACTGCAAGGTAAAGGGAGTTTCTCGGGGCGACTACAAAAGGGACTTTCCAACGTACGGACACCCGGTCAGTTGATACAATTTTTAGGGCAACAGCGTGAGTTACAGTCGGAAACAATGGAGCAGCTTGGTCCATTTGGTGCGCAGCTTAGCCAGGCCCGCCTTATTGAAGATATGGCCAAACAAATGGGTGGTGCGAATCAGCGCGAGAGTGTTCTGATGGCTGCGTCGATGATAACTGGGAGTCCAGAAAAAGGCCTGGAACTCGTGCGGACATTAGGAAGCAGCCAGTTTAGAGACCGCGCAGGAAATTTTATAGACGAAGAACGGAAGCGTGTGCGCGCAACAGGTGCGCAAGAAGCTGCGCAACAGCGCGGGGCAGACAAAGACGCCAGGAAGCAGCGAAAGCGTCGTGCATCTCTTGGTAGAGGTATAATGGGATGGATGGGTGAGGCTGTCGGGTATCTCGACGAAGAGCCGGAGGGTGCTGGAACTATCGGCGAGCTCAATGAAGTAATGCAGGACGAGCAGGAAGAACAAGACCGTCTTGCGGACGAAGCCTTCGAAGAAAATACCGGACTTAAACGAACCACCAAACGCGCTGGGGCGTCTCTCATCGCACGCCCTGTTGAACGCGAGCGGAAACGCGCCGAGAAAATGATGGCAGCCGGATGGAAAGTATCTGGCCTGAGTCGTTCGGGAAAAGAGCTCGGTGGTGTCGGCGTGTCATTTGATTACGACGAAAAGACTAAAACGATAAAAGTAAAAGAAGGACAGCCGCGGGCTAAAACAGCGTGGGGCGTCAGTGAGTCCGGCGAGATAGAGATGGTACAAGTCGAGGCAGGCCTGCTGTCAGCTGAGAAAACCGCAGCGGATTCATTTTTAGGCGATGAAGCGCTGTCTGCGGGTTTCTTTTCTTCAGGGGTATTCGCCAATTCCAAAGAAACCGCGCTACAGCGAAAAGGTGCACTGGTCAAGCTGCGGCGGTCTGGTAAGCGTATCCAGGAGAACTCTAAGATAAAAGAGAAAGAGTGGCGTAAAGGCCTCAAGAGTATGGTGGACAAGCTCGGTGCCGGTTCGACGGCGATGATGGAGAGAGCAGCTATCGATTACGCGCATTCTCTAGATGCTACCGGCGATGGCGTAGATACAGACGTCATGTTTGATAAAATGATACGGGCTTTCGCAAAAGAGAGGAACATTTCGTATGGTGAAGCGAGTGTCCTTTTGAAGAAGGACCGTGACAAGATAGAACGTTGGGGTGTCAAATTCATAGAAGACAGCGGAGACGAAGCTGCGGTGAGCGCACTCAGACGTACGAAAAACGCTGTAGCGTTAGACTATACAAAGATGGATTCAGAGGCTCTGGAGAAATTTAGAGAGGGTGCAGATGAAGACATGTTCACGGCTATGCGCGAGCTTGGTTTCGCGGATGCTGACGCCGATCCAGGTGACGCTTCAAGTGCGCAAAATGCGGCGTTCGATACGTTTCGCGGGCTGAGCCCTGAAGATCAGGGTTTGGCCATGGGTATTTTGGCTAAAGAGGGTGGCACAGCGGACGGGAAAACGTCGGAAGAGCTGATGCGCCTGAAAGCGGATAACCCTGAAAGATACAAACGTGTTCAGGAGGCCGCACGGAAGATGCAGGGTGGCTTGGACGCAGACGCACGTGAGCAGCTGGCACAAAAAGCAGGTGACGTGACCGGCCTTTATGGTGGGACCGAGGGCCTAACAGAGGAGCTGACAAAAGGCGCGGGAACAGGAAAAGGCCGACTTGGCGGGATGCAGGCGTCTGGCAGGGTGACGGCGATAGAGGGAGCTCTCAAAAAGCTCCGCGATGGCGATGACTTTGCAGAACGCAGCGGCGAGGGCGCCGGGGCGGGAACTGAGGCGTCACGCGCCAAAGACGCAGCTCTTGCAAAACAGCGGGGACAACTCGAGTCGCTTCCTGAAATATTTGGGGAACTCCCGGGTGCAGTGAAAGAACTGAAGGAAGCTGCGGTAACGATGAAGGAAGCGTTTGATAAAAACGTACAGAAGGACACGCCGAATCCGTGGTTTCCCTGGGGTTACCCCGGGCAGAGTTAGAGAGTAGGTAGTGCATGACATCAAGAACTAAATTCGTACCGGCCAACGCCGTCAATATTGTGGTGGAGGTGAATCAGACAATCGTGACGAACACACGGAAGCAGGTTCCCTCACGTATTACGCTGCCAGGTCTATACGACCGCGCATTTATGATGGTCACGGAAAATGGTATCATGCCGGTGACGGACGTACTTGAAGACGTGGAGGCAATTGAATGAGTCTGCGTGGTCGTGTTGATGACCCTCTGGGCGGGAATAGTCTTAGTGGCAGTGTAGTATTACCTGCTACGACTACTGCGCAAGGCGAGATACAGCTTATAAAGCAAGGAAACGTCCGCGGTGTCTACGCGCTTAATCCAGCGACAACCCCGAAGTACCATACGGGGAGGTCGGCCGCCGGAGCGCAAGACGTGTCGCTGGAGAAGATGGCGCGGATGTTCATCCCCTTCCCCGCGCAGCCAACTTCGCTGAAACAGAAATTCCTCGCGTCACTCAACGGACCCGCCGAGCGATTCGCAAAAGCAATGCTGACCACAGGCAATAAACAAGCTGGTGGTGGGCTGGGTTACATTGATTTTTTCATGACGCAGGCAAATGAGACGATGGCTGAAAGTGTGCAGATAGCTCAAGTCGCCAGTGACAATTACGTGTCGTATTTCTTTGGGCGTCAGCCACCTGTGTTTCGCTACGACGGCGTTCTGTTGAACAGCGTGCAGGACGACTGGCGCACCGCAATGTGGATTGTTTATAATCATATTATTCGCGGGACACAATTAGCGCGGCGCAAAGTTGCTATCACGCTCGCGTATGACACGGTGGCTGTCACTGGTGCTGTTCTCAACATGACAGAGATACTTCGCGCAGAGAACGAAATAGCTGTTCCGTTTTCATTTAGCCTGCTGGTCAAACGACTCGACATCATTTCGTCGCCGAAGTACGGCCCCACTCCAGCGCAAGAGTTCCCTTACAGTCTGACGCCGGATTCGTTTGCGTCGACTGTTATTGCGCCCGCGCAAGTGAATCGTCGTGCTGTAGCGGAGCCGTCCCTTAAGACACAAGAGCGGCAAGGTGCCAGCGAAAGCGCGGGAGATACGGAGACGGATGACCTATATAACTCGGTGTCGCCGGAACAGCGTGCAGAAGCAAACACCCTCAACATTTTCGATGGAATTTTTGGAAATGCGACGTCTATCAAAATAAGTAGAATCGCCGCGGACTTGAACGGTCCAGCTTCGTAAGGAGACGCTGAACATGACAGTAAAATATAAGACGGTCACCCTGGCGCACAGCAATCCGTCGTTCCTGAACGAGGAACTTCGAGATTTTTTGGTGAACGATTGTGGCTGGACAGACGATACCCCTAGTGGGCAGGACGACGACTTCAATTTCGGTCTCGGTTTTTTTCTGTCGTCTAACGGTGAAGACGGAAACACGAAAATCCACATGCATCTGTGGGGGAACGAAAATTACAATGTATACGCGCCGCCTAAGATGTCGTACCTGTCGGCAGGCATCACGACCACAGGGCAGATGTCGTGCGACGTGTTAGACGGTAGTCTTTTCCCAGCTAGCGGGCCATTCTGGATTCGTGTGAATGACGAGTTGATACTGTGTTCGAGCACGTCGGTGAACACGATTAGCTTTTCCCAGCGCGGCGCAGGAGGAACGGTTGCAGCGACGCATACCGCCAATGACTGTGTCGGGTATACCGCGGACGGGGCTACAGGTTTTTTCTCCGATATCGAAATGTACATGCATCAGGATGTGTCGAGCAGTGGTGGCATCATCGCTTCCAGCGCACCAGCCACACACGGACGTGACAGTGTCTCTGCTGTGCCGGGTCTCGTGGGATACGGCGCACGTCGCTTCCAGTACCAGTCGTTCTTGCGGATAACGTCTGGATCAGAGTCGGGCAAAATGCGGCCTATCACGGGCTACACTGATACGGGTGATTTTGACTACAGGCCTTTTTTATCTGCGCCAGGCGCCAACGATTCTGAAGTCGTGACCGCAGGGTTCAACCCTTGTTGTTCACGAAGGATGTGCGATTCGTCATTTTCATCAAGTGACATGTTATGGGGGACCGTCCCTCGAGACGCGCTTGGTAACGCGACCACATATTTTTTCTACGGTAGCAAAGACGGAGTGACTATTGTTTGCAAATACAGCGGTAGTTACAGAACGGTATATTTTGGAAACGTTGTACCGTTTGCGTCGAAACTTACTACGACGATTACGGCGGGTGTGTCAGCGGGTGCTACGTCTATCGCGGTTGCTAATCGGCACCTGTTTGTCGTAGGTGAAAAGTATCGCATGCTATCGACTGACACGGATGACTGGGTAGACAATGAAGACCGGAGTACCGAGTCCCCTGCTGGAAGTTGGCCGGATCTTGACCCCGAGGAAATACCTACAGAAGAATTGGTAGTGGATACGATTACGCCGGGGGCCGGTGATGCAGGTACTATCGGATTCACGTCGGCGCTGGTATACGGGTATCGGACTGGCGCGGAAGTTGGCGAAGACCCCAGGCCAGCTTTGAAAACTTGTCGTCTAAATACGGTGTTCTACGACATAGTGTCGGGAGGTGCGGCTGCATTGGTACTGTACCTCAATACTAAAAAAGAAAATCTCGCCATCGACGCGAGCCACCGACAGATGATACGCGCGTTTCACAACACCACCAGATGGACGCCATACGCGGCACAATTTACCAACGTGTTATACAATGTTGGGCAAAATGTTAGCGGACTAGGCGTTGCTTCCGCTCTCGCGAATAGCGCGCAGGCACCTAGTTACGTGACACACCGGTATGTCGGGGGTCTACTTTCGGTGTTCACTGCTTACAATGCAACGCAGTCGAACCGCGGGCGTTGGCAGTGCGTCAAAGGCACTATCCCCAATATATGGTGGTTCGACGGGTCGTTTGCGTCGCCTCCTTATGGCGGCGTTGAGGAAGATACCGTGAAAGCGTGGTGGGGGTCGCAGTTTGAAACTTTCCGGTTATTCAGTAGCGGCGGAACTCGGTGGTTCGCTAGTGGGCCGGAGATTACCTGATGGCCCTCATTGGTACAGTGAATTTGTTGCGTCCAGAAGACCGGCAGTTATTGCAGTTCGGGGCGTATACGCGTGAAGCGCGTGTTAGCCGATTTCTCGGGTTCTTCATGTTTTTCCGGCTGAGACCGCGTTCGTAGGGACACACTATGACTGAGATTGGTGTAGTTGATCTTCTGAACGCCGAGGGGTCTGACATACCAGACGACCCGCGTGTGTCCGCGGCAGCGGCAACTGCGGACGATAAAGTTCGGGTAATGTACGACCAAGCGGTTCGCGCGACGACACCGGGAAACGCCGATGACGCGCTCAACCCTGCGAATTATTTGTTCACAACGGGTGCGGGTGTTGCACGCGTCCCCGTCAGTGTTTCACTGGTACAGGGGATGCCTACCATCGTAGAGATAACTCTTGACGGCGAGATGACGGATAGCGTTACGTACAACGTAGCGGTTTCGAATGTGGTGAGCATCTACAATGCTCCGCTGAATACGCAACACGACGACGCAGACTTCACAGGGCAAGGGACTTATCCTGAAATAGACACGGCAATTGCTTCTGGTTCGACAGTAGTCGAAATAACGTTCAGTGAAGAAATGCTCAATAACGCCGCGCTGACAGTACCGTCGAACTACATTTTCGCGGGGGCCACCACACTCACGCCTACCAGTGTGGTACGGCTGTCTGGCACGCAGGTACGCGTGGCTGTCAACGAAATGCTCAATAGCGGCGCGTATACAGTACGTGCGCAGAACATATACGACCTTTCACAAAATCTCATTACAGCCGTCGCGGAACCTTTTACAGGTGTGGGTGTAGGACCGTACATCGCGTTTGCAGTGCCCACCGCAGCGGACGCGGTACGCGTTACTTTTTCTGAGACGGTCGATCCGACTGACGCAGCCGACCCGGCCAACTACCAAGTTTACAGAAAAGGTGCACCTGCGATACAACTTCCAGTAGTGTCGGCAACGCAGCACACGCCACAAACTTATAATTTGGTACTCAGCGTGGATCAAACATCTGGCATAGAGTACACGCTTCGTACGGACGACATCCGCGACTTGGTAGGAAACATACAAGACCCCAACCCAGATACAGAAGACTTCGTGGGCATTGGTGTGTCGCCTCCTGAAATAATTATTTCACCGGACGAAGCGGCTGCGAACGTGTCTATACGTAGATACGTGCGTGTCACATGCGCGGATGCCACGGCAGGTTTTACAGGAGTCAACCTCTCTAGTGTTTGGATACGTGTCGACTATACCGACGAGAACGGTGTCGCGCACAGTAGTTACGCTGTACAGGGCGGCGCGGTGCAACCAGCTTATGAGGGCTATACGCGCGGGGACGCAGCGACCACCGCAGGCATCACTTTCTTTTTTCGGCCAAAAGGAAAAGTGTGGGTATCACAACAGCGGTACAACATCATTGCGTTTGCGGCGGACAACGAAGCGTCGAGTAATTTAGTTACGAGTTTCTTCGACACCGCCGTTCCTGACTGCTTCGAGGATGAGGCGTCGCCACAGTCCACGCGGCTGGAGCAGTTGCTACTATCACGTCTGGGCTTGTACAACGTCGACCGTTTGCGCGAAGCGCTGTTGCGCGAATGTACAGTGTCTCCTGTGCGCCATGTTCAGGCGCGTACATTGTTGTGGCTTGTGACGCTCACTGACCTTGAAGGAACGCTGGCCGGTCTTGTGGATTTCAGTATCGTTGGAGAAGACGTGAAATTATGCGACCGTAATCGAGTAAGCAATATATACGCTAAATTGGTTCGATTGATGCCTGCTGCCGTGAGAGCCATTGAAGAAATTCCGAACATTCGACCTGAAGCAAAATTGATGCTGCGTGACCGTCTCGACAACAATTCTATGGTTTACGTGGTAAACGCCATGGCCACCATCGTGGTCTCCGCTATTGTCTTCGGAGAATTCTGATGGTCGAATTTACAAAAGCACGTTCGCATGAAGCTTCCTACGTCGTTTACATGAACGGTGTTGAAGTTCCCACTAAGTCGGTAGACGTCAACATGGGTGCTTGGGTGATTCCAACGGCACAGGTGAACATGGCGCCGGATGTGCAGCTGCAACGGTTGGGCGCTGAGGACCGCGTAAAAGTAGAGATATTCTATCTCGATGACATCTACTCTGAACTTCGTGGAAGACCTCCTGAGTTTTGTCTGATGTTCGAGGGAGACATCGTTGGCTGGAATTATGTGAACACACCTAGCGGCCGCGTGATGTCTTTTATGTGCGAGAATCAATTGCGCATAATGAAAGACCTGTTTCCCTATTTCATCACCGGCTTGGACACACTGGCAGCGAAAGTGTTCTCCGATACGACAGTGGGGCAGGTGTCGTCGACACACTACGCACCAGCGCTTTTTGTGTCGTTGCTGCACAAGGGTCTTGCTCCGGGAAATGAACTTATACGTCGTCCATTTGATTTCGTGGAGAATTTTCTGCGCGCAATAGCGGACCCCAAGTCGCACGAGGAGCTTGGCTCTGTTGCGGCGCCCAACTTTTTTGGGCGTCAGATGCGGCAGTTGAATTTCCTGAATCGGTTTGTGCCTTCGCCGATACTGGAAACCGAAGTTATGAAACTTGATGTAGACGACGGCGGTATCTTCCCTATCCTCGCCGCACTGAAAAAAGACGCTGTCGTCGATGCTATTCTCAACAAGACCATGAGCCTCGGAAACAACACAAGTTCGTGGGACATGATACGGCAGCTATTTACGCTCATGTACTACGAGGTACTGCCGCTCACAACAGCACCGCTTTCACAGGTAGACGCTACGATGTCGTCGAATCGTGGAGTCATTCTTGGGGAACCCAAATGGAAACGAGATACTGCACGAGAAGCGCTGTCCCCCAAGTCAGCGGTAGGAAGTATATTGAGCGGCGTCCCTGGTGCAGCGAAAGGCATGCGGTTCCGTAAAGCTGCCGACCCCACGAAACCGAATCGTTTGTTGAATTAC
>Ga0164311_10000427_pt1 | contig 18230 bp, 15 predicted proteins | sample GuaBasSedimGuay2_FD_121796 | JGI IMG/M metagenome (GOLD analysis project Ga0164311, IMG submission 121796) | Subseafloor sediment microbial communities from Guaymas Basin, Gulf of California, Mexico - Guay2, Core 4569-9, 9-12 cm | ecosystem: Environmental > Aquatic > Marine > Hydrothermal vents... | reverse complement strand
TGCAGTCGTCTATGCCAGTCCCATCTACTGGTTCACCGTTTCTGCGCAGATGAAATTGTTTATGGACCGATGCTACGGCCTGGGAGGCGACTCTGATGAGATCGAGTATCATGCACTGGCGGGGAAACGCATCGGCATTGTCCTGACATACGGCGGTGACGATCCGTTCGACTCTGGAGCCGTCAATGCCATACGCACGTTCCAAGACATGTTCAACTATATCCCGGCCGAGATTGCGGGTATAGTTTATGGATATGCGTCGGATGCCGGAAAGATTCGGCAGAATCAAGAGGTGATGAAAGAAGCGTATGAGCTAGGCAGGGAGCTTGGCTCTGGCGCATAGACGTAAAGTATCTTTTCGGTAAGATGGGGCAACGTAGCCGAGGTTTCCATACCTCGCGGGCATGGCGCGCTATGGAAAGCGCGACTACATCGCAAACTCCCCAAGATATTGAGAGGATACGACGTAAAGTAGGAGATATGGTGCTCGAAAAAAGCAACCTGGCAATTCGCAATGCTAACATCATCACCATGAACCCACAGCAGCCGCGGGCCGAGGCGTTGGCCGTGCACGACGGGCACATCGTCGCTGTGGGGACCTGGGACGACGTCGCGCCTCACGCCGAGTGTGCATCCGCGCTTGATCTGACCGGCAAGACAGTGGTGCCCGGTATGATTGACACCCACACCCATTTTCTCTGGACGGCCCTGAGCCTGGCCGCGCTCGACGTGAGCAGCGCGCAAGATCATTCCAGCCTGCAAGCCATCGTCCGCCAGGCTGTCGCCGCCGCGCCGCCGGGCGAACCGATTTTGGGTATGGGCTTTACCGAATACGCTCTGGATGCTGCCCAGTTCAGTCCCATCATCCAGGCGCTGGACACTGTTGCCCCGGATCATCCTGTTTATCTCGTCGGCGTCTCTGGGCACACCTCCGCCGCCAACACCCGCGCGCTGGAACTGTTGGCGTTTCCCGCCGATGTAGCCGGTGTGATGCGCGACGCTGACGGGCAACCCAACGGCCTGTTGGTAGACAAAGCCAATAACCTTGCGTTCGCCAAGTTCGCCGAATCCTTTGGCGTGGACGAAAAAGCGGGCGAAATGGTTGGACGGGCGATAGAGACGGCCCATTCGGTAGGGATTACCACGCTCCACGCGCTGGAAGGTGGAATCGCCGGCGACGATCAGGCTGCGGAAGAGTTTCTGGCCGCTGTGCCCACTTTGCCATTACGTTTTGTGTTCTACTATCAGACGATGGACGTGGATCGGGTGATCGGGTTGGGGCTGCCGCGCATCGGCGGGTGCATCCTCCTGGACGGCGACGTCGGCCCGCACACGGCCGCCTTTACCGAACCCTACGCCGACGACCCGGAGTGCTACGGCACCCTGTACTACACCCAGGAAGAAGTGGATGCTTTCGTACTCGAGGCGCACAAAGCCGGGTTGCAGGTGGCGATGCACGCCATCGGCGACGCGGCGATTGAGCAGGCGTTGAACGCCTACGAAGCGGCGTTGGACGCTTATCCACGGGGCGACCACCGTCACCGCATCGAGCATGCTGATCTGATCCGGGAAGATCAAATCCAGCGCGCCCAACGCTTGGGCCTGGCCCTGGCTATTCAGCCGCCCTTCAATTACTACTGGTCTCATGCTGAGTACATTCCCACCTTGGGCGAGGAGCGCGCCTCTCAAGCAGATCCCTTCCGCGCGATGATGGACGCCGGGCTGCTGCTCGCCGGCGGCTCCGACAGCACCGTCACGCCGCTGGGACCGCTGATCGGCGTACACGCCGCCGTCAACCACTCCAACCCCGCCCAGCGTCTGAGCGTCCAGGAGGCATTAGAACTCTACACCATCAACGCCGCCCACATTGCCTTTCAGGAGCAAGACCGGGGTTCGCTGGAGATAGGCAAGTTGGGCGATCTCGTCGTGCTGGCCGAGGATCCTTTCGAGGTTGATGCGGGTCACATCGTGGACATCTCTGTCGAGATGACGGTGATTGATGGGCGCGTCGTCTACCGGCGGGAGTGAAGGGGGAGCACGTGGACAGATTCCCGTTGATCGAGACAAGCGGCGAGGCTTTCGAGCGCGGCCACCAATACGGCGAGCAGACCGCCGACCTGATCCAATTCAACCTGGCCGGCTACCGGCGGCTGTTCAAGTATGACGCGGGCCTGGACTGGCCGGAGGCGTTGACCCAGGCGCGGCAATACCTGCATCCCATCGAGCAATACGCCCCACACCTGCTGGAAGAAATGCGCGGCATAGCCGATGGCGCGGGCGTCTCGCTGGATGAGATACTGGCCCTCAATTGCCGCACCGAAATCCTCTCCCTGGCGGCCATCCCGCTGCGCGAGGAATGTACAGCCCTGTTCGTCGCGCCAGAAGCGACCACCGACGGGCACACGCTCGTGGCTCAGAACTGGGACTGGTCGAACCTGCTGCGCGGCGGGGCAGTGCTGCTGCGGGTCGAGCAGCCCGGCTGGCCGACGGTGCTGACGCTGACCGAGGCCGGCATGGTGGGCAAGATCGGGTTCAACAGCGCAGGCGTGGGCGTAATGACCAACTTTTTGCGATATGACCACCGCCGCGTGGGTGTGCCGTTCCACGTTATCCTGCGGGATGCGCTCGACGCGCCCCGGCTGGGCCTGGCCGTCGCCGCCGTCTACCGCGATGCGCGCGCCGACTCTGGCAATTATCTGCTGGCCCACGCCGACGGCGAAGCGATTGACCTGGAGGCCACACCGTCCGACGTAGGTTTCCTGTATCCACAGGACGGGTTGTTGGTACACACCAATCACTTTATCACGCCGCGCCTGCAGGCCGGCGACGTGGGCATCGCGCCATCGGAGCACACGTTGCTGCGCTATGGACGAGCGGTCCACTTGTTGCGCGCCCAGGTTGGTTGGATCACTGTCGAGACGCTCAAGAATGTGTTTCGCGACCACTTTAATCGTCCCTATTCTGTCTGCCGTCATCCTAACCCCGGTCTGGCCGAGATCGAGCGCGGCGCGACGCTGGCCTCGACGATCGTGGACCTGACCGCCGGCGAGATGTACGTGACGGCGGGGGAACCTTGCAAGACAGACTATCAAAAAATTTGTATATAGGAGGAAACTGAAATGCGTGTATTATCATTAGGAGGGGCTGGCGCTGTTTGCGAGCACGCCACCCGGGATCTGGCCGAGTTCTCTGACTTTGACGAAATCGTCATCGGCGACTATAACGTCGCCGCAGCAGAGAAACTGACCGCCGATATTGGCGACCCACGGGTCAAAGTTTTAAAGGTGGATGCCAATGACTATGAGAGTTTGGTCAGGATTTTCAAGGATTTTGACGTGATTCTCAACGGCCTGCCCTGGAAGTACGATATGGCCGTGACCAGGGCTTGCGTTGAAGTTGGCGTCAACGGGCTGGACGTCTCTACCGAGGAGGATCAGTGGGACTATGACGCGGCCGCCAAGGAGAAGGATATCGTCTTTATCCCCGGTGTGGGCGCGACCCCCGGCATCACCAACGCGATGGCCCGACGGGCGGCGGATCAACTGGACGAGGTTGACGATATCCAGATCAATTTTGCCGCTTTCCGCTGTCCGGCTCCCGCTCCTGGCTTGCTCATCACCTTTTTGTGGGAGTTCCACCCCAAAACCGAGAGCCGCCTGTACTATGAGAACGGCGAGTTCATCTGGGCAGGGCCTTTTGCGGGATTAAAGACGGTGAACTTTCCCGGCCCCATCGGCGAGCAAGAGGTTTGCTACATCCCGCACCCGGAAACCCGCACGATGCCCAAGAGCCTGGGGGCCAAGGCGGTATCGGTGCACGGCTGTTTCCCGCCGCACGCGATGCGGTTGGCAAAGGCGATGCTGGAATCGGGCCTTTACAGCGAGGAGCCTATCACCGTCAAAGGCGTCGAGACCACGCCGTTTGATTTGATGTTTGACTTGTTGCTAGAACTGCCGGCGAGCAAAGAGACTCCGTTGTGGGCCTACGGCCTGGTAGTGGACGTTTTCGGCAAGCGGGATGGGCGCGACGTCAAAATCTCGCTGTGGAACCGCCACCCGCCGATGGAGGAATGGGGCGGCAAGGCGGCCTACTACAAGAACATTGCCATTCCGCTCAGCATCGGCGTGCAGATGATGGCTCGCGGCGACGTCAAAGCGCGAGGCGTTGTGCCGCCAGAGACAGCCATTGACCCCTTGATCTTTTTCGCCGAACTGGCCAAGCGCGGCATCGAGATTCACGAAAAGGTGGAAGAGTATCACGTGATCGAGTGATTGACGAGTGAAACGTGAAGCGTGAGCAGGCGCGACCTCTGCCATCACGTCTCGCGCTTCACGTTTCACGAAAATCTTTGGGGGGTTGAACAAGATATGAGTCAAGAGTATCAGCACATCTCCCCCGTCTGGACCCGCTACACGCCCATCGTGGCGGAGCGAGCCGAGGGGGCTTACGTCTACGATCAAGACGGAACCCGCTACCTGGATTTTAGTTGCGGCATCGGTGTGACCAACACCGGCCATTGCCACCCGAGGGTGGTGCAGGCGATCCAGGAACAGGCGGCCAAGCTCTTGCACGCCCAGGCCAACATCATCTTTCACCCGCCGCTCCTGGAACTGGCGGAGGAACTGCGAGCGGTGGTTCCGAGTGAGCTGGATTGCTTCTTCTTTTCCAACAGCGGCGCGGAGGCGGTGGAAGGGGCGGTCAAACTAGCCCGTCACGCCACCGGCAAACCGAACGTCATCGTCTTTCAGGGCAGCTTTCACGGGCGCACCGCACTGACAATGGCTCTCACTACCTCCAAGACTATCTACCGGGTTGGCTATCAGCCCTTGCCGGCAGGGGTCTTTGTCGCCCCCTACCCCTATGCTTACCGGTACGGTTGGAGGCCGGAGGAAACCGAGGAATTCTGCCTGCACGAAGTCGAGCTTTTGCTGAAAATGCAAACCGCTCCCTCAGAGACGGCCGCCATTCTGGTCGAGCCGGTGCTGGGCGAGGGCGGGTACGTGGTTCCGCCACCGGGCTTTCTCAGGGGACTGCGCCGCATCTGCGACGAGCACGGCATGCTGCTCATCGCCGACGAGGTGCAATCGGGCTTTGGGCGCACCGGCAAGTGGTTCGCTGTGGAGCACTTGAACGTAACGCCCGACATCATGACGATGGCCAAGGGGCTGGCCTCTGGCCTGCCGCTCTCGGGGGTCGCCGCCCGGCGCGAGTTGATGGAAAAGTGGATTCCCGGCTCTCACGGCGGCACCTACGGCGGCAATGCTGTGGCCTGCGCCGCCGCCGTCGCCACGGTGCGCGTCATCCGCGAGGAAGGACTGCTGGAGAATGCGACCAAGATGGGCGCTTATCTAATGGAGCAACTGCGAGAACTCCAGGTCAAATTTCCCGTCGTCGGAGACGTGCGCGGACTGGGCTTGATGATCGGAACCGAGTTCACCGATATGACTGGCGCACCTGATACCGATCTGGCAAAAGCGGTGGGTAAGAATTGCCTCAAGCGGGGATTGATCATTCTCACCTGCGGCCCGTATGGCAACACCGTTCGCTGGATACCGCCGTTGACGGTCACGCGGGAGCAGATAGATGAGGCGCTGGCGATTTTCAAAGATTCTCTGGAAGAAGCGATTTTCTAGAGTCAAGCAGATGGTTTCATTGCCGATTCGTGTAAAAGAAACGTAATTATGCGACAAATCATCATAAAATGCTTGACAATCGTGACGATTCCTGGTATAATAGTCCCAAGATGACGAGGAACGAACTTGATCAGGTTGATCGCCAGATCATTGCCGCTCTGAAAGAGGATGGACGCATGTCCTTTGCCGAGCTTGCGCGCCGCCTCGACGTCTCCCCCGGCATGGCGCGCGAGCGTTATCATCGGCTCGTGCAGAATAATGTGCTCCAGGTCGTCGCTGTCACCAATCCTCCGGCAATGGGCTACCGCATGATGACCCTCATCGGCATCAAAGTGGATGGCAGCCGGCTCCACGAGGTCGCTCGCCAGATCGCGGCCTTTGATGAGGTCATCTACCTGGTGCTCTGCACCGGCAGCTATGACATCCTGGCGGAAGTGGTCTGCCGCGACAACGCCGACTTGCTACAGTTCCTCACCGAGCGCCTCCACGTCGTCGAAGGAATCCGCGACGCAGAGAGTTTTGTCTACCTGGATATTGTGAAGGAAATCCACACCTAGCCCAAAAAGGAGCAAAATGCCTATACCTGAATCTGTTTTGTACCTCACTGAGGAGGATGTGCAGAAAACCATAACCGTCGCCGAGGCAGTGACCCTGGCCGAAAAAGGTATCAAAGCCGACGCGGCTGGGAATGTCGCCGGAAGCAAATTCTACATGAATGTGGGCGAGGATGGCTTTATCAAGCCCTTCTCCGGCTACATGCTGGGCGAAGAACTGGCCTTTGTCAAGACCTTTAGTTTCTTCCCCGGCAACCCAGAGCGATTCGGCTGCGGGACGACTTCGTCGATGGTGCTTTTGTTTGACGCCGAGACGGGCCTGCCGGTGTGCCTGATGGATGGCGGCTGGGTCACAGCCCTGAAAACGGGAGCTTCGACTGCCGTGACCACCGCCTACCTGGCCCGACCCGACGCGGCGACGGTCACCATCTTTGGGGCAGGGACGTTGGGCCGGATGCATCTGCGGGCGCTGGCCTGTCGTTTTGACCTGCGCCAGGCTTACATCGTGGACGTTTTGCCCCAGGCGGCAGAGGCGTACGTGGCCGAGTTGGGGGCAGAGTTCGACTTTCCGGTGGAGGCGGTCCCACTGGATGGCCGGGAGCGGGCCGTGCGCGCGGCCGACGTCATCTTTACCGTCACCACCGGCAATCTGCCCGTGGTGGAGCGGGCCTGGCTGCGACCGGGGGCTTTCGTCGCCCGGCTAGGCTCCTATCAGGAGGTGATGCTCGACGTCATCACCGCGGCCGACAAGGTCGTCGTGGACAGTTGGCATTACGTCAGTCCCCGCATCCCGGAGCTAAAGATGCTGGCCGCGAAGGAGGGCTTTGGTTTCGAGGACGTGCACGCCGAGTGGCCCGACATCGTGGGCGGGCGCAAGCCGGGCCGCGAGTCGCCCGATGAAGTCATTGTCTACATTGCCCTGGGTATCTGGGGCGAGTACGCCGCTATCTTGCCAGGGGTCTACCGGCGGGCGCGGGAGCTAGGGCTGGGCCAGATAATCAGCTCGTAAATTCGCATATTTGCAAAAAAGAGGAGCATACAAAAATGGCAATTCTAGAAGAACCTATCAAGGAACAACTGCATCTCAAAAACTATATTGACGGCGAGTGGGTCGAGTCGGAAGGAGAACGGAAGGACGTCGTCAATCCGGCTAACGGCAAGACCATCGCCACCGTCCCAATCTCGACCGAGGACGAGATCAACGAGGCGGTGGAGGCGGCCAAAGACGCCTATCACGACTGGCGGCGGACGCCTCCCCTGGCCCGCGTGCGCTGCCTCTTCCGGCTGAAGGAGCTGCTGGAGGAGCACTTTGAGGAGGTGAGCCGGATTCAGACGATGGAGCACGGCAAGACGATTGACGAATCTCGCGGCGAGACCCGGCGCGGGATCGAGATGGTCGAGGTGGCGACGGGCATCCCGTCACTGATGATGGGCTACAACCTGGAGGATATCGCCACCGGCATAGACGAGTACCTCATCCGCCAACCGTTGGGTGTGTTCGGCATCATCGCTCCCTTTAACTTTCCCTTTATGGTGCCGCTCTGGTTCGCGCCGTTCGCCGTCGCCACCGGGAACTGTATCGTCCTCAAGCCCTCCAGCGAGGACCCGATTAGCCAAGTCAAGATTCTCGAGCTGGCGGAGGAAGCGGGCATTCCGCCGGGGGTTTGGAACATCGTCCACGGCGGGCGGACGGTCGTATCGGGGATGTTGGACCATCCCGATATCAAGGGCGTGTGCTTCGTCGGCTCGACGCCCGTGGGCCGGGACGTCATCTACAAAAGGTGCGGCGAGACCGGCAAGCGGGTCATTGCCATGTGCGGCGCCAAGAACTTTGCCCTGGTGATGCCGGACGCCAATCTGGATAGGACGATAGCCGCGTGTATGACCTCCTTCTACGGCAATACCGGCCAGCGCTGCCTGGCGAACGCCAACCTGGTCGTCGTCGGCGAGGGGTTGAGCGAGCAGGAATATGACGCCTTTTACAAAAAAGTAGTGGATGCGTTCGTCGCCGCGGCCAAAAAGATAAGGATGGGCTACGGGCTCGACGACACTGTTCACATGGGGCCGATCCGCGACGAAAAGAAAAAGCAGAACGTTCTGAACTATATCGAAAAGGGTATCGCAGCAGGAGCCACGTTGACCCTCGACGGCCGGCAGTTTGAGATCGTAGGCGACCTGCCGGATACCTGTTTTATCGGCCCGACCGTTTTCGAGGATGTGACGCTCGACATGGCTATCGCCAGGGACGAGATCTTTGGACCGGTGGCAAATATGATGAGGGCCAGGAATCTGGCTGAGGCGATAGACATGATCCACGACGTCCCCTTTGGCAACGCCGCCTCCCTATTCACCCAAAACGGCAAGTGGGCGCGCGAGTTCCAGTATAACGTCCAATGCGGCAACATTGGCATCAACACCGGCATCGCGGCCCCGATGGCGTTCTTCCCCTTTAGCGGGATGAAGGACTCTTTCTTCGGCACGCTGCACGGGCAAGGGCGGGAGGCGATCCGTTTCTTCACAGAGAGCAAAGTCGTCATCCAGAGGTGGTTCTAATGGCGAACGGAAGTTTAACCGCCGCCGCCATCATCAGCTTTTGCAAAGAGCTTGAGGACAAGTCCTCGACGTTCTACGGCGAACTGGCCGAGCGATGGCCGGAGGGCAAGGAGATGTTCCAGGTTTTCTCAAAGGCCGGCGAGAAGCACAAGACGTGGGTGGTCAGAACCTACCAGGAGACCATATCCGACGCCCTGGAAGCCAGCTATGCCTTCGAAGGTATGAACCTGGCGGATTACGTTGTCGAGACGGCGCTGGCGGAGGGATCCGGCTACACCGATGCTTTGGAGACGGCCCGCGCGCTGGAGGAGAAAGCCTGCGCGTTCTACCTGGAGGTGGCGGAGCGGTCGGAATCGCTGCTGGCTACTATCCCAATGGCGTTCAAGCGGGTAGCCAAGAAGAGGAACAAGCGCAAGGCCAGGCTACAATCGTTACTAGACGTCAGACTCTAAAGGTTTCAGAAAACCTTTAGAGTCTCGACCAGACAGATAAAGGAGACTAACATGACGCGCGATTTAACTCAAACACACGCTTTGTTCCAAAAAGCAAAGCAGTTCATCCCCCAAGGCGTCAACTCGAACTTTCGCTACTGGGGGGACGAAGAAACTCTGGTGATTATGCGGGGTGAGGGGGCCTACATCTGGGACATGGACGAAAACCGGTATATTGACTACCGGCTGGCCTTTGGCCCCGTCATCCTGGGCCACGCCTACCCACGGGTAGTGAAGCGGGTAGCAAACGCAATTCAAGATAGCACGCTCTTTGCCTGGACGACTCCCGCAGAGATCCAGGTGGCGGAGCGGATCGTCCGTATGACCGGCGTGGACAAGGTGCGTCTGGGCAACACCGGCACCGAGGTGACGATGCACGCACTGCGCATCGCCCGCGGCTATACCAACCGGGAGCGCTTTATAAAGTTCGAGGGCCAGTACCACGGCATGCACGATTATGTTCTCTTTAGCACGGCTGGCGCGCCGGTCGGTATGCTGGGCTCTCGCCGCAGCCCCATCAACGTGCAATCCAGCTCTGGCATCCCGGAGGGCATCCGCCAATATGTCATCAATCTGCCTTTTAACGACTTTGAGATGCTGGAAGAGACGTTGGCAGCCCGTTGGCACGAAATCGCCGCGATCTTTGTGGAACCGATGCTGGGCAATGCCGCCGGTATCCTGCCCCAGCCCGGCTGGCTGGAAAAGCTGCGCGAGCTGTGCACAAAATACGGCATCGTCCTCATCTTTGACGAGGTCAAGACCGGCTTCCGCATCGCCAACGGCGGCGCGCAGGAATACTTTGGCATCCAGGCCGACCTGGTCACCTATGCCAAGGCGATGGGCAATGGTTTTCCCATCGCGGCGATTGGCGGCACGGAAGAGGTGATGAGCGTCGTCGGCTATGGCAGTGTGGCCCACGGGGGCACTTATTCTGGGAACGTCGTCGGTGCTGCCGCCGCCGATGCCACGCTAGAGATTTTGGAGAATGAGCCTATCATTGAGACCATTTTCAAGAACGGCCAAAAGCTGATGGACGGCGTGAGCGAGATTCTGACCCGGCACGGCATTGTCCATTACATCACCGGTTTGCCGCCGATGTTCAGCCTTATCCTCGGAGTGGAGGAGGAGCCGACTGACTTTCGCGCCTACTGCGCCGGCGACGGCGATCTCTACGAAGAACTGGCAATGGCCTTGATCGAGCGGGGCGTCATGCCCGACGGCGATGGCCGGGAACCCTGGTTCCTCTGTTACCAGCACAATGAGCAAGTGATCGCTGAAACGTTGACGGCGTTTGAGGACGCGGTAAAGGACGTGAAACGTCAAGCGTGAAACGTCAAGCGTCATTATGGGAGGAAGTGCTATGCCATACGGATACCACGGCAAAATCTTGCACGTTGACTTGACAACAGGAAAACTGGAGGTAGAAGAACCCAACGAGACCTTTTACCGCAAGTACATGGGCGGGAGCGCGATGGGCGTCTACTATCTCCTCAAGAACACCCCGCCCGGCGCCGACCCGCTGGGGCCGGAGAACACGCTCAGCCTGATGACGGGCGTCGTCACCGGAGCGCCTTTCTCCGGCCAATCGCGCGTCACCGCCACGGCCAAGTCGCCCGTCACTGATCTGGTCGGTGACTCGCAGTCTGGGGGATTCTGGCCGGCGGAACTAAAGGGCGCCGGGTTCGACGGTATCGTGATCCACGGCCAGGCCGAGAAACCGGTCTACCTGTGGCTCCACGACGGGGAGGCGGAACTGCGGGACGCGGCTCACCTCTGGGGCAAGTTCACCGCCGACGTGGAGGACGCCATTCGGCAAGAATTGGACGACAAGCGCATACGAGTGCTCCAATGCGGCCCAGCGGGCGAGCAGGGGGTGCTCTTTGGAGCGCTCATCAGCGACGCCAACCGGGCCAATGGGCGCACCGGTATGGGCGCGGTGATGGCCTCCAAGAACCTCAAGGCGGTCGCTGTGCGGGGACGCAATCGCCCCAAGTCAGCCAATCCGGATACAGTAAAGGCTGTGGCAAAGTGGGGCGCCGACAACTTTGAGGATTCGGACATCTATGAGATGGGGTTGGACGGCACCGCTGGAATCGCTTTCTCACAAAGCGAAGGGGGCGGACTGCCCACCCGCAACTGGTCGAGCGGTATCTTTGAGGGAGCCGAGGCCATCAGCGGGCAGCGGATGAGCAAGACCATCCTCAAGGAGCGCGACACCTGCTTTGGCTGCGTGGTGCGCTGCAAGCGGGTGGTAGAAGTGACCGAGGGGCCGTTCCTGGTGGATCCCCGCTACGGCGGCCCGGAATACGAGACCATTGCTACGATGGGCTCTTACTGCGGAGTCTCTGACCTGGCGGCGGTTGCTCTTGCCAACCAACTGTGCAATATGTACGGGATGGATACCATCTCTTGCGGCGCAACGGTTGCCTGGGCGATGGATTGCTTTGAGCAGGGATTGATCACCACGGAGCAGACCGACGGCATCGAACTCCGCTTTGGCAACGCCGGGGCGCTGGTGCAGATGGTGGAACTCATTGGCAAGCGGGAGGGTTTTGGGCGCGTGTTGGGAGAAGGCTCCGCCCGCGCCGCCGAAAAGCTGGGCGTGGGCCAAGACCTGGTAGTGGCGGTCAAAAAGCACGAGCTGCCGGCTCACATGCCCCAGGTCAAGCGCAGCCTGGCTCTCATCTATGCCGTGAATCCTTTCGGCGCCGATCACCAATCCCACGAGCACGATCCATCCTACAGGTGGTATCCAGACCGGATGGCGGAACTGGATCTGATGGATCCCCAGCCGGAGGATGTACTGAACGCCGAAAAGGTACGCTATGCTCTCTACAACCAGTATCTCTACAGTTGTATGGATAGCGTGAGCGTGTGCCAGTTCGTCTTTGGCTCGGCCTGGCAGTTGTACGGCCCCAGCCACCTGGTGGACGCGGTGCGCGGCGTGACCGGCTGGAACGTCAGCTTGTGGGAGTTGCTAAAGGTGGGCGAGCGGCGGTTGAACCTGCTGCGGGCCTTCAACGCCCGTGAGGGCGCCGGGGCGGAAGTGGACACTGTGCCGCCCAAGCTGTTGGTTCCGTTGCAGGGGGGGGCGAGCGACGGGGTAGCGGTCACCGCCGAGGAGGTAGAGACGGCGAAAGCGTTGTATTACCAGATGGCTGGTTGGGATGAAAATGGTTGCCCGACGCGGGCCAAGTTGGAAGAACTGGCCCTGGGCTGGCTAGCGGACGCACTAGCGGTTTAGCAATCAGAAACAGGTTTTTGTGTAAGCAAAGCGACAAAACCTGGTTTCTCTCTATTTTACGAGGAGAACACTAATGAAAATCGTCGTATTGGGCGGTGCGGGGAAGATGGGCTGCATCGCCGTGCAAGACCTGGCGGGTGACAGTCGGGTCAGTGAAGTGGTCATCGCCGACCGGGACATGGCCCAGGCCCGCACGGTGGCCGAGATCATCGGCAGTGACAAGGTCGCAATCCGGCAAGTGGACTTGAACGACCACGATGCGCTGGTCGGCCTGCTCCAGGGGGCTGATACCTGTCTCAACGCGACCGTCTACTACACCAACCTGCCGGTGATGGAGGCCTGCCTGGAGGCGGGCGCTTGCTACACCGACCTGGGGGGTCTATTCCACACCACCCGTAAGCAGTTAAAGCTGAGCGACCGCTTCGCCGAGGCGGGGGCAAGCGCGGTGCTGGGGATGGGGTCAGCGCCGGGCGTGCCCAACATCCAGGCCCGCTACGCCGCCGACCGGCTGGACACCGTCGAGTACATCCACATCTATGACGGCATCAAGCCGCCCCCGCCAGACGACGTGCGCTTTCCCTACGCCGTGCCGACCATCGTGGAAGAGTTGACCGAACCGCCGATGGTCTACCGCGATGGTGAGTTCGTGGCCTGCCAGCCGTTGACCGAGTTCGAGGATTATTGGTTCGCGCCTCCCCTCGGCCTGCTGCCGATGCATCTCTCGCTGCATTCCGAGGTCGCCACGCTTCCGGTCTCGTTCCGCGCCAAGGGCGTGAAAGAGTGCTTTTTCAAGATCAATTACTGGGGCATGGCTCCAGAAGCGGTGAAAAAGGTGGGTGTGCTGGTGGACTTTGGTTTCGCCGAGCGAGATGCGGTAGACGTAAAGGGGCAGCCAGTGGCGCCGCGCGATATGTTGGTGGCGATGATGTCGGATTACGTCCCATCCACCACCGAACTGTTGGCCCCGCCGAAGAAGCAGCCGCCGGATTGGGTCAAAGAGATCGTCACCGAGGTGCGGGGAACGAAAGATGGGAAAGAGATCACCTACCGGCTGGGCACACTGACCTGCAAAGGGGCGCTGCCCACGGGCGTGGCTCCGGCCCGCGCCGCCGTGTGGCTGGCCGAGGGTCGCATCCCACCGGGCGTCTACCCGCCAGAGGCGGCGCTCGACCCTGAACCTTTCTTCAAGGAACTAGAGCAACGGGAGATTTACACGCGAGTGAGCGTTACCGAGTTCCTGTAGCATGACTCGGGAGAAACCAGGCTCAGTAGATCCAAAATGTTACGACAACAAGACCTCGGAGGTCTCTCGAGAGCGCCTTTGCTTGCCAATGTCACCTTCCGAGACCTCCGAGGTCTGAAATTTGGATCTACTGAGGCTTTTCAAAAAAGCCTGGTTTCTTTTTGCCACCGCTGGACAAATCCGCCGAAATCGAGTATCATCCTCCTCACCTTGCAACAACATCAGGAGGCCAAATGGATCAGACACAAGAACTGTTACAGGAACTGACAGAAGCGCACGGCGTCTCAGGATACGAGGTAGAGATTCGCGCCCTCGCGCGCCGCTATATGGAGCCTCTGGGAACCATCGAACAAGACCGCATCGGTAGCCTGATTTGCCGCCAGGGAAAGAGCGGGCCGCGCGTGATGCTGGCAGCTCACATGGACGAGATCGGCTTTATGATCCACCACGTCACAAAGGAGGGATTCCTAAAGTTCCACCCACTGGGCGGCTGGTGGGATCAGGTGCTCCTGGCTCAGCGGGTCATTGTCAAAACTCGCAAAGGAGACCTCGCCGGCGTCATCGGGGCCAAGCCGCCCCACATGCTTTCCACCGACGAGCGGAAAAAGATGGTGGAAAAGAAGGATATGTACATTGACATCGGCGCGACCTCGAAGGAAGAGGTGGAAGAGGCCGGAGTGCGGATGGGAGACCCGGTCGTACCGGATACCGCTTTCCAGGTCATGGCGAACGGCAAATCCTATATGGGCAAGGCGTTCGACGACCGCGTCGGCGTGGCGCTGACGATTGACGCCTTGCGGCATTTTTCCGAGGCGCATCATCCCAACATGCTCTACGGCGTCGCCACGGTGATGGAAGAGGTGGGCACACGCGGGGCCAAAACCAGCGTCGAGGTGGTTGACCCGGACGTGGCGTTCGTCCTGGAATCAGACATCTGCGGCGACGTGCCCGGCATCAAGCCGGAGGAATCGGACATCAAACTGGGAACGGGGCCGGCCCTCTCTTTGCTGGACGCCCGCATGATCCCCAATCTGGCGCTGCGCGATTTAGTGATTGAGACAGCAGAGGAGTTAGAGATTCCGCTCCAGCTCTCCACAATGATCGGTGGGGCCACCGACGGCTCACAAATTCACCTGCACCGCACCGGCGTGCCGACGGTCGTGTTGGGGGTTCCGGCCCGCCATATCCACAGCCACGCTTCCATCATCCACCGAGATGATTACGACCAGGCGCTCGAGTTGCTGGTGGCCGTGGTGGGCAAGCTGGACGAGGAGACGGTGGCGGGGCTGGCGCCTTAAACCTACAATTCGGGGAAAGAAACCAGGTTTCTAAGAAAAAGAGGGCAAACTGTCAAATTGCCCACTTTAGAGGCGCAAAATCTCAATCTCGTCCGATTCCATATCCAGCAACAGCAGCCGGTGGCGCAACAGTTCCCCCCGGCCGGTTATGATTTTCACCACTTCCTGCGCCTCCCATGCCGCCACCGCCATCGGCGTCGCTGCTGGGGTTCCCAATTGCGCCTCCAATCCCTGCTCCGGCAGTTCCCCATCCCCGTACAGACCGCGCAGGCCAGGGTCGCCGGGGAGAATGGTCATCACCTGGCCCAGGAAACCGGCGATGCTGCCGTGCACCATCGGGATGCCCAACGCTTGCGCGCCGTCCTGCAAGATCAAACGGATGGGTAAGCGATCGAGCGCATCCACGACTACGTCGGCGCCCACCAGGAGATGGGGCAGGTTTTCCCGGTCGAGCATCAGCGCATGGGCGGTCACTTCCACCGCGCTGTTGATCTCGACGACGCGTCGCCGGGCTGCCTGGGTCTTTTCCGCGCCCAGATTGGCCTCGCCGCTCAAGAGTTGCCGGTTGAAGTTGTGCTCCTCGAAAACGTCGCCGTCTATCAAAATCAATCGCCCCACCCCCATGCGGGCCAGCGATTCGGTGACGTATCCTCCCAGCCCGCCCTGCCCCACAACCGCCACAGTGGCCCGCAAGAGTTTGGCCTGCCCTTCCAGACCAACCGTGCCCAGGTTGCGCAGGTAGCGGTAGGGCACGATGCCCGCCTCCAATGCTGCTATTTCCACATCACGGATTTGGCAGCCATTCTCGGCAGCTAGCTCGTGTACCTGTTGGAGGCGAACAATACGCGCGTCGCCCTGCACCTCTGCCAGTACGTCAATTTGCTTTCGCAAAGATTGTGTATCCATCATCGCCCCTCTGCACTCGTTTCAGGATTTCTCCCATTATAGCAAAAATTGGCCTCTGTTGCCAGTAATGTGAAAGTGGCAAGTCCTCGACCCGGACTGTGGCATAAAGTTCCACAGAGCATTTCACAGAGGAACACGGAAAAGTCCTTTTGCCTTATTCTCCGTCGCTCTCCCTCCAGAAACGAGTTTGACTTGCAGTGGTTTCTGCTCTATACTGGCCGTTGAGGGTGCAGGAGCGATTACACGCTCCCACTGCGGCGCGTCCAAGCCTGCGGCTTGTCCCTACCTGAGTGGGGCGGCTCATCTCGCGCCCTGTTATGCGGCCAAGCCGTCAATCTGATCATCAATCACAAGAGGAGTAGAACAATGAATAGTCAAGAATCGCTGCGACAGATGGTGTATCTAGGTGTAGCCGTGCTGCTGCTAGCTGGATGCGGCGGAGCACAAGTCGACGACAGCAAGCGAGTTTTGCTCATCATCCAAGAGCACTTCAACGCATCAGAGTATGGCGTACCACGCACCTTGCTAGAGGAAAAGGGGGTGGTTGTCACTGTTGCCTCTTCGTCGCTAGAAGCTGTGACAGCTTACGCGCGGGAGGCGGAAGTGCAGCCAGACATGCTGTTGAGCGATGTCCGTGCAGCCGAGTACGATGCCGTTGTCTTTGTGGGTGGCTACCCATACAACACAGACGATCCCGAAGCGCACCGTATCGCCCAGGAAGCAGTAGCCGAGGACAAGTTGGTGGCAGGCATCTGCAACGGTGTGATAACCTTAGCCAAGGCTGGGGTGTTAACAGGTAAGCGGGTGACAGCCTTGACCTATCATCCGGCTTCGTTGCTGGAGGAAGCAGGAGCTGTTCTCACCACTGCGGCCGTCGAGCGTGACGCACGCATCATCACGGCCAGCGGTCCTGCGTCATCAAGTGAGTTCGCGGAAGTCATCGCCGCGGTCTTGGCGGAGTGAGGGAGGATAGGTAGAGTTGCGTGCCACTTCTTGCCAGAGTGTTGGCTTTCTTGGACTTGGTTCGGTGGTTGCAGATGGCCGCCCAACACAGCGTGGAGCCGACAGCGCTATCGCGCCGAAATGGCGGCGGTTGAGGGGATTGGAGAGCGGTCAGCACACCCGCCCCGATGTCCGGCTCCACCGTCTGCAGAGCGGCGACCAGGTAGGCCAGGAGGCGGGCCGGGTCGTCGTCGCCCTCGTCCAGGGAGAGCCAGACCACGAGATGCCCATTCGCCCACTCGCTCAACAGCGTCGTCTTGCCAAAGCCGGCCGGAGCAGAGATGAGGGTCAGTTTGCGGTGCAGCCCCGCGTTCAGCCGTTTGATCAGGCGGGGGCGGGAGACCAGGTTAGGGCGCGGCGGCGGGATGTAGAGTTTGGTGGTCAGTAAAGGCATGGTCATAGTAGCCAATCTTATCACACCTTTGACGCACCAGCAAATGATAGAAAACCCTGCCATCGCGACAAAGCTTTCTCCTATTTGACAGGCAGAGCAAGTGTGTGACTATGCCTAGACTCGGTTTGCGCCCATACAGCTTCTCAAGGCTTGATTGCCCGCGTGGCGATGAACGGCGGCATATAGTTTGTGAGCAGGTCGTTTTCCTCCTCGCCGTAACCGTCCTCGAAGAAACCGGTGAGCAAGAAACCGGCGTCGAGCTGTCCACCAATCTGATCCTCCAGGGTGTGGCTGAATTCGAGAGGCGTTCCTGCTTCGATATACCGTTGCTTTTCCTCGGCGGGCAGACTGGTCAAATCGGAGTAAGGGAGCGCGTACTTGACCTGGAGGATGCCGGCGCGGTCGGCAAGATTGTAATCAAAGAGATAAGTGGCCGGATTCGAGAAACCGGCCAGCAGCGCACCCCCACGACGCAAGACGCGGAACGCCTCTACCCACACCGGTCGGACATCGGGGATGAAGCAGTTGGAGACAGGATGGACGATGAGATCAAAGCTCTGAGCGGGGAACACGGAAAGATCAGCCATATCGTCTTCGACTGTGGCGATGGGGAGCGCGTGCCGCTCGGAGACGAACCGATCCTGCTCCAACTGTTTGGGCGAGTTATCCAGGACAGTTACCCTTGCTCCAGTCGCAGCCAGGATCGGGCCTTGCTGCCCTCCGCCCGAAGCCAGGCAGAGGACGTCGATGCCCTCCAGATCAGGGAACCACGCCCTCGGAACCGGCTTTGAGGGCGTCAAAAGAATTTCCCACTCTCCTCGCCTTGCAGCGGCGATCACCGCCTCGCTGACCGGAACGGTCCACTTGTTTCCACGCTCAACTTCTTTGTTCCATGCGATACGGTTGTACTCT
>Ga0164311_10000425_pt1 | contig 18285 bp, 13 predicted proteins | sample GuaBasSedimGuay2_FD_121796 | JGI IMG/M metagenome (GOLD analysis project Ga0164311, IMG submission 121796) | Subseafloor sediment microbial communities from Guaymas Basin, Gulf of California, Mexico - Guay2, Core 4569-9, 9-12 cm | ecosystem: Environmental > Aquatic > Marine > Hydrothermal vents... | reverse complement strand
GCTGGGAGCAGCGGCTGGGTAGTTACAAACATTCTATCTCAGTATCCTCTGTGCCTCTGTGGTGAAAAAAGGTCGCTCCGGGTAGATATCTGCATACTTGTGGGTAATCACCAGTTTGGATTTGTAGTGAATCTGTTTGGATTATTCCCTTGCCAGCCATAGCGATTGATAGGGGGTCACTGATAGGCTCAATTTGCTGGAACTTTTCACCGGAAAGACATCTCCGGTGATGATGTCACGTACCTGACCAGAGTGGGGAAAGGGTAGCGAGTTCAGGTTGACCGAGAAAGGTTGCTCGACGTTCGAGACGTTGTGGACACAAAGCAAAGACTCGCTCCCGTCCGGCGCGGTGCGGAGCAGGGCAAAGAGGGAGGGGTGGACGGTCAGTATCCGCTGCGGGCCATTAGGATGGAAAGCGCGGTGAGCAGTGCGCGCGCGAATGAGGCACAGGTAAGGGTAGAACACCCGATTGCGCAGCGAGGAAGGGTCGGCCAGCGCCCTTTCCAGTTTGTCGCGGCGGAACTTTTCCCGGTTGATGGAGCGATACCGTCCGGTCTGCTCCACGCCGGCGCGGTAGCTGCGGGAGCCAAAGAGACTGTGGACATAGATGCCGGGCGCGCCGGCCAGGGCGAGCATGATGGACTGGGAGGCCAGGAAGCGTCGAGCCTGCAAGTCTGGCGATTCGGCCTCGTTGGGGTCGGAGAGGGCGTCAAAGTAGGAGATGTTTAGTTCGTAGACGCTGCGCGTGCCGTCAGCATTGTCCTTGTAAGAGACGTGGCCGCCGTGGGCCAGAGTGCGCTCGACCAACCCCGCCATCTCCGCTTGAGTAAGAATGCCCTCGACAGGCCGCACGCCGACGCCGTCATGAGAGGCCAGGAAGTTGAAAAAGGTTGTGCTGTCGGAGGGCGTGTCCAACTCAGCGGCCCACTCGGAGAGCTTGGCGGCGTCGCCGGTCTGGAAAGTATGGAGCACCAGCGGCGGCAGTGGGAACTGGTAGACCATCTGCGCTTCGTCCGCCCCGCTGCCAAAGTAGGAGACGTTCTCTTCGTGGGGCACGTTCGTCTCAGTGACAATGATCACGTGAGGCGCGACCGTATCCAGGACGGCGCGGAGGAGCTTTACTACCCGGTGTGTCTCCTCCAGGTGGATGCAGGTTGTCCCGATCTTTTTCCACAGGTAGGCGATGGCATCCAGTCTAATGATCTCGGCTCCTTTTTCGACGTACAGCAAAAGAATCTTGATCACTTCCAACAGCACGTCGGGGCTGGCATAGTTGAGGTCAATCTGATCCGCGCTAAAGGTGGTCCACACCAGTTGCTCGCCGCCGGGCGTCTGCACGGGTGTCAGGAGCGGCCTGGCCCTGGGGCGGACGACTTGTGAAAGATTGGTTCCTTTCTCGACGGTGATGAAATAATCGGCAAACTCTGGGTTGCCCCTCAGAGACTCTTGGAACCAGTCACTCTGGGCCGAGACGTGGTTGATGACGGCGTCGAACATGAGGCGAAAGCTGCGGCCCATCCGCTCAACGTCGGCCCACGTGCCAAGATCGGGATTGACAATGGCGTAATCAATGACAGAGAAGCCGTCATCAGAGGAATAGGGAAAAAAGGGCAAAATGTGGACGCCGGTGATGATTCCCTGGACGTGGGTTTCTAATACCTCGGTCAAGGTTTGAAGCGGCAGTTTGTCTGGCTCTGCCACCTGATCGCCGTAGGTGATGAGGATGACGTCTCGTTCCGTCAGCCGCTCGCCTGTCATGCGGTTCAGTAGCTGGGGATTCCGGCGACGGAAATCGTCCAGGATGGCGTGCAACTGTTCCAGGATGGTTGGAGCGCGCTCTGTGCCGTAGAGAAAGGCCAGGTGGTTGGCAATACGGTCTTGTGGCGTCATCCAGATGCTTCCTGCCCGGCGTTGAGGACCAAGTCAAGCAGTTCGTTCAAACGACAGGTAGCCAGGCCGATGACGTGGTCGCCGCCGCCATAGTAGACGTGAACCACGCCATCTACCACCGGGTTGGCGCAGGAAAAGACGACGTTGGGCACATCGCCGCGCAGTTCCCACAATTCCTGCGGCCAAAAGATCGGGGCGCGCGGCCGGCCGAGTACCTGGCTAGGGTCGTCCAGATCAAGCAGGCAGACGCCAAAGCGGTAGACGTTCTCCTCGTCTGTGCCGTGGTAGAGCATCAGCCAGCCGCGCTCGGTCTCGATGGGGAGGCCGTTGGCCCCCACCTTTTGACTGTCCCAGCCATTCTCCGGGCGCGGGCCAAAGATGGGCGCCATATCCTCCTCCCGCCAGGTAAGCAGATCGTCGCTGTAGGCCAGCCAGACGCCGGGGCGGCGGCGGTGCAGGGCCGCGTACCGCCCGCCGATCTTGCGCGGAAAGAGGACGTGGTCCTTGTTGTCCTCACCGCGCGCGATGGGGACTAGCCGCTCCCACGTGATGAGGTTGCGGCTGCGAGCGACCATCGGCAGTATCGGCAGAATAGACCCGTCAGGTTTTCCGAAACCTGACAGGTCTTGGAACCCGTAGGCGGTGTAGGCCATGTAAAACACCCCGTCAATCTCGGTCACGCGAGGATCCTCGACGCCGCGCGAGTCGCTGCCGTCCACCGGTTCCAGCACCGGCCGGCGCAACCGGTTCCAGTGCACACCGTCCTCACTGACTGCATAGCCGATGCGGCTGACCCAGTCCAAGCCCTGGGCGCGGTAGTGCATGTGGAACAGGCCATTGTGGTAGATGACGGACGGGTTAAAGACGTTGTAACATTCCCAATCGGAGGCGGGATCGGGGAGTAGGATTGGGCTTGCGGGGTGGCGGGCGAGGAGGCTTTGGATTTGGTGATTTCTCATTTACATCCTCAACTTTAGCAGTGTGTATAGGTTCATTCCATCGGGATCGTCGCCAGGGCCGTTTCTTGAGCCAGCGGCGACGCGGTTCAAGAGATCGAGCGTGGTGGTTGTGGCGTCGCTTTCCACGGCGTACGCTTTCATCGCTGAACCGCCGTCGATGAAAACAGCCTGCTCAATATTGCCGCCGAGCGCGCCGTCATCTTGCAACAATTTTAGCAGCTTGGCCGCGTCAACGACACTGGCCCCGATGCTCAGTTCGTACCGGCCGTCAAACAAGACCCAGCCGACGTGATCCTCTGTCTGAAGCAGGACGCCGGCCGGCTCGCGGACGTGTGGGGCAAAGTTATTCGTTTCCCGGCCACATTGCGCGATGGGCGAGGTCGCGTTCCCATGATCGCGCAGGCGGGTTTGGAGTTGGGCGACGGTTTCGACACAGTACACGTGTCGCCCGTCAACCACGACCGGGACCAGCCCTCCCAGCATTTGAGCGTAGGCGTCAAAGTTTGTGCCGCCCAGTGGTTCTATCTTTATTCGTTCATCTCGCCAATCCTGTTCCAAATAGTTTGCAAACAGCTCGGCGAAATAGTCTCTCTCAAATGATAGGATCGCCCCGAACGATGGCAGCGGCGATCTCCCTTGCCATATTTTTACCACTCTTTCTACCGGCGCGCTGCCGTTTCCCTCGTTGGCGATAAAAACGTTCACTCGGTCGGGAATGGGTATTTTGGGGGCGTACGTTTCCCAATCGCCCACGTGGGCGCTGACTTGCGGCGTCCACAGACCTGGCGTGAACAACATCACTTGCGGATGTTTGTTATCCGCGTCTACCGCGCCGGGATCATTGGTTGAATTGATAAAGAACTCTTTTTCCCACAGCGTTACTTTGTATTGCTCGATCTTGAGCCTGGGGATGATGTCTACCTCTCCGTTCTTCCGGACGCCGACGGCGGCGGGATGCGCGCCCTGGAAGGAGCTATAGATTTCCCCCGCGTCATCTCTGGAAAGGTGAAACCCCAGGTAGGATAGAATTGTCGGCAGCGGGAACTCTGGGTAGCGGGCGTTGTGCGACCAGGGGAATTTCTCGCCGATCAAGTCCCTGGTCATAAAATACCCCAGGTTTCCGACCAAACCTCGAAAACTGATTCCCTTCATCCTCTCTCGCAGCGTGGGCAGCGTCGCGCCGTCATAGTAGAATCCCATCTCTGCTGCCTGGATTTGAGCGCGGGAGACCAAGACGACCGTAATTGAGGTGCTCGTCAATCGTTCCGGCGCTTTAACAAACGCATAGTTAGCGGGGAGATTTTGCTCCTCCGAGTTCCAGTAAGGCATTCTCACGTGATAACGTGATATATTGACGCCCCGGTAGGTCTCTCGAAATCGCTGATGGGTTTCCGCCAATCTATCTTTGAGCGCACAGACCGGGTGCAGGGGGTTTCCTCCCCGGATGTTTTTTATCCGCCCCCGTGCGGTTCTTGCGTAGCCGGTTATTGGGCGCTCTTTGTTAAAGTATCTGCCGCGTTCTATCTGCACGCGCTCCCAGTCATCAGGGCGCATAAATCTTGCCATTTGCTCTACCCTTCCATCAACGGTGTGAGATAGCCGCGCAGCGATTCTAACGAATAGTGCTCCTGCCCCAGGGCGAAATTGCGTTTGACTGTCTCGCTCCGCAGGCGAGCGTCGGTGAGTAGTTCCACCGCCCTGTCAGCGACGACCTCGACGGTTTGCGGCGCGACCTGCACCAGACCCAGATCGTCCCGCCCCTGGATTTGCGCGCCCAGGGAGACGGTGCGAAAGCCCTTGTCCGCGATGTCGGCTCGGTAGACCGGATACTCGAACAGCAGAATGGGCAGCCGGGCGCGCAACGCCTCCAAGAACTGGTTGCCCCAGCCCTCCCACAGGCTGGGGTAGGTGACGAAATCGGCATAGACGTAGCTATCCCAGAGCGAGTAGGTTTTCTTCCCGCTGCGGGTCTGCCGTTGACCGCCTATTATATCCTCAATAAAGAGGGCGTCAATGCCGGCCCGTCGAATCTTTTGTTTGAGCTGGGCCGTATACCCGCTCAAGTCGTCCTGGGCATACCCCGCCAGCACGAGCACGATACGGCTATCGTCGTCGAAGGGGCGACCGTCGTACAGGCCGCGTTCTTTCAGGATGGCGCGCCGCTTGGGGGTATCCAACGCTTTCACAAAGTCCACCGCCATCTCGATCCCCTTGCGGGCCACGATGCGGGTTGCTTGGAGGATAAAAAGGTCGTTTTCCCGTAATCCAATCCGGGCGCGTAAATCCCGGTTGTACTCGTCGGGCTGCCAGCCCGGCGCGTCAAAATCAAAGACGTTGGGCACGACCGTGGACTGGATGCCCTTGCGCTCCATCAGCTCTCGCTGCGCCAGGCTGTTGATGACCGCGTGGCGGGCCAGTGGGTCGCGGGGCGGCAGGTACTTTTGCGTCAGTTCGATGGCGGCAGCGCAGGTGAGGGCTAGCCTGCCTGTCCGCTCCCAGTAGAAATCGTGGTTGTGGGCCAGGGCGGGCAGTTGCAGGTCGCGCATAACGCGCGCCAGCGCGATGCCAACCGGCGGGTTGGCCGCCACCGACCAGATGTTCTGCGGGATGAGAAAGTCAATCCCTTTCTCCTCCACAAAGCCGCGCAGCTTGCGCTCGATGACGTTGGCCAGACCCATCAGTTCCGCCCGGTAGGCCGCGTCGTCGGCGTAATCGCGCAATTCGTAGAACGTGTTATAGTTGAGCCGTTCGGCGTCCGGGCGGTGATGATACATCTCCTCGATCAGCGTGCCCTCGGTCGCGCCCAGGTCGCCGGCGCAGAGGTGGACGGTGTGGCCCATTTCCTCCAACACGCGCTTCCACTTTTCGATCTCTAGCGAGACGCCATCTGTTCTGCCGACTTGATAGTGTAAAATACCGATTGTTTTCAAAAGTGACCTCCCTGATTTTTCGAGATAGTCAGGAATTATATGCTTGGAAACCGCACCGGCCTAAAGATCCGGCGCTGGATTACCTCTCGCCGGCGCTCAAGCACATACTTTGAGACTAGTATCGCGTCAAGGCTAAAATGATAAAAATGACTCTCCTGAAAAAAGGTCATCTAACCACAGAGACACAGAGGACACGGAGAAAATTTGATGTCTAGTTCAAGAAAATTTCAGGCATGGTTCATTTTCGCCTTCCAAGGAGCGAAAACTCCTTTACACTTTTGTGAGCGCGAAGATGCCCCGACCATCGAAAATCAAGCTCGGAATGGCCAAAAAGGCACTCGTGAAGCCAATTGAGAGCGAAAATGGGCAAATCTCGTCGTTGTGAGCCACCGATTGCCTTTGCAGCTCGCTGAATTTGTAAAGGAGTTTTTCAGCGTTGGTGAACCATGCCAAATTTCACTTTGCGCGTCAAAAAGTTAATTTTTTCAAGGTCAAGTTTAAAACCTCTGTGCTCTCTGTGTCTCTGGTGAAATTTCTGGTTTTTTCAGTAGAGTCAAAAATGGTTTTCGGATTTTACCCTGTTTTCCTATGTGAATCCCTGAAATCCGCAGAAATAGCTTCTGTCAAATTACGCTTGACGGGACACTAGGTCGATTTTTCACCGCCGAGTACGCCGAGAGCGCAGAGGTTCTCAAAATCCCTGCGTTCACAGTGGGCCCTGCGGTGGATTCCCTTTCATCACACTCTTGAGGTGAGTCAGGAACTGCTCGAACTGGACTGATCTGTCGAATTGTTCCTCCATCATCTGTTGCGCCTGCTCGCTCATCCGCGCGTAGGCTGCCCTATCCTCCCACAAGCGGCGGATGGCGTCAGCCAGTTGTCCGGCCTCCCCCGGCGCGACCGTGTAGCCGGTCTCTCCTTCCAGGACGACCTCCGGCACGCCACCCAGCCGCGAGGCGACGACCGGCACGCCCATAGCCATAGATTCCAACAGTACGTTGGGCAGCCCCTCTTTGTAGAGACTGGGCAGCACGGTGATGTCTGCCCGGGCAAACACAAATTCCGGCCTGGCGGTAAAGGGGAAAAAATGCACCCGCTCCACCAGCCCCATCCGCTCGATCGTCGCCCGCAGCCACGTTTCGTCCGGGCCGTCCCCCACCAGCAGCAGGTGCGCGTCCGGCAGCGCGGCGACCGCTTCCAAGAGCACCGCCTGCCCCTTGCGCGGCTCGAACGATCCGACGCAGGCCAGCACCGGGGATGCGCCCGGCGGGAGCGGGTAGCAGCGCAGCCCTTCCTCCTGCAGCGCGGGCGCGGGCCGGAAGCGGCGCAGGTCCACCCCCTGGTAGATCAGAGTCACCTTGTCCGCCGGGATGCGGTAGGTCTCGATCAGGTAGCCTCGCGTGAAAGCGGCGATGGCGATGATGGAGGAGCAGACCCGCTCGTCCGGCAGGTAGAACTCGCGCCGGTAGGCCGGCACGACCGTGCCCGACTTGGTGACGAGGCAGGTCGGGAGGCCGCTTTCCGCGATGCAGCGGGCGGCGAAACGGGCGCATTGGAAATCCCCGCGCGGCGGATGGACGGTGCAGAGGGCGACGGCGCAATCGCGCAGCGCGTCCGTCCAGATGCGGCAGACGGCTTCATCCTGCGCGGCCACGCCGTCCCAATCGTAGGCGACGATGCGGGCGTCTGTCCCGGCGCTCCGTTGTGCTACCCAACTCCCCGCCGGGGACAGCAACGTCACTTGAGCGCCACAGACCAGGAAATCACGCACCGCTTCCACGACCCACATTTGTGTCCCGCCGTGCAGGAGTGTGTCTTCGATAAAGCAGATGTGCATAAGTCAAACGTGATGCGTGCTCACTGCTCCCTGACGTTTGACGTTTCACATCCCACGTCTCACGATCCTCATTGTCATTATTTGGTACGGTTTGATGAAAAAGTTGACGCAGTGGTCATCGCAGGGAAGCGGCTCCTGGTTTTCCTCAAGCAAGTTGGTGCGCCAGGCTTTTGCCAGCGGGAAGCCGGTGGTGAGGGTGACGTGGCCGCGCCGCCGCTGGCTCTCATAGAGGCGCAGGATGAGGCCGCGCCCGTCCTCGGCCTGCTTGATGGTCTCGACGACGATGTTGGGCTGATTCACGGCGACGAACGTAAACTGCTCCCCCGCTCCTCTTCCCCTCTGCCCCCTCGCTCCTCCGCTCCCCTCTCCCGCCCACACAATCAGCGGGTCGTTGAGCGCATAGGCGTTGGCGATGGTCAATTCATCCCAGCCGCCGCTGTGCGGGAGCAGGCTGTACGCGAATTGGTGCTCGCCCAGATCGGCCTCCGGGTCTGGCTCAGTGGGGCCGCGCAGCAGGCTCAACCGGATGACGTTATCGAGAATGTCGTGGCCGTATTTGCAATCGTTGAGCAGGCTGACGCCGTAGCCGCCCTCGCTCAAATCAACCCACTTTTGGGCGCAGGTCTCAAAGCGCGCCCAGTCCCAACTGGTGTTGCGATGGGTCGGGCGCTGGACGTTGCCCCACTGGATTTCGTGCGTCGCTGTCGGCGAGAGCACGTCCACCGGGAAGGCGACTTTGAGCAGCACGTGTCGCTCACGCCATTGGATGATAGTGTCAAAGTCCAGGCGCGGGCTGTTGTGGGCCAGCGAGATGCGCTGGATGTATTCGCTGTTCAGGATGCGCCGCTTGATTTCGAGCGTGGCGCGCAGCGGGCCGCTCTCGGCCACGCGCACCGAGTCGGCCGGCTCGGCCAGCCACAGCTTGTCGTCGAAGAAAATGTCCACGTCCCAGGCGTCGGGGTTGATGGGGCGATCCTCAAAGGCCTGGAATTGATTGGCGATTGCGCCGGGCGGCAGCGCCTCGTGCCCAGCCCGCTTGTCGTAGATGCGGGTGACGTCGCCGGCCTCGTTCAACTCCACGCGCAGAAAATCGTTCTCCAGCAAGGTGGGGGTAGCGTCCAATTGGTCATTGGTCATTGTCAATTGGTCATTGAACAGCGGTGTGACGCTGTAGGGCGGCAGTTCGCCGGCATCCAGCAGCAGACCGCCTTCCATCGATTGGATGGGAACAGGAGAACCGTCCGCATGTTGCAATCCTGTTACCTCTCCACCTACCCAGAAAGCCAGATCGCGGCGGGTAAACGAGGTAGGATTGACCAGCAAGAGGTCGCCGCCCACCTGTCCGGCGATCGCTGCCAGCGCGCCATCTCGAACTCTCTCTCCGATCTCGCGCACCTCGGCGTACTGTTGCTGCGATTCGACATAGACCGCGCCGATGCTGCTGCCGGGGATAATGTCGTGAAACTGGTTGAGGCAGACCAATTCCCAGGCCCGATGTAGTTCGGCGTGGGGGTATTGGTAGGTAGTGGTTTCTGCGGCGAGAGCGGCCAGGAACTCGGTGTCGTGCAGGAGGAACTCGCTCTTGCGATTGGCGCGCTTGTTGCGGCTCTGGGTAGTGTACGTGCCGCGATGGTTCTCCAGGTAGAGCTCGCCGTTCCACGTCGGCAACCGGCCGCCAACCTCGGCTTCCAGCTTGCGGAAGAATCCGCCTACCGTGCCGCAGTTGATGCGCGGCGTGGCGGGAAACTCGCCCATCGCGCGGATATTCTCTACCATCTCGCGCGTTGGGCCTCCGCCTCCGTCGCCGTAGCCAAAGGCCATTAGGAGCGGCGGCGTCGCGCCCGGCTGGCCTGCGTCCTTTTGCTGAAAGTTGCGCCACGTCCCCAGCACCTGTTCCGGCATCGCGGCGGCGTTGTAGGTGCTGGCATAATCGCCGCCGCCGGGCGTGGGGCTAAAGTGGGTCAGGACGCGCGTTCCATCTAGCCCTTGCCACCAGAAGGAGTCGTAGGGCAAGCGGTTGTACTGGTTCCACCCGAGCTTGATGGTGAAAAAGTATTCCAATCTGGCCTCTTTGATCAGTTGGGGCAGGCTCCAGGCATAGCCGAATACGTCGGGCAGCCACAGCACGGGTGATTCCGCCTCCGCGCCAAAGTGACGGCGGAAGAACTCGCGCCCCAGCAGGAACTGCCGCGCCAGCGACTCGGCCCCGCTGATGTTGCAGTCCATCTCCACCCACGCGCCGCCCAGCACCTCCCAGCGACCCTCAAGCACGCGCTGTTTGATGCTCTCGAACAGATCGGGGTAATCCTGTCGCACGAAATCGTACAACTGAGGCTGGCTCTGGCTAAAGTGGAACCCGGGAAACTGCTCCATCAGGCGGATGACGTTGTGGAAGGTGCGCCCGGCCTTGCGGCGGGTCTGGCCCAGCGTCCACAGCCAGGCCACGTCAATGTGGGCGTGACCGGCGGCCGTGATACACACGTCCAGTGGCGCGCCGGATTGGGCGACGCCTTTTAGCAAAATCTCGTGGGCAGGAGGCACGCTGGCGTAAAAGCGGTCGCCGAACGGCTCGCGGGTGTCCAGGGCTTGGAACGCTTCATCCAGCGCGGTGTAGAGGTGGGCGCGCGCCGGCACGTTTTCGTCCAGGCAATCGGCGACGCCCAGCGCGACGCGAGCCAGGGTGGCATAATCACGCGTGAGTTGGTCAATCTGCACCAGCGCGCACTCGCGCATCAGTAATTGGGCGTCCGGGTCGTTGCCCAGACTGCCGGCCCAGCCGTGAAGCGCCAGCAGATGCGGAGCGGTATCGCAGTAGCGGGGCGGCAGGATGATTTCCTGGTGATGCCGGTCGCAAGCGGCGTAGGGCGCGCCGTCAATGTAGGCTAGGGCCTCGGGATGGCTGAAATCGCCCGCCTTCCCAATTGGCAGGTAGAGGGCGGTGGGGATGCCGGCGCTCCAGCCGGGGGGAGTTTGAAATTGCGCGCGGAGGACAAAATCGGCGTTGAACTCGCACCAGTAGGAACCCCAGGGGATGGTCTGCCAGTTCCCGTTGTCTACTTTCAGCGAGGCTGGCGGATCATCCATCGGGTTTGACAGTTTGAGGTACTTGAAACAGGATAACGGCTGGCGATGACGGTAGACCAGTGGTTCGATCAGGTGTAGGCGTTGGCGAATTTTCTTGGGTGTTTGGCGAATGGTGTGAAACGCTGTGCTTTTCCGACCTGGCCCGGCGTCAAATTGCATTGGAATTCTCCATAACATGGATGGGCAGGGTTGGCGGATCAGACGCCGGTTCGCCGACTCGCTAAATCCTCAAACCGGTTTCTTTATCGAAAAAGTTCATTGCCTCTTGCTTGAACGCCAGGTGAATCGTCTCCGCGGAGCGAACCTTGGGGTGCGTGGGGGCAACTATTTTTACCAGCTTATCGTCAAGCTCGATCGCCACGACCTGGTGGGAGCCTTGTGGCTCTGATACCAGGCACTGCGCCGATAGAACTGCATCCGCTTTGTCAACCAAAATTATATTCTCTGGCCTGACTCCGAGCACCAACGACTTTTTTCCATACTCTTTCAACAGTAAAGCGTTGGCGGCGTTCAGCGTCACATGAATGTGATGGTTGACCAGGCAATATCCCCCATTCTCCGCTACCAACTCTACGTCCATAAAGTTCGTGGGCGGCGTGCCGATAAAGTCGGCTACGAATATGCTTACGCTCTTGTTGTAGACCTCCTCAGGCGTCCCGATCTGCACGATCTCTCCGTTCTTCATGATTGCAATGCGGTCGGCCACACTCATCGCTTCGGCCTGATCGTGAGTGACGAACACTGTCGTGGCCGCGGTCTTGTTGTGGATGGCCTTCAGCTCTGTCCGCGTCGCCACCCGTAGCTTGGCGTCGAGGTTGGAGAGCGGCTCGTCCATCAAAAAGAGCTTTGGTTTTACGGCGATCGCTCTTGCCACGGCCACTCGCTGCTGTTGGCCTCCTGATAGCTGTGAGGGATACCGTTCCAAAAGCTCGGCGATTCCCGTCATACTGGCGACCTCTTTGACGATCCTATCAATTTCATCTTTGGCCATCTTTTTCAACTTGAGGGCATAAGAGATGTTTTGATAGACCGTCATGTGGGGCCAGACCGCATAGTTCTGAAAAACCATGCTGACGTTTCTTTTCCGGGGCGGCAGATCCGTGATTTCAACCCCGTCGAGGATGATTGTTCCCTCGGTCGCTTCCTCGAGGCCGGCGACCATTCTCATCGTCGTGGTTTTCCCGCAACCCGAAGGTCCCAGAAGAACGAGGTACTCTCCGTCGTGTACTTCTAAACTCAAATCCTTTACCGCTACAACGTTTTTGCCAAAACGCTTGGTCAGATTATTTAGCTCGAGTATTGCCATAGTTTATTCGGATGTCTTTTATCCGCCTCCTCTAGACGGTCATACCGCCCCACATCTGGTTGATGTATCTACGCAGGAAGAAGGTGAAAATGATGGCCGGTAGAGCCATTGCCATACCGCCGGCCGCAGCCAGGTTTACCTGCCCGACCGCGCCCAGGACTGTTTGATACACGATGACGGAAAAGGTGGGCTTGAACACGGTCAGAATGATCGCCGCTACGGTTTCATTCCACGCGCCCAGGAACGCATACATCGCGCAGGCCGCCAGCCCCGGCAGGGCCAGCGGAAGCGTGATACGGAAGAAGGTTTGCAGCTTGGTCGCGCCAAAGACCTGGGCGGCCTCTTCCAGTGAGACCGGGATGCCCATAAATATGCTCGCCGTGATCCAGACGGTCAGCGCAATCGAACCGACGGAATATACCAGGGATAGTCCAATGGGCTCGTCGTAAAACCCCATGTTTGCCAGAATGATGACCATCGGCAGCGCTATGGATACCCCCGGAAACATTCTCACAAAGAGGACGCTGAACTTTAGCGCATCCCGGCCCTTGAACATGTACCTGGCAAAGGCATAACCCGCCATTCCTCCAATTGATAGCGAGATCAGTATCGTCATAGCGGCTATTTCGAGGCTTCTGAGCAGAGCGGGGATAGCCTGGCCGGTGCCGGCTACTCGGAAAAAGACCTGATAGTTGTACAGCAGGTTTCTCCTGCGCGTAAAATGGACCACCTCTTGTGTTTCGAGCTTGGCTATCTGCTGTTCAATTTCTTCTATCGTGATGGGAATCGTGCCCAACTGCGATTTCATATAGACGGACATTTTTTCTAGATCCGCTGTATCGAGTACACTCTGATACTCGCCGGCCACTCTATCGTAGACGCTTAACAAATAGCCTCGCTCACCGTGGGCAAGCTCGAATTTGGTGTTGAGCGCCGGCAACAAGGGCAGGGGATAGCGATACGCCTCTCGCGTGGATAGAAAGGATAACGAGACGATAAAGTAGAGCGGCAATAGCATGGCGATTATGACGCCGGTCACGAATATGTAAAACGTCGTCCTTTTCGCGGCTTTGTAAATGTTAATGTGTTTCTTTTTCGTCATACCGTTTGCTCCTTATCTCGCTTGAACGCTCCCGAAACCTGCAAATAGGCCAGAGCCACCAGAGATACGATCAGCGAAACGATGATCGTATAGCCCGAAGCCATCTGGTAACTGATATCCAATCCCCTGACTTCTTTGGTGTAAAAGACGACTCTTTCGACCAGGACGGGCAGGCGGGAGAATCCGAGCAAAAGTACCACGATGAGCCATATCTGGATCGCTGAGATCAAGCGCAGTATCACCGCTGTTTGGATCGTTGGTTTGAGCATGGGGAGCGTAATTTTCCTGAGCACCGTGAGATAGTTTCCCCCGAAAACGTAGCCGGCTTCTTTTGTTTCCTCCGGTATGTTTTGCAACCCGGCCAGCAGGATGATCATTACCGAAGGAATCACCTGCCAGGCGTCAATGACGATCAACAGCGCCAGGAGCGAAGCTTGAGAGCCGGCCAGCCAGTATATCTTTTTGCCCTCCGCCAGGAACCCCAGGTAGTACAACAGACTGTTTATCCACCCGTGGGCGGTCAGCCCTGTGACCCACATGGCTCCGGCCGCGGCGGCCGGAAGCGCCATGGGAATCATGGACAGAAACAAAAAGAACCCTGACCCCACGAACTTGCGGTTGATCAGCAATGCCAGAGCCAAAGCGCCGAGGAATTCCAGTGTGACCGAAAAGACCACGATGACTGCCGTGTTTCTGACAGCCGGCATAAAATTCTCTTCGTTAAAGACCATCACAAAGTTCTGGAGCGTGAAATGACCACTTGCGTCTGTAAAGCCTCCCATAACCGAGACAATGACCGGCCGGAGCCAAAATGCACCATAATAGAGAACGACGGGTAGGACCAATAAATAGGGAACTGCCTTTTCCCCCATCTTTTTCCAGTTTTTTCTATTCATACCAGCCAGCCCCTTTCGCGCGACGGTTAGAATGACCAACCGACGTGTTCTAAAAAAGAGCCGGGAAGTTTACGGATTTCCCGGCTCTCAAGTTCCAAGTAACTATATACGCATCAGTGAGCTATTTCAAAAGGTCATCCACGCACTGTTGCGCAGCGTCGAGCCGCGCCTGGTCTACGTCCTTGCCGGCCAAGATCGTGTCTTCGAAAACGTCATCAAAGCACGCCTTGACGGCGCCCCAGTCCTGGTACATGTACCCGGGCACGCCCGAGGCGACGCCGTTTTCGAGCACTAGAATGGCCTTTGCCATAACTTCGTCAATGGCCTCATCGCCCATGTAATCGAGCGCCTCTTGTACGGGAGGAATGAACCCACCGGTGCCTTTGGCGATCTTTACCTGGATGTCTGGCCGCGTCACGTATTCGAGGAAATCTACTGCCAGGTCATAGTTTGGCGCGTCCTTCATGATGGCATAGCCGCTGACGCCAGCGATGGTGCCAACGCCCGTGGGACCAGATGGGGCCGGCGCCAACGTGAACTGCGTCTCATTGGACGAGTACACCTGGCCGGCGCGGGCATTGTGGAACACGGTCAGCCACGCCTCTTCTCTCATCATCGGATCGACGCAGCTATCGACGTTCAGCACTGTGGGTACAAAGCCGTTGGCCTTGCCAATCGTCTCCCAAACTTCCCAAGCGGCGGCCGCTTCCGGCGAGTTGGCGTCCGGGAAGCCAGCACCGTAGGAGAGTGCTGTTCCACCAAACATATAGATCCAGGACTTCATAGGAATGCCGGTGATGCAGACTTTGCCTTCACCCTCGCCCGCCGCGATGTTGGCGGCCCATTCCGCGTACTGTTCCCAGGTCAGGTTGTCTATGTCGGCGCCGTCGGGGAAATATGGAAGGGCGTTGTTGTTTGCCAGCAGCAAGTAGACGTCCGCGCCCACCGGCAAAAAGTACTGCTTGCCATCCCGGTTAGTATCCGAGTTGAAGGTCGGGCTAAAGTTCCTGTCTGTCCAACCGGCGACGAGGTCGGTCAGGTCTTCCACGTATCCGGCATCGAGCCAGTCGGGCATCTTGCCGTTGTGAGCGCATACGATGTCGGTGGTGACGTGGCCGGTCGTCTGCTGAATCTCTGCTCGTTCCAGCAGTGTATCGTCGTCCAGAATCTGAAAGTTGACTGTTACCCCGTGTTCTTCCTCAAAGGGCTTGATGACCTCGTTGATAAAGAACTCTTGCTCGCGGGGCGGACTGAACAGCCGTGAAGAAAACACCAGGGTCTTGGCTGGTACATCTACCGGCACTTCTACTGTGACCTCGACCGGTACTTCAACCTCTTCCTGCTCGGTCACGACGCGCGTGACCTCGACGATCTCTGGTGCGGGCGGCGCGCAGGCCGCCAGCAGGCCGACCAGAATTGCAGTGAGCATCAACATACTTGTGTACTTTTTCATCTCGAAACTCCTCCTTACTTAAATAGTGGATTCGACAAAAGTTATCGGAAAGGTGCATAATTATGTTGAGCGTATGTTCATCACCTCCTTTTATTTTTTCTGCGAAGCGGGCGCTCCGCACGACTCGCGCACGATCAACTGTGGTTGCAGGATCAGGTGGGGCTCCTCCAAAGCGTCCCCTTGCAGTGAACTGATCAACATTTCACAGACGCGCCATCCGGCATCGTAAGCCGGTTGGCGCACAGTGGTCAATTGGGGATGGGTGAGACGCGCCAACGGCACGTCGTCGAACCCGACAACCGCAACATCCCGTCCAACGGTCATTCCCAGCTCTCGAACCGCGCCGATGACGCCCGATGCCATCCAATCGTTGCAAGCCATAATGGCGCTAGGGCGTTTGTTGCGAGTCAGCAATTCACGGGCCAATGCAGAACCGCTGCGTTCCATCAAGTCGCCGATGACCATCAGACTCTCATCGAAAGGGACGTCATTATCCGACAAGGTTTCTTTGTGCCCTTGCAGGCGATGATGGGCATACATGAGGTCGAATGGCGCACTGATGTAGGCGATGCGCCGGTGGCCCAGATCAATCAGATGTTGCGTTGCCTGACGCATTCCCGCTTCGCCATCTACATCCAGGTAGGCAAAGTCCATCTCTAGGTCAGAACGGCCAAAAGCAACAAAGGGAAAACCCTGCTCAATCAGGTAAATGATGCGCTCATCTTGGGGGCGCGTAGTGATGACGATCATACCATCCACTCGTTGTTCCATGACCATACGCTTGTAAACATCCAGTTCTCCCGCGCCGGGCGGATGCGTCGAAACCAGCAGATCGAAACCGTGCTCGACCGCTTTGTTGCCAACACCGGCCAAAAAGTCGCTAAAGAACGGATCGCCAAAGCGGGTGCGGTAGGTTGGGACCACGATGCCGATGGTGTCGGTGCTTTGCTTGCGCAGCCGGCGGGCCGTGATATTGGGGTGATAATCCAGTTCGTCGGCGACCTTGAGGATGATCTGACGGGTAGACTCGGCCACATCGTCGTACCCGGTCAGCGCGCGCGAGACCGTGGTGACGGAATAACCAACTTTCTGGGCAATGTCTTTCAGGGTGACTGGCATTAGTATGCGCAATCCTAAATCGAGGACGTGTTCCAAAACGTTTCGGATACAATAATAGTATAACCCAAAACGTTTCGGATGTCAAGACCTTGGCGGAAACTTTAAGGTTTGAGGAGTGTATCTGCTGCAGTGACTGGCATTGAATGTGGATTCACGTGGATTTGTGCCACCACAAATTCAACGGCGACTGCCGGATTTGACAACTCGCCAAAACCGGTTATACTTCCGGCTGCCAGATGTCAGACGTCTGGACATTTGGAACGGTACCCGATATGCATAATCCCCAGCTCGACCGCCGACCGCTCTACGCCCAGGCCCACGACTGGCTGCTCGCTCTGATCCGTGAAGAAGAGTTGCAGCCCGGCGACCAGTTGCCCTCCGAGGCGCAATTGGCAGGCCAATTAGGCATCTCCCGCACCACTCTCCGTGAAGCGCTCCATCTCCTCGTGGAGGAAGGCGTCATCGTCCGCCGCCAGGGGCTGGGCACTTTTGTCGCCGCCGGCCGCCACCTGGAAAGCGGCCTGGAACAGTTGGAGAGTGTCCTGGCTCTGGCCGCCCGGCAGGGAATGGCGGCCCGGGTGAATGACCTCTCGGTTGAGGTCGTCGAGGCTGACCGCGCGCTGGCCGAGCGGCTGCAGGTTGATCTCGGCGCTTCTCTTACCCGCGTCCAGCGCTCCATCTTGGTGCAAGACCGGCCCGTCGCCTATATGGAGGACTTGGTTCCGACGCGCCAATTGGCCTTGCAAGACCTGGACGAGACTTTTAGCGGCTCGGTCCTCGATTTCTTGCGCCAGCGGTGCGGCGTTCACATCCAAGAGGCGCTGGCCGCCATCACGGCTACTCGCGCCGATGACTCCCTGTCCAGCCGGTTGGAGGTGTCATCCGGCGCGGCTCTGCTTCTATTGGAGGAAACCTTGTTCGATGCAGATGGAGATGTTGTAGGTTTTTCCCGCAACTATTTTGTGCCTGACCGGTTCCGTTTCCACGTGCTTAGACGTTGAACATCCAAACAAATCTAGTAACTACTCAGCCCATGGTTACACAGAGTTTCACAGAGTGCTTCGCAGAGATACACGGAGGAAAATCTCGTTTTTTTACCAGTTCTCTGTGAGCCCCTGCGCTTTCTCTGTGATTCTCTGTGTCCAAATCGGGATTGCCTGAGTAGTTACCAAATCTAATTTTTAGGAGGTTGGTGATGAAAACAGATTCTTTTCGTGGACGTGACTTTATTACCTTGTTAGATTGGAGCAAGGAAGAAGTCGAAACTATTTTGGACGTTGCTCTTGATCTGAAGCGGCGCTACGCGACGGGCGAGCTTCACGATCACCTCTTGCGGGCCAAGAGCCTCTTTATGATCTTTTACAACTCTTCGCTGCGCACTCGCAACTCTTTCGAGGCCGGGATGACCCAGTTGGGCGGCCATGCCCATTATCTGGACCCCAGCAAGATTTACACGCCCGTCTTGCCCGGCAAAGAGGTCGCCTACTCCACCGAGCGCGTCTCTGACGTGGCGCGGGTGCTGGCCCGCATGGGGGATGCCATCGCCATCCGCTGCTACGGCGATCCGGTGGACTGGGCCTATGGCGGGGCCAACGAGATAATGCGTAACTTTGCCTACTGGGCCGACATTCCCCTCCTCAATATGGAAGATGACAAGTACCACCCCTTCCAGGCATTAGCCGACGTTCTCACAGTCAAGGAAAAGTTTG
>Ga0164311_10000423_pt1 | contig 18328 bp, 13 predicted proteins | sample GuaBasSedimGuay2_FD_121796 | JGI IMG/M metagenome (GOLD analysis project Ga0164311, IMG submission 121796) | Subseafloor sediment microbial communities from Guaymas Basin, Gulf of California, Mexico - Guay2, Core 4569-9, 9-12 cm | ecosystem: Environmental > Aquatic > Marine > Hydrothermal vents... | reverse complement strand
TCCTGGCCGCCGCCCTCCGTTTCTACGGCCTCGACTGGGACGGCGGACTCGGCGCACACCCGGACGAGCGGTACGTGGTGGGCGTGGCGGAAAGCCTGCGCTGGCCCGACCGCCTGAACCCCTTTGACGTCGCTCCCGACTATGCTTACGGCCACCTGCCGCTATATTTGCTGGCGCTGGCGGGAAGCCTGGCTCAAGGGACAGACTGTCTCCTGGTGGGGCGAGCGCTGACCGCACTCTTTGATCTGGGCACAGTCGCTCTGACCTTTGCGCTGGCCCGGCGGGTTTACGGAGAAAAGGTCGGCCTGCTGGCGGCGGCCTTTGTCGCGCTGATGGTCTCGCACGTGCAGCAAGCTCACTTTTACACCGTTGACGCGCCGCTGACCTTTTTCGTCCTGGGGGCGCTACTCTTTGCCAGCCGCCTGGCCGAGAGCGGTCGCTCCCGTGACGCTTTGCTGGCGGGCGCGTGGGCCGGGTTGGCACTGGGTTGCAAATTCAGCACCGCGCTGCTGATCCTGCCGCTGGGTGCGGCGTTGACGATTAGACCATCCAGACAGGCGCGCGGCCTGTCCCTACTGAGGTGTGGCGGGGCAGCGCTGGCGGCCTTTGCGCTCACCAATCCATTTGCCCTGGCGAATCTGCCCGTTTTCTGGCGCAACCTGGCGCAGCAGGCAAACATCGCGCGCGGGTTGCTGGACGTGCCCTACACTCGCCAGTTCCACGGAACCTGGCCCTACCTGTACCCGATCGTGCAGCAATTGCGCTGGGGGATGGGGTGGGCGTTGGGGCTGGTCGCCTTTGGCGGATTGGCCTACAGCGTGTGGCGGGCGGTGCGGGAGCCGCCGCGCCGGGCCGAGTGGGTGCTGCTGGCCTGGGCGCTGCCCTACTTGGCCTTCACCGGCGCGCTCTATGTTAAATTCCCCCGCTACCTTTTACCGCTCACCCCCCTGCTGGCGATCTACGGTGCCCGCCTGCTCCTCCGCGCCTCCGCTCCTCTGCGCCGCTGCGCCATCGTCCTTGTGCTCACCTGCTCTCTCCTCCGCTCTCTCGCCTTCGTCAACCTCTACCGCTCCCCGCACCCCTGGCTGGCTGCCTCTGAGTGGTTATACGAGCAGGCAGAACCGGGAGCGGCCGTGGCCGTGGAGCAATGGGACCACCCGCTGCCGCTGGATGCGACGGGCTACAACGTACGGGAACTGCCCATCTTTGACGAGGAGACGCCGGAAAAGTGGGGGGAGATAGCGGAAATACTGGCGCAGACCGATTACGTGGTCATTGCCAGCAGGCGCGGGTACGGGGCGCTAGCCCGTTGGCCGGAGCGGTATCCGTCCACGGCCCGCTACTATCGGTTGCTATTTGAGAACGGGATGGGTTTCGAGTTGGCGGCCTGCTTCGGGCGCTACCCCCGCCTGGGGCCGCTAGCGCTGGTGGATGATCCAACTGCCGGACTGGATTTCTCGTTGCCCGCACTCTGCCAGCCGGAAGCGCCGTTCCTGTTACGCCTGAGGCGGCTGGACGAGAGTTTCGTCGTCTACGATCATCCGCAGGTAGTGATCCTGCGGCGGTATGAGGCAAAGTAGACGAGGTTTCCATACCTCGCAGTAGCGCGATATGGAAATCGCGCCTACGCTCCCAAGATACGTTGCAGGTTGGCGACTCCCTCGTCGGCCGCCTTTTCGTTCTGCTTGAGCAGAATTTTCTCGGCGAGCTTACCCACGGCGGCCACCGGAATTGTGTACTCCATCCGCAGGGTTATGCGCGTGCCATCCCCTTCCGGCTCCAGGGTCCAGTCCCAGGTGCTCACCATGCCGCTGCGCGTCTCAACGACGTGGCGGCTGGGCGGCGTGTGCTCCACGACCTGACCGGCGACGTTAATGGACAGCCCGGCCATCTTGTAGGTCACTTCCCAGCGGTAGTCGGTCCCCGCGCCGGTAAAGTTGCGCGGGTCAGACAAACCCGGTAGCCACTGGGCGTCGTTGGTGTGATCCGCCAGAAATGCAAAGGCCCGCTCCTGCGGCGCCTCGACGAAAAATCTACGTTCGACTACAGCCATTATACCTGCCTCCTTGAAATCTCCAATAAAACCAACATCCTACCCCTTGATCACGCCCAGCGGGCGCAGGCGAGCCACCTTGCGAGCTATCCCCAGGCCGTGTACCGCCTCGACCACGCGGCTGACATCCTTATAGGCCAGCGGCGCCTCCTCGGCCAACCCCCTGTTGCTGCCGGCGCGGACGATGATCCCTTGCCTCTCTAATTCCGTCTTCAACTCGGTGCCGTGGACTTGTTTGCGCGCCTTGCTGCGACTCATCGTGCGCCCGGCCCCGTGGCAGGTCGAGCCAAAGGTCAGTTCCAGCGCCTTTTGCGTACCCACCAACACGTAGGAGGCGGTGCCCATCGAGCCGGGCACCAGTACCGGCTGACCCACGTCGCGGTAGGCGGCGGGCAGACCCGCATAGCCAGGCCCAAAGGCGCGGGTGGCGCCTTTGCGATGCACGCACAGTCTCATCCTCTGGCCGTCCACATCGTGCTCCTCGAACTTGGCGATGTTGTGGCAGACGTCATAGACCTGGAACAGGTCAAAGTTCTTGACCTTGCCGGCCAACACCTGCTCGAACGCCTCACGCGCGCCCATCGCCAGCACCTGCCGGTTGACAAAAGCATAGTTGACCGCGCACGCCATCGCGCCGTAATAATCTCGGCCTTCGGGCGAATCAATGGGAGCGCAGACCAACTCCCGATCCGGCAGTTTTATTCCGTACTTGCGCACCGCCGACTGCAACCCTTTTACGTAATTGTCGCACACCTGATGCCCAAAACCCCGCGAGCCGCAGTGAATCTGCACCACCACCTGCCCCTCCCACAGACCAAAGGCGTCCGCCGCATCCGGGTCGTAGAGCGCGTCAACCACGTCAATTTCCACAAAGTGATTACCCGCCCCCAGAGAACCGACCTGTGGCCGCCCTCGCTCTTTGGCCCGCGCGCTCACTTTGCCGGGATCGGCTCCATCCAGGCAGCCGCGCTCCTCTGTGCGAGTCACGTCCTCCTGCCGCGCCAGTCCCTTCTTCAACGCCCAGCGCGCGCCTTGCGTCAGCAGTTCGTTCAACTCCCGCTCAGAGACACGCACGCGCCCCTTGCCCCCCACCCCGCTGGGGCAGGCGCGATAGAGAGCGTCTGTGAGATCGCGCAGATAGGGCGCGACCTCCTCTCGCTCCAAGTGCGTGCCCAGGAGACGGACGCCGCAGTTGATGTCATACCCAACGCCGCCAGGGGAAATCACGCCAGTATCCGCCCGCGTCGCCGCCACTCCACCGATGGGAAAACCATACCCCTGGTGAAAGTCCGGCATTGCCATCGCGTAGCCGACGATGCCCGGCAGGGTTGCGGTATTCGCCAATTGCATCACCGTGCGATCGCGAAAAGCGGCATCGAAAAGCTCCTTATCACCAAACAGCCGCGCCGGAACGCGCATATCATCGCGGAAACTCTGCGACAACTCCCAAATGTATTCGTCCACCCGCCGAAAGTCATGCGGCTGCGCTACCCTCAGTGTTACTTTTTGCCGCCTTCTCTGCCTCTGCCTTTGCTTCTGTCTCCGCGCCATCTCCCACCTCCCCTTACGTTTGGCGTTTCACGCTCACACGTCAAACACGATCGTGGTCTCGTAACCCACATCGGTGCGCGCAATCTCTAGCTCGCTGAATGTGACCGCCTTGATGTGTCGCCCGCGCTCTCGTACCGGCCATCCCCGAACGGTGGCCCGCAGCCGGGTCGGGGCGACCTCTAACATATCGCACTCGGCCAAGATGCAATCGTCCCGCTCGCTCAGGTAGAGCAGCTCTCCCAGCCAGGCCACCAGCAACGTCTCGGCGTCGTAAGCCTCCAACTCGATAGAATGCTCGGCCTCCAGTCCCGCCTCGCCGGGGACGCCTAGCTGGCAGGCCAATCCGTGGGCAGCATTAGCGAACAACTCGGCCAGGTCGCGCCCCCAAACGCGAATGGCAACGTCGGCGGTGTGCTCTATCTCCTCGAAACGTTTTTCCATATCGCCCCCATCCTATCACAAACCGCACAATAAATCAAACTGGAACACGGATGAGCAGGATTTAACTGATCTTGGTGTGTTTCATTTATCCGCTAATCCTACCCATCCGTGTTCTCCCCGCCCATCCCTGTTCTGCGCTTGTTGCCTTGATTGAAAAAACGAGTATACTTGTAGCAATCTAGACAAACGAGGCGCAAAATGACTAACCCTACCATACTCACAGACGTTCTCCTCTCGGACGAGGGAGTCAAAATTCGGAACGCGATGGAGACTGTGCAACTCGACGACGGCGAAATTCTGTTCAACCGGGGCGATCCCGGAGACGCTTTCTACGTCATTGACGCGGGACAGATCCGCATCTTTACCTTCGACGAGGCGGGCCGGGAACTGACACTCAACACCCTGGAAGCCGGGGAAGCGTTCGGCGAACTGGCCCTAGTAGATGATAGCCCCCGCTCCGCCAGCGCATCCGCCGCCGGCACGACCGCCCTCCGCCGCTTGAGCCAGGAGGACTTTTTAGCCAGCGTACATACCTCCCCCACACTGTCCCAGATCGTCACCCGCCTCCTCAGCCAACGCGCGCGCCACATGACCGACTATATCGAGCGGCTGGGCTATTGGGCGCGATTGGTCGCCGAGGGGCACTACGACCAAGCGATGAGCAATATCCAAGACGTGGGAGAGACCTCCGACCGCGCGCTCGCCGCCGTCGCCGACGCGGTGGAAACTATGGTAAAGGCGGTCAGAGAGCGAGAGGAGCGATTGAAAAAAGAGGTCGCCCAACTGCGTATCCAGATTGACGAGGAAAAGCGGAAAAAGCAAGTAGAAGAAATCACGGAAACCGACTACTTTCAACAATTGACCAAGCGAGCCAAAGACTTGCGTCAGGCATCTCGCGGTCAGGAATAGCCGCAAACAAAGGCGGGAAAAATGAATAAAAAACAATCGCCCACGTTCTGGAGCAAACTTGGCTTTAACAACTGGAGCATTCGTTTCAAGTTGCTAGTCGTCATGCTCATCCTATCGCTGGTTCCACTGATAGCGGCGGTGTGGATCAGCACAACGAGCAGCGCAGAGGCCATCACTCAGCAGACGCGCATCAGCCTTTCGCGCCTGGCCTACAGCACCGCTCAACGCATTGAGCAATTCCTCATCGACAATCACAACTTTATCCGCATGGCGGCCGGCGCGCCGGAGGTCGTCGCGTTCCTGAGCGCGCCGACCGAGGAGGAGCAATCCCAGTTACAAAACGGCGTGGACGGCGTGGTCGCCAACCTGCTTTCCTCCGATCCCGCCATTGACCTGGTAGGATTCTACGATCTGGAAGGGGACGTCGTCTCTCATAACAACCCCGCCATCGTCGGGCGCAATTATCTGTTCCGCGACTATGTCCAGGCGGCCCTGTCCGGCGAGCAATTCACGTCCGGCATCCAGCGCGGCTGGACGACCGACACACCCGGCATCAACGCATCGGCTCCCGTCGCGGGAGAGACGGAGGTCATCGGCGCCATCGCCACCCGCATCCAGGGCGAATTTCTCACCGACATCCTGAGAAGCACGCTGAACATCGAAAGCGAGGAGATCACGGCCGAAGAGCGAGAAAGCATTGATATTTTCCTGGTCAATGAATACGGTATCATCGTCGGCCACTCGGACGAATCGGACTGGATATACCGCAGCCTGGGTACCATCGAATCCCAGGAAATCCTCGACGCAATTGCTGAGGTACGATTGCTGGGCGGTTCGTGCCCCGAGGGCGCCGACCAATGTGACGCCAGCGAAAAGACGCCCCGGCTGCCAGAGCCTATCCCCACAGCCCAGCCGCTCGCCGACATCCTCCTGAAAGCCATCCAATCCGGCGAGGCCGGCAGCGCCCACTACTGCCACCCCCGCAACGCCGCCGACGCCCCTGGAAAAGATGGACAATGTGACGGCACGCCGCACGTCGTCGGCTACGCCCCGGTGCGCGATCCGTTCGCTCCGGCCAACCTCTTTATGGTCGTCGTGGATGTGCCCGAAGAGATATTTTTGCGCTCCATCGCACAACAGCGGCGGCAAGGTGTCTTGATCACTGCGGCAATGGTTACCCTGACCATCGTAGCATCGCTGGTTGTCGCCAGGACGCTGGCTCAGCCGATCGGCAAACTAGCCGCCGCCGCTCAAAATGTCGAGAACGACGAGCCATTCGAGCCGGAAGAGATCGCCGATGTGACGGCGCAGGGGGACGAGATCGGCAACCTGGCGCGCGTGTTCAGCGACATGGTGCTCTCGCTGCGGGCGCGCATGGCCGAACTGCGCACCGTATACGAGATCGGCCAGGATATTACCGCCACGCTGGAAGTGGATGAGACTCTGCAAGCCATCCTCGACCGGGTGCGCGACGTGGTCACCTACGACGCCGCCGAGATCACGCTGTTCGACCAGCGAGAGCAAAAGTTGATCGTGACCGCCTGGAGCGGCGCGGGCGGTTTCGCCGATACGCGAGGCAGGAAATATGAACTCAACAAAGGATTCACCGGTCTCATTGGGCAGGAACGCCGCAGCCTGCTCGTAGCCGATACCCAAGCCGAAGATGAACGAAAAGCGGTCACGGTAAAACTCACCGACGATGCAATCGTGCGTTCACTGCTTGGCGTCCCGCTCCTCATCCGCGACCGGTTGGTGGGCACGCTGGAACTGACCAGCAAGCGCGTCGGGGCCTTTAACAAAGACGATCAACGGCTGCTGGAAACCATCGCCCCGCAGGCCGCTATCGCTATTGAGAAGGCGCAGCAGGTGCGAGAGCGGGAGCAAAAGTTAAAGAACCAAATCCAGCAACTGCGCATCGAAATAGACGAGGTTAAACGGAGGAAACAGGTGGAACAAATCGTCGAGACCGACTATTTCCAAACATTGCGCGAAAAAGCGCGCAGTATGCGCGAGCATGGCGCGGGCGAAACCACGCCCGCCACCGACGGAGTGTAGCAAAATGCAACCCAAACGGCACACTATGCGCATCCCCCTCGGCAAAGGCAACGACGCGCAAACCCTCGTACTCGAGTACGACCCTCTCGCAGTCTACGCGCCGACGGCCTATTCCTCCGTGCTCCTAGTACGCAACATTGACGTTCAACCCGACGACGTGGCGCTCGACCTGGGTACCGGAAGCGGCGTCTATGCGGTTGGGATCGCCCTGCGCGGCGCGCGGCGGGTCGTGGCAGTGGACATCCACGAGAGCGCGCTAGAAACGGCCCAGCATAACGCGGAACTAAACGACGTCTCGGCCCGCATCCAGTTTCGGCGCGGCTCAATGTTCGATCCCATCGGCGACGACGAAAAGTTCTCGCTCATCGTCTCCAATCCCCCGTGCCTGCCCGATCCTGGCGACATAGATTTGATGATCCCAGGAACGATCATGTTAAGCGGCCCCGATGGCGCCCACCATGCCACCGTACTGCTCGAACAAGGCCCCGCACATTTGCTGCCAGAGGGGCGAATCGTTTTCGTTTACCCCTCCACCTCTAACCCGCGCAAGATTTTCGGGCTGCTCGACCAGCATTACAAGTACGACATCCTGGCCGAGATCGATATCCCATTTTACCTTCATTTCCTTGAACTGTGGGATTACCTACGAGACCTCAAGGCGCAAGACATAAGCGAGTTCCACGAAAAAGCCGGCGTGCCGTATCGCACCTACTGGCTGATCGAAGCGCGACCCAAACCGTAGATCAGAGGCCGCCGGGCCAACTTGACAGACGACGGCTATGAACACACTAGTACGCCTCTTCAACCGGTTATTCAATATCAAGACGAGAGAGTGGCCACGCGTGCTAATACTCTACTCAATGGCCTTTCTGTTCATCGCCGGCAGCACGTGGGGCGGTCTCTACGTCCAGGCAGCGTTTCTATTTGAAGTGGGCGTAGAGAACTTGCCCCAGGTTCTCGTGGCCAATGCTCTCCTATCCATCGTCGCGATTGCCGTCTATACTCCATTCGTAGACCGCATCACGAACGACAAACTCCTCATTGCCATTTCCATCATCGGCGCAGCCGCCATCGGCATAGGCTATGCCCTGCTTGGACTGGGCATGTCGGGCATCGCCTATCCTCTGCTCTACACACTCTCTATCATCGTCAGGCAAACGTTCAACCTTCAATGGTGGACCTATGTCAACAGTTTCTACGACACGCGCTCCGCCAAACGCATCATCCCAGTGCTCGCCACCGCCGCCCGTGTGGGAATCATCGTCGCCGGGCAGACAATCGCCTCGTTGAACGCCGCCCTTACACCCAGCAGCAATATCATCCTGCTGTGGTTGGGCGCGCTTCTAATTATAGCCCTCATTACCTGGCTATCACCACGCCTGTTCAAAGAGACCAGAAGCAATCAGTTCGAGCACGCGACTTTTAGCGCGCCAACTCGGGACTCGAAACGAGCATCGTCGTTCACCCGCAACATCCGGGAAGGATACCATTACGTCTCCCAATCCCCCTTTCTGCGCTGGATGGCCTTCTCCACATTATTTATGATGCTGCTGTTTGCGCTCCTCGAATACTACACCAGCTACATCTTTGTCCAATCGGGGAACTTTGGCTCTGGGGGAGAGTTATCCAGCTTCTTGGGCCATACGAGTTCTTGGGCCAGCTTGATTCTACTACCCTTTCAACTCTTTCTACTCAGCCGGCTCGTTGGCCGCATGGGTCTGGGAAACGCCAATCTGATTTTCCCGACCAGCACACTCGCCATCTGCGGGGCGCTCATCGGCTGGCCGCAAGTCTCGACCGCGACGCTGGGCTACCTGGATAGAAGGGTCTTTCGCAGCGTATTCCGCAACCCTCCCGATAACTTGCTTTACAACGCCGTCCCGTTGCGCGTCAAGGGACGCGCCCGCGCCTTTATCGGAGGGCTGATCGCACCAATCGGGTCGCTCGCCGGCGGCGGGCTGCTACTGCTGCTGCCGCTCGTGCCTGCGGAGTGGTTCCTGCCAGCCCTCATTGGCGTATCAACTGTTGCATACATAATCAGCGCGTTCGTCGTCCGCAGGCAATACTCGCAGGCGCTCATCACCATGCTGGAGCAAGAGGACTTTTCTTTTTTGCTATCTTCTGCCTCAGAACTGGCCATCACCGATTCGACCACGCTCAATTGGCTGACCAAGAAACTCGATGAAAGCCCCAGCGCCGACTTTACGATCTTTATGGCGAAACTCATCAGCGAGGTCGGTGGGAGCAAAGCTATCCCAATTCTGGCCCAAGTCGCCAAAGCCGGAGACCCCCGCGTCCGCTCGACGGTCATTGACATCCTCGCGGCCTCCGGCGTGCGCGGAGAAGCTGTCCTCCAAGTATATACCGAATTTCTAGATGATCCCGACGGGCGCGTGCGGAGGTCGGCCATCGCTGGATTGGAGCAGGCGGCCGGCGCTGCAAGTGAATGGTTCCTAAATCACGCGCTCGATATGTTGCCCGATCCCGACGTAGACGTGCGCGCCCAGGTCATCCCTCCGCTTGCTCGCTCAGGCGACTTTTTCTACCTGGCCTCGGCCATCCAGTCATTGAGCCAGCTTGTGGAGGGCGAGAACCCCAACCTGCGGGCACGCGGGGTGCGCGTGCTCGGCCAGGTGGGCGATGCCCGTTTCATCCGCAACCTAGTGCAATACCTGGACGACCCCGACGGTCAAGTGCGCATAGAAGCAATCACTGCCATCGAAACCCTTTCACGCGACCAAGTCCCCGACCAGATCGCCGCACTGACGGTGAAACATCTGAACGGCCTGGTAAACGATCCGGTCGAGCAAGTGCGCCGGGCCGCCGTAACGATACTGCAACGCATTGACATACAGGTGGCGCACCAGGTGCTCGTTCGCTTCCTGGCCGATCCTGCGCCTCAGATCAGAGAGGCAACGGCCGACGCGCTGGTTCAGGTTGGCGCGCCCATCATCCCCATCCTCTCCCCCGCGCTCGACGCCGCCGATCCACAGCTACGCAAAATGCCCACCGTCATCTTGAGCCGTATTGATCGAGAACGGTTTGGTCATCTCATCCAGTCGCGTATAGACGACAGCCTGCTCGCCATTTACTATAACTACAACCGGCTGAAAGTATTGTCTCCCTGCGCAGACTGCCCAAGCATCTCTGTCCTGCAGAGCATGCTGCGCGAGCAGAACCACCAACTGACTGGCGATATCTTTTACCTGCTCGCCGCCGTCCACGACCCGGAGGCCGTGGACGTCATTGCGGACTCGCTAGAAAATGAGACCGCGCGCGTCCGGGCCAACGCGGTTGAGGCTCTCGAAGCGCTGACAACGCCGCGTCTGGCTAAACTCATCGCGCCGCTGTTCGATCCTGACCCGTCGCCGGCGCAATTATTGCGCCTCAGCGAAGAATCTTGGGAGATAAGCTATCCAGATACCACCAAGGTCATCCGCCAACTCGCAACCGACCCCGACGACCCATGGCTGCGGGCAGTGATGACGTTCGCTCTGGGCGAAATGGGTGCCACGCTTCAGCGTGAAAAGGAGCAAAGCGACGCGCGCGCTGCCGAGCCGGACAAGTCCCGGCCCGCCAAATCACTCGACGCCCTGACCGGCGCTCTGATGGACACAGAAGAGCGAAAAAGACACAAGCCCCGCCGCCCCAGCCCGGCAGACCTCCTCGACAAACTGATAGGCGATTCTAACGACGACTCTCAGCCCAGCGATCAGGAAAAACCAAAAATGCGCCGCCCTCGCCCATCGGCTCCGCTAGATAGGTTGACGTATGCCTACGGCACTGCCTACGGCCAGCCGCCACTCCCTTTGGAAGAGATTGAATCTATGCTGGAGGCCGCACTCGGCGACCCGGTGAGTGACGTGCGCATAGCGGCGCGCACCGCCAACCGCATGATCGCCGGTCTGCGCGTCACCTACGTGACTCAAGAGGAGGAAACGATGCTCTCGACAATCGAAAGAGTGATTTTCTTGAAGGAGGTACCTTTCTTCCAGGGCATGACGGTTGACCAACTCAAGGTATTGGCCAACATCTGCGAGGAAGAGTTCTTTGCAAAGGACACGCAGATATTCGAACAAGACGACCCCGGCGGCGTGTTATACGTCATCGTCAGCGGGCGGGTGGCGATCGAACGGGAAGCGCAGCGCAAAGGCTCCGTCGTGCGCCTGGCTACTATGGACGCCCATTCCTACTTTGGGGAAATGTCATTGTTCGATCAAGGCCCACGCTCCGCAGCCGCGCGCGCCATCCAAGACACACTGACACTACGCCTGCGCCGCGAGCCGCTCGTCGCTCTGGTGCATCAATATCCTGACTTGTCATTGGAGCTGATCAACGTTCTCAGCCAACGGGTGCGCGAAGCTAACGACAAAATCGCCCAACTGACCCGCTCCCGGCCCCGCGAACTAGATAAACTGTACGATAAGCTGGTCTGAAGTAGGCAAGTGGGCAAGTAGGCAAGTAGGCAAGTGGGCAAGTGGGCAAGTGGGCAGGTTTGTGAGTAACAGGTGGAGAGGATATGGCTAAAATTGTATCTGTTCATTCTTTTCGTAGAAGCACGGGAAAATCCAGCATCACCGCCAACGTATCGGCCCAGTTTGCCAAAAAGGGAAAACGTGTGGGCGTCATTGATACCGACGTCAATTCTCCCGGCCTCCACTTTTTCTTCCAGATAGACAGGGAGGAGATAGACAAGACGCTCAACGACTATTTGTGGGGTCAATGTGCCATTGAAGAAGCCGCCTACGACGTGAGCGCCAAACTCGGCGTGGAGGGCTCCATTTACTTGATCCCCTCCAGCACGCGCGCCGGGGAGATCGTTAGAGCCTTGCGAGAAGGATACGACGTAAGCCTGCTCAACAAAGGCTTCCGAACGCTCATTGACAAACTGAACCTGGACTATCTCTTCGTAGATACCCACTCCGGCCTGAACGAAGAGACGCTCCTCTCAATCGCCATCTCTGACACGCTGCTCCTCATCCTACGCACCGACCAACAAGATTTTCAGGGAACCGCCGTGACGGTAGACTTGGCGCGCAAACTGGGAATTCCACACCTGTACCTGGTGGTCAACGAAGCCATCTCCTCCTACGATTTTGGTGCACTGCGGAAGCAGGTGGAGGAAACCTACAATGCTCCGGTGGTCGCCATCATCCCCCTCTCGGAAGTTTTTGCCTCCCAGCAATCCTCCACCATCTTTTCCCTGCGCTTCCCCGACCACCCCTTCTCCCAGCACTTTGCCAATATCGTCGCCGTCATCGAGACACCTGATAAAGTGTAGCGGCTTTGCATCCAGTTGCGGAAAAAGGCAAAAGAGGCTAGAATAGTATCGTTTTCTATAGACAAGTTCCACAAATCCTAGAATAAGGAGATAAAAATGGTCCAGACTATTTCCATCCATTCATTTCGCGGCGGCACCGGCAAGTCCAACATCACCGCCAACGTATCAGCCCAGTTTGCCCTGAAGGGGAAGCGCGTGGCCGTCATTGATACCGACATCAATTCCCCCGGCATCCACGTCCTCTTCCAGATGGACGAAGAAGAGATGGACAGTACGCTCAACGACTACCTGTGGGGCAAATGCGCCATCGAAGAGGCCGCCTACGACGTGAGCGCCAAACTCGGCGTGGAGGGCACTATTTACTTGATCCCCTCCAGCATCCGCGCCGGCGAGATCGCCAAAGTCCTGCGCGAAGGGTACGATGTGGGCTTGCTCAACGACGGCTTTCGCGCGCTCATTGACAAGCTAGACCTGGACTATCTCTTCATTGATACCCACCCAGGACTGAACGAGGAGACGCTCCTCTCGGTCGCCATCTCCGATCTGCTGATCATCATCCTGCGCACCGACCAGCAGGACTTTCAGGGCACCGCCGTGACGGTAGACGTGGCGCGCAAGTTGGAGGTTCCCCACCTCTATCTGGTAGTCAACAAAGCCATCTCCTCCTACGAGCCGGACGCGCTGCGCAAGCAGGTAGAGGAGACCTACGGCGCTCCGGTGGCCGCCATCATCCCTCTCTCGGAAGATGTCGCCGCCCTACAATCGTCCGACATCTTTTCCCTCCGCTTCCCCGACCACGCCGTCTCTCAACACATCGGCGAGATCGTGGCCGCCATCGAAACAGCGACGGGCTAGGAGCCGGCCAATGGTCTGTTATCAGTGCGGAGAACCGGCCGTCGGCGTGTGCCAGTTCTGCGGGCGAGGCGTGTGCAAAGAACACCATACCACAACCCTCCCGACGATGCTGGCCGTGTACCTGGGCGGGAGCGAGACTCCCAAAGCCGTGGTAGTCACCGACGTACTCTGGTGTGGCCAGTGCCGGCCCCAGCCGGAGCCCATCGAGATGCCAGAGTTTTACTAGGAGGTAACACGATGGGTATATTCAACCACATTCAAGATGAGATCGAGATGCGAAACAAAAAAGAGGGCATCTCCCCCGCCGATCTGCTTGAACTCTCCCCTCCGCTGCGCCGGCTGATGCAACACATCGCTCGCCAGGGAGAGATGAGCGCAACGGCGGCAGCCGAACACCTGGAAGAACCTCCCGCCAACACCCGCAAAATGCTGAACGACCTGGTCGAAAAAGGGTACCTCGAACGAGAGGAACAAAAAGAAGGCTGGGTCTACAAGACTCGTTTCGCCCGCAAGCGTGGGCGCGATATCCCGGCAGGCATCTGGTCGGCGTTGGGGCAAAGAACTAGTAAAGAGAAGTGAAAAAAGAGACGCGCAACGCCTGGGTTGAGCTACTGCATCGTCTGGCTCCCCTCCTGCCGGCCGACCTGTTCGCCCTGCTGCGCAGCTTTCCCGATCCGGCCTCCCTCTCCGCCAAGGAAAAACGCCCCTGCGCCGATTGTCTCCAGCAGGCGATCCAGAAACTCGACTCCCTTCATCACAAACTGACCACCTACCTGCCCCGCTACCTGCTCGACCTTGCGCCCACACCCGGCGAGCCGCACGGCGAACTCTTGGAAGGCTCCTTCATCTTTGCCGACGTGACCGGCTTTACGGCCCTCACCGGCGAGCTTTCCAAACGCGGCGCCGCCGGCCGGGAGGAGATGAACCGGCTGATGCGCTCCCTCTTTGGCGCGCTGCTCGACCCCCTCCTGGCCTCCGGCGGCGACCTGCTCATCTTTGCCGGTGACGCGGCGCTGGCCTATTTCCCCGCCCGGCCCGACCAACCGCCCGGCCAAGACGCCCGCTGGGCCGCCCGCACCGCCCTGCGGCTGGTGCAGGCCATCACTCCCTTCGCCCACCTGGAGACTCCCTACGGCGACTTTTCCCTCACCATGAGCGCGGGCGTCGAACGGGGGCCAGCCTTTGGGGCCGTCGTCGGTACCCGGCGGCGGATGGAATTTCTCATCTCCGGCGGGGCGATCCAGGGCGCGACGGCGGCCGAAGGAGAGGCTGAGCCGAATCAGGTGTTCGCCGGCCCCAATATCCGCGCCATCCTCAGCCCTGCCGAGTTCGAGATGCGGGGCAGCGTCGTGGCCGGCATCCGGGGCGGCAAACTGGACGATTACGAGGCTGTTCCACCCGCCCGCCGCCGCAGCCGCATGTCCGCCATCTTTAGCCGCCGCATCCCTGACCTGCTCGAACATCTCCAACAGACACTGGGCCGGGTGGAAGAACTCACGCCCTTCATTCCTCCCGACCTCTTTAGCCAGATCGCCCGAGGGGAAGATATCCGCCAGCACCCGCCCGTGGCGATCCAGTTCGTCAACGTCATGGGTTTGGAAGATATGGCGCTCGGCCCGTCCGGCCCCGAACAGGCCGCCGCCGTGCTCCAACGCTACTTTGTCCAGGCTCAGGAGATCGTGACCGAGCGGGAGGGCATCATCAGCCAGATGGATACCTACGTCAAAGGGTTCACGCTGCTCAACCCCTTCGGCGCGCCGACCCACCACGAGGGCATCCCGCGCCTGGCCGCCTCCGCTGCCCTGGAACTGGCCCGCTTGCTGGAACAGGTCAACCGCGAGTTTAGCCTGGATCCGCCGCTGACCCAGCGCACCGGCATGACATACGACCGCATCTTTACCGGCGAGATCGGCTACCGCCACCGGCGCGAGTATGTTGTCGCCGGCCCGGCGGTCAACCTGGCCGCCCGGCTGATGAGCAAAGCCGAGCCAGGCCAGATCGTGCTGGATCCCGCCACCTGGGAGAGAGTCAAAGAAGACTTCCTGGCCGATTCCCTGCCTCCCATTCCCCTCAAAGGCATCCCAGAGCCGGTGCCGCGCTTCAACCTGCGCGGGTTGCGCCAGGGAAAGGGATTACGCCTCACCGACTACCCCCTAGCAGGCCGCGAAGAAGAACTGCTCATGCTGGAAGAGCAACTGAGGAAAGCGTCCGCCGGAAAGGGGGGAGCGCTGGCCCTGATCGGCGAGGCCGGCATCGGCAAGAGCCGCCTGGTCGCAGCGCTGGCGGAATCCGCCCGGCAGCAGGGAATGGCCGTCTTGAGCGGCGGCTGCCGTCCCTTTGCCAAGACCACTCCCTACGCCCCGTGGGAAGACTTGGTCGCTCGCTGGTTTGGGCTAGATGCGGAGACGCCTCCCCAGACCCGCCGCCGGCGACTGAAGCAGCAGCTTGCCCAGCTCGACCTGACCCCCTCCCTGCCCGCCTTTGTCGACTTGCTGGACCTGCCTGCCGCAGACCTGGCCTCCCGCACCCCGCAATTTCGCCAGAAGACTCCGGCCAAGTCGGCCCCCGGTCTTTTCGCCGCCCTGCAAAAACAGACTGAGCAGCAACCGGAGCGCAGACAAGCGGACGCGCCAGGATGGGCGGCGCTGACCGAGCGAGTGAGCAAAGCCAAGCCCGATCGTGTGCCATCAGAATGGCCGTTCTCAAAAGACGGAACAACATCAATCTGGCAAACTCTGCGCGAGCGGGCATCCATCCCGCAGGCCCTCCACCTGGCCCTGGAGCGCCAGACGCGCCAGCGCCCCACGCTATTGGTCATTGAAGACATTCAGTGGATAGACACAGAATCACGCAAGATTTTGGACGATCTGACCGCATCCGCCCAGACGCGGCCCCTTTTCCTGCTGGCCACCGCCCGCCTCGACACCATCTGGCAAGGCGAACAACTTTTGCTCCCCCCACTCTCCGACGCCGGCAGCCGCGACCTGGCCGCCTTTGGCCTACAAGCCACGCAACTAGAGACAGAACTGGCCGCTTGGCTGCTCGCCCGCGCCGGCGGCAGCCCGCTCTTTATCCTATCATACTGCCGGGCGCTGCGCGACGCCGACGCTGTGGTGGTTGACCCCGCCAGCGATGAGGCCCGCTGGAGCGGCCCGCCGCCTCAATTGCCTCTCTCGCTACGGGAAATCCTACTCGCTCAGGTGGAGCAATTGGATGAGCAAGCCCAGGAAGTGATGCAGCGCGGCTCGGTCATCGGAGTCGCTTTTCCGAGTTGGCTCATCACCCACTTGGTCCACGACGCGCTCCCCTCCGGCCAACTGGGCGAGGCGCTGGGACGAGCCGCTCGCCGCTCCCTCGTCGCCCCCCCGCCGCCTGGGAACATCCACGCCTTTAGCAGCCACTCCCTCCAAGACGCCCTCTACACCACACTCTCCCACGCCCAGCGCCGGGAATGGCACGAGGAGGTAGGAGATCAACTGGCCCAGGCCGACGAACAGACCCGCTATGAGCGGTTGGAGCAAATCGCCCATCACTACAGTCGCAGCCGCAACCCTCACAAAGCCGCCCGCTTCACCCGGTTGGCCGGCGACAAAGCCCGCGCCCGTCAGGCGGACGAGGCCGCTTTGACTTTCTACGCTCAGACGCTGGACGTGAGCGGCGACGAGGGGATTGCTGCTGAACAGAGGTTGGCCCGCGAAGGGATCGGCGATGTCCACGCCTTGCGGAGCGAAGGGGAAGCGGCCATCGCTGCTTACCAGGCCGCCCTGCAAGAATCGCAATCTCAAGATAAGCGCCGCCTGAAAACTAAACTGGCCCTGCTGGCTCCCCTGGTCGGCCCGGCGAAACCAAAACTACTGGAAGAAGCTCAACACGCGCTGCCCGCGTCTGATCCTCTGCGCCCCTGGCTGGGCGCCGCGCTGGTCTGGCTCTACGCCGGGCAGGGCAAAACAAAGAGCGCCATCTCGTTATGTCGAGATGCGCTCGCCCAGGCAAAAGAACCAGTTATAACTTTGCTGCAAGAGGGACTAGAAAGCCTGGAAGCGGGAGAGCGGCTGCCACCCTACACTGATTTCTTCGCCCTCTTTGCCCGCTCCAATCTGCGCTGATCCAGCGCCGTAATCTATCACCGCTCCGTCCAATCCTGCCCATCCGTCCAATCCTGCCCATCCGCGTTCTACAGCAACCCAGCCACTACTTCTCCCACATCCAACACACTTTCCAGCACGAAATCTGCACTCTCGTCAGGCTCGCCGCCCACCAACACCGTCGCCATACCCAATGCCCTGGCCGGCCGCAGGTTGCGGAGCGAGTCCTCTACCATCATGCACTCAGAACCGCGAGCGCCCAGCAGCGCCAACGCCCGCTCGTAAGCATCGCGGCTAGGCTTGTTGCGCAGGCCGACTTCCTCAATGCCGATCACCCGCTCGAAGCAGCACGCCACCCCCAGTGCCCGCACCACCCGCCCTGCGTACTCCGAGGGAGCGTTGGTATAGATCGCCCGGCGCAGCGGGATAGAATCCAGCATCGCGGCCAGTGCCGGGTGGGGATCGAGGTACTCCTCCACCGGCACGTCGTGTACAAAGGCGAGAAAATCGCGTGCGTCCACATCGTGCCGGGCGACCAGTCCGCCCAACGTTGTGCCATAGCGGAGAAAGTAATCGCGCCGCATAGCGACCGCCTCATCACGAGGCAAATCAAAGTGATCGCGCAGCCACAACTCGATGCGGCGACCAAGCTCTTTCAACATGCCGCTGGCGGGAGGGTAGAGGGTGTTGTCCAGATCAAAGATGATGAACTTGAGTGACATGCGGGCCATTATACAATGAAGGATGGACAATGAACAGAGTGGGGGCGTCACGAGAGAAACCCGAACAAGGTACAACCTGCGGTTGTCTAGGAGCCCGATGTGTCCATCCTGCAAACTCCCAGAGAACCAACAACACCTGATAGAGACGCCATCTAAAATTTGCGCGTTGACAAACATCACACGATAAGATACAATTTCGATTAGCGAATCATTACGGTCGCCATCTGCTAAGAAACAGCTTTTTGGAAAAACCCAAAACCCCGCCCTCGCTGTTTCTCGTAAAATGAAGAACACCATAGGGGTTTTGGGCGCTGCTAAGAAACAGCTTTTTGGAAAAACCCAAAACCCCGCCCTCGCTGTTTCTCGTAAAATGAAG
>Ga0164311_10000421_pt1 | contig 18370 bp, 14 predicted proteins | sample GuaBasSedimGuay2_FD_121796 | JGI IMG/M metagenome (GOLD analysis project Ga0164311, IMG submission 121796) | Subseafloor sediment microbial communities from Guaymas Basin, Gulf of California, Mexico - Guay2, Core 4569-9, 9-12 cm | ecosystem: Environmental > Aquatic > Marine > Hydrothermal vents... | reverse complement strand
TCTAAACATCTTAAGCTTCTTATGAGTATGGTAGTATTTTTTAAACCACTGATAACTTAGGATCTTCGACATTGATAAATGACGCAGCAAAGTGATTAAGCATATCAGCCACTAACTTCCTTGGTAGCCATGCTTCCCCATCATGTACAACTCTAATAGCTTTTGCTAACAATGGACGTTGCTCAGTAGTAAGAAAACCACGCACCTTAAACCCCGAGTTCTCTAACATTTCAAAACTTGGCTGAGTTTCAACCAACATAATGCTTCGTGCATCTGGGCACTGTTTATTCAGAAAATGACATAAAACATCTGCACTGACATTATCCAACTCATGATCAATAACGATAATATTTGGAGCTAGGTCTGCTACTTGTTGTACCACTTGTTCGAGTGTTGACGGAACAATATGACTAATTTTCATTTCAGTGTGTTGTGCCAACAATAATATTTCTGCTTTGGCATTAAGACTGATGATGGCAATTTTTATCACGCATATACCTTTAAAATATTAGTTAATAACTGCCACTGCTGTTCCCAGCCATTCAGTGGTGATTGACGGAAACCACTTCGAACAAACTGTTGCATATGACCTTCAACAATTGTAAGCAATAAGTTTGCCGTTTCATTCACAGGACGTCCACCAGCTTCAGTTAATGTTAACTCTCTCTCTCGTAAAATTTGTCTAAACTGTGTTTCTAATCGTTCAAAAAACTGATTCACACGCTGGCGTAGTCGCTCTGTTTCACCAGTCAGGGCAGTCCCTATCAGAATACTACTAATACCAGGATTCTTAGCACTAAAACCCAGTAATAATGTGGTTATTTTCTCACACCGTGACACTGCATTTTTATCATCTTCCAAGATTTTAGTTATCATGCTAAAAATAGTATCTTCAGCAAACTCTATTAAGCCTTCAAACATTCTGGCTTTACTAGGGAAATGTCTGTAGAGCGCTGCCTCAGAAACATTTAAAGCTTTCGCCAGTTGGGCTGTGGTAATACGTTCGCCAGGATGATGTTCCAATTCCAGTGCTAATGCTTCCAAAATAGCTTGCTTGCGTGATTGTTTCACTTCGGCCCTAGTTTGCCGTTCCTGTTCACTCATTGCCAGCCCCCACGGATCAAGGTTCCAACACCCTGATCTGTAAACATCTCTAATAACACAGCATGTTGTACACGCCCGTCTATAATATGCGCAGTTGTCACACCTGCTTGCACTGCATCCAAAGCACACCCTATTTTAGGTAACATCCCTCCATAAATTACGCCTTCAGCAATTAATTCATTAACCTGTTTAGTGTTCAATCCTGTCAATAACTTACCATCACTATCTAATAAACCGGCAGTATTGGTCAATAATATTAATTTTTCTGCTTGCAGGACTTCCGCTATCTTTCCTGCCACTAAATCAGCATTAATATTGTATGATTCGCCATTCACGCCAACACCAATAGGTGCAATAACTGGTATAAAATCACTATGAATCAACATGTCAATCACGCTGGTATCAATACTTTTTACTTTTCCAACATGACCTAAATCAATCAATTCAGGTACATTTATTGCTGGCTCATCATTATTACGTGAAACATGTAACTTTTCAGCACAAATTAAACCGCCATCTTTGCCTGTCAGTCCCACTGCTCTACCACCATGAGTATTGATCAAGTTTACGATACTTTTATTAACTTGGCCGCCCAGCACCATTTCCACAACATCCATGGTCTCACTGTCAGTCACTCTCATGCCTTCGATAAAATTGCTTTCTTTACCGATACGATTCAATAAGTCCCCAATTTGAGGGCCACCACCATGAATAATAATTGGATTGATTCCAACTGCCTTTAGCAACACGATGTCACGAGCAAAGCTATTTTTCAGATCTTCATCAACCATGGCATTACCACCATATTTGATCACCAATGTTTTTCCTGAAAAATTCTGGATATAGGGTAAAGCTTCGGTTAAAACCTGTGCAATATGTGATGCCCGCTCTGTATTTAAACTCATAATTTTCTATTTTTCTAGCGTTAAAAATGTTAATTCTAATGTAGGTTTTATTTTTAGCATTTGCTGCTTAAACTGTTGTTGTATTTGTTGCATAGTTTCTTCAGTATCCGCTTCAAATCTCAAAGTTAAACCTGGAACAGTATTTGATGCTCGAACCAAGCCCCAGCCGTTTGGATAATCAGCTCGAATACCATCCATTGTTGTTATTTCTGCACCAGAAAACTGTGCTTCAGCAGTTAATTTCCGCATAAAGTTCTGGCTTTCACCTTCAGCCATTTCCACTACTAGTTCAGGTGTATTGATGCGATCTGGAATCGCAGAAAATATTTCTGTTGGTGTACGCTCCAAAGGATCATTCGCCAATAACTCTAGTAATCGGCATGCCGTGTATTGAGCATCATCAAAACCATACCACCTTTCTTTAAAGAAGATATGTCCGCTCATCTCACCTGCTAACTGCGCATTCATTTCCTGCATTTTATTTTTTATTACAGAATGTCCAGATTTCCACATCAATGCCTCACCACCAGCTCTCATAATTGCGTCACCCAACAAGTTAGTGCTCTTCACATCATAGATCACAACCGAACCGGGCTGACGTGATAATACATCTTGTGCAAACAAACTCATCAAACGGTCCGGCCAGATAGGCTTACCATTCGCATCGACCACACCGATACGATCACCATCACCATCAAAAGCCAGCCCTAACTCAGCACCATTTTGCTGAACCACAGTCGCTAGATCATGCAAATTTTGTGGATCACTCGGATTTGGATGATGATTCGGGAAGCTACCATCAACATCACAATATAGCTCTGTTACATTACAACCCAGTGCTGTCAGTAATTTAGGTACCACTACTCCAGCGACACCATTTCCGCAATCAACAACCACACTTATTGACCGAGGTAACACCACATCACTTCTTATTCGCTGAATATAATCATCAACTACATCAACCTCATGCTTGCTGGCTTGTCCTACAAAAAGATTACCCTTTTCTATACGACTATAAAGAGCCTGTATGTCATCGCCTGCTAAAGATTTACCTGCTATCACAATTTTCAAGCCATTATAATCAGCGGGGTTATGACTTCCAGTTACCATAACACCAGATTGAGTATCTAGCTGATGACAAGCAAAATACAATACTGGCGTTGGCACCATACCAATATTAACCACGCCACAGCCACTCGCCAAAATACCTTCAATTAAAGCATCAGTCAGTTTTGGACTAGACTGGCGACCATCACGCCCAATCGTCAAACGAGTCTGCCCCTGTTCCTGTGCTTCACTACCAATCGCCTGACCAAGTATCGTCATTACTTGCTCATTTAATGTTTGTCCAACAATGCCTCTGATGTCATAAGCTTTGAATATACTTGAAGCTATGTCTATGTGTTCTTCGAGCATATCAAGCTCTGCTGGGTTCTCTTTTTTATTTTGTTCTAATTTTTTATTAATTTGATCAGCTGTTGCCTTCTTTCTTGGCGTTGTAGCAACTTCTTCTCTACCCAAAGTTTGAATATCATCTACAACATCTTGCAAGGCATTAAAAGACAAATGATATTTTGGTTTTAACGTACCATTTTTAAAATCTGTCAATTGTCCCCTTAGCGTACCTACATCGCACCTAATCAAATAACGTTGCCATAGCCCTCGCAAGAACCACATCAGGAAAATAACCAATACTACAATCGATGAAACTGGTAGGAATGGTGCTCCAGTAACTGGTTTACCCGACCAATAGACTATATGCCAGTGACTATTACCTATAGCCTGCTGGAAACTGGCCATGCCTTTTTTCCATTTAGCATCGCCCTGACTAGCTAAAATTGTCACATCATTACCACTACCTTGTTGAAGCTCAATATAGCCATTAGAACCATATGAATTTAATAGCAGCGCCTTCACAACATCTAGTTTTAACGCAACAACCAATACACCGACAACTTGATCCAAATTATTAGTAATTTTATTGGCTAATAATAAATGTGCATCATCTGATCCTATTTGCATTACTGCCATTGCGGCACTGCCTTCTTTTTTGGCCTGGCGGAGACTATTCAAGGTTGCAAAAGTGATTGGGATGCATGCGTTTGCATTCGGCTCATCAACATCGGCTGCAATTAGACAGACCTTATATGCTTCAGGTATCAGGTGCGACAGTGTTTGTTGCTGTGAATCAATTAAATCTGGGTCATTACCAACTAAAATGCTTGGCAATTGCGGTGACTTAGCTATTGCTACTACCTGCTTGTTCCAAATCTGCACCCGCGCTGCAACAGCACCACTGATCATTTTTGCAGTTTGCTGATGTATTAAAGTCTGTTGTTGTTGTTGTTGACTATTTATTTGTTGATATTGCCAGATGAAACCGGCAAACACTGCGACACAACTCACTATCAGCGTAAGTAGCACAATGGGACTACTTCCAAATTTAATTGCTAAATTACGCATTGCCTAATTCCTTTAACAGCTCATCTTCTCAATGTCGCCCTGTATGTCCAAAGCCACCTGTACCACGCTCTGAACTAGTAAACTCTTCTACCTGCTCAAATCCAACCTGAACAACAGGAACAAATACCATTTGAGCTATACGTTCACCGATCACTATTTCAAATGGTGTTTGGCTTCGGTTCCAGCATGACACAAATACCTGACCTTGATAATCACTATCAATCAAGCCGACTAAGTTTCCTAACACTATACCGTGTTTATGGCCCAAACCTGAACGTGGTAACAATACTGCAGCAAGAGAAGGGTCATCAATATGAATGGCCAGTCCAGTTGGAATCAATACTGTTTGACCAGGTGCTAATGATATATCTTCATCCAGGCATGCTCGCAAATCTAAGCCTGCAGAACCTGTTGTAGCATAGTCGGGTAATTCAATTGTCTCGCCTAAACGTGAATCAAGAATTTTGAGTTGAATTTTTTGCATAATATTGCTCAATAATAAGTGTCATTAAATTTCGTGCCAATTGTGTTTTTGATGCCAATGGTAATTTCTGTGATCCTTGTGGCCAGAATACATGCAAAGCATTTTCATCGACCTCAAAACCAATGCCTTTACCAACTTTGTTAGCAGCAATCATATCTAAATTTTTCCGGTGCAGTTTGTCCTGAGCATAGTCTATTACCCGCTCAGTTTCTGCTGCAAATCCAACCGTGAATGGCTTGTTTTCCTGATTCACTACTGCTGACAGAATATCCACTGTAGAAGTCAGATTTAATTGTAACTGATCATGTTGGCTTTTCTTTATTTTACTATCTTCAACCTGTTTTGGTCGATAATCTGCCACCGCCGCACAGGCAATAAATATATTACTCGACCCTAGTGATTCCATTACTGCATCATACATTTGTTGTGCAGATTCGACATCAATGCGTTGGACTCCTGCCGGCGTGGTCAAGTGCACTGGCCCAGAAATTAAAATAACCTCCGCACCTGCTTCTCTAGCCGCCTTGGCTACAGCAAACCCCATTTTCCCCGAACTTTTGTTACCAATATATCGCACCGGATCGAGATGTTCATAAGTTGGCCCAGCAGTAATAACAACTTTTTTTGTTTGTAATTTTCCAGGGACCACTAATCTTGCCAGCTCCTGAACAATGTTTGTAGGCTCTAACAATCGACCCTCACCTTGTTCACCACAAGCTTGACCACCACTTGCAGGACCTAAGATCTGGACACCTCTAGCAGTTAATATTTCCACATTTTCTTGTGTTGCCTTATTCTCCCACATTTTATTATTCATCGCTGGTGCTATTGCAAGTGGGGACTCACTTGCTAAACATAACGCAGATAACAAATCATTTGTCCTTCCGTGGACTAATCTGGCAATCAAATCAGCACTCGCCGGCGCAATGAGAATCCAATCAGCCCAACGTGCTAACTTAATATGTCCCATGGCAGATTCTTGATCCGCATCTAGTAGTTCAATTGCTACTGGCTGACCACTCAATGTTTGCAACGTTAAAGGTGTAATAAACTCACAAGCAGCTTTGGTCATCACCACTCTAACTTCAGCTCCTGCTTCACGCAAACGGCGAACTAAATCAGCAGATTTGTATGCAGCAATGCTACCTGTAACCCCTAAGACTATATTTTTATTGATAAGTAACTTATTACTCATTACCAAGTTGGTCCACTACTAAATCACGCAAACTTAGATTAGACAACACTTTTTCTTGTGCCTCATCTAATCGTTGAAACAACTGTTCTATTACGGGTTCAGTAGCAATATCAACTGTTATGACATCTACTTCCTCAGCACATCTCAGGCTATTAAGAATGGTATGGATTTTTATCTCTGCAATATCTTGTCCTGGAACATAGCACGTATTGTCACCGACCAATTCTACTAACAAGCCAGCTTTTACTAACATAGATAATAGTTCTTGTACGCTATCAGAACTCAGCTCAGTTTTAACCTCCAACTGCTGTACGTTTAATGCTGGTTGTTGGTTGTGAAACTGACGAGCAATAACCATCATCAACCACAATCCTTCTTTTTCACGCAAACGAGGACTCAACACAAACTGACGATCTTCTAATTGAACAAGAGCTGGATGTTGTAAATAAAATGCTACTTGAGATCCGGTCAACAAAATAAGCCAACCCAAATAAAGCCAAATCATAAAAAAGAATAAAATAGCAAAGCTTGAATAAATCGCAGTATAGTTCGTAGATGAAGCAACAAAAATTGCAAATACCTTACCTACTGTCACCCACAACACACCAGCAACCGTAGCACCAACCAAAGCTGGCATTAACTTAACTCGTGTATTAGGAATAAATTTATACAAAAAAGTAAACGCAACAATGATCATCAAATAAGGCAATAGTTTGCCTACCAATAGGATAAGAGTGCCAAAGGGTTCTATCGCCTGAAGTGTCTGTACTACAGAATGAGTCATCACCGTTGCAGTGATACCTAAAGCGGTAAACACCAATACTGGCCCAATCATTACCACACTTAAATAGTCCGTAAACCGACGTGCCAGAGTTCTTGCCTGCTTAACCCGCCAAACATAATTAAATGCATTTTCAATTTTCTGAATCAAAGCAATAATTGTGTAGAACAATATCGCTAGTCCTAAAGACCCAAGCACTCCCACTTTTACATTTTGTACAAACCCGATGATATTGTGGGTAATTTCAACTCCTTGGGGACCCAAAGGTTCCAACATCTGTAATAATGCTGGTTCAATCTGATTATGTACACCAAATGCTTTAAGAACTGAAAATGCAACGGCAATTAGTGGTACCAAGGAGAGTAATGTCGTAAATACTAGACTCATGGCTCGGAGATTGAGCTGACCACTCGCAAGTTCGCGAATCATAATATATGTCACTCGCAAACTATTTATCAGCCAGCGCCAAATAACGTTCGTTTGCTCTGGTAAGTCCTGCCATAAAGTGACTAAAAAAAAGTTTTTTATTCTTGCTATTAGATCAATCATAACTACCTTGTTTCATTAGAAAACATTTTCCATCTGTCATGTATCTTAAACCGGATTATCAATATCGATAAATTGATATTCCAAATCAAATTTCTCAGCAAGATGTTCACCTACAGCCTTTACACCATAACGTTCGGTGGCATGATGTCCGGCAGCAAAATAATTAATGCCTAATTCGCGTGCCAGGTGAACTGTCTGCTCAGAAATTTCCCCACTCAAAAATGCATCAAGCCCAAGATCGGCTGCTTGTTCAATATAATCCTGTGCTGCACCGCTACACCAACCAATAGTATTAATGGGCCGATCATGAGCTTGTATGATCAAAGGTTCTCGCCCTAGAGCTTGTCGGAGCTGATCAGCAAATTCAGGTACAGTTTTGGGTTCTGCCAAACAACCACACAATGCAATCACTGGGTCACCAGTGCCAGAGATACGTCCATCAACTTCTAATTCAAGCAGTTTTGCTAATTGAGCATTATTGCCCAAAGTAGCATGAGCATCGATTGGTAAATGATAAGCAATTAAATTTATATCATTTACTAATAGTTGTTTCAAACGACGCTGTTTAATACCTATCACACGGGGATCTTCACCTCGCCAAAAATAACCATGATGAACTAATATGGTATCAGCTCCAAAATCTAGTGCCGCATCAAGCAATGCCTGACTTGCTGTCACTCCTGTAACCAAATTATTTATCTGTTCACTACCGGCAACTTGCAAACCATTTGGACAATAATCATGGAACCGACCTGGTTCCAATAAGGTCTCAAGGTAGGACAGACACTCAGTTCGGGTTATCATCACAATAGTTCCGACAGTTAATAATGCTGTCACTATAACAAAATTGGAGGCAAAACAAATGGATGCAGTCAGTATCATCGCACTCAGTATGGGTGCTGCTTGGGCTAGTGGAATAAACCTTTATGCAACCATATTTATGCTTGGTTACATGGGTACAACTGGCAATATTGCTCTACCTACAGAGTTAGATGTACTTTCTAATCCCATGGTAATGACTGCTGCAGGATTCATGTATTGTGTTGAATTCTTTACTGACAAAATACCTGGCGTAGATTCAGGCTGGGATGCAGTTCATACCTTTATCCGTATCCCTGCTGGCGCCATGCTGGCTTCAAGTGCCGTCGGAGATGTAACACCAGCCGTTGCCTTAACTGCAGCTTTATTAGGTGGGTCCTTAGCTGCTGGAAGTCATGCCACCAAAGCAGGTACTCGCTTATTAATTAATACTTCTCCTGAACCAGTTACTAATTGGACTGCATCTATTAGTGAAGACTTATTAGTTATTGGTGGATTATGGGCTGCACTTTATCACCCGGTGTTGTTTATTATTGGACTGTTCATCTTTATATTAGTAATGATATGGGTTTTACCACGGTTATGGCGATTAATTAAACGCCTTTCTCGCACAATCGGTAGCTGGTTTGGATTGTGTGAACCACCGCCAGCAGTTAGCATCGACACACAGTCGCTACAAAATAATAAAAGCGAACAAATCGAAACTTAGCTTCTCAGTCGATAAAACACACCATATGGTGGGCTACGTACCATATCAAAGGCATCAGAATATCCTGTAATAGTTTCTGATGCACCAAGGAACAGATATCCACCAGGATTGAGTGCCTGTGCCATACGATTCAAAATATCAGTCTTGCGATCTACAGCAAAATAAATTAATACATTTCGACAAAATATGATGTCAAACTTACCTAATGGTGCATAGGGCAACAGTAAATTTTGTTCACTAAATCTCACTCTTCGTTTAATTTCTTCCACTACCTTCCATCGTCCACCAGTATGTTGGAAGAACTGCTGTTTACGTTGCTGTGATAAACCACGACCTAAAATAGCTTCTTCATATTCTGCTTGTTTAGCCTCAGCCAGCATACTAGCAGAGATATCAGTTGCCACAATTTGAGAGTTTGCCAAACCACCATTTGGTGTTTGGGATGATTTTAAATATTCACTCAAAGTAATGCTGATAGTATAAGGTTCTTGGCCAGATGAACATGCTGATGACCAAATACGGCATTGATGTTTACCTTTTTTATCAATTTCAGGGAAAACAACATTTTCCAATATTTCAAACGGACTACTATCACGAAACCACGATGTCTCATTTGTAGTCATCGCATCAACAACTGCATCACGTATATGGCGAGGATTATGACGCTCAATCGCAGTCAACAATTCCGTGAAAGAGGCAATCTTTTCCTCTCGTAGTAATCTCGTCAACCTGCTAACAATTAGATACTGCTTACCTTCACCCAAGGTGATTCCACATGCCTGTTCCAGGAAATGTTTAAAACGTTCATATTCTGAGCGTGAGATTTTATCAGTCATATTCATGGTGTTTATTATTGACTATTTTATCTGGAAAATACTACAACAGTGAGCTGTTTCATCTTAAATTTACACAACATAATTTATACTGCGTCACATTTTTGATGATAACGCCATAGTATGATCAATTACCGGGAAGAGTAATAGTTTAATATTGCTTGCCAAGCAGGGAAAAGATTATGGTAGCAAACGATAACATCATTTCATTCGGCGGTTCTCACAAAGATCATACGCCAACACTTAATTCAGCATATCAATCAGCTGTAAAAGAGTGCCGGCTTCTTGTTGTGAATTCATTACCAAAATGTTTTAGCTTCTTTGATAGTCTTGATGACACACTGTTTGATCATGCTGATAAAGCTGATTCAAACAAAAAACAAGAAGAATTCTTTGTTGCCATGCGACAACTTCGCATTGTTCAAGGCGATATCAAAAAACAATTTTCCCAACTTATCCTTGATGATTTTGATGCATTATGGTCATCAGCACATACTAAACAAGCTCACCAAAAACTTGAATCAATATCTGAACCAGATTCTGAACTATCACTTTTGCAAAATGCTGATCTTGAAGAAGACATCGCAATCAAAAGAATTGCCTCAAAAGGACAAGCAAACTTTGGTAACGAACTAGGCCAACTCAGTGATCGCTTTTCTCATATGCTAAATATTGACAGTGTGATTGCAATCGATAATCCCCTGTCTCCAGACAGTATCATCAAACATCTAAAGTACGTCATTTCACCGTTACCGGTGAGCATTTCCATCAAACTGGTTATCTATAAGCAGTTTGAACTACAAGCAGTTACTGAGCTTGGGAAACTATACCAACAGCTTAATGAAAAACTCATCAGTAATGGTATATTGCCAAACACTGGTTACAAGGTTCGTAAAAATCCACAATCATATTCTGTCCGACAAAATTCAACAGCCCCCACATCACCCGATCACAACAATAGTAACGATGGCAATATTGGCCAGAATCAGCAGAATCAGGTGGAGACTGATATATTCAATGAATTACGCCATTTATTGCATAGGGCAGAGACCACAGGTGCAAGTGGGCAATATGTCCAAAATACCCAAGAACCGATAGCTGCTAATACCGCTGATATTGCATCCGTCTTGTCAGCACTTTCCAATATCCAACAGACAAGTGGGCAAATTAGCTACACCGATAGTGGTAATTTCCAACTACCTGAAATACGAACATCATTACTGCAAACATTAAATCAAACACAAACCGGTGACACCGATTCGAACCATGCCATCAGCCATCTCGATAATGACACTATAGATGTCATCGATTTATTGTTTGAGTTTATTCTTGAAGACAATACTATTCCTGCCCCTATGCGAGCACTATTGGCACGTTTACAGATCCCAATGATCAAGGTTGCTATTGCCGATAAAGCTTTTTTCAGTAAAAAGAATCATCCTGCTCGTCGTTTGCTAAACAACTTGGCAAAAGCAGTAACAGGATGGGACAAAAATAGCTCACAAGATGCTCTCCAAAAACAAGTTGAATCGACTGTTAATACTGTTTTGACTCAGTTTGACACTAACATTGAAATTTTTGATGAACTTAGTGTACAGTTCGATCAATTCATCAATAATCAGGAACAAACCAGTCAAGCACTGGAACAAAGAACTGCTCAAACTAAACAAGGCCAAGAAGATCTGGATATGGCCCAACATGAAGTTGATAGCATTATCAATCAATCACTCGTTGAATATTCCCCTCTTCCAACGGTAGCTGTCACATTGATTGAAGATGGCTGGCAACATGTACTAAAACTTAAGCTATTGCAAAAAGGCAAAGATAGCAATGAATGGAATGAAGCAGTTCAACTAATGCAGACACTTATTTGGAGTGTTATTCCTAAATCAGAAGCAAGTGATCGTAAACAGTTACTGGAATCGATTCCAAACTTATTGAGGACACTTAGGACTGGATTAAGTGGTGCCTCGTTTAATCAACATAAAATGACCGAGCTATTTAAGTCATTACAAGAATGTCATATTAAATGTCTGAGTGGCAATGAGTTTCCTGCAGATGAATTACAAAATATTGAGGCAATTACTGAAATAGCTCCTATTGTAGAACAGGAATCAATTGAACCAATACCAGAAGATCAAATAGTTCTCCCTGAAGAATCTGCACTGGAAAGAGCCAAAAACTTGAAAGTTGGTACTTGGCTGGAAGTATCTGAAGATGGCACATCTCGTCGTATCAAATTCTCATGGCGTAGTAACTTAACAGGACACTGTCTGTTTGTTACCTACCAAGGCCTGAAAGCTGCAGAGCTATCGTTATCAGAACTGGCTCGATGGTTCCAAAAAGGACAGGCTATAGTCCTCGACCAGTCAACACCATTGATGGACCGGGCATTGAAGTCAATGATGAACACTGTCAATAAAACAAAATGATTCTCAACAGATTTAGAATCTGTTCATCTACAATAGAGTCTTTGATTCACTTTTAAATCAGAGAGCTTTATTATGGCAACATCAAATATCCTGATTACCGGCTGCTCCAGCGGTATCGGTTTCTGTGCAGCACAGATGTTACACCAACAAGGCTATAACGTTATTGCCACAGTAAGAAAATCTCAGGATGCCATACCACTACAACAACTCGGAATCACAACTACACTACTTGATCTTGCCGATAGCTCATCAATTCAGCAAACAATTGCATTCACCCTTAAGCATTTTGATAACCAAATTGATGCACTCTTTAATAATGCTGCCTACGGTCAACCAGGTGCAGTAGAAGATCTAAGCCGTGATGTTTTACGCCAACAATTTGAGACCAACGTATTTGGTACTCAGGAACTAACCAATTATATTCTTGCTCAAATGCGTCAACAAGGTTATGGCAAAATTATTTATAACAGTTCCATACTGGGCTTTGTGTCTATGGCTTATCGTGGGGCCTATAATGCCAGCAAATATGCACTGGAAGGTCTGGCTGACACATTAAGATTAGAATTTGCTGGCACAGATATCCATATTAGTTTGATTGAGCCAGGTCCAATCCTCAGCCAATTCAGAGCTAATGCCTTTGCCAAATATCAGCAGAATATTGATAAAGGACAAAGTGTCCATAAAGACACTTACCTAAAAATGGAACAACGTTTGACTAAACAAGGACCTGCCGCACCTTTTACTCTACCACCAGAAGCTGTAGTAGAAAAAGTACAACATATCCTAAAAAGCAATCGACCTAAAGTACGTTACTATGTCACATTTCCAACGTATTTATTTGCAACACTTAAACGTCTATTACCTCATCGCTGGCTGGACTGGATAATCATCAAATTATCATAGGATAAATGGCAATTTATTAAGTGTTAAAACTTAATCTATCGCCTTCAACCCCTACTTTTATGATGTCACCAGCCTTGAATCGACCAGACAATAAGTCTTGAGCCAGAGTATTTTCCAGTTGTTGTTGGATAACCCTTTTCAAAGGTCTAGCACCATACACCGGATCAAATCCTGCTTCAGAAATCAAGTCTAATGCAGCTTCGCTAACCTCCAACCCCATATCACGTTCAGCTAGCCGTTGATGCAATTGATGCAATTGAATTTCAGCAATTGCATGAATTTGGTCACGCTGTAAAGGATGAAAGACCACCACATCATCAACACGGTTAATAAATTCAGGTCTGAAATGTTGACCCACAATCTCCATCACTGCTGCTTTCATTTTATCATATTGTTCTTCACCTGCTAATTCTTGGATTATGTTTGATCCAAGGTTTGATGTCATCACAATCACTGTATTACGAAAATCTACTGTTCGGCCCTGACCATCAGTTAAGCGACCATCGTCCAATACTTGTAATAGAATATTGAATACATCTGGATGTGCCTTCTCAACTTCGTCTAACAATATAACTGAATACGGTTTACGGCGGACTGCCTCGGTCAAATAGCCACCTTCTTCATAACCCACGTAGCCAGGAGGTGCACCTACTAACCGTGCAACAGAATGCTTTTCCATGAACTCAGACATATCAATCCGAACCATAGCTTCTTCAGTATCAAATAAGAAGGTAGCTAATGATTTACATAGTTCTGTTTTACCAACTCCTGTTGGTCCCAAGAATAAGAATGAACCATTAGGACGATTAGGATCAGATAAACCGGCCCGTGAACGGCGAATTGCATTTGCCACTGCAGTAACAGCTTCATCTTGACCAATAACACGCTCATGCAAAGCCTCATCCATTTTCAATAGTTTATCTCGTTCGCCTTCCAGCATTTTCGATACTGGAATACCAGTCCATTTCGATACCACTTCAGCAATTTCTTCTTCTCCAACTTTATTACGGAGCAAGGTGAAATCCTGTGTTTCAGCTTGAGTTGCTATTTCCAATTGTTTTTCCAACTCTGGAATTTTGCCGTATTGCAGTTCTGACATTTTTGCCAAATCACCATTACGATTAGCCACCTCCAGTTCCATTCGTGCTTTCTCAAGACCTTCCTTAATATGTTGACTACCATGCAATGCTACTTTTTCTGATTTCCACACTTCTTCCAAATCAGCATATTCACGTTCTAATTTTGCCATTTCGGCTTCTAATGTTTCTAAACGCTTTTTAGACGCATCATCTGATTCTTTTTGTAACGCTACTCGCTCAATCTTTAATTGAATTAAACGACGTTCCATTCGATCAAGAGACTCTGGTTTAGAATCAATTTCCATTCGAATACGACTAGCAGCTTCATCAATCAAATCGATAGCTTTATCAGGCAACATACGATCAGTAATATAACGGTGAGATAAAGTTGCTGCGGCTACAATGGCTGGATCAGTAATATCCACCCCATGATGCACTTCATAACGTTCACTCAATCCACGTAAAATCGCGATGGTATCTTCTACTGAAGGTTCACCTACCTGTACTTTCTGGAAACGACGTTCTAAAGCGGCATCCTTCTCTACATACTGGCGATACTCATCCAATGTAGTTGCACCGATACAATGTAATTCACCCCGCGCCAATGCAGGCTTAAGCATGTTTCCAGCATCCATTGCACCTTCTGCCTTGCCAGCACCAACCATAGTATGAAGTTCATCAATAAATAGAATGATCTGACCTTCTTGTTTTGACAGATCTTTCAAGACAGCTTTAAGACGTTCTTCAAACTCACCACGAAATTTTGCACCCGCTATCAAGGCACCCATATCGAGTGATAAGAGGCGTTTATTTTTCATACCTTCTGGTACTTCACCATTGATAATCCGTTGTGCCAACCCCTCAGCAATAGCTGTTTTACCAACACCTGGCTCACCTATTAAAACTGGATTATTTTTAGTGCGACGTTGCAATACTTGAATCGTGCGACGTATTTCATCATCACGCCCAATCACCGGATCCAACTTGCCATTTTCAGCACGCTCAGTCAGATCTATCGTATATTTTTCCAATGCTTGACGCTGTTCCTCAGCATTTTGGTCAGTCACCTTTTCTCCCCCACGTATTTTTTCAATCACTGCTTCTAATGCTGATTTACTTCCACCATGTTGGCGCAATAAATCCCCTGCCTGTTTTTTATCTTCCACCACCGCCTGCACAAATAATTCACTTGAAATAAATTGATCTTTGCGTTGTTGAGATAACTTGTCGGTTTGATTAAACAGACGATTTAGATCTTGTGAAATATGAACATCCCCAGAACCACCTTCAACTTGGGCCAGATTATTTAATTGTGTATCTAAAGATGATTGGTAGGCCGACACATTGACACCACTTTGTGCCAACAGCGGTTTAACTGTACCAGATTGTTGCTCTAATAAAGCTAGCATCAAATGAGCTGGTTCGATGAACTGATGATCGCGCCCTACAGCCATACTTTGGGCTGCACCCAATGCTTCTTGAAACTTGCTAGTTAATTTTTCGATTTGCATTTTACCCATCCTAATTATTTGTCGTTGATATAGAAATGGGGAAGGTTTAATACAAAATCAAGTATCCTTAGGTAGAAATAAAATTTGGTCAGGTCTTAAATTATGACTAACAGTACTAAAAAATTAACTATCGGCTTAGCTCTTGGAAGTGGATCAGCTCGTGGCTGGTCACATATAGGAGTTATAAATGCTCTGGCTGAACATGGCATTATCCCAGATATAGTCTGTGGCACATCAATAGGTGCTCTGGTAGGGGCATCTCAGGTATCAAATAATCTCAAAAAACTAGAACAATGGGCATGCTCACTCACAAAATTTGAAACTGCAAAGTTTCTTGAAATCAACACATCACTTAATGGCTTTGTAAATAAAGACCGTTTGCACAATTTTTTAAATCAATATGTTGCCAATGATCAAATAACAATCGAAGGTTTAAGTAAACTCTATGCATCTGTCGCGACAGATTTGGAATCTGGCAGGGAAGAATGGTTTACAAAAGGCCCCATAGTTGAAGCAGTATGGGCCTCTATTTCACTGCCAGGACTTTTCCCAGCCATAAGAAATAATGACAAATGGCTTGTTGATGGTGGACTTGTTAATCCTGTTCCTATATCAGTTTGTCGTGCATTGGGAGCAGACATTGTTATAGCGGTAAATTTAAATGGTGACATAGTGGGAAAACACCTCAATAAACCTAAAGAGGTGATAAGACATGATGACAGTGTTGCACAGAAACTCACTGACTTAGTGATGGAATATACAAGTCCTTTATTCTCTGCTTCACAAAATGATAGACCAGAGCCACCGAGTCTATTCGATGCAATCGCTGGTTCAGTGAATATTACTCAAGATAGAATCACCCGAAGCCGGATGGCTGGAGACCCTCCAGATATTTTGCTCACACCCAAGCTATCACATATTGGGCTGCTCGAATTTTATCGTGCACAAGAAGCCATAAAAGAAGGAGAGGAATGTGTCCACCGTATGTTGCCCGAAATTAAGCACATCTTAGATTTAGAATTACTGTAAAATAATCACGACTTAGTCTGCTTGAAATTCAACCTTAAACTCAGCTCTAGGTGCCTTGTTTGTCAATATCTGGATCAAAGTCTAGTACTGTGAACTGAGTAATGTCGTTGCCTAAATCACGGCAAGCTACTTCGGTTTTTTTTGATATTGGCTTTTGCTAAAAACTAGCTCAACATTAACTTTATTACTGTGTTGCTGGTTCTTTACTCTTAAAGACTCCAAAGAAAGCTTTGATTGGTGAGGTTATCACTTCTATTACCCCTTTTTTCTCTGCTCTTCCTGTTTCACTCAAGGCTTCTTCGCAGGGATTTTCAGCGTCGGACGAGAGGACATTCTTCACCAATACAAAAGGTGTGGCATAAAAATCTACAACCATATTGAATGGCGTAAGCAGTGCATCATCACTCGCAACGGTAATTTTTGGTTCAAGAACTGTTCCGCTCACTGTTACAGGTGTCCTAATTGATACAATTGACGTCTTTTTAGGTTCAGGCTTAACTACACCTTTAAGTGTCTCTTCCGGTAGTTTGATCTGAATCTGCCCCGCCATTGTCGTTTCTGGTGTATCTAGTACTATACCTTGACTTTCAAAAAAACCATTTTCTAAAACGAACTTTGCGGCACCACAGTTAAACTTGGTATCAACATTTTTGTTTGGTGCTGCGGTAAATAACAGGCTTGAAGTCAAGCCGGTCCCCCATAAGTTTAATAATGTACTAGATATTCGCCCTTCTCCACCATCAACACGAAGTATTCCCGAGCCTTGACTTATCATTTGTGAAACAGATTTACCACGTCCCTGAAACTCGACATCCACATCTAGCTCGCCTTCCACACCATCAGTTAAATCCGTGAGTGCGAGCAGTGTCCCAAGATCAAAGTTTTTAATATCAACTAGTAAAATCAAGTCAAGCGCTTTATCTATTGCCTTTAACTCAAAGTCATAATTAGATTTTTTATCTTGATAACCACCACTAACTGTCACTTTTGTTCTTAATACACCATCCATCAAATTAGCTATAACAATGTAATCACCCAATAGTATTTCACCATTAGTGATGTTGTTAAAATTAACGTCAAAATCAATATCAACGTATGTCAACCAACTGGTGTTAAAGGGCTTGTCTGACAACAATTTCCCTTCCTTAGATGTTGCTTTTTCATGCTCATCATCAACCACAGTCGGTAAGATATCGTTAATATCGATATTGTCTGAGGTAAGCTTGGTTGTTACAAGCCATCTTTTTGCTGATTTCTCAGCTAATAATTCACCTTTTACTGAGCTGTTACCTAATAAAATATCAGTATCAAATAATTGAAGTTTGGAGTTATTACCATTCAATGTTGTGGTCAACTGATACTTCTCCTCCAAATCAAAATCTTCTTCAAATAAACTTACTGTTTTTCGGACGCTAGGACCTTTCAACTTCACCTTCATTTGATAAATCCAATCATCTTTTCCGCCATCATATTTCACTTGACCTTCGGCGGTAAGGAAAGCTTTATTTGCTGAAAAAGCGAGTGAGAGTGGTAAAGGCTCACCACTGGTGAAAAATGTTAAAATCTTTTCATTT
>Ga0164311_10000418_pt1 | contig 18417 bp, 18 predicted proteins | sample GuaBasSedimGuay2_FD_121796 | JGI IMG/M metagenome (GOLD analysis project Ga0164311, IMG submission 121796) | Subseafloor sediment microbial communities from Guaymas Basin, Gulf of California, Mexico - Guay2, Core 4569-9, 9-12 cm | ecosystem: Environmental > Aquatic > Marine > Hydrothermal vents... | reverse complement strand
CTAGGGCGATGATGTTGCTGGAGTAGGAAGTTTGCAGAGGGGTGAATTTGTATATTTTATTAAGAATAGAATTGGGTCGGCCACTTTTTTTGATTTCGATAACAATTCTAATACCGTGCCGATCCGATTCATCTCTAAGATCAGAAATGCCGTTAATTTTTTTATCTCGAACCAGTTGAGCAATTTTTTGGACTAAATCAGCTTTGTTAACTTGATAAGGTAGTTGAGTAATAATGATTCTATATCTGCCTTTAACTTCTTCGATGTCGGTTTTGCCACGAATAATAAATTTGCCACGACCAGTTTGATACATATCAAGAATACCTTGTTTTCCATATATTATGCCAGCGGTAGGAAAATCAGGACCTTTAACAAATTGGCTTAGTTGAGCTACAGTAGCTTTAGTTTCTAATAGGAAAGATTGTTGTTCTAGTTGATAAATATGTTGAAGAACTTTGTCTTTAGTGGATTTAATTTTAATTTGAGGTGGGTTGGGTATGTTTTGAGTTTCTAGTTGGCAGTGATCAAGAATGAAATCAATAGCTTGGCATATTTCACTTAAATTATGAGGTGGAATTTTGGTGGCCATGCCGACAGCAATTCCATCAGCTCCGTTAAGTAAAAGGTTGGGTATTTTAGCTGGTAGGACAGTTGGTTCTTGAAGAGTGCCATCAAAGTTTTCGCTAGTGTCGACGGTTTCTTTGTGAATGTCGCTGATTATATCGATAGAGATTTTGGCCATTTTGGCTTCGGTGTATCTCATAGCGGCTGGTGGATCTCCGTCGATGGAACCAAAATTCCCTTGACCTTTAACTAGAGGGTAACGAAGAGAAAAATCTTGGGCCATTCTGACCATGGCCATATAGACTGACATATCGCCATGAGGGTGGTATTTACCTAAAACTTCTCCGACAACTTTGGCTGATTTAGAAAATTTACCGCCAGGAGATAAACCCATTTGATTCATAGCGTAAAGAATGCGACGATGAACTGGTTTTAGGCCATCGCGAACATCGGGTAAGGCTCTAGAAACAATGACGCTCATGGCATAATCTAGATAAGATTTTTTCATTTCAGGCACAATATCGGTTTCGATAATTTTGCCGATAGGACTGATGTTTGGTTGTTTATTGTCAGACATTTTTTAGATATCTAGAGTGGCTAGATGAGCATTGGAAACAATAAATTTTTTACGAGGAGGAACTTCAGAACCCATTAAGGTTTTGAATATTTCGTCAGCTTTTTGAGCGTCTTCGATAGTTATCTTTTTAAGTAGACGGTTTTTGGGATTCATAGTGGTTTCCCAAAGTTGAGTCGGATTCATTTCTCCTAAACCTTTGTATCTTTGAATGTCTATTTTTTTATTAGGGTTTAAGGTTTTGAGATATTCATCTTTGTCTTCTTCGGTGTAAACATATTTGGAATTTGAGCCTTGTCTGATTTTGTAGAGAGGTGGCATGGCGATGTAAACATGTCCTCTTTCGATAGTGGAAGGTAAATGACGGAAGAGGAAAGTTAAAAGTAGTGTGGAGATATGAGCTCCATCAACATCGGCGTCGGACATTAAAATAATGCGATGATAGCGAAGTTTGTTAGGATTGACTGTCTCCCCTATTCCCATACCTAGGGCAATTATAAAATCTTTGAGTTTACTAGAATTAACTATTTTGTCTAGCCTCATATCTTCGGTGTTGATGGCTTTTCCCCAAAGTGGCAAAATGGCTTGAAAGCGACGGTCACGACCTTGTTTGGCTGAGCCTCCAGCTGAGTCTCCCTCAACAACATAAAGTTCACATTCCTCGGGGATTTTGGATTGGCAATCGGCTAATTTACCGGGTAGGCCCAAAGAATCAAAGATACCTTTGCGCATAATAGCATCTTTGGCAGCTTTGGCAGCTTTACGGACTTTAATGGCTAGGAGCGATTTACCGACGATAATTTTAGCTATATTGGGGTGTTCTTCTAAAAAAGTGTCTAGTTCTTTTCTGACTATTTTAGCCACAATGGGTTGGACTTCGCTGTTACCTAACTTACCTTTAGTCTGACCTTCGAATTGTAGATCTTTGCTGGGCATTTTAATGGAAATAATGGCAGATAGCCCTTCCCTGGTGTCGTCTCCAGTAATTTGATCCTTTTTATTTTTAATTAAATCTTTTTTGGAAGCATAGTTTTTAATGGTTTTAGTTAAAGCCATTTTAAAACCACTGAGATGAGTGCCACCTTCATTAGTTTTGATGATATTGACAAAAGATGGGATGTTTTCTTTGAAAGAATCGTTGTATTGGATGGCAACTTCAACATCAACATCGTTGGCTTGGCCGTGTAGATAGATTGGTCGGTGAAGAACGGTTTTTTTCTTGTTTAGAGCTTTAAGTAAAGAGACAATACCGCCTTCAAAATAGTAGTGTTGTTGATTGTTGTCTCTTTGGTCGTAGTAGTGAAAGTAGATTTTTGAGGTTAGGTAGGCTCGATTTTTTAGGGATTTAAGAATTGTTTTTTTGTCAAAATCTAGAGTTTCTTTAAAAATGGAGGGATCTGGTTTAAAGGTAATGGTGGTGCCGTCGGTGTTGAAAGGGATAATTTTTTCAAGAATAGGAATTTTGGTTTTAGTGATTTTATCCAGTTTTTTGGTAATCTTGCCTTTGGAAAATTCGATAAAGTGAATTTGGTTGTTTCGTCGGATTTCGGCTTGAAAGTTAACTGACAAAGCATTAACACAGGCGGCCCCAACTCCATGTAGACCACCAGAAACCTTATAAGCTGATCCTTCAAATTTGCCACCAGAATGAAGAGTGGTTAAAATAACTTCAATAGCTGGTTTTTTGTATTTAGACATAATGTCGATAGGGATACCTCGACCATCGTCGGCTACCGTAGCTGAGCCGTCGGCATGGATAATTACCCAAATATTGTGAGCAAAGCCGGCCAAAGCTTCATCAATGGAGTTGTCGATGATTTCAGTTAAACAATGATGTAATCCCCTAACATCAGTAGAACCAATATACATGGCTGGTCGTTTGCGGACTGGTTGTAAACCTTCCAAAACGACAATTTGCTGACTAGTGTATTTTTGTGCAGAAGACATAAAAACAAGAGACTGATTGGCAGAAATCTTATAGATTAAGTGTAACAGGGAGAATTTAGCTATACAAGAAGCAAAAATAACGGATATTTAGGTAAAAAATATAGATAAAAATTGAAAAAAAAGTCTGTGTAAAAAAGGTGATAGTTTAGGTGAAAATTAGTTAAGTTGGCTTAGGGCTTGATAAGCCAGAATTGAGGTGGCTACTAAAACATTAAGGGATTTGTTGATGCCGTGCATGGGAATTTCGGCGATATGATTAACTTGTTTGAGGATGGTGGAAGATAATCCGTTTGATTCGTTACCAGCAATAATAGCTAGAGGAAACTTATATTTAATTTTATTATATGGTTGGCTGTTTTTGTTTAATTCGCAGGCGACTAGTTGATAACCTTCTTTTTTTAGTTGATCAAGACAGTCTTGGGTTGAGGGATAATGTTGCCAGTTTGTCCATTTCCAAGTACCAATAGAGGCTCGGTGAATTTTAATGTTAGGAGGGGTGACGACTGGACCGCAAAGACAGACTTTTTGGGCTGAGATAGCATCGGCCAGACGGAAAAAAGAACCGATATTGTAAGTGTCGAGGACGTTGTCTAGAGCTAGGACGATGGGGTAGCGTTTGATAAGTTGTTGCTTTTTTTTCGACTCCCCTACTTTGCTTTTCCTCAATTGCTGAGCATTTAATTTCATAGAGATATCAGCAACCACCGGAGGCGGGGGCGGATTTATCAAGTTTTTCTAGGGTTTTTTTACATTCTTTAGGTGCTTTTTTGAAGGCTGAGCAGATAGCTTCTTTGATACCATTTGGAGTTCGATAATCAGCTTGTTGAACAACTTTTTTACCAATTTTTAGACCACCCTTGCCGTCTTTAGTATAACCAGATTCTGGTGGAAAATTTTCTCCATTAATAATCAAAGTTGGAGAGCCAGTAACTTTATATTTATCAGTCTGTTCTATTTCTTTTTCGATTAAAGCAATGGCTTGATGATCAAAACAGTCAGTAATTTTGTTTTCGTCTAAACCTGCCTGATTAGCTTGTTTTTGCCAACAACTATCAACATTTTGTGGATTACAGTTTTTGTTAACATTGAGGACAAATTTCCACCATTTTGATTTATCATCAGTTTGTTGCCAAGCACAAATTTCCCGAATATCTTGATTGGCTTCGCTTCGTCCATGCAAGGAACTGTAAAAGTTACCATCCTGACTTTTAATGTAGTCATTAGTGTTTAAACATTTTTTAAGGTTATCGGTTAAAGTTTTTTTACAGTTGGCTACTGTCTTGAAATAACCATTTTCTACATAAGATTGGCATTTACTAGCATCACCAGAGCTGTTTTTGCAATAAGTGTTAAGATCTTTTATTTTGTTAAAAATGTATTGAGGACGAATGTCGGTTTTGTCTTTTAAAAGTTCAGCAACTGGTCTAATAACATCTTCAATTTGATTACCGTAAGGACAAAAACTCATAACAAAAAATTTGAGTTCAGGTTTTTTGGATTTAGTTGGTTGAAAAGAGGCTACTGATTTTTTATCAGAAGAAGTGTTATCACCATGGTGTTGCTGATAATAACTTATGCCAGCATAGAAGGACACTAGGCTTAGTAAAAGAGAGAAAAAGACAACAGCAGGGGTGCTAATTTTTACATATTTGGGTGTTTTTGTTTTTTTAGTCATGGGATGATTGTATCGTTATAAATAATTTTGGGCAAGTGGTTAGTTGGGTTAGTATTTGTTTTGTTGTAAGAATTGGTGAGATTTTAGGATAGCTTTTAGTATTTGTTTAATCCTATCTAGGGCTTGTTGTTTGTTTAGTTTTTTTAAATTATTAGGAAAGTAATGGAAAATTTCATTGCGTCCCCTTTTCCAAGCATCCCAAAGTATTTCAGCTAATTCTTCTCCATTTCCATTTAATCCCGACATTTTTTGATAGATAGAAAATCGTTTATATCGCAAAGAAGGATTAAGTGCCTTGCCGACTCTAAAACGATTACTGGTGTAGGTTCTTTGATCGATTAAACTAATTTTTAAGAAAAAATGTTTAAGGTAGCCTTCATAAGCTTTGGCCAATAAGGCTACCATAAAGGAGTAATCATGAAGTTGAGTGCTAGTTTCAAATTTAGCCAAAATAATCTGCAGATCTGATAGTAGTTCTTTTTCGTCTGGAGCTAAAAATTGTTGAGATTGTTGGATGAGTTGGGATATTTGATTCATAAATTGAAGTTAAATAGAAAGATAATAAAAATTAGATTGATGGCAAGGAAAGTGGTGACATAATGAGGTAGATATTTGGTTGGTAATTGAATGGGTAGGCGAGCAAAGAGCCATTGTTGAAGTTGTTGCTTGTTTGATTGATTAGGTCGAAATAAAATATGTATTTGGTCAATACTTAAGTGAATACTAGTGGCGATTAAAAAAGCGATAGCAAATGGACTATTTGTGGAGCTGAGAACAAAAGTGGCCAAAAGGACTAGGGTAATTTGGGTGGTTAGGTGGTGAAAGATAAGAGATTGGTGGGAATCATGGGTGGCTTCTAAGAGTTGAAAAAGTTTTTTGTATTGTTTTTGTTTAATGAGTAATTTGGCTAAACGACTTTCTTCGAGTTGAGGTTGAAGTAAAAACCAATAAAGAAAATGATCAATATCTATAAAGAAGGTGCCTAAACTGAGTCCTAAAAACAGGTGAAAGTATAGATAGTATGGCTGGTGATGAAAGAACCAGAAGACAGAAGTGAGTAAAAAAATAACTAAGATGGGTAGACTATGTTTAATGATTTCTTTTTTCATTAATTTAATAATAGCAGTTATTCATAGCGAAGGGCTTCTATGGGTGAAAGTTTGGAAGCTCGTTTGGCTGGAGCGACTCCAAAAATAATACCGACTAAAGTAGAGACACCAAAAGCTAACAAGATTGAGGACAGGGTGACTTTAGCTGGAAAAAAGCGATTGATGGTGGTAGTACCCAAACTGCCTAAAATAATGCCGACTAGTCCACCGAAGGTCGACAGAATAGTAGCTTCAAATAGGAATTGAATTAAGATGGCTGGAGGTGAAGCCCCAATAGCTTTGCGAAGTCCGATTTCTCTGGTTCTTTCGCTGACACTAACTAACATGATGTTCATAATACCAATACCGCCGACGACTAGAGAGATAGCGGCAATGCCGGTTAAGGCAATGGTTAAAGTATTTAGAATAGTGTTGATGCTAGACAGGACTTGGCTTTGGTCGAAGACGGAAAAAGAATCTTTATCGTATTTTTCTAACATAATTTTTTTGATTTTCTTTTTAACCAGGTCAATATCTTCTTTGTTTTGACTTTTGATGTTGATGATTTGGATTTTATTTTTATCACCAGTTAAACTGGCTCCAGCTTTGTAAGGAACATATATATAATTGTCCAGATCGGGACCGCCCATACTACTCCCCTGTTTGTCTAAAATACCGATAACTCTGAGGTTTTTGCCGGAAATGACAATTTTACGGTTAAGCAGAGATTGATGAGGAGATAGGTCTTGGGCGATTTGGAAACCAAGAATGGCTAATTTACTACCTTTGGCGTCTTCTTGTTTAGTAAACCATCTACCTAAATTGGTTGGTGGTTTGGTATTTCTGACATTAGAATATCTGTAGGTGGTGGCGATTAAAGTGGCATTTTCTTTTTGTTTTTTGTATTTAACATCAACTTTTTTTTGACTAATTGGAACTACATCAGAGACTAGAGATTTTAGATTTCTTTTAAGTTTGACGATATCTTTTTGGTCGAAAGTGACACCAATAAACATGGAGCTTTCGTCTCGATTCATCTGGCCGTTTTTGTCAAAGATTTGACCAGGTGAGATAAAGATTAGATTTGATCCTAAACTTTCAAATTGCTCAGAGATAAAGGATTTGAGACCATTACCAATTGAAACTAAAAGAATGACTGAAGTGACACCAATGATGATGCCTAAGGAAGTTAAAATAGTGCGGCTTTTATTTTTGAAAATGGCTTTGAGACTAGATTTAAATAGTTCGGCGGGACTGGGTCTTAACATATTTTTCCATCTTTAATGATTATAACTTTTTTGGCGATTTTGGCTAATTTGGGGTCATGAGTGACCAGAATAACTGTGTGGCCTTCTTGGTTTAGTTTAATTAATAGTTTGATTATTTGTTGGCCAGATTTACTGTCTAAATTACCTGTTGGTTCGTCGGCTAGAATGATTTGGGGTTGATTAACCAAAGCTCTGGCAATGGCGACTCGTTGTTGTTGACCACCAGATAGTTGGGCGGGAGTATTGTGGATCTTGTCAGACAAAGAAACCTTTTTTAGCATTTCTAACCCCCTAGTCTTATGTTCTTTTTTGGCTAAATCAGAGTAAATCAGAGGTAAGATGACATTATCTAAAGAAGAAGTTCTCTTGAGTAGGTTAAATTGTTGAAAGACAAAACCAAGTTTTTGGTTACGGATTTTGGCTAGTTGTTTTTCTTTTAATTTAGAAACATCTTTTTTGTTTAAAAAAATCTGACCAGAGCTGGGATTGTCTAATAGGCCAATGATGTGCATTAAAGTTGATTTGCCTGATCCAGATGGTCCAGTAATGGAGATAAAGTCGCCAGAATAAATTTTTAAGTTGATATTTTTGAGGGCTTGAAACAGGTTGGGTTTTTGACCGTAAAATTTGTTGATGTTGGATAAAGACAGAATGGGAGATGATGGCATGCTTTTAGTCTTGTTTAATAACAATGGTGTCGGACATGGATAGACCGTCTAAAATCTGAATGTAGTCGTCTGATTCTATGCCAGTTTTGACGATTCTCTTTTCTAGATCCTTGTTGTCTTTCTTGAGATAGACAAAGGATTTTTCTTGATCTTGATTGATGGCTTCAAAAGGTAAACAAAGACTGTTTTTGGCTTGTCTTAGGTCAATAGTGGCATCGCCGGTCATACCTAAACGGTATTGGGACAGTTGAGGAGATTGAAATTGAAAATCGATTTGATAGGAAGTGGAACTGATACCACTAATAGGGCTGAAAGAAATGTAACTAATGGTGGCTGGTAGGGGTTGTTGGTCAAAGGCGTCTAGCAAAACAGTAGCCGATTGTTTTTCTGTGAGTAGACTGACTTCTTCTTGGTCGACTTCGGCTTGAAAGTAAATTGAGCTGGGGTTGGTAATGGTAAATTCGGCGGTAGTTGGGGTGATATTAACTCCGGTCACATCTTGTTCGATGTTGGTGATGATACCATCGATGGGGCTGTAAATGGTGGCATATTTAAGAGCTAAGTCGGAAATTTCAACATCAATAACGGCGTTGTTGAGGGAAAATTGAGCCCGGTCTAGAATTCTTTGCATTTCATCATCGATAATTAACTTGTCTCGTTCATCTTGATATTCGTCTTGAGTATCTTCAAAATTCCAGCGGTTAGTTAAATAGTCGTTTAATTTCTTTTTTAACTTTTTCTTTAATTCTCGTTTATCTAAGGAAGCAATAGCTTGATTTTTTTTAACCTTATCCCCTAGTTTGACCCCAACCCAAACCAACTTTCCTGAGGTAGCAAATTTTAGTTTAGTTTGTTGGTGGGCTTGGATCTGGCCGGCTAAGGTAATTTGTTGACTGATATCTTTCTTGATAGGGGTAACAAGTTTATCTTTTTTGGGATTGTATTTGAGAGCGGTGGTGTTTCTGCCAATGGCTGTGATTTTTAAATTAACTAGAAAGAGGAAGATAGGTAGTAGTAAAAAAGCGGTGGTGGCTAGATGTTTGATAATTTTTTTCATAGTTGGTGATTATACTATAGTTATTTTAACAGTTTTGACTGGCGAATTTGTTTTAGTTTCCACATGAACAATTTATAGGGGGTTTCGATGGTGCCGGGGATTTGGTCTTTGACGAAATAGCGGGCTTGATCGAGGATTTTGCGAGGCATATTTTTGGCTAGACGGATGTATAAGGACCGATTTTTCCAATCTTTGAGTTCTTTGGCTAGTTCTAAACCGTAGGCTTGAAATTCATTTTTGACATATTTTTGGCGTTGGGCTAGATTTTGTTTGAAGATGGCCATTTGATCGGCGATGGCGGTGGGAGCTGATGATTTTTTTCTTTTCTTAAATGCCATAGGTTTATTATAGCGGATGGGAAAAATGGTTACGGTGGTTTGTGAAATTTTGTTGGATGACTAGGAAAAAAGGACTAAACAAAATTTGGTTAGATGTTACTTGTAGTAAAATACGGTAATTATTGGTTGAATGTGTGTGACTATGTTAAACAAACAGGTTGAGTTGCAGAATCAAACGATTGCTCAGTTAGTGTCGATATTGAATAAGTACGAAAGTGTGGTGGCAGTCGCCTTAATGGGGTCTCACGTAAACGACAAAAATACAGCTTTTTCTGATATTGATTTGTTGGTGGTATTTAAGGACGATAAAAGAGATGGTTTAAGAGAAGTGTTTGAGGATGTGTTGGCTATCAAGCCAGTTTTGTCGAGTTTGTATCAAGTTTATGACAAAATGTCTTTAATTTTGTTCGAAGATGGAGTGCGTTTGGACATGGATATGGGGAAAAGGAGTGAATTTGACGGATGGATGTTAGAGCCAGTTAAGGTGTTGTTTGATAAAGAGGGTGTTTTTGATAGGATGTTGAAAAAAAGTGGAGGGAAAAGAGTTAATGCCGATAAGCCTAAGTGGAATGACAAAGAAGGTAGTTTTGTAGATTGGTTTTTTTGGATGTTTAGGCAAGCCTATGCTTATGTTTGTCAATCGGAGGTGATGCTAACTAAGTCTTTTGAAAAAAAAGATTTGGCTCTTGCTTCTATTAAAAGTATTAGAGATAAACTGTTGAATGTTGTTTATTATTTGCATGGGCAGAGAGACTATTTAGTTGATATTGATGCAGGTTGGCTGGCTAAGTTTGAGAAAACATATCCGTCCAATCTAGTGGGCGAAATAAAATCATCTGTATGGGTTTTAGTGGATTTGTATGAGGATATCATGAGTAGGTATTGTGCCAAAGAAAGATTAGCTTTTCCAATTAAAAAAGTGATTAAAATAAAAGAACTGTTGGATGAGTTTGACAAGATATAGGTTGGGTGGTGATATAGAATGATGTTGATTTAGAGAGTGAGTTGGGTTACAATGCTTTGTATATGCCAGAGAGATACTTAGCTAGTCGTGATGAAATGGAGGCGTATTTGATGGAGAGATTGGGGGTGGATAAATTACCGGAGCCCTTTTTAGATTGGTCAAATTTACCTGATGAGACGAGTGAGTTGCGTGGGCAAATAAGATATGCCTTTGTGGTGAATTATTTGGCAATTGTGTTGGCTTATTGCGACATGTTGACATGGTCTAATGGTCGTTTTTCTGAGTATAAGGCAAGTATTGCGGAAAACAAAGCTCTTTTTTTATCGGAAGTGCCGGATTTGTTTGCTCGTTTACCTGAAGGGATAGTGCGTAAAAGGTTGGAGGTGTTGAGTTCGCTGGCGACGGAGAGGGTAGATTTGTATTCTCTAAGACCGGTGACTGTTTTGAATCAACTGGTGAGGAGGTTGTTGGAAGATAAGGTTTCTGGGGAGGTTGTAGCGACAGATATTAGAGTGCGGGTGTGAGTGGACCTAGGGGGAATTGAACCCTCGTCTCCCCGATGCGACCGGGGTGCTCTACCAACTAAGCTATAGGCCCAATAATATCGGTTAAGATTTTTTGACTAATAGTTTTAATAGTTTGGTTTATTATAACTTTTTCTGGGTTAGAAAAGTTTTGTAAAACGAAATTTTCGACTGGAATGGGTGGAAGGGGGTGGCCGATGCCAATTCTGATTCGCCAAAATTGCCGACTGTTTAGGTTTTGGATAATCGACTTAATGCCATTGTGTCCGGCTGAGCCTCGATTAAATTGGATTTTCCAATTACCTAGTTCTAGATCTAGATCATCGTGAACGATGTATAAATTATCAAAATTGATTTTATAAAAATTGACAATTTTTTGGACAGCTAAACCAGATTCATTCATGTAGGTAGTAGGAATGGCTAGTAAAAATTTTTTTCGACCATCCTGTCCTATTTGGGCTAATATTTTCTTTTTATTTTGTAGTTTAATAGATAATTCTTGGCTAAGGTAAGCAACAAATTGATGACCTAAATTGTGGCGATTGTTTTGATAGTTTGAATCGGGGTTACCTAAACCGATAATGGTTTTCATTACTTATTTTAGCTGTTTACGAACCCAATTGGAAATTATAGGTAAATCAAAATTTTCGCCTTTGTAAGTCTTGACAATTAAAATTATCCAAATGACTAGAAAAACAAGATTAAGTAAGATGGCTAAAGGGGCTAAAATTAAAGTAAATAAGAATAATTTCGGTAATACCATCCATAAAACTCCCAAAATAATGGCTTGAAGAGCGTGAAAACGAATGGTTTTATTGTCTTTTTCTAAAAGAAAAATAATTAAGCCACTAAGTAAGGTTAAAGAATAAGTTAGAGCTGAAACAGTATTGTCAGGTAAGCTAAGAGTGTTGGTTTTTTTGTGGTTTTTTTTGTTGGTTGGCATAGTTTTTTGAATTAATATTGTCTAGAATTGTAGTTGATGAATAGTTGGCGGTCAATAACTAGGGTTTAGTGGTTAATCATGTTGATTAATTGTTTCTGATTGATAATGGGAATATTAAGTTGTTGAGCTTTTTTGAATTTGGCAGAGTTGGATGTAGTTGAATTGCTAACTAGGTAAGATAAGTTTTTAGATACGGCCGACAAAAGTTTGCCTCCATGCGCTTCGATGAGTTTTTTGTCTTGGGAACGAGGTGTGTCTAGTTGACCAGTGATACAAAAATTGAGATTTTTTAGACTTTGTTTTTTTCGACTAGTTTTTTTAATTTGTACTTGGTCGAGGATGGACTGGATAAAAGATCGTCGAAGTTGAATGGCTTGGTGAATTTTTGTAGCTAGGGTTTGTTGGATACCATCGATGGCTTGGAGTTGAGGAATGGCGATGTTGATAATTTTAGAGGGAGTTTGGTAGCCAGCCGAGGTGATTTGTTTAATTCTGGCCAAACTAAAATTAGGAATGACGGAAGCATGGAAGACTTGGCTAAGGCTGAGTTTTCTTTTGGCTTGAATTTGGTTGATGATGTTGGTAGCAGATTTTTTACCTAAACCGTCGAGGTTTTGGATATCTGATATTTGTAGTTTATAAAAATCGCCTGGTAATTTAACTAGTTTTTGTTGGTAAAGTTTTTTAATGGTTTGTTCGGACAGACCTTTGATTTCTAAGTTTTGGCAGAAAAGTCGGAGACTGCCCAAGATTTGAGCTGGACACTGGTTGAGGTTAGGACAGTAAGAGTTTTTGTCTTCAAAAATTAGGGATTGATGACAAGAAGGGCATTTTTGAGGAATGGTAACATGGCCTAGTTTAAGTTTATTGACAACTTTTTCTAGATGGGGAATAACATCACCGCGACGACTGATTTGGACGATGTCGCCAATGTTGACTTGTTGTTGTTTGACTAGTTGGTAGTTAGCTAAAGAAATATAGTTGATAATGGCTCCACTGATTTGGACTGGTTCAACTTTGGCAACGGGGGTGATGCGACCCATGGGGCCAACGGTCCAGTCAATATCTAGGATTTGGGTTTGTTTGGTTTCTGGGGGGAATTTATAGGCGATTTGGTGTTTGGGGTGTTGATGAAGAGAGCCTAATTTTTGTTGAAGTTGGATATTGTTAATTTTGACAACCAAACCGTCAATGTCAAATGGGTGTGTGGAGCGTTTTTTAAGGTAATTTTGGTAAATTTTTTCTATTGATGCAAAAGAATTGGCTGGATGAGATTCAACAGTGGGAATTTTGAGTTGTTTAAGATATGTTATTTTGTCGGTCTCTGTTTTGAAGTCGAGTTGAGATGAGTAAATATCGACGGCTATTAGGGTGCAGAATTGGGATAACTGGCTGTCCAATCGTTGAGAGATACCAGAAGCGGCGTTACGAGGATTGGAATAGTCTTGTTTGATTTTTTGGAAGTCTTGATAGGTGACGACTATTTCACAACGGATGGAGCCGGTGAATTTTTGATTTAGGCGAGTTTGACAATTTTTCATTTTGACCACATTTTGGGTAATTAAGTCCCCTGCTCTACCGTCACCTCTGGTGATAGCTTTGTCAAGCTGGCCTTGTTTATAAATTAGTTCTAGAGAAATGCCGTCACATTTGGGTTGGACTACAAAGGTGGTTTGAGGAGGAATTTTTTTAAGTTCAAAATAATGAATCATGTCTCGATAGTTAGTGGCTTTGTTTTGGGAACCCATGGGCATGGAGTGCTTTTTTTTGGGCCAGCCAGTTTTGAAGTTGGAATTGCCAATGGTGGAAAAAAGACGGTGATGTGGGGCTTTTTGACGGAGGATGTTTTCTAAAGTGTCGTAGGTGTGGTCAGACATGATGGGTTGGGCGGTGGTGTAGTAGGCTTGTTTGGCTTCGATTAGAAGTTGGCCGAGTTGATTGGGACTGATTTTTTGAAGGTCGATATCGGATAGGTTAAAAAATTTAGCCATGAGTGATTATAGCTTGAAAGGTGATTGTTTTTTTATAAGAGATATGGCGGTGGCAGTGTATTAAATTTTGTTGGGAAATTGGGAAAATAAATTAGTTAAATGTTAGGCGGAGGTGAGGGCGTAATAAGCGCCTTTGGTTGATCCATGTTTTTCGACAACTCCAGAAGAAATTAATTTTTTAAGGTCTCGCCAAATAGTATCGTCGGAAACCATAGGTAAGATTTCTTTAGCCTCTGGCATTCTAATACCGCCAAATTGTTGCATATATTCAACCAATTTAATTTGTCTCTGACTAAGAGGAATTTGTTTGCCACCTAGTTTTTGTTTTAAGCGGATATCACGACTGAGACCTTTAACTTTTTCCTTAACTCGATTAAATTCGATGTCTAGAGCTTTGGTGTAGTATTCAACCCATAGGGTTAAATCTCTTTTGAAAATATCAGAAGATTGAAGATGGGTCCTTTGGATACTATTGTAGTAATCTTCGGCATGTTTATCAAAATATTCTTCTAAGGAAAACAGACGACGGATATCATAACTTTTAATATAAAGAGGTAGAATGGCAAAGGCGCGGGCGACTCGCCCATTACCTTCAATAAAAGGGTGAATAGCCACTAAAATATATTGAGTGATAGCTGATTTAATAACTGGGTGCATTTGTTGACTATTGTCTGAGTTAAGCCAATCGACAAAGTCGGTAATTAGATATGGAACTTCAATGGCGGGAGGGGGACGATGGGCAATTTCGCCTGTTTGGGTATTTTTTAAGACTACTTGTTGATGTCGGTATTGGCCACATTGATCAGTGGAAATGATTTTGTTGGTGGTTAGACTATGAATTTTTTTAATAAGAGTTTGACTATAAAAGAAAGGTCGAGCTTGGTTGTCTGGAGTTTCTGGAACCTTTTTTTCTTCTGGTAGGGGTAATCCAGCGTCGTATAATGACCAAACTTCTTCGAGATAATCGACAACATTGCGATAGTTGATAACTTCTTGAATGTCTCTTTGACCGGCGGTAATTTTTTGGCCTTCGACCAGACGAGCTACTTCGTGGAAAGTAAGATCGTTACCCTCGATTCTGGTTCCATAGTGGACAGTGCGAACCATGGCGTCTTGTTTAAATTGTTTTTCGTAGGCTGGGACTAAAGGGGCTTCGTCGATTAGGGCTTTAGAAGATTCAATGTGACCAATATTTTGAAGTATTTGGTTGTTGATGGTGTAGATAGGTTGGAACATAGTGGTTGTTTTGATTATAACACAATTGAGGTTATAGTGCGGAAATAAAAAAGGTAAAAGGTAATGAATTAAACAAGACAGGTAATATTAAATAAGTTGCAAAATATCAGCGATTTTATTTATTTCTATTACCCTTTTTTGCCATAAATTTTCTACAGAGCTAACAGGTCGTTTTTGTCCATTACTAACCCAAATAGCTTTGGTGCCTAAGCGAATTGTAGCTTCTATGTCGGCCTGAGGGTTGTCACCTATGACTAGTGTTTGGTTGGCTTTTAATCCTAGTCTGTCAAAGTTTTCTTTCCACTGACTTTCTTTTGGATAGTTAACAGAGAAGCAGATTTTTGTTTCGAATTTGCCCAGTAAACCAGTTTTTGATAATTTGTGCCAAGTGAAATTTTCTTCTCCATGAGTCATTAGGAGAGGTCTGATTCCGAGCTGTAAAAAGGTATTTAAAACTTCGGTGGCACCATTAAAAACAGTAGGGATGTCTGTGTCGTAAATTTGTTTGACTCTATTTATGGCTTTTTTTGTTATTTTATCGGTAGGATTAAGTTTGAGGATTTTGGCGGTTAATATAACGGCTAATTCGACTCGACTTGGTTGTACTAATAATTCTGGCTGTAATGCTTGGTTTACTTTGGAGACTAATTGGAATATATGTTCGGGTGTTTGGTGTATACAGGCTTGAGATAGAAACAATGATGATTCTCTAAATGCGGTTTGAAAAGTTTGATTTGTATCTATTAGGGTATTGTCTAAGTCAAAAACTACATTTTTAATGCTTGATTGTAGTTTGAAAAACATTGTATTGAGAAATGATTAAAACTTAGCCCAAATTTCTCTTTTTGAGGTATCAACTTTGAGTTTGCCTCCATAAGGCAGTGGAATTTGTGGTTCAGTATGGCCAATGTCTAAATTTTGAACAATTGGGGCAGTTGGATTATATCGACGAATAATTTCAATAATTGTCTCTCTTTGAGCTTGTCTATACTTTTTTTTGGCGCTGGTAGTTTGTTGATTTTCAAATGACCATGCTTTTGGTCTGCCTACTAAAAACGCTTTGACTTTTGCTAAAATACCGCGTTCTCCTAAAGCCCTATATACTCTAAAAACATAAGATTTTGAAGGAGTTTCTTCGGAAGTTTCTGTAAACAAAATTATATTCTCAAAATCTGTTAAACTTGGAATTGCTATCCCGTGTCTTAACATCTCATCAATAGATTCTAGACAACCACCCCAAGAAATACCTTCAATCATGCCTTGCCCATCCCAAAACCAACCTGAGTTGTTTTCGTAAACTCTATTTTTGCTAATATTGTTAGGGTCTGCCCAGTCTAAATCAATATCATTATATTGATGACTGGCTTCAAGTTGAGTCCAACCGCCGACAAACATGGCTTTTTTTAGATATTTGATGGTAAACGGATCCATGCCTTGTTGAAAAGCAAATTGGGTCAAAATCATACCACCATAATAAGAAATGATGCTGTTGAGCCATAAATGGTTAGACAAATGAGTGTTATCGCTAAATCCGAAAAAGGCCTTTGGGTGTTCCCGAAAAACTTGATTGGGTAAATTTTTAACATAAGTTACTTGATCATTCCCGCCTAGAGATGCAATAATGGCTTTAATTTTTTTGTCGCGAAAGGCACTGATTAGATCTACCGATCTGTCTCGAGCTGAGGCCCTAACCTGTCTAGTTGTGGGAAATTCTACAGGTTTTAATTTAAATTCTTTAGTAAGCCGATGCAAGCCTAGTTGATAAATTTCTGGCCACTGTCCTGGACCAGCAAAAGATGGAGAAACAATAGCTACCTTATCTCCCAGTTGCAATTTAGGTGGTCTAATCATTTCTGTAATTATACTCAGAATATCAAGTAAATATTTAGGTGTATATTAACAAAAAACTCGAACACTTGCAAAGATTACAACTCACTAGTATAATCATGTCACTGCTCTTTGGGTACATCATAGATACTTATTAAAATTATTAATTTAATAAAAAAATGAAAAAGAAAAGAATTTTGGTTGGTTTTTTGTTATTTATTATTGTGTTTGTGTTGGCTGTTTGGAAAATAGGAAAGTTTGATGGTAAAAAAGAGAATTTAGTAAAAATTAGAATTGGTTGGCAGATTCCTTGGGCGACAGAAGGTCAACTAGTGCAAGCATTAAAACACACAAACTTACTTAAAAACAATTCTTTGGAAGGAGAGTTTAAGGGTTTTAGTTACGGTGGGCCACTTAACGAAGCAGCTATGGCTGGCGAGGTGGATGTAGTACTAACAGCTGATCAACCAGCGGCTATATTGTTATCAAAAAATCCAAATTGGAAAATAGTTGGAAGATTAATGTATAACAGGGTTTCTTTATATGTACCACCAAAGTCTGATATTCAGACAGTGGCTGACTTAAAAGGTAAAACAGTGGCTATGCCTTTTGGGGCAGCGGCACAGAGGATGGCTCTAAAAGAAGAGGAGGGTGCTGGTTTGGATTCTCAGAACGATGTGAACAATATTAACTTAGGTATCTACGAACAAAGTGATTTAGTTAAAGATAAAAATGCTAAAAATTGGGGGAAAATAGATGCTTTAGCTGGTTTTGATCCAACCCCTGCTATTTTTGAAGAAAAAGGTTTAGTTAGAAATTTGGCAGTGGGTAAGGTGGTTTCTGTAATTCTTGTTTCTGGTGATTTTCTTGAGCAAAATCCAAATTCTGTAAAGTCTTTTTTGGCAGCCTTCCGTGGTGCTTATGACTTTTACGGAGAAAACACTGATATTGTCAATAAGTGGTTTACGGAAGAATCGAAGCTTGATATTACTAGCAATGCACTATCTATTGCTTCAAGCATCGAACCAAACTTGAAGGAAGGTGCGACAATCAGACTTGGATTTAATCAGGATGATTATAGGATTATGCAAGAGGCTGCAGATTTTATATATAAGCAAAAAATGATTAAAAATAAAGTGCAAATGAAAGATTTTGTTGATTTGTCTTATTTACCAAAAGCCATCAAATAAATTAATAGTTAGGAAATATAAATGAAAAATTTATTATTAGTATCGTTGGATACATTAAGGGCTGATGTTGCTTTTAGTGGCAATTTTAGGGGTATAGAAAAATTGCGGAAGATGGGCGTAAGTTTTCTTAATACTATAAGTTCTTCTCCTTTGACGCCGATTAGCCATGCTACTGTGTTTACCGGTTTGCAACCATATCACCATGGTATTAGACATTTGTTTAAAGAACAAATAAATGACGATGTAAATAGTTTTGTGGAACAGTTTAAAAAGGCTAACTATCAGACAGGTGCAATTGTGTCTTGTCCTGGAATGAATAAGTGGTATGGGTTGGACAAAGGGTTTGATTATTACGATGATGAAATTCCTTTGTTGGCAGATGGTACAGACCCCCTTTTAACTGTAGATGTAAAAAAGAGAGGATCTGCCTTAAAACGGGCTGATGTAGTAGTAAGTAAGGCGAAAAAATGGATAGGTCAAAGGGATAAGAACAGACCATTTTTACTATTTTTACATTTCTTTGATGCTCATTGGCCATATCAAGCTCCACAAAAATTTGGAGG